>Ga0209605_1000438_pt1 | contig 52818 bp, 37 predicted proteins | sample AD_UKC035_MetaG_FD_184408 | JGI IMG/M metagenome (GOLD analysis project Ga0209605, IMG submission 184408) | Active sludge microbial communities of municipal wastewater-treating anaerobic digesters from USA - AD_UKC035_MetaG (SPAdes) (version 2) | ecosystem: Engineered > Bioreactor > Anaerobic >...
CGCCTACTTGCGTGACGTGCTGACGCGCGTGTCCACGCATCCGGCCGAACGGGTGGGCGAGTTGATCCCCCGCGAATGGCAGCAGCGCTTCGCTCCCCCCTCCGCCGCCGCCACCTCGGCCGTCGCCTGATCCTCACCTCCCCCTCGCCCAACCGCTCCCCCGGCACCTCCAAGGCGTTGGTCGCACGCTTACGGCCGGGCGCACCGCGGGATCATCGGGGAACTGCGGAAGCTCGGCCTGAGGGTCGGCCGCTCGTCGGTGTGCCGGATCCTGAAGGACGAAGGCCTGACGCCGTCGCCAACCGGGCGCGGTCGCGCCCTTATCCGCGCAGGGGCCGAGGCGGCTCGAAACAGAGGCGTTGTCGTCGGTGACGCCGGGCGAGAGTCAGGGCGCAGAGCAGCAGCCCCGCGGCCGAGGGCTCCGGCAGCGTCGAGCCGCCCCAGATCGTGTCAAACGTCACTGGGTCGATGATCTCAAACGGCTGCGCGCCGGGCTCCCCCGTCCCGAGCCACTCGAAGCGGACGGTGAAACCGCTTTCGTGCCCGCCGACGGGGATGCCCGTCGCCAGCGTCAGCGCGTCGTAGAATCCGTCAGCGTGCAGGATCGGGTCGGGCTGGGCGACCAGCTCGTCCCACGCGCCCGCGGGCGGGTCCGGTGTCTCCAGAGCCAATTGCGCGTACTGCCCGAGCGCGAACCAGATGGTGAACTCCTCGATGGGGCCAGGCAGCGAGTTATTGGCGACATCGTAGACGTATTGCCATTCGTTACCGCCCAGCGGGGTGGCTTCATAATAGATGCTGACGGGGCCGGCCGCGCAGAGGGACGCCGGCAGCAGAAGCGACAGCGACAGTGCTAAGAGGTTGCTCTTGCGAATCATGGTCCGTCTCCTGCTTGAGGGCGCCGATTGCCTGGAGCGTCTGACAGAACCCCTCTCCCCCTTGTACGTGTTCAGCGTCTACAGCTGCAAGGGTGCCATGCTTTCCCGCGACAGCAGTCGTGGGTAAGCATGTTCTTACGCCCGACTGCATGCCCACCCCCGCTTGCGGCGGGTAAGGGCATGGCACCCACGCTAAACACGCTCTCCCCCTTGGGGGAGAGGGCAGGGTGAGGGGGAATGTCACGCCCATTCGACCCTCCCCGACCCCTCCCTGCCAGGGAGGGGGGTTGTGTTACCAACTCTTAGGGCGCCCGTCGATCAATCTCCCATCTGCACCACGCGCCAACTGAAGCCCAGCGGCGTTACCGGCGTGGTGCGGTCCACTTGGATGACGAAGTTCGTAAGGCTCGTGACGGTCACGCCGGCAGCCACCGGGCCGACGGTGACCTCGGCGCCGCTGATGATGGTCACGTTCTCCGGCACGGCCAGCAGTTCGAGGATCACGTTGGGGGCGTCCTGATCGCTGTGGTTGCAGACCACGACGGCCATCTCGTATTGGAACGTGGTGCGCCCCACGCGCCGTTCGGAGATCACCACGTAATCCTCAATGTAGAGCCAGCCGCGGGTGGCCGCTTCCGGCGTGTTGCCGTAGGCGCCGATGTTGATGCGCCCGCCGTCCGGCTCGGGCTCGAGGCTGAAGTCGTACGTCGGGTCACCCGCATCAATGCACGGCGACAGCGGCAACAGGTGGACGTCATCGTCAGGTGTGCCGGCCACGCCGTCGGGCCCCAGCGTGTCCACAAACAGCGGGTCATCCCCGAAGTTCCCGACGCCGCCGAGGTCGCCGGTCCAGCCCTGGACGCAGGAGTAGTTCACTTGACCACCACTGATTTGCGCCGTCTCTCCTTGTCCGGAAGAATCCGTGTTGCCCCAGACGATGCAGTTCATCAGGAGATTGCCGGTGCCGGCCACGCCCGCGGTGGGCCCTTGCTGCGCCCAGTTCGTCGCGATGGTGCAATTGGTGAGGATCATCCTGCGACTCTCGGGGGAAGCTTCTACCACGCCTCCTCCGAATATCGCCGCAAGATTCCCCGAAAAGACGCAGTTCCGCCAGACCGTGTCGCTGCTGCTGCGATTGAACACCGCGCCACCGACAGCGGCGAGGTTATGAGCGAATACACAGTTGATGAATTGCGGACTTGACGTCCCCCCCACGTAAACGGCTCCCCCATACGTGGAGTAGCCAGAAGGGTCGGCCACATTGCGGGTGAAGACGCAGTTGCGCACCACGGGGCTGGCATTCATGATGTACATGCCTGCGCCGCTGTAGTACAGGGGAGAGCTCGATGTCGCATAGCCGCGCGTAAGGACAAAGCCGTCGAGAATCGTGGAGGCCTCGCAGTTCTGCGCGATGACCACGTGCGCGCCGTTCTCCGCCATGGGCATTAACAAGCCTCCACACTCGTAGGCCGCAATGTCTGCGCAATCCGCGTCCCAGGAAACCGTACAACACGACGGTTGCCCGCGACAAACCTCGGCCGCGCAGGCGGGGTCATCACATCCGGGCGAAACGTGCATTTCATAGCAGTTGGTAGGTGACGTTGGGTCATCCCCGGCCACGTCTCCGGTCAGGATGGTGGGGTGGTCCGCCGGGCTCCGCTCCGCCAGTTCCGTCTCGCCGCCCGCGAAGCCGCCATACCATGCCACCGCGTCTTGCAGCCGAAACCCCGATCCAGCCGGACCCAATGAGTGATAGGTCCCCTCGGCCACCCAGATCTCCGTTACGTGCGGGTACCCGCTCGCGACCAGCTCAAGGGCCCACTCCAGTTCGGTGAACGCGTCGGCCCAGCTTGTGCCGTGGTTCAGCCCTGTCGCGTCGGCATCGACGTACAAGCGCGTGACCTCGCACTCGTCGGGCACGCCATTACCGTCGTCGTCCCAACTGGCCCCGGTAACCAACTCCACCACGTCCGGGCTCCCGTCGCCGTCGCAATCGGGATCGTTGAGGCTGAGCACGAGCGTGCCGGGCCCCGTGGCCCCCCCGTAGCCTCCGATTCGTATGATGTTCGGCACACCCGCCTGCACGGGAAAGGCGAAGGCGGCGCTAAGCGGCCAGTCGTCGACGGCCTGGCAGGGGGCGTCGTCCACGCAGACCGCCGTGTCCACGACGGCCCACACGTCGTACAGCACGTCGCACAGGAGCAGGGTCGCGGTCCCCGTGGCGGCCGGGACGTACTCGAACCAGATGTCACGCGCGATCAGGGGGTCTCCCAGTGATTTGCAAATACATAGGGCCGGACCATCGGTCGAGGCCCCCCGCGTATCAAACGCAACGGCGCCCTCCGTAATCGGCAGGCGGTCGGCGAAGTTATCGTTGATCGGCGAGGTCAGGCACCAGCGGGCATCGCCCGGCGTCACGTTCAAACACCACGCCAGATCGTCCACTCCGGCCGTGGCGGCGTCATACTCGGGCGGGCCGGCGCCCGGGCCGGCCTTGGCCGCCCGCCGATTCCCCAACGCCTGCGATTCACCCGATGCACCACGCGGAGCCGCCTCCCACAGCCAGACGCACGACTCGAAACCCGGGTTGCTGATCTCCACCCAGCAACACTGCCCCGCAGTCACCGGCACCGGGGCATGTTGCGCGCTGTACTCATATTCGAACAGCCTGTCCATCACCAACCCGCCGGTAGACACCGGGCCCTGCACCAGCAGCGTGCCCTCCGCCTGCCGAAACGGTCCGGCGAGCAAGGTCCCCGGCAGGCCGCCGTCATCAGCGAAGTACCTGACCTCGAAAGTATCCGACCCCCCGGGCAGGCAGTTGCCGCTTTCGCCGTAGTACGTCCCCCACCAACAGAGCGCGGAGATGGAGCCGTCAGTCGCGGGCCTGAAGTCGTCCGCGACGAGATACTGCGCGCGGTCGCTGGCATACGCGTTCCAGCCGTCGGGCGGCTGGCAATTCTCGGGCGGTTGCGCGCAGGGCAGCTCGGGCTGGTCAGCCGACGTGATGTTGAACGTGCCTTGCCCGCCGCCCAGACCGGGATGCACGCCAATGCGGATCAGGTAGCTCCGCCCGGTCGTGGCCGCGAATTCCACGCGTGACTGATACACACAGTCGTCATCTGCGCACGCCAGCAGGTTCGCGTCGCTCGGCGGACACGTGCAGCCTTGGTACACGACGAGTTTCGTATCCACCGTCGTCTGCCGGCAGGTCTCGACGGCAACCGGTCCGTCCGTGTCGCTCGTCCAGCAGTACCAGACATCGAGCGGCGTCTGGGGATCGACATCAAAGGCACACGCGGCATGTGCCGGCCCATCAGTCGTCGCCTCCGTCGTGTCGAAGGCGAAGAAACCGAACCCGGCGATGGCCTCCGCCTGCGCGCAGTTGTCGTTCGACACCGCCGCGCGGACGAGGCCGGGCGCCGCCACCGCTGCGTCGGGGCCGGCAAGGCAGTCATCCACCGTCAGGGCACCGGATGCCTCGACGCCGCGGATGCCCGCCTGACCGGTTTGCGCCAGAGCCGGCACCGCCAGCAACGCCACGAAGACCGATGTCACAACGTCCGCTATCGCTTTCACGCTCGCCATAGCAGGGCCTCCCCGCTTGAAATGTGCGTGTTGATGGTGACGTTCGCTGGCCCGCTCTCCCGTACTGGGCTCGCTTTACTCGTGGACGCAATCCTCATACGACGCCCGCCCTTCCCCGCAACTCCACAGACCGGTGTTGATGTCCTCGGCAGGCAGAGTGTCCTTCTGCCACCCGGGCCCACGAATGATCACACAGCGCATGCTCTGCTGCTGGTTCGAGTCGTCGGGAAACACCACTTCGGAGAGATAGTGCCAAGCGTACCCCTCGGCGTCCTCCGTGCGGTCGATGTAGATTCTGTTCATCCGGGCGTGCCCATCTCCGAACGCCTGGTTGTAGCACCAGTCCTTCCCATGCCAACCGCGGATCACACGTGTGGGACCGATGTCGATGCCCAGCAGGAAGTCGCACCAGTCCTCGCGCGCCGCCCACGCCCAGCGCCCGATGTTCTCCTCGTAGAAAATGGTCCGCGCGGGGTTCGGCACGCGGGCCAGCGGGCGCAAATACGGCGAGTTGGACCGCATGTATCCGCCGCCTTGCGTAGAGATCATGAAGATGTTCGCCGCGTAGCTGGTGCCGAAGTGGTCGTACGACGATTGCCCCGGGTGATTCAGCCAGTCTGGACAGTGGCCGCCGTCCGGCGGGCCGTCGTCGCCCGGACACCGATACACCGCCAAGTCCAGTTGCGTGTCCAGCGTCGCCCCCGCTGGGTTGAACACCGGATTGAGGGTGTCGCGGAAGCCGTGTGGATACAGAATGTCGTTCAGTGGACGCGTCGCCGGCCCGAAGCCCGCCCGCGTGCCGTACTTGCTGTTCAGCGGATCGCCCGGCGCACCCGTAACCCAGTAATCCCGCCCGATCCCGCTCTTGCCACCCCACTCGTAAGCCCCAATGAACGACGGGTTAGTCGGATTCTGGTTGAACTGAAGCGGGTGGACGGGGATCGCCCAATCCTGCGGGTCGTTTTGCGCGTACGTCTGACTGGCGGCCATGATGCTCCGCAAGCGTTCCAGGCAATGCGACTGCTTCGCCTGATCGTGCGTCGCCTCCAGCGACGGCTGCAGCAGCGCCGCCAGGCACACCAGGCACCCCCCAACTGCCATCAGTTCCGTCAGCGTGAACCCGCCACGCGGCCGACGCCATCGCAGCCCGCCGCTTCGCGCACGTCGTGTGGGCGACATATGGTTGATCTCCTGTGTCCGCCAGGTAGTCCGACCCCGCGTGGGGTTTCTTACACGCGGCCGGGGCGAAATTTCCGTTTTTTTCGCCTCCCGTTGCCGGGCCCCAGCCTTCGCGAGGAGCCCGCTTACGGTGCCACTGGATTTAGTGTGCATAACGGCGTTCGATGATAAGATGGGCTAGGTCTGCCTGGATAGAAGGTCGCGTGCGTTGGGGAGTCCGCCTCCCGCCCGGTTGGGGACCCACGCCGCGGTCCCTACACTCCCGGCGGGACCGGTGGCTCCCTCTGCGCGGTCAGGTACCCAGGAGGCTCAAGCTGATGACCCAGGAAAAGGCGGGCAAGTGCGGCACCACGAGTAAGGCCAAGATGCCGGCCGGGGAGGTCCTCGACTTGGCGGGACTTGTGGAGTACGGCGCGGGGGCGATTGTGAGTCGGACGCTGGTGGGCAACCACGCCGGTACGATTACGCTGTTCGCGTTCGACGCGGACCAGGGTCTCAGCGAGCACACGACGCCGTTTGATGCTTTCGTGCAGGTCGTGGAGGGTGCCGGCGAATTCACCGTCGGCGGAGAGCCGTTCCAGGTGGGCAGCGGTCAGATTCTGCTGATGCCGGCCGGGGTTCCGCATGCGGTGCGCGGCGGTGGGCGTTTCAAGATGCTGCTCGCGATGCTGCGCGCGGGAGGCGGCAGCACGGAGGCGTAGAAGTTCTTACACGTCGTCCTTCCGAGTCGGAGGCGGTCGGGGCGAGTTGTCGCAGGTTTCTCCCTTACGCAGCCCTCTCCCCAGATAAAAGAGGCGTTTGCGGGCGTGGCGCAGAGTTGTTGCGGGTCGCCCTCTGGCCGTGCCGTCTCCGTTGGGGGGGGCGAGGGGTTCGGTGCGCAGGGTTGAGTTCTCGCCGATCTCCCCCTCACGCCGCCCTCTCCCCTGAGGGGAGAGGGGGAAGCCGGCGGACGCGCGCGGCGTATGCGGGCTCTGGAAATGGACAGGGCGACCCGTGGAGAGGGGTCGCCCTGGTCCATGCAAACTGGTTCCCGGCGTGCAGTGTGGTCGAGTGACCTGCGGCAGTGGCCGGGCTTTAGCAGCGGGGCCAGTTGAACGGCTTGCCGTTCCAGGTTTGCGAGGTGGCAATCATGAACCACCCGTTCTTGGCCCACGACACGGCCTTGATCGTCTGCTTCCCATACTTCCACCACAGGAAGTTCTTGCAGGAGGTCAGGCTGTTGGGGTTGAACTGCTGGCTCCAGTTCCGCGCCCAGCGCGACACCTGCGTCGGGCTCACCGTGTGCACAATCGCGCCCTTGGTGACCCAGTTGGCGAAGGTGTTGAGCGTGGTCGGGGTGGGGCGGTTGTACTTGGCCGGGCCCCGCGTCTGATTGTACAGCGTCTTCCAGCTATTCATCTTCGCGCAGAAGTTGTACGCGTAGGTCTGGTAGCCGGTCGCTGCCGTCGGTCGGGTCGTCGTCTGCGACTGACCGTACTGCCGGGTGCTCTTCGTGGTCGTGTAGCGCGTGCCTCCCCAAGGCCCGTTGTTGCTGCGCTTGTTCGTCGTACGTCTCTTTGTATACGTTGGCATAAGCTGTCTCCAAAAGACTGTCGGAAATCTCCGGGAACCGGACGATGCGCTTCATCGGACGGGCTGTAGTGCTGCTTGAGATAGTTGCGCCAAACTGGGTGGGAATATCGGCCGCTTTCTCGTCGCGTTCCGCCGCGGGCGACGTGACTGGCCCGAGACGGGCGGGCGGGTCGTATGCCGGGGAGGGCGCGGGGAAGCCGCTCCGAGCGGGCAAGTGGTCGAGATCTCGACGCCGGCTCTATCGAGTCGTCCGTTCCGCGTGTCCAACCGATCAGCGTCGGCGTGATGCCCCCGGCGGTTGGCGTACGGCGTCCGGGACCGTATATGCCGGTTGTGCGGGCAGTACGCCTCAGGTTGCCTCCCCGGGACTACCGGGCCCGCGCCCGCCGAGTAGACTCCGGGGGCCGGGGGCGTAAACTGGTCCGCCCGGGGCGGTCACGCGACCTGCTGGGCGGGACGCGGTGTAATCGTTGATGGGCGGAAGCCGGCGGCGCCGATGACGTGGACGCGGTCAGGCCGTGCGGTGCAGTAGATATGAAGGGCTAGCCCTAGGCGGGAGACTGGCGATGTTAAATCGTGGATGGCTTTTGTTTCCTCTTGCTGGAATCGGTTTGGCGTTGAGCGGGTGCGATGGTGCGATGATCGTCGTCCACGAACACCGACGTCCACCCCCGCCGGTGGTTGTAGTGCACCCGGCACCTCGGCCCGGCGTGGTCGTGGTTGAGCCTCGGCGCCGGCCGGATGTAGTGGTGGTGCATCCGGAGCCCCGACCGACCACGGTGATTGTCACGGAGCCCTCGCCGCGCCCGACGGTCATCGTCACGGAGAAGGAACGCGGGATCCGCAAGGCCAAGCCGTAGGCTCGGGTAGGCGTCGAACCTTGCTGCGGCGGCCGGCGGTGCTGAGCCGGGGGCGCGGAACCGCGAACCTTGCGGAGGGCTCCAGGCTGTTGGTCCGCGCCGAGTGCGCCGCCGACGGGGTCAACTGGCTCACGCGCCCGTCGCCTCGGGGGAGAAGCACCCGTCTTGACACGGACCCCCGTCCGGCCGAGCCTCAGCATACGCGGCTAACTCCTGGATCATGCCGCTGTGACGAGCCGCCGCTACCGGCGGGCGGAGCGCGGGGACGGTATGCGGGCCGTGGTATGCGGTATTGACCCCGGGTTGGGCATCACGGGCTACGCGGTGGTGCGGGCACGTGACGGCGCAGTCGCGGTGCTCGACGCCGGCGTGTGCCGCTTGGATGCTCGTTTGCCCCTGCCGGACCGACTCGTTCAGCTCGAGGCAGATCTCACGGCCCTGCTCAATGAGCACCGGCCGGCGGTGGTGGCCGTGGAGGAACTGTACGCGCACTACCGCCACCCGCGCACCGCGATCCTCATGGGCCATGCTCGGGGCGTGATTCTGCTGGCCGCGGGGCGCGGCGGCATTCCGGTGCGCGCATACGGGGCCACGCAGGTGAAACGCTATCTGACCGGCAACGGCCACGCCGGTAAGGGGCAGATTCAGCGGGCGATCCAGGCGACGCTGGGGCTGGTTAAGCTGCCCGAGCCGCCGGACGTCGCCGACGCCTTGGCGATCGCGCTATGTGCGGCCGCCGACCTCCAGGCCGAGAAGGCAAGGGAGGTGCAACGATGATCGTCCGTTTGACGGGGACGCTCATTGAGTTGACGGATGATGCGGTCGTGCTGGAGCGCGACGGCCTCGCGTATGAGGTTCTTGTGCCGCGTTACGCGCTGGGGGAGTTGGCCGCCCATCGCGGGACGGACGTGACGCTGCACACTGTGCAATTCTACGAGGCCAGCCAGGCGTCGGGGCATCTGACGCCGCGGCTACTGGGTTTCTTGCATCCGGAAGATAAACGCTTCTTCAGCCGGTTCGTCAGTGTAAAGGGGATTGGCCCGCGCAAGGCGCTGAAGGCGCTGGCGGAGCCGGTGCGGCGGATTGCGACCTGGATTGCGAACGCCGACACGCGGATGCTCGCGCGGCTGCCGGGAATCGGGAAGAAGGCGGCCGACATGATCGTCGCGTCGCTGAAGGACCAGATGGAGGGCCTGGCCGGCGCGGAGACATCGGCCGGCGCGTGGCAGGCTGCCCCCGCCGGCTTCAGCGCCGCCCAGCGCGACGCGCTGGAGGTCCTGGTCGCCTGGGGCGACGCACGCGTCGATGCCCAACGCTGGCTCGAACGCGCGATCCAGCTTCATCCCGACCTCGACAGCCCGGACGAGCTGGTGCGCGCTGCCTATCGCGTGAAGACGGGTGTGGAAGGCTGACAGTGCGGCTTCGACCGTGGACGGGCTGGCGCCTATGTATGCGCGCGCCGGGCGGGTGCCCAGGTTCTTTGAACCTGGGGGAGCGATGAATGCTCCGCGCGCGCACCCTGCTGCGGGTTCATACGGTAGAGGTCGGCGGCGCAGTTTCAGCAGCGGCGCGTTTGGCGACCGGCGTCATTCATCAGTCCCCCACCTCCAGAGGAGGTGGGCCACCCGCTTGGGTGGGTGGGTCACCCGGAAAGACGGCACGCCGTGGTTGTGGATACTGACACATCGGCGGCGAATCTCGCGGTACCGGAGGGCAGTGCGGAACGGTGCTGCCTGGCCTGCGGGTACAACCTGCACGGGCTGGGCGAGGCGCCGCGGTGCCCGGAGTGTGGGCTGCTGCACGTGCCGAGTGCTTTGCGCGAGCAGGTGTGGCAGTTGGTGGACGCCGGGACGTGGTTTCTCTCGGGGATGTTCACGCCGTGGCGCAAGCGCCCGCCCGGCTGGTGGTGGGCGCTGGATCGGCCGGGAGATGTGAAACGGTCGTTCCGGTTCGCGGGTTGGTGCGCCCTGGCGATGAGCGTGATCGTCATCGGTGCCACCGTGCTGGCGGATTCGGTGGTGGTGGAAGCGGATCTCCTCGTGCGAGTGTGGCCCATTGCGAATAATCAGGTGGTGGGCGCGCCGCAGACATACAGCTCTGGTGAGGTGAGCAGGGCCGGCCTCGGGAACATTGATAGAGAGGGGCCGTCGCGCATGAGTCGCCGGTACGCGAGGCCCCTGACATTCTACACAGCAGGAAGCTGCCGCATCGCGGTGCAGGCCCCGTCGTTCCTGGCGTGGCGGATCGGGGTGGGAGTGGCAGTGCTGTTGTTGTGCATGTGGGCGGTGCCGCTTTGGGTCGGCTTGATGACGCAGCTTCGGCCCGAGTTGCCCGCGTTCGCCCGGGCTCCGCGCACGATCGTGGCCGCGGGGAACTATGAGGCCCATCGCCTGCTGCATAGCGCGGCCGGCTGCGTGTTCGTGGTGGCAGCCGATGTGCTCATACGAATCGCCACGAAGGCAAGCTGGCCCCCCGAGGGGATGCTCATGCTCGATTTCCTCCTGCTGCTGGGTGTTTGCGGCTGTGCGGCGCTGGGGTGGATCGGGCCGGTGCGCAGCGACTATACCCACCAACTGGTGCGGACGCGCGGGCACGCGACGCGCATCGTGATCATGTATGGGTTCTTTCTCGGGCCGGCGATGGGAGTGATCTTTCTCGGGGTCGTGACCGGCGTCATCTTGCTTACGGTTCAGTGACTCGCGGGGCGTTCATCAGCCCCCCACCTCCAGAGGAGGTGGGCCACCCGGCGTACCGGCCTGGAGGTCCGAGCGCGGTTCGCTTGCGCTCCAGGCGAGAGGGAGAAGAGCGGAAGGGGAGCGGCTCCCAGGGTCTGGAAGGCCCGCGCAGCGTTCGCGCGCCCTCAGGGCGGAAGCGGACGCTCACCGCTGGAAGGGGACGCCGACGGCTGGGAGAGGACGCTCGTTGCCGCTTGAAGGCGACACTCAGTTCTCGCCCGGAGGGCGCACGGTCGTTGCCAGGGACTTCGAGTCCCTGGAGGGCAGCCCACCCTCTTTTCCCTTTCCTTGCCTCGCCCGGAGGGCGGGCGATGCTGGAGCGGAGCGTTGCTGGCATATGCTGCACCGTTTGCTCCGTTACGGTCGCGGTTCAAAGCGATGCTTTCATTCGCCATTCGCACCTCGCTATTCACGGGCCGCTCCCTTACGGTCGCGGTCTGGAACGGGGACTTGCCGTCACGTGGTGGGCAGTGCCCACCCTACGCGTGTCCACTTGCCTCTTGCCTCTTGGAGCCGATGACGCCCTCCGCGTGCGTCAAACTCGGCTACAGAATGAACCTGCTCAGGTCACTATCCTTGGCGATATCCGCCAGGCGCTCGTGAACGTACGCCTCGTCGATGACCAGCGTTTCGCCGCGGCGGGCAGGGGCGTCGAAGCTGATCTGCTCCATGAGCGTTTCCATGACAGTCATCAGCCGGCGGGCGCCGATGTTCTCCGTGGACTGGTTCACGCGCCAGGCGATGTCGGCGAGGGCGGTGATGGCGTCCGGCCGGAAGTCCAGCAGCACGCCCTCCGTAGCTAATAGTGCCGTCTGCTGCTTGGTGAGCGCGTTCTTCGGCTCGGTGAGGATGCGGACGAAGTCGTCGCGGTTGAGGTCGTCGAGGTTGACGCGGATCGGCAGGCGGCCCTGCAACTCCGGCATCAAGTCGCTGGGCTTGGTGCCGTGGAACGCCCCGGCCGCGATGAACAGCACATGGTCGGTCCGTACGGGGCCGTAGCGCGTGTTCACCGTGCAGCCCTCGATGATGGGCAGCAGGTCGCGCTGCACGCCCTGGCGCGAAACGTCCGGGCCATGGCGGTAGTCCGTGCCGGCGATCTTGTCGATCTCGTCGAGGAAGATGATGCCGGTGTTCTCCGCCCGGCGCAGGGCGAGTTCCTGCACCTTCTCGCGGTCGATGAGCTTGTCGCACTGCTCCTCGAAGACAATCTTGCGGGCCTCGCGGACCGGCATGAGCCGCTGCTTGGGCTGCGAGGGCATCAGCCGGTCGAAGAAGTTCTGCATCTCCGGGTCGATCTGGTCGAAACCGAAGGTGGCCATCACGCCGATCGGCGTGGCCTTGGTGTCGATCTTCAGCTCGACGTTGCGGTCCTCCAGCTCGCCGGCGCGCAGTTGGTTGCGGAACTTCTCGCGATTGCGCCGGCGGCGTTCGGCCGTCTCGCTGCCGGCGTCGAGGTCGTGGCGATCGTAGTCGGTGGCGGGCAGCAGCAGGTCAAGCAGGCGTTCCTCGGTGAGGCGGTCTGCTTCGGTGCGGACTACCTCCGTCTGCTCCGTGCGGACCATGTGCACGGCCAGTTCGACTAGGTCGCGGACGATGCTCTCCACGTCCCGGCCGTGGTAGCCGACCTCGGTGTACTTGGTGGCCTCGACCTTCAGGAAGGGCGCGTTGACAAGCTGCGCGAGGCGTCGGGCGATCTCGGTCTTGCCGACGCCGGTGGGGCCCATCATGATGATGTTGCTGGGGCCGATGTCCTCGCGCAGCTCCGTGGGAAGCTGGAGGCGGCGCCAGCGGTTGCGGATGGCGATGGCCGCCATGCGCTTGGCCGCGTTCTGCCCGATGATGTACTTATCGAGTTCCTCGACGATCTGTTTGGGTGTCAGTTCCTGCATTTTAGTGCGTTACTGTTAAGATGCCGCCTATGCCGGCAACAGGCCTTTCCGAGCGGGTGGCATGGCCAAGCGCAGCGCCGCCATGCTCGGTTCCCCGCGCAAGCCCGCTCGCCACAAGAGCATGCCGGCGCCTTCGGCTTGGGCATGCCACCCCAGTACCATCGCGTTTGAGGCGTTCGCAGGATGTTGTGCTCAAGCTGCGGGTTATCTGCTCCAAGGGTCCGTCGGGTTGCGCCGACGGCTCTGATGCATCGCTCCCGCGCTGTGCGGGAGCAGGTCTACGCGATTGTCTCCACCACGATCTCGCGGTTGGTGTAGACGCAGATTTCCGAGGCGATCTTCAGGGCTTCCTCCGCGATGGCGCCCGGGGGGAGGTCCGTGTGCCGGAGCAGCGCCCGGGCGGCGGCGGCCGCGTACATCCCGCCCGAGCCGATCCCGATCACGCCGTCCGTCGGCTCGATTACGTCGCCCGACCCGCTGATCATCAGTGTGGTCTCCTTCGACACAGCCAGCAGGAGCGCCTCCAGCCGGCGTAACACCTTGTCAGTCCGCCAGTCCTTGGCGAGCTCGATGGCCGCCCGGCGCAGGTTGCTCTTGTGCTGTTCGAGCTTGGTCTCGAAGCGTTCGAGCAGGGCGAAGGAGTCGGCGGCCGAGCCCGCGAACCCGCACAGCACCTTGCCCCCGGCCACGCTGCGGATCTTCCGGGCGTCATGCTTGACGGCCGTCGCCCCGAGCGAGACCTGCCCGTCTCCGCCGATCGCTACGGACTCGCCGCGGCGGACGGCCACAATGGTCGTACCGTGAATCTTCACTTGCTGTCCGGATTCGGTCATGGTACATGCATCCTCTCGCGGGCAGGAACGGTACAACAGGTGGGGCCGGGGTGCAAGCGGGGCCGCACCGGAGGGCGAGCCGTGCATCGCTATCACGCGGGTCGGACAGCAGGTGGGGGGGCGGTGGTTGCATGCCTGTTGCTGGCCGCGGGGCAGACCGGCTGTCGTCAGGCGCAACCGGGTCCGAAGGCCGACAACGCAGTCGCACGCCCGGAACCGCCCGCGCGAGCGGTGCAACCGCGCGAGGAGCCGCCTTGCCCGGCGCTCGATCCGACGGCCCTGCTGGCGCCGGACCCGGAGCAATGGCTGACGGCGGAGTCGTTGCGGGAGGGTGCGGAGGGGGGATGGGTGACCGGCTCCTTCGATCCGCGCCGGAACAAACTGGACATCCGCACCAACGATGTTACTGCCTTCGCCCTCGATACCGGCCGGCTGCCCATCGACTGGCGGCAGCTCGTCGTGCTGTCCATCGACGGCAGCAACAGCGAACTACGCCGCCGCGAGCGTTCCATCTACCGCTTCCAGCGCGAAGAGAGCGGCGGTTGGACCGTGCGGGAGGAGTGAAGAGCGGGGGATGGCCGCGCAGCCCTGGCGCGGCCGAGCGGCTCCACGCCACCGACCACATGACATCCGCCCCGGGGCGCTCGTCCGAGCACAGCCCGCTCATGCGCTGCCAAGCCGTCCTGTGAGCGCCTGCACCAGCAGGTCGGCGCTGGCAGCCGGAATATGCCGCTCTGTTTCTCTGGCGCCCGCTGGTTCCACGAAGTCGCCTGTGGCGTCTGCCGACAGCGGGTCAAGCGAGCCTACTGCTTCCGCATGTGTTCGATCCGCTCCCGCGCCTGCGGACCGGCGCGATGCTCGTCCAGCCGCAGGGCCTCTTCGTACTGGGCGAGCGCCTCCTCCGGCCGGTGCCGGCGCAGCAGAATGTCGCCGCGCAGCAGCGGCACCCGCCCGTCCAGCGGTGCCACTCTGGTGTAAAGATCCAGGACTTCCTCCGCACTGTCGTACTGTTGATTGAGGATCAGCATCTCCGCGAGTGAGCGAATGAGAAACACATCCGACCCCTGCCTCGGCGACTCACGCAGCACCGCGATTCCTTCCGCCGCCCTCCCCAGTTTCAGAAAGCTGAACGCCAGTACTCGACGCGCGTGACCGCAGGATTCACACTGGTCCAGCACGTGGCGCGCCAGGTCCGCCGCCTCCTCGAACCGACCCTGGGTGTACAGGCGTTCGGCCCGCGCGGATTCGTTGTAAACGGGCATCATGGTCTTCGGATCGGCGAGCAGCGTCGTCTGCTGGACGCCCCCCCCGGCCTGCACGTATCCCAGCGACCCCAGACGCCGGAGCTCTTCGTCGCTGACCGCCCGCCCCGATCCTGGCCGCGTGCCCGAGTCCTTCATCCACTCCCCGAGCGCCGCTTTCAGCCGGACTAGTTCCGGGTCGTCGTCCGCATACCGGTTCCTCTGCTCGCCTTGGTCGGCCGTGAGGTCATAGTACTCTGGTGTCGGCGCCAGGATGTACTTGCGTGCCTGTGTGCGTGCGCCGTACAGGGGACTCCACCCTGCATGCTCAAATGGTGCGTATGTTTCCAGGTACACGGCACGTTCGGGCACCGCGGCGGGGGCCAACAGGCTCCGGCCGTCGGTCGGTGACAGCGGCGTGACTCCCAGCAAGTCCTCGAGCGTCGGCCGGACGTCCACAAGTCCGACAACCTGGCCGTCCACGTAGTGCGGCCCCTGAAAGAGCGCCGGGCAGGAGATGATGAACGGCACGCGCACCGTTGCCTCGTACAGCAGCATGCCGTGGGTCGGCTCCCCGTGCTCGCCGAGCGACTCCCCGTGGTCGCTCACCAGAACGATCACGGTCCGCTCCTGGAGCCCAAGCTCGCCCAGTTGATCCAGCAGACGCTTGAGCTGCTGGTCCACGAACGCGATTTCCGCGTCATAGGGGCGCCCGGCGAACCGGGGCTGCGACGCCAGCGGCGACCTATACGGCAGATGGGCGTCGAAGTAGTGCACCCAGACGAAGAAGGGGGTGCTCGTTCCCGCCGCCTGTCGCCGCTCAAACCAGCCCAGTGCCGCATCGGTCACGGCGTTGGCGGGCCGCTCGTTGTAGTCCACCATCTCGCGCCGGTACCCCTCCTCCGTGACCTCGAAATCGTAGATGTCGAAACCCTGGTCGAGTCCGAAGCGGGCGTCCAGGACGAAGCAGCCCACGAAGGCGGCAGTGTCATAGCCGCGTGCCTTGAGCAACTCCGCCAGCGTCTGTTGCCGCGAGGCAAGCCGGTATTTGCCGTTGTCCCGGACGCCGTGATGGTGTGGGTAGAGCCCTGTCATCAGCGTCGCGTGCGAGGGCAGCGTGATCGGCACGCTGGTGACGGCGTCGTCGAAACGCACACCGTGCTCGAGCAGGGAGTCACACGTCGGCGTCTGCGCCTGTCGACGTCCGTAGCATCCCAGGTGGTCCCGTCGCACCGTGTCCAAGGTGATCAGCAGAACGTTGAAGCCCGTGCCTGCACCGGGTCGCACCCAATGCTCGAGCCCGCGCGGTGCCTCCGGTTGCCCCGTATGGCGGAGAGAGATCGCCCCGCCAGCGGCCACGCCTGCTGCCACGCCCATCAGGATGAGCAGCTTCCGGACGCGCATAGGGCTGTAGGTAGGACGACTCTGACGTTTCCTGCTGGAACTGTTTTTCTGCATCTGCGTTCCACCCATGCTCCTGCACCGCAGAGCCAAGACACACTCGCAATACCGGCCGCGATCGTGTCGCACTTGAGCTGCGCACCCCAGTCGCCGCGCGAAACGCGGCTCCCGCCGGATCAGCGCCTTAGCGCGCGGCGTCGGGCTGCGTTTACACGCCTGAGGTCATCGGCTGGCTTCGTGGCGTCTCAGCACAGGGCAGAGGACACCCCGGGCTTGCCCCACGGCCGTTGTATGCACGTGCGCTCGGTTGAGACACGCGATCCGGCGCGGTATGGTCGAATGAAGTACCCTTCGATGCTCGCAGCCGGTGAAGGCTGCTATCCCCGTTTGGTCGGTTCCCCACACCCGGATACACACCGGATGTACTCCCCACCACATTCTACCCACCACAACGGCAGAACGGAACCCGGCACCCCCGGAACCACCCGCGCCGGCCGCGCGGCCGCGCGAGGAGCCGCGTCAACCGGCGGTCGCCCCAACGGCCCCGCCGATGTCGGCACTGCAGCGATGGCTGACGCCCGAGAACCCGCGCGAGGACGACGCCGGCGGGCGGGTTACGGGCTCCTTCGTTCCGAAGAGCAACCCGCTCAACATTGGCACGGGTGACATAAACGCATTGGCACTTGACCTGGGCCGCCCCGCAATCGACGGGGGCACCTCGTCCTCCTTCCAATCGACGGCGGCAACAGCGGCGAAAAGCGGGGACGCAGCTTGTTTTCCGGAAGAGCGGCAGGTGGCACTGCGGAGGCACAGCGCGGGCCAAGCTTGCGCTGTGCCTCAGTGGTGCATGCGTGACGGAGTGGTGTGGATCGAACGGCAAAGAACGGATGCGAACGACGCGCATGCCCAGACGGCGGGCGTCCTCGCGTCCTGCACCCTCACCCCTGCCCGTCTGCCTGAGTACCTGTTCAGCGTGGATGCCATGCCCTCACCCGCCGCAGGCGGGGTTGGGCATTTGCCGCCACTGCAAAGGCATGCTTACCCGCGACCGCAGTCGCGGGTAAGCATGGCACCCACAACGCCGAAGACGCTGAACACGTACGAAACGGAGAGGGGCTTGGCGCGCGGCTCTAGGCTCCCACGAGCTGCGGGGTTCGCCCGCGCTCGTTGCGCGGCGGTGCCGGCTGCTGTAGCAACTCCGCCACGCGTCGGCCGGATAGCAGCATGCCGCCGAAGGTCGACCCCATGCGCGGCAGGCCGAACGCGCTCGCCACGGCCATCCCCGCTACGTACAGACCCGGATACACCTCGCCCGTGCGTTCTACGACGAGGCCTTCTGATTGCCGGACGTTCATGGCTCCATTGCCGGGCACCTTGAGGAGGCCTCGATCGGCCAGGTGCCGGGCGACCGCGGCGTCGTGTCCCGTGGCGTCGATCACGGCCTTTGTCTCCAACGCCACGGGGTCCACACACGTGATCTGCCGCGGGAGACTCTGCACCGGCGTCCAGTTGATGACCACGCCGGCCACCCGCTGCTGATCGTCGAGGAGCACGTCCTCGACCGACGTGAGGTTCAGTACCCGCACGCCGGCCTCACAGGCGGAAGCAATTAGCTTTGCGCAGGCGTGCGGGCCGTCGGCCACGTACAAGCCCGGTTCGACCTGCTGGCAGAGCACGTGCAGCCGCTCCAACTCCTCGTGGGCAGGACTGCGGACGGTGATCTTGTTCATCAGGTAGCCGCCGATCCAGAAGCCGCCGCCGAGGTAGTTGCTGCGTTCGATAAGCAGTACCTTGCGTCCGGCCGTCGCCAAGTCCCGCGCGGCCACCAGACCCGCGGGCCCGGCCCCGACCACGACCACGTCGCTTTCGACGTAGTTCAACAGCTCGTCGGCAAACCCCTTGACGATCGCGCGCGTGACCGCCTTCTCACCCACGTTGGCGAAGTCCGTCATGATGAGTCCTTTCATGCGTTCGTTTGGATGTACCAGCGGCATTGGCGACGCGGCGTACGGCTGGTGGAGTTGTCCGCGCTGAGGCGCAGACGCGGGCGCTCCGCGTCGCTGGGGCGACCCCTCCCGGATCGGTGGGGGACTGTGGGCAGCGCTGCGGGGGGCGTCAACCTGCTTCGGCACCGTGCGGGCGGAAACGTGACATCGGTCGGCGGGGGGGCGGGCGGTTACCGCCAAATTCTGGTCGCCGCGGCGGATACGCTATTGACCCGGCACGCCCCCGGTCGATACACTACTCATGGAGGTCGAGGCAGCGGCGGGTAGGCCTACAGATGGGCAAGGTAGCCCCGCCTTCTGCTCCCTCCCGCGGGTGGTTCCGACTACCGCGCGTGGGTCTGCTGGCGACGGTCGGCGGACAGGGCAAAGCCCGGCGGCCCCCTGCCCAGGGGTATACCGGGGAGGCCCGCCCATCGGAAGGAGGTGATCAGTGGACATAGGCAAATGTGCGAGGTTGCTGCCGTAGTGCAGCGAACGTGGCTGCCGTTGGCAGCAGCCAGCGAAATAAGGCCCGCCGGTCGTTCCCGAGGGAACGCCGGCGGGTCGCTTTTTTGTCGAAGTAGCGATGGCGACAGGGTGAGCAGAATAGCGAAGACGGAAAGCTACGACCAAGGGCACCCCGCGACGAGCATGATGGGGTGGGCGGCGTCCACCGAGCGAACAGCATGGGGTAGATGCTAAACGCGGGCGGCACCTTGCCCTTGGCTTCCCCTTCGTTTGCTATTCGCAACTCGCTACTCATCTCCCCCGCGTCAACTGATACGCCCGCAGTACTTCGGCGACGCTCCACGCCTGGGCGATGCAGCCGCGCGGCTTGTGCGGCGGGTCGCCGTCGAAGATCTCGCTGATGGAGCCCACGCCCGCCTCACCGTAGAGGTGATTAATCAGCGGTTCGAGCATCGCGCGCGCCTGGTTCTTCGCCTCAGCCGACCAGTCGTGCACGCGCAGATACGCCTCGATGAACGGACCCGTCAGCCAGGCCCAGACGGTGCCATTGTGGTAGGCACTGTCGCGCTGGTACGGCCCGCCCTCATAGCGACCCCGATAACCGGGCTCGAACGGGGCCAGGGTGCGCAGCCCCATGGGCGTCCAGAGGTGCTTCTGGACGGCCTCCAGCACCGCCCGCCGCTGGGCGGCATCCCGTAGCGGGCTGTAGGGCAGCGAGACGGCCAGAATCTGATTGGGACGCAGCGCGCCGTCCTTCTGCCCCGGACGCACGCAGTCGTACAACCACTGCGCGTCTTCACGCCAGAACGTCGATGCGAAGCTCTCCTCGACACGGGTAATCAGCGTCGCCAGGGCGACGGGGCAGGTGCGTCCCAACGTGCGCTCCCGGTCGGCCAGGGTCCGCAAACCTGAGTACCACAGCGCGTTGACCTCGACGGGGGCCCCATGACGCGGCGTGAAGACGGTTCCATTGGCCTTGGCGTCCATCCAGGTGATCTGCGTGCCGGGGTTGCCGCAGTAGACCAGCCCCGACTCATCGACGCGGATGTCGAAGTCCGTCCCCCCCAGAAACGCCTGGATAACACGGCAGCACGCCGGCCAGAGGACCTCGTCGTAGGTCGTCAGGTCGTTGGCGTAGCGCAGGTAGGCGTCAGCCGCGTGCAGGAACCACAACGAGGCATCAACGCTGTTGTAGTCGCACACGCTGGCGGCGTCATTGAAGCGGTTGGGAATCAGGCCGCGTTGCTGCGCCCCGGCGAACGTCACGAGCACCTGCCGGGCCTCACCAAAGCGGCGCGGGATCAGCAGAAGCCCCTCGAGCGCGATGAGGGCGTCGCGCCCCCAGTCCGTGAACCAGTGATAACCCGCCAAGACCGTCGTCCCGCCTGCCCGGCGCCCGGTTCCGCAACGCACCACGAACTGGTCTGCGGCGGCATGCAGGGCCGTGGCGACTGGATCGGCATCGGGCACGGCGATGCGTGCCCCGGCGTCCTTGGCTTCCTGCCGTGTGGACTCGGCCGTCTCGATTGCCTCGAGAGGGCTACCCGCCAGCCCGACGGCCACCAGCTCCATGGCAACCGAGCCGACACCGGCCGCGTCGAACGTGCCCAGGTTCTGCAAGTCCTCTCCGCCGGGGAAGCTGCGGGCGAGTTCCTCGCGGTAGCGGAAGTTGTGCCACCAGACGGGCTGCATGCGGAAGTGCACCCGGCCCTGTTGCTCCTTCGGTTCGGTGAAGATCGCCAGCGTGACCCCCCGATCCGCCCGCAGTTGCACCCACGAAAGCTTGTCGCCTTCGTTGAGCAACCAGGGGTCCTCAACGGGCTGGTGACGCAGGTCGTGGATGCTGCGCATGGCAATCAGCGGCGACACGCGCAGGACAATCGGCTCGTCGCGGTAGGCCCGGACTGCGTAGCGGACCCGTACGACGTGGGCATCGCGCGCGAGCTGTACCCGCTTTTCCACGGCGAACCGCTCGTGCTCGAACGTGAACCGCACCCAGGGATCATGTTCGGTGAGGTTGTAGGCGAAGTCCTGCAGCAGCCGGTGTCCTTCCGGGTGGAACGTACCGGGGAACTCGAACGTGGACAGCGGAATCTCCTGCCCGCCGCAATTGACCTGTTCGAGCAAGGACGCCAGCAGGACGTATCGTACCAGCGGCGGACGCCGTGGCGCGCACAACAGGCCGTGGTACCTTCGCGTGGGACAGCCCAGCACCGTCCCACTGGCGAAACCTCCATAGCTGTTGGTCAGCAGCCACTCGCGTTCCAGACGCTGCTCGAGGCTACCCTCCAGCAGCCGGCACCCCGATGCCACAGCAACCCCTTCAGCTTCTCGGTTCACAGTGCACACTCCGCGCAGGTGGTCAAACGTGAAGGCCGGCCGATACGGTGCCGGCCGCTCCCGTTGCCCCTTGTCCCTCCCTCGCCCGACGAGCTCGTTCATGTAGCCTGGGGCACGCCGGGCACGACGCGGGCCACGATAACAGGTCGCCCCGCAGCGTCAACAGTCAGTGGGGGGACGCAGGAGGCGGCAGGGGACCAGCGGGTGGTGCTGACGCGAGCGCATACTCTCTCACGCCAAGAGAAATGGGCATTCTGGTCGCGTGAAGGTCCGGGAGATTGGAGAACCGAGAGAGGAAAGGGAGACGTGTCCCCTATCGTTTGCTGAAGTCCAGCAAGGCTCCGCCCACCATGTCACTGAAGGACTCGCCCAGCAGTTGTTGCTGATTATCGGCGAGCAACTGAGCACAAGTGCGGAAACCGCTGCCGCAGGCGCTGAGGTTCCAGCCCATCAGCCCGGTGAACACGTCGGCGTCAATCGTTAACGTGCCGCCCCCCAGCCGGCAGCCGGCCGACAGCAGCACCAACGTTGCGCCCAGCATGGCCGTCACGATGCCGGCACCGTGACGATGTTTGGAGGACCGGCGCTGCACCAGACGCGCCGAGCGTGCGCGAAGCCCCGTGACGAGGGCGGCCAAGTGTGCTCCGAGGTCGGCAGGCATCAGTGATGCGGGAGTGGACATGGCGGCGTGCCTCCTGCTGTGAACGAGCCCACCAAACCGTCGAATACAGCAAGGGCACTGTCAAAGTCCGAGAAGTGAAAGGAGCGCACCTGGGCGGACCAGCGTGGCGGCGCTTGGTTCGCGGCTGGTCAGTGTCTGGGGGTGGGGACGAGCGGACCACTTGTCACTCGACAGACCGGCGGGTGTTTCGCCCAGTCGAAGGCATGGCGCCCGATCCGCGTGCCGGGCTGCGACCAATCGGCCTGGCGAACTAAGGCCTGCACGAGAGCCTGGAACGTCGGATCCGGATCGCACTCGGCGATTTCGCCGCGCGGGCGGTCCGGGTTTGCCCGGACGTGGTATGTCGTCTCCTCTGTCTGCAGGGAAAAACGCATCGCGTATCCGTCCTCGCGGCCACCGGGGCGGTAGAACTCGCAGACGGGCGGCGGGGAGGTCGCCAGCCAGGCGTCGATGGCCGCGCGGATGCGTTGCATGTCGGCCGCGGGCACCGGCTGCCATGCGTCTTCAAGCGGCAGCTCCGGGTGCGAATTGTGCGGTGCCGCGATCAGCGGCTGCGGCCGTCGCGCCACCACGGTCTTTGAACGGCCGCGACTACGCAGGAAGTCGACCTGGCAGACCCACAGCGATGTTCGGTCGATGCCGGCCCCGCGACTGCGTGCCCTCCATTCCCAGATCGTTACGTGCACCGGTGAGGCACGTTTCGAGTCCGCGGCCGGAAGTGGGGGGGCAGGCAGTGGTGGGAGCTTACCCGGCAGCGGGGCGTCGCCCGGACCCCCTTGACAGCCCGCCCACGCAATCAGGATGAGAACGCCGCATCGCCGCCGCCGCACAGCTTACCTCCTGGGCACCTGGTACGTGTTTTGATGCCGGAAGGAGGCTGAAGTTCCCACAATCCACTTGCGTTTCCTGCGCTGTCGTGCCCAGGGAGGGCGGCAGAGTCTCCCGTCGTGCCGCGTGACTCGCGCATCCTGACCAGCGGAAGCTGCCACCGGCTGCCCGCTCCCTACGCGTCCCGAATCCAGCCTTCTTATCTGTGCGGGCGCGGCCGGAGGGGGAGGCCCTGCGACGCTCCCCCTCACCCTGCCCTCTCCCCCGCAGGGGGGAGAGGGGTTGTACGGGGTGCTCGTACGTCTACGAACCGGTGAAGATCAGGTTGAAGCTTGCGACGTCCGCCAAGTCCACGTCCTCGTCGCCGTCCAGGTCGGCCTGGGCGAAATCGCTGGGGTCGCAACCCGGTGGGGGAGTGGTCACTTCCGGTCCCGCCAGGCAGTCGGCGAAGACGGCGAAGTCGTCGACGTCTACGTCGTCGTCGTCATCGAAGTCGCCCGGCATGGCGACCAGCGTGATCGTCACGTTGGTCGCGTTGTAGGTCACGTTGTAGCCGCCGGCCGCGGTCACCGTACCGAATTGCCCCGTGATGGTCCCGCCCGTGACGATGGTGAAGCTCTGCCCCAGCGTCGGCACGAAACCATTGATGAGTGTGACACGCAGCTCGCCCGCGAGATTGGCCGTGCTCGTTACGCGGAGCACGTCGTACCCCGTGATCGGCGTGGCGCCGCCCAGCTCGATGTGTACGCTGCTGTCGGCGTCGTGGGTGCAGCTCCCGCTGATGGTAAGCCGTCCGGCGGAGTTGCCGGGCGAGAGGGTGCCGCCGGCCGCCAGGGTGACGGACCCGCTGAAGGTGCCGCTGCCGGCCAGAACGCCGGCCATCGGCGTGGTCCCCGGCGCGGTCAGCGTGCCGTTCACGAGGGTGGTGGAGCCGGCCGCGCCGCTGTAGGCAGTGGTGCACAGCAGCGACGTGCCCGTCGGCACATCCACAATGCCTTCGTTGACGAGCGTTGGCTGAATGTCGTTGTTGCTCAACGTGCGGATGGTGTGGTCGGCACCGTTGGTGAGCGTGCAGGCGGCATTGTAGATGTCGTTGTGGCCGCCGATGAGCAGGGTGCCGGTCCCGCTGACGAGGACGTTGCCGCTGATGTACATAGCGGTGCCGCTGCCGCCGCCCTGGACCTCGAGCGTGCCGTTGTTGACAATGGTTCCCTGCAAATACCCCGGTCCCTGACCGTTGGGGATGCGCACGTAGGCGTCGCTGGTCAGGTTGACCAGCCGGCCACTCGAGGATAGGTGAATCATGCCACCGGCGAAGCTGCGTAGTTCGCCGCCGGTAACGGCCGCGCCGCCGGCAATCTGCGTCGTGGAGCCGTCGAGGGCCTGAATCACACCGCCGGTGTTATCGAAGCTTCCACCCGTCAGTTGAAGGATGCCGCCGCCGGACGATTGCATGACGCCGGTGTTGTAGTTCGTCACCGCGTCCGCCGGGTTCACTACCAGGGTGGAGCCGCCGCGGTCGGCGTCAATGAGACCGGCGTTGCTGACGGCGAGGGCGTTGTAGCCCAGCTCGCGGGCGCCGTGGATCGTATGGTCGGGGCCGTTCGTGAGCCGGTCCGTGGACGCATTCCCCCGTACATAGTTGGGGCCGCTGGGCAGGATGTCCAGGTCGCCGCTGCCCTCCAGAGTGACATTTCCGTACATGTAGAGGGTGGTGCCGTTTCCGGTGCTGGCGAGTTCGATGGTGCCTTCGTTGAGAACGGTGCCTTGCAGATAGCCCGGGCTGCCCCCGTTGGGGACGCGGATGACGCCCGTGTTCGTGAGGTCAGCCACCAACCCGCCCTCGCGCAGCTCGATCAAGCCGCTGCCGCTGCTCGTCAACTCACCGCCGGCAACCACCGCCCCGGCAATCTGAACGATCGAGCCATCCAGGGCCTGGATGACGCCGTCGCTATTGTCGTAACTTGCCGTGTAGAGACGCAGCGTTCCGCCGCCGCTGGCCTGCATCACAGCGTGGTTTTCCTGGACGGCACCGTCGGTAAGGTTCACCACGAGGGTGTCGCCCGCGTCGTCGGCGTCGATGAGGCCCAGATTCGTGACGCACAGATCGTTGTTGCCGAAATTGCGGGAGCCGCGGATGGTATGCTGCGTGCCATTGGTGAGGCGGTTTGAGGCGGACGAGCCGCGCACATAGTTGGGGCCCGCGGGCCACAGGTCCAGGGCCCCGTTTCCTTGCAACGTGACGTCGCCATAAACATACAGCGCCGTTCCAAAATGAACGCTGACCATCTCGATAAGGGCATTATTGGTGATGGTTCCCGAAAGGTAGCCGTTGCCGCCGCCGATCGGTACTTGGAGGCGTCCACTGTTGGTCAGATCTACGATCATGCCGTTGTCGCGCAGTTCGACGACACCGGTGCCGGCCGTGGTCAACTCGCCGTGGCTGACGGTCGTGTTGGCGATTTGCGTGACGGACCCGTCGAGCGCCTGGATCACGCCGTCGGTGTTGTCGACCGTGCCGTTGGCCAGCCACAGCGTCGCGCCGTTGGAGGACTGCATGATACCGGTGTTGTATACCGTCTGCGTGTCGGTGGGATCCACTTCGAGGGCAAACGCGGGGTTATCCGCGTCGATCAGGCCTTGGTTGGTCAGAGCCATGTAGTTGTTACCGAGCCGTCGAGAGCCGCGGATGGTGTGGCCGGTGGCATTGGTGAGTCGGTAGCCCGGCGACATGCCGTACACGTAGTTGGGGCCTTCCGGGTGCAGCACCAGTTCGCCGTAGCCGGTAAGCAGCACATCGCGATTGATTCTCAGGTACGTCCCGCTGCCGGCACTGGTGAGCTTGATCGTGCCGTTGTTGTCAATCGTGCCGGCCAAAGGACCGGAGTCGATGACGAGCGCGGCCGTGTCGATATCCAGCGTGTCGCCGGCATCCACGGTCAGATTGTCGATGTAGACCTGCAGGGACGGCCCGAGGCTGACGACCACGTCGCCGACCGAGCCGGCGTCGATGTGGGCACTGTAGTGTTGGACGCCGTTGTTGTTCGGCCAGTTGATGGTGCTCCAGCAGGTGCCGCAGTCCCACACTCCGACGTCGGGGTTCCGCCAGACCGCCGTAACCTGATGGATGCCGAACGGAGCAACGATACCGGGCCCGTCGATGGAGGCATAGACCTTGTTCTCGGCGATGTTCAAGCCGCCGTTCGCGGTGGCCGCCCACGCGGAGCCGTTCCAGCGGTAGAGAGCGAGGCTGGCCTCGTTGACAAGCCGGACATCCGCCTGACTGTAATGGAGCGTCAACGTAAGTTGGCTCCCCATGCCCAGCTCGACAACCTCGGCGCGCCGTGCCACCGGCCGCAACGACGGCGGGGCGGCCGGCGCCGTCGTCGTGCCGCGCAACGCGATCGTGCCGCTGTAGTCGAATGAAACCGTGGTGGCCGCAGCGCCCAGAAACAACTCAGCTACGCTGCCGCCCGGTGAATCCACGGCGCGGAAGTCGCACGTGGTGTTGACGTCCGCGGCGTTGTCGGCGATGGCGTACGCCGTGACTGCGTCCACCAGGATGCCGATGTCATTTCCGGAGCAGGTGTTGGCCTGCACGGTGCAGTTGCTGGCCGTCGGGGCCACATAGATCCCCGCGAAGCCGGCGTTCGTGGCACCCGACAGGGTGAGTCCCTGAATGGTCACGTTGGCGGCGGTCACCGCCACGACGTGCGCGGCCGGGTCGACCGCCGTGACGGCTGCCGTGCCCAGTGCGGTGTCTGCGATGATCGTCAGTTCCTTGTTGACCAGCACGTTCTCCGCGTACGCCGCGGGCCCCACCTGCAAGTTGTGCCCGTCCAGCGTGGTGGGATCGTCAATGGCTCCCTGAATGGTGGCGAAGCTCTGCCCCGTGTCCGCATTATACACAAGAGGAACCGAGGCAAGCGCGAAGTCCACATGCGTGGCGGCCAGGGGATAGAGGTCCTGGGGCCCCTCCTCGCCGTACACTGTATAGGGATCATCGAGGACGCCGTTGCCGTCAGCGTCGGTGCTCGTGTGCGTGTCCCAGTAGTTGCCCAGTTGACCGGTGTAGTCCGCGCCGTTGTACGTGTAGGCCAGGGGGGCTGGTGAGTACCACGCGGTGTTCGAGAGGGTATCCAGCGTTACCTGATAGGGGGAGTTGCTGATGAAGTTGTTGAGGTAGAAGCAGCTTGCTTGTACATTGTAAGTAGCGATGCCACAATCGTTATTCGAGAAGGTATTGCGGGCGACGATGAGGCCCGACGACTCGCGCAAAGCGATGGCGCTGCCTGTGTTGTAGCTCAGGTCATTGCCCAGAAAGGATGTATAATCGCTTTGCAGGTCGACGTACACACCCGCCATATTGTTGTCATGAATCGTGTTCTCCACTACCTGGTTGTGCGTTGAGCTGAAGAAGAGCACGCCGCCGGCATGCTCGATGCCCAGGGAGTGGATGTCGTTGCCGCTGATCAGGTTGTGGTTGCTCCCGGAGACGACCATCATCCCGTGCTGCTCATTGCTGCCGATCGTGTTGCCGGTGATGGTGTTGGAGCACGCCCCTGGACCATTCTGCTCGGCCCGCGTGAGGATGATGCCGTAGAAGTTCTCCACCAGCATGTTGGCGCTGATGGTGCAGTTGTGGGCCCCGCGCAAGGCAATGCCTCCCTGTGACCAGCCCGCGCCGCGCACGGTGAAGCCCGTGAAGGTTATCCCATGGGCCTCGATGGCAACGGTGGCAAGGTCGGTGGCGGCGGCCTCCACCGAGGTCGTGGCGGATCCGTTCTCGGACTGAAGCGTCAGGCCCGTGCGGTCCTGCAGTCCGCTGTTGACGTCGCCGGGTACGACGTTGTTGTCGACGAGCACGTTCTCGACGTAGGTTCCGTCCCGCACCACGACCACGTCGCCGGCGTTGGCGGCCGTCACCGCGGCCTGAATGGTCGTGTAAGTTTCCCCGGCCCCCACATAAAGCGTGGCCGCGCGGGCTGTCGCCGACAGCACGGCCACTACGAAGACAACTGTGAGAATCAGTGAGTTTCGGTTTGACGTTTGCATTGCTTTCCCCACCTCGATCGCGTCACCTTCGTCCTTGCGGGCGCCGGGCCGCGACGACGCTGCCGGGCGACCGTAATGTCCGCGGAGGCGGCAGGTTCTGCTGCCGTGCGCCCTCCTGCCGTCCGGACGCCGGTGATCAGGAACGAGCTTCCTTCCTCCTTGCGGCAGAGGAGATCATCCTGGTCGGCGCCGCGAGAGCCTTCCCGGAGGCATGGTCCGGCCGCGTTGTTGCACGGCGCAGGCAAACTCGGGAGTGGACCCCGCTCTCGCTTCTGCGGCTTAAGCGGGTTTCCGGCCGGCGCGCCACGCGGTGCATCGGGGTTTCAGTGAAGTTCGGGTACGGACGGTGGCTGCGGCACGCCCGATAACCAGACCGGCCACTCGGGGAGGCTCTGCGCCCGCGCCAGGAAGACTTGCGCGAAGCGATATTGGACGTAGCTGAACACGCCGGTGTTTACGCACGCCTCGAGCGCGGCCACACCTTCCGTACGCCGGCCGCCGCCCAAGCTGCGCAGGCCGATGAGGAACTGGTATTCACAGGTCCACCCGGGATGCCCGCGGGCTGCGGCGAGCAAGCCGGGTTCGTCCAGCTCACCGCGAAGGTACTTCAGCGCGGGACCGTACCCCCCGCGCCCGGATTCTTCGAGCGGAATGTCCGCTGGTGGCCAGGTTTCGACCGCGGCGCGCGCCGCCTCCGCGTCGCCAAGCAACTCCGCCACCGCGGCCGCAATGGTGAGTCCCGCCAGGCCGGTCGAGCGATTCCGGAGTGCGTCCCGACAGAGACTGCGTGCCTCCGCGATGCGTCCGAGTTCGGCGAGCAGCACCGCCCGCTGCAGCGGCGCCGGCACGAACGAGGGCAATGCTTCGCACGCGGCCGTGATCTCGTCGAGGGCCGTCTCCAGCTCCCCGAGCGCGTGCAGCGCCAGCACGCGGTGATGAACCAGGCCGGGGTGCGAATCGCCCGCCCGCTCGTCATTCAGCGCAATGGCCTCGGCCAGCGTCTGCGCCGAGGCCCGGAAATCACCGCGGTATCGCTCCAGCGTTCCGCGTCGCGCGAGCACCATCCACGAGTCCGGCGCCAGCGCCAGGGCATGGTCCAGATCGCGCCGGGCGTCGGCCAGCCACTGTGCTCGTCGGCCGTCAAGCTCCGGGTGCGCTTCGGCATACGCGGCCGCGTACAGGTACCCCCATGCCCGGGCCGAGTACGAGGTGGCCGCGTCGGGCCAGAACGTGACCCACGCCTCGTAGTCGTTGAGCATCGGCTCCAGTTCCTCCCGCGCCCCCTCCGTGAGCAGGCGATTGGCACGCTCGCCGGCCCGCGCCCGGATGGCAGGCGTAAAATCCGGACGGATCGCCAGGGCCCGCGTGTAGGCTTCGCCGGCGCCGCTGCGCCCGATCTCCGAGAGCGCCTGTCCGCGCAGCAGCCACGCCAGGGCGGTGTCGGGGGTGAGTTCCGCCCCGCGACGGAGGTAGTGGTCGCCGTGGACGGCATCGCCCGTGGCGTGATAGGCCAGGGCGAGGGCGCAGCAGACCTCGGCGTCGTCGGGATCGCGCTGCCACGCCCGCGTGAGCGGCGGTATGGCGCTGTGCGGCTGCCGGTCCCACAGCGGGATCAGACCGCGATACAGATGCAGCTTCGCGGAGTCGATGCCGAAGGACTCGGCCTCGTCGAGCAGGCGTGCTCCGCGGGTGTGGTCGGCCTCGAAAAGGATGGCCGTGAAGGCCTCGTCGAGGCGCTGCTGTCCCCGCAACTGCCGCACTTCCGTTGCCAGCGCGAGGATGCCCACCGTCAGCGCGATCACCAGCACCGTCCCCAGCGTGTAGTAGCGGTGGCGACGGAGGAAGCGAGCGGCCTTGAGGACGACCGGTGTCCGCCGCGCCCGGATGGGTTCATCGGCCAGAAAGCGGCGACAATCGTCGGCCACCTCTTCAGCGCGCGCGTAACGCCGCTGCGATTCCTTCTCCATACACTTGCCGACGATCGTCTCCAGGTCGCGGGGAATGGCGGGGTTGAGCCGGCGCAGCGGGGCTGGATCGGCGAACGCGATCAGGTTGAGCACCGCCTCCCGTGATTCCGCCTCGTGGGCCGGCCGCAGCGCCAGCAACTCGTAGAGCGTCGCGCCCAGCGAGTAGATGTCCGTCCGGGCATCGAGTTGCCGCCGGCCGCCGCGGGCCTGCTCCGGAGACATGTAGCGGGCCGTGCCCACGACGTCGCCGGTGAGCGTGATCGTCGCCAGCGTGTCGCCGCGCGCCAGGCCGAAATCCGATACCCAGACGTTGTCCCGCGCATCCAGCAGCAGGTTCGACGGCTTGACGTCACGGTGAATGATGCCTTGCGCGTGGGCGTGGGCGAGGGCGTCAGCCACCTGCTGCCCCCAATGGGCCACGCGGCGGTAGTAGTCCCGGCCGGCTTCCGTCCCCTTCTCCCGCATGCGCTTGAGGTGTTCGGCCAGCGAGCGACCCTCGATGAACTGCATGGCGTAGTAGTGAATGCCCTGCTCTTCGCCGACCGCGTAGATGGGGACGATGTTCGTGTGGTGCAGGCGACCGCTGGTGGAGGCTTCCCGCGCGAAGCGTTCCAGCGCGTTCTCCGCCAGCAGCGCTCCGGGCGGCAGGACCTTCAGCGCCACCCGCCGATTCAGCGAGGTCTGAATCGCCTCGTAGACCACCCCCATGCCGCCGCGACCGACCTCGCGTATGATTTCGTACTCGCCCAGGCGCTGCCCGCGCTCGAGCTTCGCCGCGTTGAGCGACCTGCTGGTGGCCTCGACGAACGCCAGTGTGCGGAACACCCCGCGCAGCGCTTCCGCCATTTCGGGGTACTCCCGCAGGTAGCGCTCCTGGTCGGGGCTACGTCCCTCGGCCAACTCGTCGAGGTACTTGCCGAGCACGTCTTCCAACGACGTAGCGCGACCGGCGGTGGGGTCACGCGGAGGCAAGGCGTCGCGGTGGGGACCTTCAAACGGCATCGCCCAGCAGCTCCCGAAGACGGATCAGCGCCCGCACGCACAGGCTGCGCACGGCCCGCTCAGTCCGATCCATCTTCGCCGCTGTCTCGGCGACATTCAATTGGCGCAGGTAGCGTAACTGGATGACCTCGCGCTGGTCCTCGGTAAGCTGGTCCAGCGACTGCTGCAGCAGCCGGGCGCGCTCCGCCCGCCCGACCACCTCGCTCGGCGTGCTTACCGTCCCTCCCAGGGCGTCCAATAGCGGTCCCATCGTGTTGCCTCCCTGCAAATCACCCGCCCGGACCTCGCCCCCCCGTTTGGTCGTCTGGAACGCCTTGCGGTCGAAGTCGCAGATGCGGTTGACCGCGATACGCCGCAGCCACGCGAAGAAACTGTCCGGCCCCCGGTCCACGAACTGCTCGATGCTGCCCAGCGCGTCCAGGTACACCTGCTGCATCACGTCCTGCGACTCCAGCCGCTGCCGCAGTCGCTCGCCCAACTCAGCCCGCACGGACCCCAGGAGCCGTTCTGAGTAGGCATCCAACAGGGCAGCCAGAGCCTCTTCATCATGCTGCTGTGCCCGGCCAATCAGGACGCTCAGCTTATCGGGCGGCGCGGGTGCCATGGATCCTCTCCCAAGTCCCAAGCGTGCTTGCCGGCGGAGCGCTTCGCAGGAATGGTACCATCCCGCCCGGCCGCCGTGGAAGTCAGCCTCAGCAACCCGGCCTCCGGCAGGTGTGTGACAAGGGGGGGACGGTCGGCGTGTAGGGTTGGCGTCGTCCGGAGTGTCCGGACTGGCCCGGGCGAAGCGAGCGTGCGTCACGTCCCCCGCACGCTCGTGAGGGGGCTGACCGGCCCCGCCCGCCGTCCGGGTGGCCCCTTGCAGCCTCGCCCGGGGGGCGTATCCCGGAGTGCCGGGATCGCCGGGCCCTCCAGGCCGTACGTGCCTGGCGTGGGTGCCATGCCCTCGCCCGCCGCAGGCGGGGGTGGGCATGTGGGCTGGATGCCACCCGCGACTCCCGTCGCGGGGAAGCATGGCACCCGCGGACATCGGAGACGCCGACCACACACTCGAGGCCCTGGGGGCGGGACCACTCTGGGTCTCCCTCCATCGCTCGGGGGGCGTGACTGTCCCGGCGTTGCTGCCCTCCACGTCGCCCGTGGGGGGCAACGCTACATAAACAGCGGGGCGTGCGCGTCGCACGCCCCGCCGGGAGTCGAACTCGATTGAAAGTGAGTCCTCGATGGACTGCTACGCGACCAACTCCTGTCCTCGACGGGTGAGGGCGGCCGCCCACATCGTCTGACCGTTGGCATTCGTCAAGGCGCCCGCCCAGAGCAACCCTTCCTGGCGGAGTTCGTCGAGCCACTCGGCCATTCTGTCCATGGCCTGCTCGACCGTGAAACCCGTGCTGGCTACCACCTCGCTGACCAGCTCAAACTCGGTGAGCGGGCCACCGCGCAGTCGCCGCAGAATGATCAGTTGATGCTGCCGCAGCGAGTCGATGGTTGTCGTCATGGCTTTCCACTCCTGGCTGGCACCTTGCCGCAGGCGGGGAGGCGTGCGCCACGCCGCCGGTTTCCGCTCGGCGCCGATTCTAGGCGCGCCGCGGCGCGCTATTCAAGCCGCACGTCGCGCAGCATGGAACAGGCGAAAGTCGCCGCGGGCAGCTTGACAAAGCTCCGCCGCGAGCATAGCGCCGGCCACAATGACGAACCCTGCCTCGGCGGTAAGGGGTCTGCGTGCCATGGTCATCCGCCGGCGGGGGGCAGTAACTTGGCACTGCAGCGGCAGGTGGCGAAGGTCCCGCGGCTTGCGGCATGCGGCGCGCACGCGTGCCATTCCAGGGGGACGCAGTTGCACATGGCATGCTGAGGGGTATCGGGCTTGCCGAAGGCCCGCCAGCCGCGCCCGCTACTTCGTCAGGTTCCCGGACTCCTGCCGCCGCATGAACACCCGCACGAGCAAGTAGTTCTGGCCCTCGAACTCAGTCACTTCGCCCGACACGATGAACACGAGGCCCGTCGGGATCGTCTCCGCCATCCGCGCCATGACTTCGAGACTGCTGTTGGGCAGGATGCGGATCGGCGGCTCAGGGTGCTCGGGGTGGTCCGACTCAAACACCAACGTCCACCAGATGCCGTCGCGGACCACGCGCCCGGCGCGACTGACGATCGGCGTACCCTCCGGCAGCAGCGTCCGCGGTCCGGCCGTCCGCGGGGCGGCATCACCGGTGTCCGGGGCGTTGGGTCGGATGATCTCGCTGGCAGGGCGCTGCCGGCGCAACTCCTCGACCATGTCCTCGGCCGTCGGGCTATCCCAGGGATCCTTTGCTCCCGCGGCGGGCGTTGCGGGTGAGGTTGCCGGCGGCGGCGTCCCTTCCTGTGGAGGTTGGGCCTGCTCCTGGGCGGGCGGCGTATCCGTCTTCGAGTCGGTAGCTTGGCCGCTGGACTCTCGTTGCGGAGGCGGCTGCTGTTGCCTCGGGCTGACTCCTGCCAGGATCACCGCCAGCGCGCCAGCTATACTCAGTCTGCCGAGTAGATGTGCCATGATTGGGACTCCTCGAGCTGAACCGACCGGCCGCACCGGCGGCGGGGGCTCCTTCCCCGACCGGGGCGCCAGCCGCGACCACCAGTCTATGCTAACGAGCGTCCAGCAACTTCGCCAGTTCCTGGGGTGTGGTCACTGGCGGCCGGCACACGCGGTCCACGCATACGAACGCGGCCGCCCGGCCGTGGACGGGCCCCTTGCCCAAGAGCTGGGGGAGCTGGAGTCGTTCGTCCCCGACCGGCTGGCGGTCGGTGCCCAGGGTGTGCAGCACGACCTTGTTGGGAAGGTATGGCCGGCGGATGACGCGCAGGAGGGCTTGGGTGTCCGCCCGGCCCGGATCGCCCGCGATGACGACCTCCGGGACTCGGTCGTGGTAGAAGTCGGCGGCACAGAGGAGACGCTCGAAGGCGGCCGGTGACCGCTCGGCCAACGGGGCGAACGCGCGGAGGATGGCAGCCGCCCGCTGCCGGTATTCATCCCGTCCGAGCAGCGCGGCCAGACGCAGCAGGTTCAGGGCGTGGACCGAGTTACCCGAGGGCAACGCACCGTCCTGCGGGCTTTTCGAGCGGACCAGCAGCGGCTCGGCATCGTCGGCCGTGAAGAAGAAGGTACCGTCTGCTGGGTTGCGGTAGTGCTTCGTCAGCACCTCGTTGAGGGCGACGGCCTCAGCCAGCCAGCGCCGGTCGAAGTCGGCCTCGTAGAGGTTGAGCAGGCCCTCGATGAAGAAGGCGTAGTCGTCGAGGTACCCCGGCAGGCGCGCGGTGCCATTGCGGTAGGTACGCAGCAGGCGTCCATCGCGACGCAGGTGCTCGAGGATGAAATCCGCAGCGCGGGCGGCAGCGTGCGCGAACTTCGGTTCGTCGAGGGTCCGGGCGCCCTTGGCCAGGCTGGCGATCATCAGGCCGTTCCAGGCGGTGAGGACCTTGTCGTCCAAACCCGGGGGCACCCGCTGGGTCCGTGCCTCGCGCAGCTTGGCACGCCAAGTCTCGATCCGCAGTTCCAGTTCCTCGACGCTCAGCCCGTGCATCCGGGCGAAGGCCTCCGGCGGCTTGCTGACGTGCAGGATGTTCCTGGGGCCCGGCGGGGCGTGGCTGAGGGCATCGGACCAGTTGCCGGCGTCGGTGATGTCGAAGTACGCACAGCACAGCGGCGCATCTTCCTCCCCCAGGATGCGCGTGACCTCGTCTTTGGTCCAGATGTAGTACGCCCCTTCCATGCCTTCACTGTCGGCGTCGCGGCTCGAGTAGAAACCGCCGTCCGGCGCCTGCAAGTCCGCGAGCACGTAATTCAGGATTTCGCGGGCCGTGCGGGCGTAGAGCGGGTTCCCGGTCACCTGATACGCGTCCAGGTAGGCCGAGCTGACGAGGGCCTGGTCGTAGAGCATCTTCTCGAAGTGCGGCACCAGCCACTGCGGATCGGTGCTATAACGGCAGATGCCGCCGGCCACGTGGTCGAAGATGCCGCCGCGGGCCATGTGCGTGAGCGTCACGTCGACGGCCGCCGCCAAGTCGGGGTTGCCGGTACGCCGGTGGACCCGCAGCATGAGGTCGACCGCCAGGCTCGGCGGGAACTTGTTGCCGTTGCTGCTGAAGCCGCCGTGCGTGCGGTCCACGTGGGCGGCCAGCACGCGGGCGCCCTGGTCCACGAGCTGCCGCGACACCAGGTCACCGTGCCCGCGTGGAGGGCGCGGATCCGAACCGTCCCGACACAGGTCGGGATGAGGGAGCGGACGGGCGTCGCCCCCGGCGCCGGCTGGCGTGTCAGTTGCGCCAGTTGCGATGCCGGTCGGATCGGCCCAGCGGGCGAAGAACGCGTGTACGTCGGCGCGCCCGTCGGTGATGGTATTGCGCTGCGTCTGCCACAGCTCGGCGATCTGCGTGCAGAGGGCCACGAATTGCGGTCGCGGGAAGTACGTGCCGGCGTAGAACGGCGTGCCGTCGGGCGTGAGCCAGACATTCATGGGCCAGCCGCCGCGTCCCGTGGAAGCCTGCGTATAGGCCATGTAGATTTCGTCAAGGTCGGGTCGCTCCTCGCGGTCCACCTTGATGCTGACGAAGTGGGCGTTGAGCACGCCCGCCGCCTCCCCGGACTCGAACGTCTCGTGCCCCATGACATGGCACCAGTGGCACGCGGCATAGCCGATGCTCAGGAAGATCGGCTTGTCCTCGCGCCGGGCCTTCTCCAGTGCCTCCGGGCCCCATTCGTACCAGTCCACGGGGTTGTGAGCGTGCTGGAGCAGGTACGGACTGGTGGCGTGGATGAGGCGATTGGTGGTGAGCGTGGCTGCGGTTGCGGGCGTACGTGCGGGTAGAGTCATACCTCTTCCTTCCTGCTGAGCGGGCGGACACCACGAACGACGCGGGCGACGTTCTCTCGCCACGGGTCGTCCTCCTGCCCTGCATCATCTGGTACCGCCAATCCGGCTGGGGAATCGTAGGGAGCCCTGGGGCCCATTCCAAATGGCGGTCGCCCCCACTCCAGGGGCGTCCGGGGGGAGGTGCAAGTCAAGCGAAGAGCTCTACTTGGCGTTGGACCGTGGACTCCAGGCACGGCCAGCGCTCGACAAAGGCGGCTGCGGAAATGCGCCCTAGCTCGCTTGGCTCGATCTTGTGGAGCCCGCCGCCGTAGACTCGTCCCTCGCCGCGCAGCTCGTGCCCGGTGACACGTTGCAGGAGTTCGTGGATCGTTGTGTTGCCGTCTGGTTGCTGGCGCAATATGGCGGCCAGCCTGGGCTGTGGATGCAGCATGAGGTACAGGTTCGTCGCGATGGCGGCCGAACGGTTCAAGATGAAACGAAACGGCTGCTTCTCGTCGGCGCCCCGACCCATGTACGTGCACAGAAAAGGCGCAGGCGACCGTTGCTCCTGCTTGTACCAGGGCGTGCGCCTGCCGACGAGATAGCCGTCTTTGATCCCCAACGCCTCAGCGGTTTGCAGGTATGCCCAAAGGGCCGGGTACTTGTCCTCAACGACATGCTCCGGCAGGTCGCAATCTAGGACGCAGAGCTGTGGGGCAATCAGCGGGTAGCCATCCTCGTTAGCATTGATGATCGTCGCCTTGAGGTGGCGAGGGCTGGGGAGGATGGGGCGCAGAAACTTCTTCGGTAGCCCGCGTCGGGTCGCGTCGGCCCGCTCCAGAACGAAGAACTTGTTGCTGCCCGTGGCAATCCCCCGTTGGATTCGGAACAAGTCCGCGAGTGTTAAGCCTTCGCCGTTTGCGGACGTGCGACGGTCGTTCCCGGCGTGCTCGGGATACACGGTCCACTTGCGTGCGTCGCGCAGTCGGTCGAGCGCGACGCCTTCGCGGGCGTGTGGGCGGGCCATCGTGCCACCGAAGGTAAACTCCACGGTGTGCCCGCGTGGCGGCGCTGCCTTGTGCAACACCAGGACGACGGAGGAGACCAGGGCGTCGCCAAACTGAACATCTTCGGCGTCAAAACGATGCACGCGGACGAGCGTCACGCAGTCCGTGAGGAAGCGTTTGAGCGCCGCTCCGTAGTTCACGTCCATGAACTCCGATGGGACGAGCCATGCCGCCCAGCCGCCCTCTTCCATCCACGCCGTGGTGAGAAGAAGGAAATAAACGTACAACCCGGCAAGCCCGTTGACTTGGACGCCTGTCAGGTGATGCGCCAGCGCTTGCAGACGCTCCTTGTCCTCGCGCGTCAAGTGGTGGTGCCGTACGTAGGGCGGGTTCGCCAGAATGAGGTTTGGAGCGCGCGGGTGGGATGGGCTGGCGACGATGCGCGTGAAATCGCCACCCACGATTTCAAGCCCGGCGTCGCCCCAGAGCTCCCGGGCCGCAGCGCAGAATGCGGGATCGAGTTCGATGCCGACAGCACTGGCGATGCGCTTTCGCCCGAACACCGTGAGCGCGGCGGAAAAGAAGCTGCCGGTTCCGATCGCCGGGTCGGCGAAGCGGATGCCGTCGGTCTTGCGGTCCAGGAGCGTCGCGACGTACTGCGCGATCTCCACGGCGAGCGCGTTCGGGGTGGCGAATTGGCCAAGTCTGTTTCTTTCGGCCGCGGACCGCCGGGAGTCGATCTCCAACTGAATCGCCTGCCGGCGGGCCTCGACTTGGTTCTCGTGGTGTGCGATCATACCGCCTACAGCCCCAGCTTGAGCAGGTCGTCGATGCGGTGCTCCCATACCCAGTCCAGGCCCTCCGCTGCCTCGTAGCCCAGATAGTCGCTGCCGAAGTAGCCGCAGAGAAACAGCACAAATGGGACGGTCGTGCCGTAGGTCGCCTGAAGTTGACGTATTTTCGTCGCCTCTTCCTTGCGGCGTTTGTTCGTGTTCGTGAAGTCACCCGCCGACTTCGCTTCGATGAGAATCGGGAGCCGATCCTTGCGCGGCTTTCTGGGCTGAATCACCACGTCAACGGGAATGTTCAACTTGAGGGTCTTCCCGACACGCAGGTTCATTCGAAACGCGTAGGTGCCTGCCTCCATGTCTTTCAGTGGTTTGTCGTCCGGATGCGCCTGTTTGTGATAGCCACGGTCCCCCAGGTACTTACCGATCAGCGCGAGCTGGCGTTGCTCTTGGGCGTTGCGAATGATCGGGTTGGCGACGGCGCTGCACAGGCGGTCGGCGACGATCGTAGCTGCTCGTTCACGCTCGTGGTCGCTGGGGCTTTGACTCCCGGTGATCCATGGAAAGATGTCGCGGTCGAGCAGTTTCACCAAGATTCGGCATAGGGCTTTCAACTCGGTGTCAAGATCTGCGCCAGACATCCGTGCGGGCAGCTTGCCCTTCTCCATTCGGCTGACGACATTCTTGCTTGCCCTGGCAAGCCCGATCAAGCGGTCTACTGCCAAGGGCGGAGCCGTACACATGCGGAGCGTGGGCAATGCTCCGGGGTTACTCCGCAGGGTCTCCGTGTCCAGGTGCCGGAGGTTATTCGTGGCCAGGAGCGCAGCCTTGACGTGCTCAGTCGTCCTGATTCGCGTCGCCCGAAACGCTTCAGGAGCGAACTCCATGAACCACTCGTTGAACTGATCGACGGAGGCGGCGATATCCGCTTTCCAGAGGTGCGGTTTGTCCGCGTTGATCCGTCGGGGGCACAGGTTGCCACGGCGTTGTTGCATCGCCAACACTCCCGGCGGACGAACGGGCCTTGCGGCCGAGTTGGTCAGGATGCAAAGAGGATAGGGCGATGCGGTCTCGGTGGCAAGAGCGGGAGACGCCGCCGGGCCGGCGCGGGACGGTGCGAGTCTCAGCGGGGCGGGCGGACGCGGCGCCGGTCGACAGGAGTAGCGTTCCTCCGCCCCATCCGGGGCGGGGTGGGCGCGACACGCACGACACCACGGGTTCCGTTCGCCTGCGGAGAACTCCACCCGTGGCTACAGACCCTTGCCCCCGTCGGGGGCAGGGGCGAACCGCCTGGGTGCTCACCGGCGTGCTTGGTGGGCGCCGTTGGCGGACCTTGTCGGCGGCGTGTCGTGCGTTTAAGCTACCGTGTCGCTCCGGTGGGGCGGAATGGTCGGGGGCGCGACCGGCGGCTTGCGCCGGCGGCTCTGATAGGTGGCGCCGGCTCGCAAAGGGCGGTTGCGGTTCGAGCGCGGGGCGCGGGCGGTGCGGAGTAGTTGCGTGTCGGCGTCAGTTCGCAGTGTGACCGGCAGCTTGCGCTGCCGGCTCTGATGGGCGTCGTCGGGGAGGGAGCGGCGCGCGGTCCTACGTCGGCCACGGGGGGCCGACACTACACGGGCGAGGGCATCGTTTCGGTGGGATCGACGGTGCGCGCGGGTGGTACGCGGGAAGGATGGACAGATGGCTCGGCGGTTTGTGGCGGAACTAGGGGCCGGGGAGCGGATTGACGACGAGGTCTACCTCGTCCAGTCCAAGGACCTGCGCACCACCACGCAGGGCAGCCTCTACATCCATGCCGTCTTGGCCGACAAGACCGGGCAGATTCCCGCCCGCGTCTGGCAGGCGACCGAGGCCATGTTCAACGGCATGCCGGAAGGCGGCTTCCTGCGGGTCAAGGGCCGCACCGAGGCCTACAAGGGCAACCTTCAGTTCATCATCGAGGCCATCCGCGTCGCGGACTCGGCCACCATCAACCTGGCTGACTTCCTGCCTCGGACTACGGGCGACGTGGACAAGATGTACGCCCGGCTGGGTGAGATCCTGCGGGGCATCAAGCAGCCCGACTTGGCGGCCTTGGTGGAGGAGCTCCTGGCGGATGCCGTGTTGATGGAGCGGCTGCGAACGGCCCCAGCGGCCATCGGGCTGCACCATGCCTTCGTCGGCGGGCTTTTGGAGCACACGCTCCACCTCCTGGAGGTGGCATTGCGGGTGATCCCGCTGTACCCGAAGCTCAGCTTGGACCTGGTGCTGATGGGCCTGCTCCTGCATGACATCGGCAAGACGGTGGAGCTGTCGTACACGACGAACCTTGCGTACAGCGATGCCGGGCAGTTGCTGGGGCACATCACCCAGGGTGTGCTGCTGATCGAGAGGAAGGTGGACGCGGTGGCCGCCCGGACCGGCCGGCCGTTTCCCGACGAACTGCGCTGGGCCCTCCAGCACATCGTGCTGAGTCACCACGGGCAGTACGAGTTCGGCAGCCCCAAGCTGCCGGCCTTCCCGGAAGCGGTGGCCATCCACTACCTGGACAACATGGACGCCAAGGTCAACCTGTACCTGACGGAGATTGCCAACGACCGCGACCCGGCCGGCCATTGGACAAACTATAACCGAGCCGTGGAGACGAAGATTTACAAGCCTAGATTCACCCAGGGGTGACCGCGGCCCGGACCAACGCAGCCCGGGCTCCCCATACGGCATACGGACTGGCGCGGATTATGCAAGACGGACCGCGAACGGCACGGCCGCCCGAGCCAACCAGGAGGGCGCAAGGCTGTCCATTGCGGCTCGGAGACGGTGAGGGGCCGCCCCGGCGAAGACGCGGGTGCCGGCGCTGATCTCCAAACACGGGACGAGACAGAGGATGCGATACACTCAACTTACGGATGCTCAGGTCAAGCAGATGCTCGCCACCATCGGCGTCACGTCGATCGACGAGCTGTTCAAGACCATTCCGCCGCAACTGCGTCTGGAGGGCCCGCTGCGTTTGCACCCGGCCCTGTCCGAGCCGGCGTTGCTGGAGGACGTGCGGTCGCTGGCGGCGCGGAACAACGACTGCGGCAAGCTCGTCTGCTTCCTGGGCGGCGGGGCGTACGACCACTTCATCCCCACGGTCGTCGATGCCCTGGCCGGGCAGACGGAGTTCGTCACCGCGTACACGCCGTACCAGGCGGAGGCATCGCAGGGCGTGCTCCAGGCTTTCTACGAGTTCCAGACGATGGTGTGCGAGGTGACCGGGATGCAGGTCGCCAATGCCTCGTTGTACGAGGGTGCGAGCGCCGTTGCCGAGGCGGTGATGATGGCGACGACGATCACCGGCCGCAAACGCATCCTGCTCAGCGAAGGTCTCCATCCGGACACCGTGCGGGTGTTGCGGACGTACGGTCTGGAACGCGGCATCGAATACGCCGGCGTGCCGCTGGCGGACGGTGGGCTGGACGTCGGGGAGTTGCGCGCGCGGCTCGACAAGACGGTGGGGGGGGTGGTGATTCCGTCCCCCAATTTCTTCGGCTGCGTCGAGCGGTTGGATCGCATCATCCCGGTGCTACATGAGGCGAAGGTGCTGGCCATCGTGGTGGCCGATCCGCTGGCGGCGGGGATGTTCAAGACCCCCGGCGCATTCGGTGCGGATATCGTGGTGGGCGAGGGACAGGGGTTGGGCATTCCGCTGGGCTACGGCGGCCCGTACCTGGGCATCATGGCCACGCGGGAGGAGCACCTGCGCAAGATGCCCGGGCGCGTGGTCGGCATGACCACCGACCGCGAGGGGAGACGCAGCTTCTGCCTGGCGCTGCAGACCCGTGAGCAGCACATCAAGCGGGAGAAGGCCACGAGCAACGTGTGCACGAACCAGGGTCTGATGGCGATGCGGGCGGCCATTTACCTGGCGGCGTTGGGGCGGGAGGGGCTCAAGACGGTGGCCACGCAGTGTTTCGACAAGGCGCACTACGCGGCCGAGGCCATCGCGGCGCTTAAGGGTTACTCGCTGTGCTTCTCGGCTCCGTTTTTCAAGGAGTTCACGGTGCAGACGGACCGGGGCGTGGATCACGTGCTGTCGGAGTGCCGGCGGCGGGGGATCCTCGGCGGCATTCCGATGCGCCGCCTCGACGAGCGTTACGAGGATTGCTTCCTGGTGGCGGTGACGGAGAAACGCACGCGGGCGGAGATTAACAGTCTGGTGGCAGCCTTCGAGGCGGCGTAAATGCGAATGACAGTGAGCGTGGGGCGGGAGAACAGCAGGAGCGGCGTACGCGACCCCTCTCCCTTCCAGGGAGAGGGGTAGGGGTGAGGGTGGGAGCCGCGACGCTCGCCGTTGCCCGTGACGTATAGAGCCCTAGCCCTCACCCTGCCCTCTCCCAGGGGGAGAGGGGTTGGATCCGGTGTTCTTAGGGAATGTGGACGCGAGTTTCATGAGTCAGATACCCAAGACACAGCAGCAGGATTATCCGGTACTGTTTGAGATGGGTGCGCCCGGCCTGACCGCGGTGGCGCTGCCGGAGTCGGGCGTGCGCGCGGCCGATCGGCGCCGGCACGTGCCCGCGGAGTTGCTGGCGGAGCAGCTTCCCGCTCTGCCGGAGGTCGGCGAGCTGGACCTGGTCCGCCACTACAAGCGTCTGTCGCACAAGTGCTTCAGCGTGGACGAGAACTTCTACCCGCTGGGAAGCTGCACGATGAAGTACAACCCGCGGATCAATGAGCGGGTGGCAGCCATGCCGGAGTTCACCGAGGTGCATCCGTACCAGGAGGATGCGGATGTGCAGGGGCTGCTGGAGATGCTCTACTGGCTGCGCTGTGATCTTGCGGAGATCGCCGGGCTGGCGGAGGTGACGCTGCAGCCGGCGGCCGGCGCCCATGGCGAGATGACGGGCCTGATGATTATCAACGCCTACCATCGCAGCCGCGGTGAAAACCGGCGCCAAGTGCTCGCGCCGGAGAGCGCCCACGGTACCAATCCGGCGAGCTGCACGATCTGCGGCTGCACGCAGATCTCCGTGAAGGGCAAGCCCAATGGCCGGGTTGACCTGGACGACCTGCGTGCCAAGGTCAACCGCGACACGGCCGCCCTGATGCTCACAAATCCCAACACTGTCGGCATCTTTGATGAGCAGGTGGCCGACATCGCCCGCATCCTTCACGCCCAGGGGACGCAGTTCTACATGGATGGGGCGAACATGAACGCGATCCTCGGCATTACGCAGCCGGGGCGGTTCGGCGTCGATGTGATGCATTACAACACGCACAAGACGTTCAGTACGCCGCATGGCGGCGGCGGTCCGGGGGCCGGGCCGGTAGCGGTGGCGGAGCACCTCCGACCGTTCCTACCGGTCCCGCAGGTGGCGCGGCGGTGCGACGGCTCGTTTACGTGGGACTACGATCGACCGCACAGCATCGGCAAGGTGCGCTCGTTCTACGGCCAGATCGGCGTGCTCGTCCGGGCGTACACGTACATCCGGGCGTTGGGCCCGGACGGCCTGCGGGATGTGGCCGAGAAGGCGGTGCTGAATGCCAATTACCTGGCGGCGCGAGTGAAGCACCGTTACGAGCTGCCGTTTCCGCCTCCGTATGCCCATGAGTTCATCGCCATGCCCAAGTTCGGCGACAGCGGCATCGGTGACCTGGAGGTGTCCAAGCGTCTGCTCGACCACCGTATCCATCCGCCGACCATGAGCTTCCCGATTCACCACTGCCTGATGATCGAGCCGACGGAAACGGAGTCGCTGGCCGCCCTCGACCAGTTCGTGGCCGCGATGCTGGAGATCGCGGACGAGGCCGAGAAGGACCCCGAGATGGTCAAGACGGCCCCGCACACGACGTCCGTCAAGCGCGTTGATGAGGTAACGGCCAGTCGCAAGCCGAACGTGCGCTGGAAGCCGGCGGTCCGCTGAAGGCTTCTGCGGAGTGTCCCGGGCTTGCCGTGATCGTATCTGCGCCGGCTTTGCGGTGCAGTACGAGCATCGGCAGAAGGTACCCGTATCCGGCTGCCTCCGTCGCACCTGCCGGTTGGAACACGGAGACAAGCAGCCGGGCGGCGTGGTGATCGACGCGGCTGCCGTGTTGCCCAGTGTTCGGGCAGGCGGTGGCCCCGTGGCCACGGTAACCTGACGCAAACACTCCGGCGAGCGGACTGCTCGACCCCGCCCAAGCACGTCCATATATCAGGGAATCCGACAACGTGGCCGGGGTGGCATGGCCAAGCGCAACGCCGCCATGCCTTCCCACCGACCGCCGGCTGCGGCAACCGCCTGCCGGCTGGCTTGCCGGCGGGCAGGCGCGTTCGGCTTGGGCATGGCACGGGAAAGGATCGCTACGTTTCACGGGCCGGCGAAGTGGTCAGCGATCGCCGTCGCAATGTTAAGGGATTCGGCGTCGCCCGCATCCGGATACACGAAGATACCGTTGATCACGCCGGGGGCGCCGTCCGCCGCGCTCCACAGAAACCTTCTCTCCAGAATGTCACAGGCCAGGAAGAATGGGGAGAGCCCGAGCCCAGAACGCTCGGTGGCGGGACGCACGTACGCCCCGAACACCTCGTACTCATACCGAATCCGGCAGTTGAAATGCGGCTGGTCATAGAAGGTATCCTCGGTGATGCGCGCATGGCACAGTGGTGCGTAGACATTGTTCGGATGCAGAGGGAGCGAGTGGTTGCCTATCGGGTAGGCGAAGTCCACCCGTCCGCGCGCGGCCGCCTCCTGCACGGCCGCGCTCATACGCGCGAAATCGTCAGGATCCAGCGGGCTGTGGAGGTACGTCTTCAACGGGGTGTTCCCGTAGGCCTCGCAGTCGAGCGATGTGAATTGAATGCCGAGTTCGGCGGCCTCGGCCTGTACCTGGGCAATGATCCCCGCGTAGAAGTCGGGATCAAAGACATCTTCCATGGTCTCAAACTCAGCCCAACTGTTCCACAGGTGGCGACTCCAGATCACCGGGACATTCGCGGCTTGGCAGATGGCGACGGCCCGCAGAACGTTGGGGCCGTCGTGCGGAGCGATGACGCGGTCATCCCCGTGCAGCATCACGTGCGTGAAAACACCGGAACGGATGATCTGGTGCAGAATCTCCGGATCATAGGACGGGTAGTAGTACCAGATCACCGGCGGCGGCGCGGCGTTGCCGCCGCCCGTGGGCGGGTTGACGTACACGGATTGACTGCGGTACTGAACACCCTCGACTGTGTACAACACGCTGTACCAGACTGTCCCCGGGTTGGGCACCTCGATCACGCTGCGGTAAACCCCATCCGCGTCGGGACTGATAACGTCACTCACCTGGTCGGGACAATTGCAGCAGTCTTGCAGGAGCTTCACTTCGGAGAACGTCCTGCCGCCCACAAACGTCCAGGTGACTTCCGCGGGCCCGCTCGGCGCGGGACCGGCGGGACCGGAGAGAAACCAGACCGTCGCCCCCGCCGGCGGAGTCCCCCAGTTGACAACTGGCGGGGCTACCGTGACGGCCACGGTGTCGCTGTCCGCTTGCGTGCCCGACCGCACGGTCAAGCGAAACACCAGCGTCTCAGCCGCGCCCACCTGTGGTGCCCGGAAGCTGGGAGTCGCCGAGTGTGAGCTGACCAGCGACACACGCGGCCCTTCCTCCTGCCTCCAGGTGTAGGACAAGGGCAGGTCAGGCGGACCACTGCTCCCGGTCCCATCAAGATGGACGAGCGTGCCGGAGGTGACGCTCTGGTCCGGACCGGCGTTGGCGTGGGCCCCCCCGGGGGGGTTGACCGTATCTTCCGGCTCGTCCGGCGGCGACGGCAGTGGGTCTCGGCTCGGCGTTACGGTAATGACGACGCTGTCCTCGGCGCTGCTGCTGCCCTCGGTGACGGTTAACCGGAACGTCAGCTCCACGGAAGCGTCGACGGGCGCGGGGGCTACGAAGCCGGCGACCGCCTGGTCCGCATCGGCGAGTGTGACGCCCGGGCCCCCGGTCTGCACCCACAAGAACGACAGCGGTCCCGAGCCCGCGGCTCGGCTGCCCGTTCCGTCGAGGACCACCTGCTGATTCGCGGAGACCGTTTGGTCCGGCCCGGCGTCAGCGGTCGGCGTGCCGGCCTCGGCCGGCGCCACCACTTCATCTGGATTACCCGAGTTGCCTCCGTCGCCTGAAGGGTTATCGCCTCCCGGAGGCGGTACCTCGGGCTCATCCAGACTAAGCCGGAACTCCTGCTGGAGAACCTCCCCGGAACTCACCCGCACCGTGGCTACAACGAGGTACGTGTCCGCCCACGGAAACGTGTGCGTGACGCGAGGACCTCCCGCGTTGCGCCCGTCGCCGAAGTCCCAGGTGAATTCCGCGCCGACTTCGTAGGCGCTGGGCACGAGCTCGGCGGTCAGGTCGTACGACAGGGGGTTGCAACACACCACGGGCTTGGCCGTGACGCGCAACTCGATGCCCGTGGTATCCGTCGTGGCCGGACCCATGGTGGGGTCCCCGTCGCCCACGATCGTCGCGTCGAGCGTGGGTTGGTTACCCCGACTCGGGACCGCACCGCCGCTGTCGCAGCCGGGCAGGACCGACCCCGTGGCGAGGCTGACGGCGAGAAGCGCCGTGGGCAGGGCGGCGCTGCGAAGAATCCGGCTGCGGCGTACCCGGGTGGTGAACATGTTCCCTCCCTGGCGGGTCGGCGGCGCGCAGCGAAGGTCCCGCGCGAATGCGCTCGGGCTTGCGTGGTCGCTTCGCAAAGTGTGCGCAGGCGAAACGGCGGAGACGCGCTGCCGCTGGAACCCCTTGACAATGCGGCTGAGCAAGGACCGAGTGCGCCGGCGAACCGGGCATGCCAGCGTCCTGCGGCGCTGGGTCGGTCAGTGCTCCGGAGGTCCGTTCCACGTGGGAACCACACCCTGCCGCGCGCGGGCCCGGCCCACGTGCTCAGCGGGCCTGGTCACCCGGGAGGGGCGGGGGGGCGTCGCTCCCACCTGCGGCGCGCACGGAACGGACGAAGGTCCGCGTGGGCGTCGCGCGGTGGCGCGGGGTCATTCAGACCAACCGGTGCCTCGCCGTGTGGTTCACCATGAATAAGGCTAGAATATGCCGTTCGCGGGGGACGACTGGCCGGTTTCCACCGCCTCGCGCCGGTGATCCAGGTACGCGCGCGGGCGGTCGTCAGGGCTGATAATCAGCATACCCGTGGGTGCCCGGCGCGAGGCGTGTCCTTCTATTTGCGCATCTTTCACCGCCTGCAGAAACCTCAGCAGACTGCGGGGGTACGGCCCGCTTCGTGGCATGGGCGTCCCGCCCGTAGGTGCCGTCTGCACCGTGGCCGGCGCGCCCCGTGCGCACGGAAACCGTTCCGTCGCGGGTTCTGGAGCGACGCCTCGAAGCGGCGGCCTTTCTGATTGGTGAGCGCAGTCAGGCTACGGCCGTGCCGCCGACCTGATTCAGAATTGCCGTTGTACGACGAAATCCGCCAGGGCGAGCAGTGAGCTGCGCGCGTCGCTCGCGGGCAACAGGTCCAACCGGCACTGTGCCTGCCGAACGTAGCGTTCGGCCTCCTGCAACGCATACAGCAGGCTGCCGGAGTCCTCTAACCGCCCGCGCAGGTACTCCCCAGTTCGCTCCGCGCGGACCTTCAGCCTGCGGAGCATCGCGGCCCTGTCGCTCGACTCCGCTTCGCGGAGAAAGTGAATCAGCGGCAGCGTGGCCTTCCCCAGGTCCAGGTCCAGCCCCAGCGTCTTGCCGATCGTGTGCTCATTGCCGGCGATGTCCAGGACATCGTCAACAATCTGGAACGCAACCCCCACGGCCAGTCCGAACGACTCCAGGGCATCGATCTGAGCCTGGCTCGCTCCCGCATAGCGAGCCCCCAGCGCACAACAAGTGGCCGTCAGGACCGCGGTCTTGCGGCGAATGATGTCCAGGTACTCCGCCTCCGTCAGGGCGAAGTTGCCTTGCTGCCAGTCTTGCAGCATCTCGCCCTCGCAGACGGTGTTCGTGGTGGCGCCGATGCGCCGCGAGGCATACTGGTCGTTGAGGCTGCTGCATAAGTGGAAGGCGTGGCTGATGAGGAAGTCGCCGAGCAGTACGGCCGCCGTGTTGCCCGCCAGCGCGGCGATCGTCGGGTGCCGCCGCCGCTCCGTGGCCTCGTCGAGCACGTCGTCGTGCACTAGCGTGGCCATGTGCACCAACTCGACGACCGCTCCCAGTGTATGGTGGGTCGCGGTTATCGTGCCGGTGGCCTTGCCCGCAAGCAGCAGCAATGCCGGCCGCAACATCTTCCCGCGATAGGAGCGGACGGTGGCCACCAACTCGTTGACGAACGGCAGATCCGCGGTGACCTCCGCGTCAAACAAACGCACCACCACGTCCAGGTCCCGCCGGACGGGTGCATACGCGCTGGTGAGATCAAGTTGTGACGTTGTCGGAGCCATGACCATGGCCGCCAAGAAGTCGTCCAGCTTCAACGGTCGGTCCGTCGCGGCGACAACCGACAAGATCCAACGCGCGCCGGCTTGGGTCCCTTTAGCGCGGGGGGAGGCCTACCTCCGAGGTGCTGGAGTTGGACGCAGCTCCGGTGCAGACGCCCCCGGCCATCGTTGGCATCTTAACGCAGCGGCGCTGTTCCTCCACTTGTTATCAAAACTTTTGAAAACCCTGCGCAAGTGGCAGCCGGCGGTGCATGGTGCCGGTCACGCCCTGCCGCGGGTGCCCTGTGGCTGGCGTCGCGGGTAGTCCTGCGGGAATGCGGCCGCACCCCCCAGACCCCCAAGAAACGTCCGAAATCCGTTTCTCCGTTGACTGCGGCCTACCGATACCCAGCATCATGACCGTCGCTGCCTATCAGTGTCCCGACTTCACGACACCGCCACAGACGGGTTGGTGCCGTCGCATTATGGCGGTATTGGACTGGTTTCAGGCGGCCCGGCGACGCCGCATCCTGCTGCTTGTCGGGATTCTCGTTGCTCTCAACGCGCTTGATCTTGCCTTCACCGTCCTCGCGTACCACCACGGTGTCCTGGAGGAGACGAATCCGTTCGCGCGCATGCTGCTCGTTGGAGGAACCCCGGGAATCGCGGCCTACAAGCTGGTACTGGTGGCCGTCGGCATCTACCCGATGCTGCGGTACCGCACGCACCGGGTCGTCGAGCTCGGCGCCATCCTGGGAATCGTACTGTATCTGACCGTGACCCTGCGCTGGAGTCACTGCTACCAGTTTTATGCGTTCACGGTAACCCAGGAAGCCCGCGTTGCTCGCTGCCACTCATGGCACGGTCAGTGTGGCCAGAGCCACGTTGCGCAGAGCAGCCTCAGCGAGTAGCGGTTTCCCTCCAGCGCAGACGCCGGGCATTCCGCACGGGCGGATGACGCTTGGCTCGCGAAGTCAATCGTGGTGTCGTCAGTCGCCTCTGGCGTCGAGGAGGTCCGCCTCGTCGAGCAAGTCGAAGCTGCGCTCGCGGAGGACTTTCACGGCCTGATAGAGGTTGTCGGGGCAAACCGCCAAGGCGGCGGTGTTGCGGGGCCTCGTCAGCAGTGGGTACGTGTAGTTGACGTTGACCTCGCCGCCCAGCAAAGCCGCCCAGGTATGCAGGAGCCCGCGCTTGCCCGGCGGCAGGCTGACCACGAGGAGTTCGGCCTCGCTCACCTGAAACCGCGCGTCGCGCAGGATGTCGTACGCCCGGTCCGGGTCGTCCACCAGCATCCGGCACACCGCGCAATCCACTGAATGCACCACCGAAATCGCGAGGATGCGGATGTCCGTGTCATCGAAGAGCTGCGTCAGGCGAAGCAACTGCCCCACGCGGTTCTCGATGAACACCGAGAGTTGGCGGACCGTCGGTAAGCCCTGTGCCTCGGCTGTGTCCAGCGGTTCAACGTCCATGGGTAGCCAGTGTATCGGCGAGTTGGCGTTGAGGAAGCGAATCTTCCCCGTTGCCGCGGCTGCGCGGCGGGTGTGCCAGTTGAGCAGGTCGAGTGACTGTCACGTTGGCAGCGTCGCGAGTTTCCGCCGTGAGCACGGCGCGGACGGCGTTCATTAGTGCTTATGTGGCAATAGGTTAGGAATCTCGGCCTGGGTCCGGTGGTGGCACACACCGTGCTCACCGGGTCTGCGATGCGCACCCTGCACCTGGCAGGAGCGCGAAGTCGTCAAGGAGGCATGTATGTCCAAAATTATTGGAATTGACCTGGGCACGACTAATTCCGTTGTGGCTGCCATGGAGGGGGGCAACGTCAAAGTGCTTACGAATGCCCATGGGGCGCGGCTGACACCGTCGGTCGTGGCTTTCACGGACAAGGGCGAGCGGTTGGTCGGTCAGGTTGCCCGGCACCAGCAGGTCACGAACCCGCAGAATACCGTCCACTCCATCAAGAGGTTCATGGGGCGGCGTCATGGGGAGGTGAACACCGAGGAGAAGATGGTCCCCTACCGGATTGTCGGGTCCGCGGACGACCTCGTGAAGGTCGAGGTGCGCGGCAAGCAGTACACCCCGCCCGAAATCAGCGCCATGATCCTCCAGGACCTCCGCAAGACCGCGGAAAGCTACTTCGGCGAGAAGATCGACCGCGCGGTCATCACCGTCCCCGCCTACTTCAACGACTCGCAACGCAAGGCCACCAAGGACGCTGGGGAGATCGCCGGCCTGAAGGTCGAACGCATCATCAACGAGCCCACGGCCGCGGCGCTCGCCTACGGACTGGACAAGAAGAAAGAGCAGACGGTGGCCGTCTTCGACCTGGGCGGCGGGACGTTCGACATCTCCATCCTCGAGATCGATCCGGAGATCGGCACCTTCGAGGTCAAGAGCGTCAGCGGTGACGGGCACCTGGGCGGCGACGACTACGACGAGGTGCTCATCAACTTCCTGGCGGACGAGTTCCGCAAGCAGGAGGGCGTGGACCTGCGTCAGGACCCGATGGCCTTGCAGCGCCTGAAAGAGGCGGGTGAGAAGGCCAAGTGTGAGCTCTCCACGGTGATGGAGACGACCATCAACCTGCCGTACATCACCGCCACCGCCAGCGGACCGAAGCACTTGCAGGTAACGATGACACGGGCGCAGTTCGAGCAGTTGACCCGCCACCTGACGGAGCGGTGTCGGGGACCGGTCATGGAGGCGCTCTCGGCCGCCAAGATGACGCCGAAGGACATCGACGAAGTCGTCCTCGTGGGCGGCTCGACGCGGATGCCGGCCGTCCAGGCCCTCGTCCGCGAGGTGTTCGGCAAGGAGCCCAATCGCAGCGTGAATCCCGACGAGGTCGTCGCCGTCGGAGCGGCCATTCAGGCGAGCATCCTGGCGGGCGAGCGCGGCGACATCGTCCTGCTCGACGTGACTCCGCTGTCGCTCGGGGTGGAGACTCTCGGGGGCATCGCGACCCCCATGATCGAAGCGAATACCACGATCCCGACGTCGCGCACGGAGGTCTTCAGCACGGCCGCGGATGGGCAGGTTGAGGTGCAGATTCACGTGCTCCAGGGCAACCGCCCGATGGCCGCCGACAACCGCAGCCTGGGACGCTTCATGCTGACCGGCATCGCCCCCGCCCCGCGCGGGCTGCCGCAGATCGCCGTGACCTTCGACATCGACCGCAACGGCATCATCAGCGTGGCCGCCAAGGACAAGGCCACCGGCAAGGAGCAGTCCATCCGCATCGAGAACAAGGACGGGCTCAGCAAGGAGCAGGTCGAACGGATGAAGCGGGAGGCGCAGGAGCACGCCGCGGACGATGTCAAGCGGGCCGAGGTGGCCAAGCTGCGCAATCAGGCGGACAACATGGTCTACGACGTCGAACGGCAGTTGAAGGAGCACGGCGACAAGATTCCCACGGACACGCGGGCGAAAGTCGAGGCGGCGGCCAACAACGTCCGGCAGGTGATGAAGGGCGACGACGCGGACGCGCTCAAGCGCGCCCTCGACAAACTCAACGAGGACGCCCAGTTGATCGGCAAGATCGTATACGAGGAGGCGGCACGCCGGCAGGCGGCCGGCGGCGGCGCGGCTCCGGGTGGTGGGCCGACCCCTCCGCATGATGAGCGTCCCGACGCCGGTGGCGGACGCGACGGCGACGTGATCGACGCCGAGTTCGAGGTGAAGGACAGCAAGTAACGGCGACCGCGGCCAACGGGCTGCGACGCGCAGAGAAAGACCGCCCGGGGAAGGCGCTGGCAGCGCTTCCCCGGGCGGTTCTGTTGTCACTTTGCCGGGCGCACGTCCTACGGATTGCGCCGCGGGCATCAGGTGTTGCTGCGTCCCGTCGTTCCAGCCGACCGCCACCGCTCGCCGGCGCGCTGGCAGAGGGCGTGGAGTGCGGGGGATGCGTCGCGACTACTTCTGCCCAGCGGGCTTGGCCGGCTCAGCGGGCTTCGCGGGCTCGGCCGGCTTGGCCTTGGCAGCCTCCGCCTTCGGGCACGGCTTGGCTTCCTTCTCACACTTGGCCGCACAGGGCTTCTGGCAATCGCTCTTGCAGGGCTTGTGGCAGCCGCTCAGTGACAACGCCAAGACCGAGAAACACGCAATCGCCAGCACACGGGTAAAGAGCTTCATAGAGACATTCTCCGTCACACAAGAAGATCAGCGGTGGAATTCACATGGCCCCACCCCAGCCAAGGTAGACTCCTCATTCAGAGCACAGGAACATATCGTCGGCCGGCTGAAACGTCCACAGGGCGGCTGGTGCGGCCGCCACCTGTTACGCGGGCGTTGCGCAAGCCAGCGGTCGGCCGTGCTCCTCCGGGCAGTGTAAATGCCCGGGGGTGGCCCAGGTTCGCCCCGGGCGGCCCAGGTCCGGTCCGGCGGGTGGCCCAGGTCCTGGGGACCTGGGGGACTGACGAAGGCGCCGATTGCCTCACACGCCGCAGGCGGGGCTGGGCGGGTGGCGTCCAAGCCCCTCGCCCTTCCAGGGAGAGGGGGGGGAAGAGCAGCGGCCGCAGACGCCGGGGCGGGCACCGCCCGGCCGGCCACGGCGGCGGGAGGACTCCCGATGTGGCCTGCGAATGCGGGCTATGGTTGGCGGCTGCCGATGATTGGGTGGCGGCATGGGCGGCGGCCTCAACGTCCGTAGCCGGGGGAACCGCGGGCATGCGGTCCGACGCGCCGGCCACGCAGTGCGGACGCCCTGGCCACCGGGTGCCGGCAGAGCGGCCGGCGGGTGCTAACGCCGCTGGTGATGCTGGGGCGGTAGCGGCTTGGCTGGCCGGTGCTGGCAGAGCGGCCAGCCGGTGCTGAGGCGGCCGCTGACGGCCGAGGACCGCGCCAGCGCCTATCGGACGCCGGTTACGCGCCCGGGCCAGGCGACTGCGGGGGGCAGGCCGGGTGTGCCGCCCGTGCGGCCAGCCACCGCCCAGCCCCTGCGCTGGTTGCAGTGCGGCCAGGTGCAGCGCTGGCCGTGCGGCCGGCAGGCGTGCCGGTCGCGGCCGATCGATCGATGCCGCCACCCGGCGTGTCTGCTGGGCCGACGGCATCTTGACACGGCCGGCCGGCGCGGCTTCAATAGCAGCGACGTTTGCTTGGGCTGTAGTTCAACTGGCAGAACGTCTGACTCTGGATCAGAAGGTTCGAGGTTCGAGTCCTCGCAGCCCAGATCCGAAACGGGGACGCAGCTAGTTTCCGAAAACTAGCTGCGTCCCCGTTTCCTGGTGTTCGGCCATTTCATAGTAATCTGGGCGGGTTCGCAAGCGAACTTGGCGGAATGACCGAGGGAGAGTGGAGCGGGAACGCCTCTTGACAGCTTCCGGGCCTGGTGGTATCTAGTTATATGACTAGATACC
>Ga0209605_1000444_pt1 | contig 52413 bp, 41 predicted proteins | sample AD_UKC035_MetaG_FD_184408 | JGI IMG/M metagenome (GOLD analysis project Ga0209605, IMG submission 184408) | Active sludge microbial communities of municipal wastewater-treating anaerobic digesters from USA - AD_UKC035_MetaG (SPAdes) (version 2) | ecosystem: Engineered > Bioreactor > Anaerobic >...
GGCCGCTGTCGTTCCAGATCCGGAACCAGGAGCCGCTGTTCACCTGGAAGGTCGCCCCGCCGTTGAAGCGCACCCGCAGGGCGTCGGCGCGCACCGAGGCGAAGTCGGCGTCGGTGGAGTCGGCCAGCACGAAGCTGCCAGTGTGATTGGCCTTGGCCCGGCGCCCGGCGGCGAAGCTGAAGTCGCCGTCTGCTTCGTTGCGGCGTCCGCCCGGAACTGTGGCATAGTCTCCGACAACCGAATTGGCATAGCCGCCGCCGATAAAGGACCATTCTCCCGTGCAAGTGTTCCAGAAACCACCTGCAATACTGGAATCGGTTCCTTCAACCAAGTTAGAATCTCCTCCCGCTATGGCTGCCCCAAAGCCAATCGCGGCATTCGATAAACCGCCACCCACAGATCCCGCCGCCGCGGCTGTGTTGCCTTCCCCTCCGCCGACCGTGCCCAAGTAATCGGTGACCTCGTTGTAATCTCCCCCGCCGATGGTGGCGCCAGCTTTGCCCTCAGTCACGGTATTAGACGGATGGCCGCCGACTACGTTGGACACAAGCACATTCTGCTCCACCCGCAGCGCCGGCAACGCCAGGGCGTGGGGCGCCGGCCGCAGTTCCTGTCGCGGGCTCAATGCCGTGTAGGCCCCCGTGCTCGCCCCGGGGCGCACCCCGATGGCCAGCCAGCGCGCCTGCCCCGTCACGGTTCCCTCGCCGAAGTCCAGCGCCGCCGTGAACAGACCCCCCGCCACCGCGACGTCATCAACGGTCACCGTCCCCAGGTTCGCGCCCCCGTTGTCGGCGTCGTAGAGCGTGAACTGGAAGTCGTACGTCCCGTTGGCCGGGTTGCCGCCCGTCACGAGCCGCCCCTGGTAGGTGAACGCCGTGCCCAGATCCGCCCCGGCCGCCGTGGCCGCCAGCGCCAGCCCCAGCAGCAGCACGACGCAACCGAAGCCGAAGGGTCTGCCTTGAATCAGCCATTTAGCCATGATTATCCTCCCGGGATCATTGTGACCACTGTAACGTCAAGCCATCAAACGGGCAATTGGGAGAAATCAAAGAAAAAATTGGAAAAATCTAAGATTTTTCTGTCTTCGCACGTTACCCGGTCGCCGGCGGACCGAAACCGCGCAACCTGGCACAGCCGGCGACCTTTGCCCCATTGCGTCAGTCCGAGGGCGTTCCGAACATCCTGCTTCAGGGTTGGTTCGCTCCCATGATTGGTCTATCTGTGTGAACATTATACTGAATGGACGGGTGTATCACCCAGCGGGTGCTGTGCTCAGCCGGCGTTATCGCTACAAATGGTCAACCCGGATGGCCGATTGGGATGGAGCCGCCGTCGTTGTCTCAGACGACGAGATGCAGGATGGGCTGGGCCAGCATGCTGTAGCGGGCCACCTCAAGCTTCCAGCTCCTCTGGCTGGCTGTCTGGATGGACTCGTTCAAGTGCTTCAGATCATGCTGGACGGCCAATTCCGTGCGGCGGTCCAGATTGATAAACCGCGATTGGCGTGCCCGTTTCGACCAGTCGGGGCGTTGAAGGGACAGTAACTTGCGGAACTCGTCGAGAGGATCGCCCCGGGCCCGATACAGTCGATTCACATAATCCTGCAGCCGGGTCGCCGGCTGATCCGTCCGACCGTGGAACAACCGGTAGGCGCTGCACCACGGCCACTCCCACGGCGGAACCGGCCGCACGCGCCGCCGCCAGGTGTTGGCCTCGACATACCACAGCAGGATCTCCAGCGCCAGGAGCTGGTTCCGGCTCATCCAGGCGGTGTCCCTGAACCGGCCGTTCCAGACCGTACCGGTGCGCCAGTGACGCTGATTGAACCGATGGCTGAACCGGTTAAGCACGCGGAACATGAACTCCGACAGCGTGTGCCCTTCGATATCCGGAGGTGTCTCCAGAATATGGTGCAGATGATTGTCCTGAAGGCAAAAACTTACCACACCGTAGTCCATTTCGCGGGCAGTTTCATCCAATATCGCCAGATACAATTCCTTGTCTGCCTCATCCAGGAGCAGCATGGCGGAATCGTGGCATTTGAGCGTGATATGCACGATGGCGTTCGGAATGTGCAGGCGGCGCCGACGTCCCATCTGAGCTCCTTGATCACCGGCTTCATATCTATAAACGTATGACTTCGCGAGTGTCCGAAAAAAAGTGTTGTTTTCTGGCTAAAATGACTGCCCCGGCCGAAGACGAAGGGTGTCCAGAAACCGGGTGTACTCCGGCAAGGATCAGGTAGCCCAATCATATCTTTACCTGCAAGCACTGCGCGCATTATCATGCATTCATCATGCATTCACGGAATTTGACAACGTGCCAGCCTCTGTCACAGCCAGATCCGGTACGCGTATGGTGCCAGGCTCTGTTTCGGTTGACACAGACGCGCGCGGTGCCAGGCTCTGTCACAGAAAACTGTTGGGGCTGGTCCGCAATGGTGCCCGTGATGGTGCCAGGCTATGTCACAGTGGCGGTGCTAGGTTGCATCACAGAGAAATGGTGCCAGGCTCTGTCACAAAAGGGGGGCGGAACACCGCTGGGGAAATCGAGGTGAACGTCAGCCGGGAGAACAGCCGTGAGAGCAACCGGGAGAACGAGATCCGTGAGAGACGAAGCGATGAGAAATGGTGTCAGGCTCTGTCACAAAAGGGAGGTGGAACACCGCTGGGGAAATCGACGCGCGCGGTGCCAGGCTCTGTCACAAAAGGGGGGCGGAACGCCGCTGGGGAAATCGAGGTGATCGTCAGCCGGGAGAACAGCCGTAAGAACAGCCGGGAGAGCAACCGGGAGAACGAGATCCGTGAGAGACGAAGCAATGTGAGACGAAGCGATGTGAGACGAAGCGATGTGGGACGAAGCGATGAGAGACGAAGCAATGTGAGACGAAGCGATGTGAGACGAAGCGATGTGGGACGAAGCGATGTGAGACGAAGCGATGTGGGACGAAGCGATGTGGGACGAAGCGATGAGAGACGAAGCGATGAGAGACGAAGCGATGAGAGACGAAGCGATGAGAGACGAATCTAAAAATGACCTGTTCGAATCCAGCAGTGACCTGTGCGACGTGAATGCCCTGTTCCTGGGGCCGAAGTCGGAGAACCGGGACTTCTTCATGCAGATGCTCCGGTTCATGATGAACGATCACGCCGACTGGCGGATCTGCTACCAGCCCGATGACTCGCCGGCCTTCAGCGAAGCCCAACGGAGCGAACCCCGCTTCCAGGCCACGCTGCAGCGCACGCAGCAGGCGCTCGTGGAGTTGGCCGGCCGGCTGCAGCTCAGCTCGGTGCCCTGGTTCTCGCCCCGCTATCTCGGCCACATGAATGCCGACACCCTGATGGCCGCCAATCTCGCCTACATGCTGACCCTGCTCTACAATCCCAACAATTGCGCTTACGAGGGGTCACCGGCGACCACCGCCATGGAGATCGAGGTGGGCCGCCAGCTCGCCTGCCTGCTGGGCTACCATCCCGACCGCGCCTGGGGCCACGTCACTTCCGGAGGCACGGTGGCCAATTACGAGGGGCTCTGGGTTGCCCGCAATCTCAAGTCCGTCCCGCTGGCCGTCCGGGAGGCGGTCCCCGAACTGGTGGCCGACCGGACCGAATGGCAGTTGCTGAACTACTCCGCCGAGCAGAGCCTGGATCTCCTGGACCGGGTCAAGGCCGCCGGGCGGATGGACGCGGTGCGCGCCCGATCAGCCCGCGGCGTCGGTGTCACCGCCGGCAGGCTGGGCAAGATCCTGGTGCCCCAGACCAAGCACTACTCCTGGACCAAGGCGGCCGACATCCTCGGCCTGGGCCAGGACAACCTGGTGTTCATCCGCGTGGACGACCGCTTCCGCCTCGACGTCCAGCACCTGCGGGAGACCATCCTCCGCCTGGCGGCCGAGCACACGCCGATCCTCGCCGTGGTCGCCGTCGTGGGCACCACCGAGGAGGGCGCCATCGACCCCGTCCACGAGGTGGTCCGCCTCCGGCATGAACTCGCCGCGCAGGGGATCTGGTTCTATCTTCACGTGGACGCGGCCTACGGCGGATACGCCCGGGCCCTGATCCTGGGCGCCGATGACCAGCCCATCGACCTGGCCGAGCTACCCGCCGCGTTCCGGCGCCACCAGGTCTTTTCGGAGCCCCTGGACTGGCCGGACCCCGACATCTACGCCGCCTTCCGCGCCATGGCCGAGGCCGATTCCATCACCATCGACCCCCACAAGATGGGGTACATCCCGTATGCCGCCGGGGCCGTGGTGCTCAAGGACCGCCGGGTGCTGGAGCTGATCTCCTACTTCGCCGCCTACGTCTTCGAGAAGAGCGAGGACAATCCGATGCTGCTGGGCAGCTACATCATGGAGGGCTCCAAATCGGGCGCCGCCGTCGCCTCAGTCTGGACCGCCCACCACCTTGTGCCGCTCAATATCACCGGCTACGGACGCATCATCGGCTCCAGCATCGAGGGCGCCCATCGTTTCCACGACGCCCTTCGCACCACGCCGCCCTATGATTTCCACGGCCGCCGCTTCCGGGTGCACCCGCTGGTCCGGCCGGATTTCAACATGGTGGATTTCGCCTTTCACGAGGAGGGGAATCCGAGCCTGGCCGCCATGAACGAGCTCAACGTGCGGCTCTGGGAAAAGTGCTCGTACAAGTCGGGCCGGATGTATTCGGAGGATTTCATCACCTCCAAGACAGCGCTCAGCCGGGAGGAGTACGGCGAATCGCCCTGCCGGTTCGTCCGGTCGTTGGGGATTCCGGAGGCGGAATGGGATCGGTTGGGGAGCGTCTATGTGTTGCGATCCTGCGTGCTGACCCCCTACCTGGTCCACCAGACCAGTTTTGTGGAATACTGGGGCAACTTCCTGCGGTCCATGAGCCGGGCGCTGCAGGCGGTGGTCTAAGCCGGGGTGGACCTCCGCGCCGGCATCGGCTAAGATACACCCTGACCACCGGGGGTGCCCCGGACGCACGGGCGCCAGCGGCGCCCCGCCTCCGGATCCCGGTGTCACCCTCAGCCCGAACAGGAGAGATCGCCATGAAACGTCTGGCCGCCATCAGCCTGCTGGTAGTGATCGGTCTGATCGCAGTCACCGCCCAGGTGCCCAAAACGCCGTTCACGATCGCCGACCTGTACCGGATCCAATCCGTCGCCGATCCCCAGATATCGCCCGACGGCCGCCGGGTCGCCTTCACCGTCACAACATCCGACCTGGTCAAGGGCACCACCAACGCCGATGTCCACGTTATCAACCTGGACGGCACCGGCCTGCGCCGGCTCACCGCCTCGGACAAATCGGACAGCACCCCCCGCTGGTCGCCCGACGGCAAGACCCTGCTGTTTGTCTCCACCCGCAGCGACGGCGCCCAGCTCTGGCTGCTCCCCGCCGACGGCGGCGAGCCGCGCCAGCTGACCCGGCTCTCCACCGGCGCCGCCGACCCGGTCTGGACGCCCGACGGCCAATCGGTCATCTTCACCTCCGAGATCTTCCCCGAGTGCGGCGCCGACGACGCCTGCAACAAGCGCATCCAGGACGGCCTGGACAAGGGCCCCCTCAAGGCCCGGCTGGCCGACGACCTCATGCACCGCCACTGGGCCAGCGACCGCTACGGCAAGCGCCAGCACACCCTGAAGGTGGATGTCGCCACGGGCGCGGTCACCGACCTGACCCCCGGCGACATCGACACGCCCACCATCGCGCCCAGCGTCAACCGCGGCTACGCGTTCTCGCCCGACGGACTCGAGTTGTGCGTCGTCTCCAAGCGCGACCCGGACGAGGAACAGTCCACCAACAACGATCTGTGGCTGTACCCGATGGCCAACGGGGCGCTGCGCTGCCTCACCGCGAAGAATCCGGCCTTCGACGGCGATCCGCTCTATTCGCCCGACGGTCGCTACATCGCCTACCGGTTCCAGACGAGGCCCGGCTTCGAGGCCGACCGGTTCCGGCTGGCCGTCCACGACCGCCGGACCGACGAGACCCGCGTCCTGACCGACGCCTTGGACAACTGGGTGGAGGACTTTTGCTGGACGCCCGACTCCGCCGCCCTGCTCTTCACCGCCCAGGTGCGGGGCCGCTACCCGGTGCACCGGGTACCGGCCGCGGGCGGTCCCATCACTGAGGTGATGCCCGGCACCGAGGCCAAGGGACTGCGCTCCCTGCGCCTCACCCCTGACGGAAACACGCTGGTATTCATCCGCTCGTCGGTGGGCGAACCGGCCGAACTGTACGCCTGGAGCCTCGGTGACCGCAAGCTGCGGGCGCTCACCGCCATCAACCGCGAGGTGGCGGAGGCGGTGGACATCCGCCCGGCCGAGGAGATCGAGGTGCCCGGCGCCGCCGGCCATCCGCTCCAGATCTTCATCGTCAAGCCCCACGGTTTCGATCCGGCGAAGAAGTACCCGCTGATCCTGAACGTCCACGGCGGACCGCAGATGATGTGGGCCGACTCCTTCCGCGGCGACTGGCAGGTGTACCCCGGCGCCGGTTACGTGGTGGCGTTCCCCAACCCCCACGGCTCCACCGGGTTCGGCCAGGCGTACACCGACGCCATCTCCCGCGACTGGGGGGGCAAGGTGATCGACGACGTGATGATGGCCGCCGACGCGCTGGCCACGCTGCCCTACGTGGACGCCGACCGGATGGGCGTCATGGGCTGGAGCTGGGGCGGGTACGCCGTGATGTGGCTGGAAGGCCACACCGAACGCTTCAAAGCCGCAGTCGCCATGATGGGCGTTTACGACCTGCGGAGCATGCACGGCGCCACCGAGGAGCTCTGGTTCCCGGAATGGGACATGGGCGGCACGCCGTGGGAGTCGGACCTGTACGAGAAGTTCTCGCCTTCGAACCACGTGGCGAAATTCAAGACGCCGTGCCTCGTGATCACCGGCGAGCGCGACTACCGGGTCCCCTACACCCAGAGCCTGCATTTCTTCACCGACCTCCAGCGGATGAAGGTGCCCTCCCGGCTCATCGTGTTCGAAAACGACGGCCACTGGCCGAACACCGTCAAGAGCATGCCGTTTTACTACAACGCCCATCTGGACTGGTTCCACCAGTACCTGGGCGGGGCGCCGGCGCCGTACGACATGATCAAGATGTGGCGGAACCAGGCGTTCGAGCCCGCGGCCGAGGGCCGGTGAGCGGTCGCGGCCCTGATCGGCTGATCCGTCGGCCGGTCGCACAACCCGGCAGCGCCGGGCCGTCCGCCGCCGCGGCCCGGACGCCCGCTGCCGCTGGAGGTGAAGTTTATTGATCCCGATCCATCGGCTGAACCATGACCGCATGCGGCGCAAGCCGGACGGCGAGGATCGCCCCCACCACCTCCGGCCCCGCTCGTGCAGACACCAGTGCCGGTGGCGGACGATCGGCCTGCTGCTCCTGCTGGCCCTGGCTGACGCGGCCGTCCTGGCCGGCCCGCCGGCGGCGGCAGCAGGCGCCACCCGGGCGGCGCCCGCCAGCAAGAGCGTCGGCGTGGGCGGCTGGGTGGCGGTGTCGCAATATCGGCAGAAGGTCATGTACCGCAGCGGATACGACTACGGCGTGTCGCTGATGCGGGAAGGCGGCCGCTACCGAATGTGGTGGTGCGGCGGCGAACTGGCCTCCGGCGTCCCGGACCGGATCCTGACGGCCGAATCGAACGACGGCATCAGTTGGTCGGCGCCGGTCATCGCCCTACTACCCGAGCCCCTGGCCTTGGTGGCCGATCCTTCCGTGATCCGGTTCGACGGCTGGTACTGGATGTACTTCACCGGCACCACCCAGGCAGACGGAACGGACAACGACATTTACCTGGCCGTCTCCGTCGACGGCGTGAGCTGGTCCATGCACCCGTCCGATGCCGCGCCGGAGCCGGTCATCGCCAGCCTGATGTCGAACCCCGGCGGATACGGCGCCGGACAACCGAGCGCGCTGCACCTGGACGGACAGTTTGTGCTGTACTTCCTGGACCAGGACGATCCGGGCGGGCTATACCGGGCGGTCTCGGCGGACGGCGTCACCTTTCCCGAGCGGGAATGGGTGATGGCAGTCAACGACGTGGACGTCAAGCACAATCCCGATCGCGGATATTACCTGATGGTCCGGCACGGCCAGTTCGACGGGGTGTACTCCCGCGCCTGCCTCCACCTGTCTGAAGACGGTCTGACGTTCACGCCGGTGGACAACGAGGCGTACATCCACGGGCCCGGCATCGGCGACGGATTCCAGCTGGCCTCGGGGATCGGCAGCGACCCCGTGGGCCGTATCGGCGACCGCTCCAGGGTCATCTACGCCGCCGGCACCGCCGAAGCGGCCGACACGTGGGACCTGTACCTGTCGGAGCTGTATCTCTTCCCGGACCAGGCGGGCAATGTCTACCGGTTCTATGGTCCGGCCACCAAGGCCGGCGACCATTTCTTCGCCACAGCGCCAGCCTCACCGGCCGGCTACGAGTTCGAGCGCGTCGCCTGGCAGTCGCCCGCCGCCGACGCGCCGGGCGCCCGGCCGCTCTTCCGCCTGTACAGTCCCGGCCTGGAGGATCACTTCTACACCATCAGCGCGCTGGAGAAGGCTCAGGCCATGGTCCTGGGTTACATCGACGAGGGCACCTGCCGCCACCTGTTTGCCGCCTGTTCCCCGGGCGCCATCCCGGTCTTCCGCCTCTACCATGCCAAGGGGGACCATCACTACACCACCGACCGGGCGGAAGTCCAAACGGCCATCCTGCAGTTCGGGTACATCTCCGAGGGGATCGCCGGATACGCCTTCCCGCCCGTCACGCTGCCGGGGGACCTGACCGGCGAGGGAGAAGTCAACCGCGCCGACGTGTCCCGCCTGCGCCAGGTGCTGGCGGGCGGACTGTGGGACCAGCCCTGGCCGGGCGGCGAGATGGACGGCGACGGCCGACTGACCGTCGTGGATCTGCTGAGACTCGAATTGTTGGTTAACGATTGATTTCGCCGGATCGTGCCGGCGGACGATGCGCCGCGGCGGTGAAAGGGGCAGCAAGCCCGCAGCGGGTTATTTCCCGCGGAACTGGACCAAGTAGGCCTTGATCAGCTCGTCGAGGTTGCCGTCGAGCACCGAGTCCACGTTGCCGATCTCCACCTTGGTGCGGTGATCCTTGACCAGGCGGTACGGCTGGAGGGTGTAGGAGCGGATCTGGCTGCCCCAGGCGATGTCCTTCTTGGCGTTCTCCCGCTCGGCGATCTCGGCCCGTTTCTTCTCCAGCTCCAGCTCGAACAGGCGCGCGCGCAGCACCTTCATGGCCACTTCCTTGTTGCGGATCTGGCTGCGCTCGTTCTGGCACTGCACCACGATGCCGGTGGGAAAATGGGTGATCCGCACCGCCGAATAGGTGGTGTTCACACCCTGCCCGCCGGGGCCGGAGGCGCAGAAGGTGTCCACCCGGATGTCCTTCTCCTCGATGGCCACGTCGATGTCATCGCTGATCTCGGGATACACGAACACGGACGCGAACGAGGTGTGCCGCCGGGCGGCCGAGTCGAAGGGGGAGATGCGGACCAGCCGGTGGACGCCGCTCTCGGCCTTCAGGAAGCCGAAGGCGTACTCCCCCTCGGCCAGGAAGGTGGCCGACTTGATCCCGGCCTCCTCGCCGGGCTGGGTGTCGATCATGCGCGTGCTGAAACCCTTTTTTTCGGCGTAGCGCAGGTACATGCGGAGCAGCATCTCCGCCCAGTCCTGGCTCTCGGTCCCGCCGGCGCCGGAGTGGATGGTCAGGAATGCGTTCTTGTCGTCGAAGTCGCCGCTGAGGATGGTGCGGAGCTCCGCCTCCTGGGTCTGCAGGCCCAGCTTGGCCATGAGCTCCTGCAGGTCGGCGGCCACGTCCTCGCCCTCTTCGGCCAGCTCCACCAGGGCGCCGGCGTCGGCGGCCATGGCCTCCAGTCCCTCGACCAGCTTGATGTTGTTTTTCAGATGGCGGGTGCGGCGGAAGACGTCCTGGGCCCGGTTCTGGTCGTTCCAGAAATCGGGCGCCGCCGCCTGGGTTTCCAGCTCCTGCAATTCACGGGCGCAGGCGTCGAAGTCAAAGATACCCCCGGACGTCCCGGATGCGGCCCACAATTCCGCTCAGCTCAGTTTTGATTTCGTCCAGTGCGATGCTCATCGGATCGTTTCCTGCGCCAAGGGATTCCCGCGCCGAGGGCCGTGACGGCCACACAGAGCCAGGCGAACGCGTCGCCGATCGCCACGTAGGGGCTCCGTTGGGACAGGGGGTGCACTTGCCCGGTCAGCGTGCCTCGCGCGAAGGGCGGGATTTGCGCCGTGACCCGCCCGAAGGGGTCGATTATAACACTGATTCCCGAGTTTGCAACCCGGACCACCCAGCGGCGGTTTTCCACCGCCCGCAGCAGGCTGTGCTGGACGTGCTGCCAGGGGGCGGCGGTGCGGCCGAACCAGGCGTCGTTGGTGACATTGACCTGCAGCCGGGCGCCCGCCGCGGTGAGCGCGCGCAGGTACTCGGGAAAGATCGCCTCGTAGCAGACCGAGACGCCCACCGGCACGCCGGCCGCTTCCAGCGGCACCGGTCCCGCGCCCGGGGCGAAGTCGCTGATCTCCTGGCTCATGGCCCGGGCGAAGAAGAACAGGTTCTGGAACGGGACGTGCTCGGCGAACGGCACCAGCCGCGACTTGTCGTACGCCCCGCCCGGGCGGCCGTCCGGCCCCACGGCATACACGGCGTTGTAGTACGTCCGGCCGCTGAAGCGGATGCCGTTGAACAAGAGGGTGACCCGGTGGGCCGCCGCCATGCCGGTCATGAGCTGGCGGTAGGCGGGATCGCGGTCGAACGCGTAGGGTGTGGGGCTTTCGGGAAACACCACGAGGCGGGTGGCCGGCGCCGCCGCCATCACGTCGGCCAGCAACCGGGGATAATCGACCCGGTGCACGGCCGCCACCTGCTCCCGGGTGTCCTCGTCGCGGATGTTCGGCTGGATGCCGGCCACCGCCAGCGGCTCGCCCTCCGTCGCCGGGAAGGTCGCGTAGCGGAGCTCGGCGTAGATGAAACAATAGAAGAGCGCCATCCCCACCAGCGCCGCCCAGTACAGCTTGAGCTTGCGCGGGACGTCGGGCACCATCGCCAGCAGCAGGACCGTGTTGATCGCCGCCACCAGGAAGGAGACGCCGTAGACGCCGGTGGTGTCGGCGATCTGGATCAGAAAGCCGAAGTAGGCCTGGCTGGTTCCCAGGTTCCCCCACGGGAAGCCGGTGAGCGCCAGGTAGTTGCGGGCGTATTCCTGCGCCGTCCAGACAAACGGGGCCAGCAGCGCCGCCTTCCACCCCCACCGACGGAACATCCGCCACTGCACCCAGGCGAAGGCGCCGACGAACAGGGCCAGCACGCCGGCCATGAGGACGAACACCCCGCCCGCCAGCACGGGGTGGACGCCGCCGTAGGCCATCATCGCCCGCGGCACCCAGTACAGCAGGCCGAGGAAGAACAGGGCGCCGGCGGTGAAGCCGGACAGGAACGCCGCCCGGCCGCAGGCGCAGCGGCCCAAGTGGTAGAGCAGCGGGACCAGCGCCACCCAGGCCAGCGGCCAGACGTCGAAGCGGGGAAAGGCCAGGATGAGGAACAGCGCCGTGCCCAGGGGGTAGCGCGCGTAATCCAACCAGCGCTCGGGGCCCGCCGGCGGCGCCGCGGCGGGAGTCGGCGGTTCGGGCGGCGGCGGCGTCGGTTGGGTATCGGGCATGGATGGCATCCTGCGAAGCGATTGGCCGGACGCGTCAGGCGCCGCCGGAGTCGGGGCGGAAGAGCTGTTCGGCCAGATAGGAGCTGCGCACCAGCGGACCGGCGAAGACGCCCCGGAAGCCCAGGGCCATCGCGTCGCGCTCGTAAGCGCGGAACTCGTCAGGGTGGACGTACCGGACCACCGGCAGATTGCCGCGGCGGGGCTGCATGTACTGGCCGATGGTCACGAGCATCACGCCGGCGGCGCGCAGGTCGCCCAGCACCGCCATCACCTCGTCCCGTTCCTCGCCCAGACCCACCATGAGGCCGCTCTTGACCGGGACGGCCGGCCGCCAGTCCGCGGCCTGCCGGAGCACCGCGAGCGACCGGGCGTAGTCGGCCTGCGGGCGGACCGCCGGATAGAGCCGCGGCACGGTCTCCACGTTGTGGTTGAAGACGTCGGGCGCCGCCTCGAGCACGGTCCGCGCCGCCGCGGCGTCGCCTTGGAAATCGGGGACCAGCACCTCGATCCGGAGACCCGGCCGCGCCGCCCGGGCGGCGCGGATCACCGCGGCGAAGTGACCGGCGCCGCCGTCGGGGAGGTCGTCGCGCGTGACCGAGGTGATGACCAGGTAGCGCAGGTCCAGTTCCGCCGCCGCGCGGGCGATCGCCGCCGGCTCGGCCGGGTCGGGGGGGCGCGGCGGGCGGTGGTCCACCGCGCAGAAGCCGCAGCCGCGGGTGCAGCTGTCGCCGAGAATCAGAAAGGTGGCGGTGTGGCGGGAGAAACACTCGCCGCGGTTGGGGCAGCGCGCCTCCTCGCAGACGGTGTTCAGGCCGTGCCGGCGCAACACCTGCCGGGTGCCGTGGGTGGCGGCGCCGTGCACGCTGACGTTGCGAAGCCAATCCGGCAGGCGCTGCCGCTGCATCGTCACTCCGTCACTTTCCGGGGAAATGCCTCGAAGCCGTCCTTCTTCAGACGGGTCACCAGCTCGCGGGCATGGGCCTGGTCCTTGAACTTGCCCACCTGGACGCGGTGCATGCCGTCGGAGCTGCCGGCGTCGGCGATCTTGACGAAGGCGTCGTAGCCCTTGCCCTTGAGCCGGTCCACCATCTGGCGGGCTTCGGCCAGATCCCGGGTGGCCATGGCCTGGACGACGAAGTACGTCGTCCCCGCGACGGCGGGCGCGGCCGGTGTCGCGGACGGCGGGGCCGGCTTGGTCGGCGCCGGCGTCGTCGCCGGCGCAGGCTTCGGGCCGGCCGCAGCCGGCGCGGTGGTCGGCGTCGCCGGCGCGGCCGGTGGCGTCGCGACAGCGGCAGGCTGGGTGGCCGGCTGAGCTGTCGGCGGAACGCCGGCCCGGGTCGTGTCGTCGCGCGGCGGCGGCAGCGTGATCTCCTCGATGGCCGGACTGGGTTCCGCGCCGGCCGGCGCCGGGGCCTTCTCGCCCGCTCCCGCCGGCTGGCCCGCCAGGGCGGACTCGTCGACCGGTTCGGTGAAGGAGCGGCCCACCATGAGCCCGATGGTGAACACCACCACCAGCACCACGACGAAGAAGGCGAACATCAGGACGATGTCCCGGTTGTTCAGGACCACCGTCTTTTCCTTGGAGTTGTCCTTGTCACGCATGCGCTTTCCCCACGGCAGAATTGCCGCGCCGCCGCCGGCGCGGACCCGGCACCACCGGCTGCCCGAATTTATATCACACTCCGGGCCGGCCCACCAAGGGCCGGCGCGCTAACGGTCCTTCATCAAGTGGCCCAGAAGCTCCATGGGCAGCGGAAACACGATGGTCGTGTTTTTCTCGACGCCGATCTCGGTCAACGTCTGGAGGTAGCGCAGCAGGATCGCAACCTTCTGCTTCTCCAGCTCAGCAGCGGCGTTGGCCAGGGTCTTGGACGCCTGGAACTCGCCGTCGGCGTGGATGATCTTGGCCCGCTTCTCGCGCTCGGCCTCGGCCTGCTTGGCCATGGCGCGCTGCATCTCCTGCGGCAGGTCCACCGACTTGACCTCGACCTTCGACACCTTGACTCCCCATGGGTCCGTGTCCCGGTCCAGGATCTCCTGCAGGCGGAGGTTCAACGCCTCGCGCTTGCTCAACAGGTCGTCCAGTTCCACCTCGCCCAGCACCGAACGGAGGTGGGTCTGGGCCAGCTGGGATGTGGCGTAGAGGTAATTTTCCACATCGATCACCGCCTTGACCGCATCGAGCACCCGGTAGTAGACCACCGCGTTGACCTTCACCGAGACGTTGTCCTTCGTGATGACGTCCTGCGGCGGGACGTCGAGGGTGATGGTGCGCAGGTCCACCTTGACCATCTTGTCGATGGGGGCGAACACCAGGATCAGACCCGGCCCCTTGGCGCCCGGCAGCACCTTGCCGAGCCGGAAGATCACCGCGCGCTCGTACTCCCGGATGACCTTGATCCAGTTCAGAAAGAAGAGGAACAGGAAAACGACGGCAACGGTCGTAAACGTCATACCCGGTATCATAACTGACCTCCTTGGGTTGTATTCTTATTCTGCGGCTCCACGTACAGAACCAGTCCCTCGGCCCGGATCACCACCACCGGTGTGTCCGCCGGGATGGCGGCGCCGGACGCCGACACCGCGTTCCAGTACTCGCCACGGGCGTGAATCCGCCCTGCCGGCGCCAACTCCGTCACGCTCCGTCCCGCGACGCCCGCCATGCCCTCCTGGCCGGTGGCGGACCGTCGGCGCATCGCCCGGATGACCAGGCGGCTCAGGAGCAGCAGCAGCACCCCCACCGGCACCGCCACGCCCAGCACCACCGACCAGGCCACGCCGAAGTTGGGATCGGGGCTGTCCACCAGCATCAGGAAGCCCAGCACCAGGCTGACGATGCCGGCGATGCCCAGGACGCCGAAGCCCTGCACCTTGATCTCGGCGATGAACAATCCCACCGCCACGATGATCAGCAGCACGCCGACATAGTTCAGCGGCAGCAGCGAGAAGCCCAGCAGGGCCAGGAGCAGGCAGATGCCGCCCACCACCCCCGGCGCGTAGAAGCCGGGATGGGAGAACTCGAAGAAGAGGCCGAGGATGCCCACCAGGGCCAGGATGATGGCCACATTGGGATCGGATACGAACGCCAGCACCTGCTGGCGCAGCGACATCTCCACCGTGCGCACCGCCTGGCCGGTCAGCTTCAGGACCACCTCGCGACCATCGAATTTGCGCACCGTGCGGCCGTCGAGCAGTTTCAGCAGCTCCGCCTCGTCCTTCGCCACCAGGTCGATCAGCTTCGCGTCCAGCGCCTCCGCGGCGGTGTAGGACGCGTTCTGCTTCACGGCGGCCACCGCCGCCTCCTCGTTGCGGCCCCGCTGGCGCACGATGCCGCGCAGGTAGGCCAGGATGTCGTTCTGGATCTTCTCGAAGATCGGCTTGGTCTTCTCGTCCTCCGGGATGGGCATCACGCCGCCGAAAGCCATGATGGGGTGGGCGGCGCCGGAGTTGGTCCCCGGCGCCATGGCCGCCACGTCGGCCGCCACCAGGATGAAGAAGCCGGCCGAGGCGGCATGGGCGCCGCTCGGGGTGACGAAGGCCGCCACCGGCGTCCGGCCGTTGAGGATCGCGCGGATGATGGCTTTCATCGAGTCGCCGAGCCCGCCTGGCGTGTCCATTTCCAGTACGATGAGCGCGGCGTTCTGCTGGTCCGCCTCCTGCATCGCCGCGACGATGAACTCGGCACGGACCGGATCCACCGCCCCGTCCAGCACAATGCGGACCACGTCGCCCCGCGCGGTTCCGACGACGCCGAGCAGGGCCAGGGCCATGGCCAAAAGACGCAATGTGTTCATAACGGGTTGTTCCTTGATCGAATCGGAAGATGGCCGGATTATAGCCCATTTCGGTCGCCGGCCGCAACTCCGGCCGCCGGCCGGGGCGAAAACGCCGCGGCGGTTGCGGACGGCAAATCCACGGAGGTAACCATTTCCCGGACAACCGCCGCACCGCCACGGCTGACTATTATAATAGCACAGCGCCGTGGCCCCGCGCGCCATGTTCCGCGGACCGGGTGATCATGATTGACGCTTACAAACCATTGCCTATATAATGTTTTTTCCATACTTTGGCCGGAGGCAACGATGTCCCAATCCCTCGAGAGCCATGCCAAGGACTGCGAAGAGATTCTGGCCCACATCGATTCGATTTTCCAGGCGTTCGCCCAGCGCGACCGCGAGGCGCTCGCCCGCACCCACCTGCCCAACTGGAAGGGTTTCATCGCCCGGTCCCGCCAGGTGATCCGCGACCGCGATCAATATCTCCATGACGTGGAGCGGGTGATCGAACACCAGCACTATTCCACTTGGGAACTGTCCGACGTGGACTTCGCGTTCTACGGCGACACCGCCATCGTCTGCTACATCGCCCGGGTCTGCGGCGACCTCCCCCAGAACAAAACCTTCGAGTACAAGATGCGGATCATGGATATCTACCAGCACCTGCCCGAGGGCTGGAACCTGGCGGCGTCCAGCGTCAGCGTTCATCCCGACGAGATCGACCGGCACCTCAGCACCCTGGCGCTCATGACGCACCAGTACTGAAGGCCGCCTGACCCGTCCCGCCGGCGTCCGCCGCCCGCGGCCCGGGCGGCCGTCCGCCTGAACACGAGGTGACCATGAGCCACGACACAACCCAGCACAAGATCGCCGCCCTGCGGGAAAAAATCGCCCGGATCCAGGCGGGCGGCGGCCCCGCCCGGATCGACAAGCAGCATGCCGCCGGCAAGCTGACGGCCCGCGAACGATTGGCCGTCCTGTTCGATCCGGACACCTTTGTGGAAACGAAGACGTTCATCGCTCACCGCTGCGTCCAGTTCGGCATGGAGCAGCAGGAGATCCCGTGCGACGGGGTCGTCACCGGCTCGGGCACCATCAACGGCCGGCTGGTGTTCGCGTTCTCCCAGGACTTCACCTGCTCGGGCGGGTCCGTGGGCGAAATGCACGCGCACAAGATCGTCAGCATCATGACGGACGCCCTCAAGTGCGGGGCGCCCGTCATCGGCATCAACGACAGCGGCGGCGCCCGGATCCAGGAGGGCGTGGACGCGCTGAGCGGCTACGGCCGGATCTTCTACGCCAACACCCTGCTCAGCGGCGTCGTCCCGCAGATCTCCATCATCGCCGGCGCCTGCGCCGGCGGGGCCGCCTACAGTCCGGCCATGACCGACTTCGTCATCATGGTGCGCGGCACCAGCCAGATGTTCATCGCCGGCCCCAACGTCATCAAGGCGGCCACCGGCGAGTCGATCACCCCGGAGGCCCTCGGCGGGGCCGACGCCCACGCCCGGATCAGCGGCAACATCCACTTCACCGCCGCCGACGACCGGGAGGCGTTCGCCATCGCCGCCCGGCTGCTGAGCTTCCTCCCCAACAACAACCTGCAGGATCCGCCCAGCATCCCCATCGACGACCTCGTGGTCGCGGACGATCCCCGGTTCAACGAGCTGGTCCCGGACGACCCCCGCGAACCGTACGACATGCGCGCCGTCATCACCGGCCTGGTGGACGGCGGCGACTTCCTGGAAATCCAGGCGGACTACGCGCCCAACCTGATCATCGGCCTGGCGCGGCTGGGCGGGATGACCGTGGGCGTGCTGGCCAACCAGCCCATGGTGCTGGCCGGCGTGCTCGACATCAACGCCAGCGACAAGGGCGCCCGCTTCATCCGCTTCTGCAACACCTTCAACATCCCGCTGGTCAACCTGGTGGACGTGCCCGGCTTCCTCCCCGGCGTGGGCCAGGAGCACGGCGGGATCATCCGCCACGGCGCCAAGCTGCTGTTCAGCTACTCGTCGGCCACCGTGCCCAAGCTCACCGTGATCGTCCGCAAGGCGTACGGCGGCGCGTACCTGGCCATGTGCAGCAAGGACCTGGGCGCCGACCGGGTCTACGCCTGGCCCAGCGCCGAGATCGCCGTCATGGGCGCCGAGGGCGCGGTCGAGGTCGTCTTCCGCAAGGAAATTCAGGAGGCCGCCGATCCGAAGGCGGCGTTCCGGGACATGGTGGACCTGTACCGGCGCGAGTTCGCCAACCCGTACGTGGCCGCCGGCCGCGGCTTCATCGACAACGTCATCGAGCCGCGCGACACGCGGCGGCTGCTCATCCTGGCGCTCCACGCGCTCCGCGCCAAGCGGGAGACCCGCCCGCCCAAGAAGCACGGCAACATCCCGTTGTAGAGGCGTCCCATGAGCGACATCGTCTTCGGGCTGATGCTGACGCTGATCGGGATGGGCATCGTCGTTCTGACACTGTTCATCCTGCAGGTGGTGATCATGCTGATGGGCGCGGCCGACCGCTGGGCCTCCCGCCGGCCGGCGACGGCCGCCGCCGCCCCGCCGGCCGCCGCCGCCGACAATGCCATCCCGGCGGACGTGCTGGCCGCCATCGCCGCGGCGGTCACCGTGGCCCTGCGCGAGCCGGTCCGGATCCACCACATCCACATCCACCAGGATGAAACCTCGGCCGCCTGGTCCCGCATCGGACGGCTGGATATCATGCGCTCCCACTCGACGGGCAGCGCCAAGTTCTGACCCGCACCGCACACTGGAGATTGGCCATGAAACAGCTCCGCGTCACCGTCAACGGCAAGAGTTACGACGTCCAGGTGGAAATCCTGCAGGACGACGAGGGGCATTATCCCGGCGCGCCCCACGCCGCGCCACCCGCGCCCGCGCCCGCCGCCGTGCCGGTCTACAGCCCGCCGCCGACCGCCGCCGCAACCCGGCCCGCCGCCGGCCCCGGCGCGCTCTGCGCGCCGATCGTGGGCACCGTGACCAAGGTGCTCGTGGAAGCCGGCGCCGAGGTCAAGACCAACCAGAAGCTCATCGTGCTGGACGCCATGAAGATGGACACCTACATCAACGCGCCGCGCGACGGCGTCATCGACAGCGTGGACTGCAAGGTGGGCGACGCCGTCCAGGTGGGCCAGCGGCTGGTCACCTTCCGCTAGGAGCCGCGCATGCTGGAGCATCTCCTGCGCTACCTGGACGGCACCGGGTTCAAGGCGTTCACCTGGGAAAACGCGGTGATGATGGCCGTGGCGCTCCTGGTCATCTACCTCGCGGTGCGCTGGGAGTTCGAGCCGTTGCTCCTGCTGCCCATCGGCTTCGGCGCGCTGATCGCCAACATCCCGGGTTCGCCGCTGATGATGCCGCCCCACGGTGAAGAGATCGGGGGCCTGTTCTGGTACCTCTACCACGGGGTGAGCTGGGAGATCTTCCCGCCCGTCATCTTCCTGGGCGTCGGGGCGCTCACCGACTTCGGCCCCCTCATCGCCAACCCCCGCACCATCCTGCTCGGGGCCGCGGCCCAATTCGGGATCTTCGCCACCCTGCTCGGCGCCATCGCCCTCGGATTCGTACCCAAGGAAGCCGCGTCCATCGGCATCATCGGGGGCGCCGACGGCCCCACCGCGATCTTCACCGCCACGAAGCTGGCGCCCCACCTGCTCGGCCCCATCGCTGTCGCCGCCTACTCCTACATGGCCCTGGTGCCGCTCATCCAGCCGCCCATCATGCGGCTGCTCACCACGCGGAAGGAGCGCCAGATCGTCATGCAGAACCTCCGGCCGGTGAGCCGGCGCGAGAAGATCCTGTTCCCCATCATGGTCACGATCCTCTGCAACATCTTCGTGCCGCCCACCGCCGCGCTGGTGGGCATGCTCATGTTCGGCAACCTGATCCGCGAGGTGGGCATCGTGGAGCGGATGGTCCGCACCGCCCAGAACGAGCTCATCAACATCGTCACCATCTTCCTCGGCCTGTGCGTCGGCTGCAGCATGGACCGCACCTTCCTCCGACCCCAGACGATCAAGATCATCTGCCTCGGCGCGGTGGCCTTCGCCTTCGCCACGGCCGCGGGCATCATGGTCGCCAAGTTCATGAACCTGTTCTCGAAGAACAAGATCAACCCGCTCATCGGCTCGGCGGGCGTCTCGGCCGTGCCCATGGCCGCGCGGGTGTCCCACACCGTCGGCCAGGAGGCCAATCCGCAGAACTACCTGCTGATGCACGCCATGGGACCCAACGTGGCGGGCGTCATCGGCACGGCGGTGGCCGCGGGGATCCTCATCTCGATCCTGGGCTGACATCCCTCCCCGCCGGCGCCGCCCGTGCGGGCTTCATCTGAACGACTGTGTCATGGCGGCCAAGACCGACGCGCCGGGCACCGGCGCCGCCCCGGACGGATCCGCGCCACCGCCATCATCGGTGCCTCAGGGGGTCGGTTGCGGTTGTTCCTGTAGTTCCAGCACCTGCTTGCGGACGCCCGCGTCATTGGGATACCCCGCCAGGTAGGCCTGGAAGTGCCGCACCGCCGCCGCGCGGTCGCCGGCCTTGGCACAGAGCCGGCCGAGCGCGCCGTGGCTCCGGCACGCCGCGTCGCTTCCCGGCGACTCGGCGATACACAGCTTCAGGAAGCGCGCCGCCGCGGCATCCTCGCCTTTGTAGATCAGGATCCGGCCGATGAACATCGGCGTGCGCGCCTCGAACAGGTAACGGTCCGCCTGGCGGGTTTTCAACTCCTGATAGACGGCGACGGCGGCTTCGACGCCCTTCTCCTTCAGCGCAGCGTGGATCTGCCCGTAGGGTCGAGGCTTCCCCGTCATGTCCGGCCGCCCCTCCCGGAGCGCGAAATACCATGACTGGATCATGGCATCGCACGTGACGTAGCTGCTCTCGAACGAGGCGAAATCCGCCAGCGCCTTCGCCGACTGGATGGCGGCCATGTCCTTGCCGGCGGCCATCTCCCGCCGGACGATCGCGCCGGTCGCCGCCATCATCTTCTGGAAGGCGCGGCCCTGGGCGTGGCTGCAGTCGGCGGCGTGGCCGGGGACGAGCCGCACGTCCTCGGGCAGCAGGTCGAGTACCCGGGCGGTGACCTCCGGATACCGTCGGATGTCGCCCGACTCGCCGTCGACGGACGGGAAGTGGCCGCCCATGCAGAGGGCGCCGACGTAGGCCACTTTCGACCGGGTGAACCACACGACCACGTCACTGTCGTCGTGGGCGCCCGGGAAGGCGGCGAGGCGGATCTCCTCGCCGTTGAAATGCAGGGTGAGGGTGTCGGAGAAGGTCACGGCAGGCAGGGCTTCGCGGGGCAGGTCCAGAAAGGAGTACAAGCCGCTTTCGAAGCGCGTCCGCATGTTCCGGTGGGCGATGATCACCGCCTCCTTCCCCAGGGCGGCGTTTCCGCCCAGGTGCTCCACGTGGGAGTGGGTGCTGACGATGATCCGGGGCAGGCCCTTGCCGAAGGCCGCCACCGCCCGGGAGAGCGCGTCCACCGAATCCTCGTCCCCCGTATCCACCAGCAGGACGCCGTCGGCCCCCACCGAGGCGAGCACCTTGACGGGATAGCCGCCGCCGTCGATGGCGAGCTCGTACAGCCCTGCGGCGAGCGGGGTCACCTGATAGGCCCGCGGCGGCTCTTCTGCCTGCAGCGGAGTCCCGGCCCATAAACAAAAAGCAATAAGGACGATCGATCGGATCCACATGGTCGCCTCCATCGGGCGGCGCGCGACGCCCGTTCGCGACGCGGCTGGGCAATCCCGGCCGGTGATTAGAGAGTATACGAGGGAACGGCGCGCGGTGTTGACGCCGCCCGTCTCCGGACTGGCCGCCCCATCCCTGCCGTTGCTCCGTTCGTCACCGCCGGGCCGTCCACGCGTGGCTGAAAAATGACTTGATTTTGCCCGCTGCTCTGGCCACCATAATATTTCGACAATCTCCTAGAAATTTCCCGGGAGGAAGCCTCATGCGTCAGACCGCGGGGATCGTGATCATGCTGCTGCTGGCCGGTATCGGCCTGTCCATCGAACCGGTGATGCCACGCCATCCGGCGCCGTCGCCGGACGGCACCGTCATCGCCTTCTCATGGCAGGGAGACATCTGGCTCGCGCCCGCCGCCGGCGGCGCCGCCCGGCGCCTCACCGCCAACCCGGGCTACGACGGGCGACCCGTCTGGCTGCCCGGCGGCACCGGGCTGGCCTTCACCTCGAGCCGCGACGGCGGCGACGACGCCTACCACCTGGACCTGGCAACCGGCGCCACACACCGCCTGACTCACCACGAGGCCGCCGACTTCGTCATGGGCGGCCTCGGCGCCGACGTGGTGTTCACCTCGGCCCGCCATGACGCCTTCGACCGGATGCCGGCCGTCTACCGCATCCCCGCCGCCGGCGGCACCGAGTCGCTGCTGGCGCAGGTGCTGGCGCTGGAGGCGGTGCCGTCGCCCGACGGCCGCCGGCTGGCCCTGGTGCGGGGCGGCACGCCGGCCCAGCGGCGCCACTACCGCGGCGCCGCCAGCCGGGACCTGTGGCTGCTGGAACTCGCCGGCCAGAAACTGGAGCGGCTCACCGACACGCCGTGGGACGAGGACGGCGTCTCCTGGGCCGGCAACGACGCCCTGGTGTTCCGCTCCGACAACGGCGGACCCGACCGCAACCTGTTCCGGCTGGACCTGGCCACCCGCGCGCAGGTCCCGCTCACCCGGCACGCCGGCGCCGACGTGCGCGCCCCGCGCGGCTCGGCCGACGGCCGGCTGGTGGCCTATGAGTTCTGGGACGCCCTGTACACCGTCGCGGCCGAGGGCGGCGCCGAGCCGCGCCGGCTGACGCTGGACGTGCCCGCCGACTCGCTGCTCCCCGCCGTGGAGCGGAAAACGTACACCGCCGACGCCGAGGAGATCGCGCCGTCGCCCGACGGCAAGCAGGTGGCCCTCGTCGTGGCCGGCGACGTCTTCGTCGTGGCCCGCTGGCCCAAGGACGCCGCGTCCGTCGCGCCGGCCCCCACGGTGCGCGTGACGGCCACGCCCGGCCGCGAGCGCCATCTGGCCTGGAGCCCCGACGGCAAGGGGCTGGTCTACGTCTCCGACCGGGACGGGCAGCTGGACCTATACGCCGCCCGGCCCGCCGGCCGCGACGACGGGGCCTTCATCAAGGCAGGCGCATTCGTCGAGACGCGCCTCACCCAGTCGCCGGCGGACGAGTTCCGCCCGAAATACTCGCCCGACGGCAAGCAATTGGCCTATCTCGCCGACCGGGGCACTCTCACCGTCGCCGCAGCCGACGGCAGCGGCGCCCGCGCCCTGCTGGCGCACTGGGCGGAGCTGGAGTTCGCCTGGTCGCCCGACTCCCGCTGGCTCGCCGTCTCCCGCGAGGACCAGGCCGCCAACAGCGACATCCTGATCCTGCCCGCGGCCGGCGGCGACGCGGCGAACATCTCGCAGCACCCCGGGATCGATACGGCCCCGGTGTGGTCGCCCGACGGGCGGCGCCTGTACTGGCTCTCCAAGCGCCACGCGTCCACCCTCGACGTGTGGGCCGTCTACCTGCGACGGGCCGACCACGAGCGCTCCCCCGAGGAATGGCAGCTCCTGTTCGATGAGGAGTCCGGCAAGAAGGCCAAGCCCGAGGACAAGGGCAAACCGGCCGGCGACGACGCGGCCGCCAAGGCGAAGGAGCCGCCGGTGCCGCCGGTGGAGATCGACTTCGCGGAGATTCACGAGCGCGCGCGCCTGCTCGACGCCTTGCCGGGCGACGAGGGCGACCTGGCCGTGTCTCCCGACGGGCGCACCGTCGTGTTCAGCGCCGCGCTGGACGGCGAGCGCGACCTGTACAAGCTGCGCTGGGACGGCAAGGAGCTCAAGCGCCTGACCACCGGCGACACGCGGCCCGCCCAACCCGCCTTCAGCAAGGACGGCAAGCAGGTGCTGTACCGGACCGGGCGGGGCACGGTGGGCGTCACCGACCTCGAGGGTAAACCCGGCGACCCGGTCGCCTTCACCGCCCGCCACGAGGTGGAGCGGGCGGCCCTGCGCCTCCAGGTCTACGAGGAGGCCTGGCGCGAGCTGGAGCGGGGCTTCTACGATCCGGCGTTCCACGGCGCCGACTGGGCCGCGCTCAGGGACCGCTACCGGCCGCTGGCGCTGGGGGCCTCCACCCGCGAGGACTTCGAGGAGGTGCAGAACCTGCTGGGCGGCGAGCTCAACGCCTCGCACATGCGCTTCGTCGCCGCCGGCGCGCCGCGCCCCGTCGCCACCGGCGAACTGGGCCTCCGGGTGGAGCCGGCCGCCGACGGGACGTCGGTCACGGTGGCGGAGGTGCTGGCGGGTTCGCCCGCGGCCCGCGCCGACGCCGGCCTCCGGATCGGCGACCGGATCCTGGCGGTCAACGGCCGCCGCCTGGCCGCGGGGGACAACTTTTTCGCGCTGCTCGCCGACACGGTGCGGCAGCGGACGGTGCTGCGTGTCGCCGGCGCCGACGGCGAGCGCGACGTGGAGCTCCGGCCGGCCCCCTTCGCCCAGCGGCGCCAGGACCGCTACCGCGCCTGGGTCAAGGAGCGGCGCGCGCTGGTGGAGCGCTGGTCCGGCGGCAAGCTGGGCTACATCCACATCCAGGGCATGGACGCGCCGTCGCTCGAGGAGTTCGAGCGCGACCTCTTCGCCGCCGCCCACGGCAAGCAGGGGCTGCTGATCGACGTCCGCAACAACGGCGGCGGCTGGACCACCGACTACCTCATGGCCATGCTCAGCGTCCGCCGCCACGCCTGGACGGTGCCGCGCGGCGCCGACCCGGCGGTGAAGGCATACCCCGATGCCGAGCGGCTCCTGCTGTCGGCCTGGACGCGGCCGGCGCTGACGCTCTGCGACCAGGACAGCTACTCCAACGCCGAGATCTTCTCGTGGGCCTTCAAGACCACGGGCCGCGGCTCCGTCGTGGGCATGCCCACCTTCGGCGCGGTGATCTCCACCGGCGGCGCCCGGCTCACCGACGGCTCCTTCGTCCGGCTGCCGGGCCGCGGCTGGTACGTCGCCGGTTCCGGCATCAACCAGGAGAACAACGGCTGCGTGCCGGACGTGATCGTCGTTCAGCCGCCGGAGCAGGACTTCGCCGCCGACGCCGACGCCCAGCTGGCCCGCGCGGTGGAGGTGCTGCTGGCCCAGCTCCCCGCGTCGCCCGAAGCCCTGCCCTGGTGACGATGTGGTGCAGGCGTCCCGCCTGCTGTGCCTCGCGTTCGGTGAACGCGCGTTCGGTGTACTCGCGGCCTGGCGGTTGCGAGTTCCGTCTGCACGACCGCGGTGATGCGGCGTTGGTCTGGAGTGCGCAGACACGTCTGCGCTCTGGATTCCCGCGGAGCGGGCCCCGCGAATACGGGAGGGTGCGCGGCCCCGGCGCGTTCTCCTCGCGCCCCTGCCGGGCGCGGCCCGCCCACTTGGCATGGCTGAGCGATTCGCCCGCGGCCTCGAGTCGCGGCGCGGCGGGGACCTGTCGGAATCCCGCCACTTCCTTCCGAGTGTCTCAGCGCCCGTCCGGCGGACGGGCGCTACTGCGCAGCGTAAAGTGCGGTGAACAGTAGGCCGCGCTCCGGCCGGGCGCGGCCGCGCCAGCGGCCGCGGAGTGTAGCCCGGGCCGCGAGGCCCGGGTGGGCGGAACCCGCACGGCGTGGAAGAGCCGCGCGAGCGGCGGCAGAAATTGATGGGGAATAATGACCGATGATTCAAGCTTTTCTGATATATATATCGAACATATTTTAACGCACGGATTTGAACGTGCTCTGTTATTTATAACGATCGGATTGGAGAGTGTTCGGCCCGTTCACCTGTCTCCGTCGCTCCTGCGGAGCTCGGGTTGCTCCGCCACTTCGCTGACCCGGACCTGTCGGTCCGGGCTACATTCCGCCGCCGCCGCAGGCGGCGGGACCGCGGAGGCCCCCCCGCGGGGAGGCGGCGCCGGTCGTCGATCGGTCCGGGCTACACTCCGCCGCCGCCGCAGGCGGCGGGACCGCGGAGCCCCCCCCGCGGGGAGGCGGCGCCGGTCGTCGATCGGTTCGGGCTACATTCCGCCGCCGCCGCAGGCGGCGGGATCTCGGCAAACCCGCCGCGGCGGGCCGGCGCTGGGCGGCGGAGACCACATTCAGGATATGGAGGAATCTCATGCATCGGATCCAGCGCATCGGACCACTGTCCCTGGCCAAGATCCAGGGGGTCATGTTCCTGGTGATCGGCCTGATCTTCGGGGTGCTTTACGGCGTGATCATGGGCATCGCGGGGGTGGTCACCATGGGCGCGGGCGAGGAAGAAGGCGCGATGTTCCTGATCCTCGGCGCCGTGTCCGTCTTCGGCTTCCCGATCTTCTACGCGGTGATGGGCTTCCTGATGGGGGCGCTGATGGCGTGGGCCTACAACCTGGCGGCCCGGTACATCGGAGGACTCGAGGTGGAGCTGGCCGCGGTGGAACCGCTCCCGGCGGCGCCCGCCCCGGCGGAGTCGCCGCTCGACTAGTCGGCGGCGGCCGAGGCGGCGGCCAGCGCCTCCGCCTCGGCGTGGGAGCGGATGATGCGGATGTCCGGCCGGCGGGCCAAATCGCGGAAACGGGCAACCAGCTCGCGGTCGGACCGCACCTCCCCGCGGTGAATCGACCGTCGGAGCCGGCGGACTTCCGGCAGGCGCCGCAGCGCTTGCGCCAGCGCCCCGTAAAACTCCCGCCGCCGGCCGGCCCACTGCGATGCCGCCTGCAGCGCCAGCATGCCCGCGTGGCGGCCCAGCATCACGGGGTCGCGGATCTCCAGCCAGTGGAACAGGAGCCGGTTGCGCGCGGCGATGGTGGCGATCCGGCGCCGCTCGAACGCGCGGCCGATGGTGGCGCTGGGCTGATGGTAGACCACGCTGCGCGGCTCGAAGCGAATTTCCCATCCCCGCTTCCAGGCGCGGTAGGACAGGTCGATGTCTTCCCAGTAGAACGGATTGAAGATCTCCAGAAAGCCGCCGAGCTGAAGCACCTTCCCGCGGTCCAGCGCCGCAAACCCGCCGATGGCCGTGAACGAGGGCCACGGCCCCGCGCCGTCGCCGACGGGCTCATAGTTGAACTGGGCGCTCCAATAGCCGCGCCGGAACATCCCCACCTTGCCGGCAGTGCTCAGCACCCGCGTGCCCGGCAGCAACACCCGGCAGGTCACGCCGAAGACGGCCGGGTCGCGGAAATGTTCGAGGAGCGGCGGGAGGAAACCCGCCTCCGGTTCCACGTCGTTGTTGAGGAGCACCACCACCGGGTGCGCCGCCGCCGCAAATCCGGTGTTGCAGGCGGCGGAGAAACCGCCGTTGTCCCGGCGGGCCGCCATCCGGACCCCCGCGGCGGCGGTGCGGGCCAGGTACGCCGCGGTGTCGTCCGTGCTGCCGTCGTCCACGACCAGGACCTCCGCCGCCGCCCCGGTGAGCCGGCGGTAGGCGTCCGCCTCGGCGAGCACGGCGGGCAGGTACCGCTCCAGCAGGTGGCGGCCGTTCCAGCTCGGGATGACGATGCTCACCGCGGGCCGTGGCGTACCCGCCGGCGCCGGCGCGGCGGCGGGGCACTCGGCTTCGACGAGCGGCGTGGCGGTCATGCGGCGGGTATTCCTCGCAAACGGCATTCCGGCGCTGCCAATTGTACACCAGAACCGTCACCAGCTGCTCGGTTCGCGGCAGGGCGGGCCGGGTTGCCGGACAGACCGGCTGAAAGCTTAACCAAAACCCGCGGCCTGCGTATAATGATCGGGATGAAGCCCGGCTGGCCGCCGGTGTGAACCTGCGGGCCGGCGGCGACATCCATGTCGGTGCGGCTATGCCTGTGCCCGGCCAGCCGCGCGATCCGGCGCCCGGATCCAGTGTTTCTTCCGCCAGCCACGGGCTGGCGGAACCCAGGAGGTCGAGACGTGACACACGCAGACGAGACGCGGCCCCCGGCCGACACCCCCGCCCCCGCCGAAGGCCAGCCGGCGCCCAGTCCGGCCGACCTCAGGAGTCAGGCGCGGCAGCTGCGTCGGGCCCTCTCCACGGCCGACATCATCATGGTGGAAGACCGCGACTCGCGGTTTTCCCGAAAGACCTACATCTACCTCGCCGGCGCCATGGGCAGCCTGGTGCTCATCATGGCCCTGATCCTGATCCCGGCCACGCGGACCACCCTGGCCGACCGGACCGACCGAATCGCCCAGATCGGCACAAGCGCCAGTCCCGCCACCGACCAGGCGGCGCTGGATGCCAACGAACGGCCATCTGCGGCGCCTGCATCCGACGACGGAGAGCCGGTGCTTCCGGGCGGCTTCACCATCGGCAGCGGCGCGCCGCAAACCGCGGCGGCGGCACCGCCGCCGCCCGCGGCTCCGCAGGTCCTGCGCGCCCCCAATCGCCCCGCCCCTCCGGCGGCCACCGCTTCCGCACCGCCCGCCGCCGCGGCCGCGCGACCGGCCGCCAAACCGCCCGCCGTGCCGGCCGCCCGCCAGAGCGACACCTACCGGCTGCTCATGGCCCAGCGGCCGGCGTTCGCCGAACTGGTGAACGGCGCGTCGGACGAATATCGCTACGTGGAGCACACGGCCACGGCCAGAGACGATTCCACTCACGTGCTGGATTTCACGTTCCAGAAGGGCGCCGCCGGGGAACCCGTCCATTTCATCTGGGAAGTGAATCTGGCCAGCCAGGCGGTCAAACCCATCGGCCTGGCCGCCGCACGGTTTGATCGACGACAGCCCCGCTGAGCAGCCAACAGCCAGGATCGTCTGGACCGCACCCCGGCCGCCCCGCCCAATCGGACGGCGCCGGGCGGCGGCGCGGAAACGCCTTTCACAACATCTGTTTCAGCAGCGTGGTGAGCGACTGCAGGTCGAACGGCTTCTTGAGGAAGCCGTCGATGTCCACGGGCCCCTCCTTCCGCCGGATCTCGTCGAGCCGGTAGCCGCTGGTGAACACGATCCGGATGTGCGGCGTGGCGGTGCGCAGGTATTTCAGGATGCCCGCCACGTCCATGTCGGGGAGCTGGTAATCCAGCAGGATGAAGTTGATCTCCGCAGACTTGCTGTCCAGGATCTGCCGCGCCTTGGCCAGGTTCTCGGCATAGTGCACCTTGATCCCCAGCTCCATGAGCATGTCGCACATCAGATCGCCGAGCATCTCCTCGTCCTCGACCACGAGCACGGTGTACCGGCCGTGGCTCAGGATGCGCAAGTCCACCTCGCCGGGGATCTCCGACTTCTCCCCTTCCACCGGGAAATAGACCCGGAACTCGGTGCCGGCGCCCATCTTGGAATCCACTTCGATGAAACCCTCGTGGCGCTTGACGATGCCGAACACGGCGCTGAGGCCCAAACCGGTGCCCTTGCCCGGCGGCTTCGTGGTGAAAAACGGCTCAAAGATCCGGTGGCGGATTTCCGCCGGGATGCCGTTGCCGGTGTCGCGGACAATGAAGCAGACGTAGTCGCCGCCGACCGAACCGCTCATCACCGTCTCCCGGGTGCGGCTCTCGGCGCGCAGGTCGAACTCCAGCATACCGCCGCCGGGCATGGCGTCCTGGGCGTTGGTGGCCAGGTTCAGCAGGACCTGCTCCACCTGGTTGGCGTCGGCGACGATCTGGGGAACCGTGGCGTAGGTGGGATAGCGCAGCTGGACCGACGGCTTCTTGTAGTTGGCGAAGAAGTTGCAGAACCGCTGGAGCACCTCCACCGGCGCCAGCACCTGGAGGTTGGTTGGTTTCTCCCGGGAGAACGCCAGCAACTGGGAGGTGAGGGCCGAGCCGCGGTCGGACGCCCCCTCGATGTTGCGCAGCTTGCGGAGGTCCTCCTCCGGCAGGTCGCTCCGCGTCACCAGCAGTTTGGCGTTGTTCTGGATGATGGTCAGGATGTTGTTGAAATCATGCGCCACCCCGGCGGTGAGCGTCGACAGGCTCTCCAGCTTGTGCACCTGCTGGAGCTGCCGCTCCAGCGCCTTCTTCTCCGTGACGTCGAGAAAAGACAGCAGGTAGCCGCTGGTCCCGCCCTGGTGTTGTCCCAGGGCCACACCGGACACCACCACCTCCCGCGACACCCGGCGCATGGTCAGGATCTTCACCTCCCACAACTGGGGACGTCCCTCGGCGCAGAGCTGGAGGTGGTTCCGGAACGCCTCCGCGGCTTCCTCTTCGAGGAACCGGTCGGGGGAGGCGGGATCCAGCTGGCCCACCCCCAACAGGTCGCGCATGCGCTGGTTCATGAACAGGGTGTTCCGCTCGGGCGACAGGAACCAGATGCCGATGTTGACGTTTTCGATCAGCGTCCGGTAGCGTTCCTCGGACTCCTGCAGCTTGCGGTTGTACTCCTGCAGCTGGGTGACCTTCTCCTCGAGGTGCGTCACCAGCGTGCGGCTGTACTCCCGCAGCACGGTCTGCTCCTCGACCACGGGGATCTTGTCCTGGCGGCCCTTGAGAAAGCTCTCCACGTCCTGGACGAAGGTGAACGGATCGATGGGCTTGGCGATGAAGCCAACGCAGCCGGCGGCCAGCGCCATGTCCTTGTCGCCTTTCATCGTCTTGGCCGTCAGGGCCACCACCGGCACTTCCTCGAGCCCCTTCATCGACTTGATTTTGGTGGTCACCTCGTAGCCGCTGAGCGAGGGGATGTTGATGTCCATCAGCACCAGATCGGGCATTTCCTGCGGCGCCCGCACGATGGCCTCGATCCCGTCGGCGGCGCCCACCACCTCGTAACCTGACGTTTCCAGGAGGGTTTTGACCAGTCGGAAGTTGTCGGGATTATCCTCGACGTACAGGATCTTGGTCATGGGTGGCGGAGCCTCCGTGTAGCGGCTGGAATCAGGGTATCTCCCCGGGGTCCCCGGCGACCGGCCGGGCCGGTTCGCCGATGAGCACCACGCGGATGTCCATCACGTTGGTGCCGGTTGGGCCCGTGACCACCAGGTCGTTGAGGGGTTGGAAAAACCGGTACGAATCATTGCGGGACAAAAACTCGCCGGGGTCCAGCCCCAGCGTCTGGGCGCGTGCCAGTGTCGCGTTGTCGGCCAGGGCGCCCGCCGCGTCGGTGGGGCCGTCGTTGCCGTCGGTGCCCGCCGAGAGGACCACCGCCGGCACGATGCACCCCGCCAGGCGCCGGACGCAGTGGAGCACAAACTCCATGTTGCGCCCGCCCAGTCCGCCGCCCTGCAGGCGAACGGTGGTCTCGCCGCCGGAAACCAGGCACACCGGCGGCGCCACCGGCCGGTGGGCGTACACCACGTCGTACGCCAGCACCGCGTGGAACGCCGCGCAGTGGGCGGTGTCGCCGGTGATGTGGTCGGATACCAGCAGGGGCCGGTAGCCGAGCCGGCGGGCGCACTCCTTGGCCGCGTGGCAGGCGGCCAGGTTGTTGCCCGCCACCACGGCGTTCTTGTTGGCCAGGATCGGATCGTCGGGCCGCACCGTCTCGGGGATCTGTCCCGCCAGGCCGGCTTCGAGGTGGTGGCGGACCGCGGCCGGCACCTTCAGCGTCAGCTCGTAGCGCTCCAACACCTGCCAGGCGTCGGCGAACGACGACGCGTCGGCGACGGTGGGCCCGGAGCCGATGATGTCCAGCCGGTCGCCCACCACGTCCGACAGGGCCAGGGTCAGGGCCGGCCGGTGTCCGAGGCGGCGGGCCAGCTGGCCGCCCTTCACCGCGGACAGGTGCTTCCGGATGCAGTTGATCTCGCCGATGTCCGCGCCGCACCGCAGCAGCAGCTCGGTCATCGCCGCCTTGTCGGCGACGGTGAGGCGTCCGGCCGGCAGGCAGAACAAGGCGGACGACCCGCCCGACACCAGCACAACCACCGGCGCGGCGGGCGGCACCGAGCCGTCCAGCCAGCGGAGCGCGCCCTCCACCGCCGCGACGCTGCGGGCGTCCGGAATGGGGTGGGTCGCTTCGACCACCTGGCAGCCGGGGACGGCCTCCCCCTGCCCCGCTTTGGCCACCAGGTAGCCCGCCAGGGCGCGCGGGGCCACGAGCGTCCCGAGGGCGCGAGCCATCGCCGGAGCGGCCTTGCCGATGCCGAGCACGTACACGCGGTCATGGCCGCCCAGATCCAGGCTGAAGCGACCGCCCGCCACCAGCCGGTCCCCGTCGAGCCGCAGGCAGGCGGCAAGCGCTGTGGCAGGTTGGGCGGCCGCCAGGGCCGCGGCGAATACCTGGCGGGCGTCCTGTCGCATCTGGACGTTCATGGCGGGTTGTCTCCGTAATGCCATTGTACCCCAGTTTCCGTTTTTTACAGCAGCGCTTTGTCGGCCCGGCCGTTTCTGCGATAATGATCCGCCATGGCCGGACACCCGACGCACCCGCTGCCCGTACCGCCCCGCGTGTTGCTGATCTTCATCGACGGCCTGGGAATCGCCACCTGCACCGACCCGGACCGGAATCCGCTGCAGGACCCCGCCCTGGGGATCCTCCGGATCGTGCCCCGGCTGGCCGACGGCGTCGTGGCGGTGCGAGGTTTCGCCGCCCGGCCCATCGACGCCACCCTGGGCGTCGACGGGCTCCCCCAGAGCGCCACCGGCCAGGCCACGCTGTTCACCGGCGTCAACGCCGCCGCGCTGGCCGGCCGCCACATCAACGGATTTCCCAACCGGATCCTGCGCCGCCTGCTGGAGCGGGAGAGCCTGTTCCTGAAGCTGGCCCGGCGGGGAATCGCCGGCGACTTCATCAACACGTTCAGCCCCGAGTTCATGCGGTACTACCGGCTGCGACGGCTCTCGGTCACCACGTGGGCGGCGCTGGCCGGCGGCCGCCAGCTGCGCACCTTCCCCGACCAGCGCACGGGGCGGTCGTTGTACCAGGATTTCACGAACCTGTTCCTGCAGGAGCAGGGCTACGACTTGCCGCTGCAGACGGCCGCGGCAGCCGGCCGGATCCTGGCCGGACTGACCACCGGCTGTCCCTTCATGCTGTACGAGTATTTCATGACCGATTACGCCGGCCACAGCGGCGAGCCGGAATTCGCCCGGCTGATCCTGCGCCTGCTCGACGAGTTCCTCGAATCGGCGCTGGCCGGCATCGACCTGGCGCGCACCACCGTGCTGCTCACCAGCGACCACGGCAACATCGAGGACCTGGGCACGCGCGGCCACACCCGCGCGCCCGTGCCCCTGCTGGCCTGGGGTCCGGGCGCCGCCGCGCTGGTGGCGCGCATCGCCGCCCTCCCCGACGTCACCCCCGCGATCGTCGACTATCTCTCCGCCGACTCAACCTGTAACTGTTCTTTGGAGGTAGGAGATAGGAGTGAACGGTAAACAGTGAGCAGTTAACGGTGATTGGTTTGGATTCGTGTTCGTAATTCGTAATCGTGCTCGTAATCGTAATTCGTAAGTCGTAATCGTGATCGTAATCGAACCTTTTGAAGGTTTGAAAATTCGCAGGTTTAAAGTTCACAGGTTCTCGGACTTCACAAAGATGGGGAGAAATTCATTGCAGGCTAAAGGTTCAAGGCTGAAGATTGAAGGGTGACGGGTAATGGGTAACGGGTGAACGGTTATCGGGTACTCAAGGCAAGGGGCGGAGCGGTGAATCAACTGCCGTTGTACGAAGTCCGAATACCGATATCCGAAAAACGGGAACCAACTCCGAGTTTCGAGCCTCAAGTCTCAAGCGTCAAGCTTCGATCACGATAGCGATCACGATTACGAATTACGAGCACGAATCCTGTACCGTTGACTGTTCACCGTTCACTGTTCACCGTTCACTCCTATCTCCTGTCTCCCAACTCCTAACTCTTCACGGCTTAAATGCGTTCTCGATGAACTCCAGCTCGTGGCTCCCGTCAGGATCGAAGACCACGGCGACGACGTGGTAGCGGACCGGGATGTCCCGGAGGCCGTGCTCTTTCAAGAAGTAGGCGGCCAGCCGGCCGTAGCGCTCGATCTTCTCCGCGGTGACCGCGTCCTCGGGTCGCCACCGGGCGTGGCGCACCCGCGTCTTGACCTCGACAAAATGGATCGCCTCGCCGCGCCGGGCCACGAGATCCACCTCGCCGAACGGCGCGCGCCAGTTGCGGGCCACCACGTCGAAACCGTCGGCCGCGAGCCGGCGGTGGGCCAGCCATTCGCCCAGCCGGCCGAGGGCCTTGGGGTCATGCAGCAGGCGCCGGGCGGCGCGCCGCGTGAATCCGAACACGGACCGCTCCCTCCCCGTCGACAGCCGAATCGATGGCGCCGGCCGGCCGCTCAGGGCGCGCGCAGCGCCCGGCCGCGCTCGAACGCGGCCAGGTTGGCGTCGCGGGCCTTGGCCGGGACGAACTCGGCCACCACCGCCCGCCAGGCGTCCTCGGCCAGCGGCGTCATCGTGGACAGCACGCCCAGCATCACGCTGTTGACCAGCCGGGTATTTCCAAGCTCCCGGGCGATCGCGTCGGCGGGCACCAGCACCGCGCCGGGCACCCGCGCCGTCAGCTCGGCGGCCGGATCATCGAGGTATGTCGTCAGGCCGGCCGCGGCGATGGGCGGCACGATCTTTTGGGTGTTGGCGAGCACGGCGCCGGCCGGCGCGAGGAAGTTCAGCCAGCGCAGCGACTCCAGGATCTCGAACGACAGGATGACGTCGGCGCGCCCTTCCTCGATGAGCGGCGAATGCACCACCGGGCCGAACCGGACGTGGCTGCTCACGACGCCGCCGCGCTGGCTCATGCCGTGGACCTCGCTCTTCTTGGCGTCGAGGCCGCTCCGGAGCGCGGTCTCCGCGATGATTTCGCTGGCCAGGATGATGCCCTGTCCGCCGACGCCCACCAGCAGGATGTTCGTGGTCGGGGTGGTCATGGCTCACACTCCTTTCGCGACGGGCTGGATGGCGCTGACGGGACACACCGATGCGCACAGGCCGCAGCCGGTGCAGAGCTCCCCGTCGATCACCGTCTTGAAGTGCCCCTTCGCCGTCTTCTGGTCGGATTTGAGGAGCGCCGGGCAGGCCGACTTGCGGCAGGCGCCGCAGCCGATGCAGATCTCGGTGTCAACGGCGTATTTGCCGCGCTTCACCTTCTGGGGGTAGAGCACGCACGGCTGGCTGGAGACGATCACCGACAGGTGGTCGGACTGGGTCTCCCGCTTGACCAGCTGGCTGAACGCCTTGTGGTCGGTGGGATCGGCGGCGAAGACGTGGTCCACGCCCAGCCCCTTGCACAGGGCCACCAGGTCGACGCTGTACGTGGGCTCGCCGCGGAGGTTGTGGCCGCTGGCGGCGTGCTCCTGCCCGCCGGTCATGGCGGTGATCCCGTTGTTGCTGATGATGATGGTGATGGTGCTCTTGTTGTAGATGGCGTCCAGCAGCCCGGTGATGCCCGAGTGGAGGAACGTGGAGTCGCCGATCACGGCGACGATGTTCTTGCCGTCGCCCCGGGCCTTCTGGATCCCGACGGCGGCGCCGATGCTCGCGCCCATGCAGATGCAGGTGTCCAGCGCGTTGACGGGCGGCAGCGCGCCCAGGGTGTAGCAGCCGATGTCGCCGGTGATGGTGGCGTCGCGCAGCTTGCCCAGCGCCAGGTACATCCCGAGGTGCGGGCAGCCCGGGCACATGGCCGGCGGCCGCGGGGTCAGGCCGTCCACCGCCGCATGGGTCGGCGCGGCGGCCGCCTCCAGCAGGCCGGCCCTGGCCAGGCAGGCGCGGACGATGTCGGGCGTCAGCTCGCCGATGGCCGGGAAGATGGACTTGCCCTCGACGGGCAGCCCCAGGATCCGGATCTGCTCCTCGAGGTAGGGGTCCAGCTCCTCCACCACGATGAGGCGGTCCACCGAGGCGGCGAACCGGCGGATCATCCCGGTGGGGATCGGGTTGGTGAGCCCCAGTTTCAGGAACGACGCCCCGGGCCAGACTTCCTTGACGTAAGCGTAGGCGCCGCCCGAGGTGACGAAGCCGACGCGGCGGTCGCCGGGCTCGATGCGGTTCAGCGGCGTCTCCTCGGCGAACTTCGCCAGGCGCTCCTCGCGCTCGGCGATGACCACGCGGCGGCGGCGGGCGTACATGGGGAGCATGACGAACTTCTCCCGGTCGATCTTGCCGGGGTTGCGCAACGCATGCTCCTGCCGCTCGCCGAGCACCGCCACGCTCTTGCCGTGGGCGGTGCGGGTGGTGATCCGGAGCATCACCGGCGCGTCGAAGGTCTCACTGATCTCGAGCGCCGCGCCGACGAAGTCCTTGGCCTCGGCCGAGTCGCTGGGCTCCAGCATGGGGATCCTGGCGAAGGCGGCGAACCGCCGGTTGTCCTGCTCGTTCTGCGACGAGTGCATGCTCGGATCGTCGGCGGAGACCAGGATGAACCCGCCGTTGACGCCGGTGTAGGCGAACGTCATGAGCGGGTCGGCCGCGACGTTGACCCCCACGTGCTTCATGGCCACGAGGGTGCGGGCGCCGCCGATGGAGGCGCCCATGGCGATCTCGAAGGCGACCTTCTCGTTGGTGGACCACTGCGCCTCGATCTCCCGGTACTGGGCAACGGCCTCAAGGATCTCGGTGCTCGGGGTGCCGGGGTAGGCCGAAGCGAACCGGACGCCGTACTCCCAGGCGCCTCGGGCGATGGCTTCATCGCCGGAGAGCAGTTTCTTCGTCATTTATACCTCCGCTGGAAAAACGAAACCATACTATACACGATTCCGGCCCCCGGCGGCACAATTTTCAGGCTGCGGGAAGCTGTCACCACAAAGGCACGATGGGCACAAAGGGCCTCATGTGTCATTGATCGCTTCTCATTTGTCATTTTTCATTGAAGAGGATTCCGAAAGGGTGATCGGGACCTGGGATCTGGGATCTGGGATCTAGGACCGGTGACCGGGAACCGGGAACTTGTGCCTTGGGACCTGGGACCTGGGACCTGGGATCTGGGACCTTAGGATTTGGGATTTGAGATCCGTGATCTCGGATTTGGGATTTGGAGTTTCATTCTGGGACCTCGGACCAGAACCCAGAACCCAGGACCCAGGTCCGAGGTCCCAGGTCCGATATCCGATGCCCGATTTTCGAACTGTTTACTGTTCTCTACTCACCGTTCACTTTCTTCAGTGCCGGTTGTCGTAGGCGATGCCCGCTTCCGTCTGGTTGATGGCCTTGCGGGTGAGATCGATGGCCTTGTTCCGGTGGCCGCCCTTGTCCGGGGTGGCCTGCTGCAGGTCCACCAGGGCGGCGCGCAGATTGGCCAGCGCCGACTTCATCTGGGGCTGCGCCTCCGCGAACACCGGCCGGATCATGGACCCAATCAGCACCACGGCCAGCACAACGGACAGGACGATGGTCGCCGCCTTCCACTTGTTCATGACCGCCTCCTAGTGATTGTATTGTTTTCCGACCTGGATGGACCGTATTGTACCACCGGACCGCCCCATGGCGGTCCGGTGTTTTCAGATGGTCGATTTGGAGTGCTCACGCGGTGAGCCGGAAGGTCGGATGGTGTGCGCCGCGGCGCTAGCGGCCCCGCCGGAAACCGCGCTCCGGGCGCTTTTCCAGCATCTCCCGCTGGTCCGCGTCGAGGATGTTCCAGAGGGCGGCATGGGTCTCGGCGCGGGCCAGGGCCAGCCCCTCATGCGCCTGGGCGTGCTTCGCGGCGGCGGCTTCCACCGCGGCGGCGTCAAATGCCGGTTTCATGATGGCGGCGCGCAGCTCGTCGTGAGCCGTCTTGTCCGCCTCGCGGAGCTTCCGGACGGCGGTGGCCTTTTGCTCGAAGATCGTTCGGATCTGGTCCTCCTGCGCCTCGGTCAGATCCAGTCGCCCGAAGGCCCGCCCGAACGGATGGCGCGGCCCATCCATGAATTGATCCCGGGCCCCGGCGTGCCGTCCCGGCCCGGCGGCCAGCACGTCCAGCCCGCCGGCTTGGCGCTCGGTGAGAATCGGGTAGATCTCTGACCAGGCCTTGGCGCGGGCCAGGTAACTCTCACGCTCCAGGGCCGCGATGTCCGCGGCGGCCGCCTTGACCGCCGCCAGATCGACCGATGGCTTCCGGATGGCCTGGACCAACGCGTCCTGGGCCTCGATCCGGCGATCGCGCTCGTCCTCCAGCCCGGCCTTGAGGCCGGCCAGGATCGGCTCCACCTGCGCGCGCTGCGCCTCGGTGAGATCCAGCCGCTCCAGGGCGCGCTCCATGAGCGCCGGCCGCGGCCCCTCGCCGCCGGGGCGACCGTGACGCGGTCCCCGCGGGCCGGCCATTGCCCAGGCGAACGCCGTCAGCATGAGCCCGGCGAGCAGGACGATCGTGAATCCCCTTGCAGCGGTTCTGGTTTTTAAATGCGGATGCGGATACATGATGCTTCCTCCTATGGTTTCTCCGGCGGCCGGCTTGCTCTTCGGCCTGCCTCGCCTAGTGAAACCCGCGAATCGGATGGAAGTTTCAACCGGACCCTGACACCCCTCGGTCAGTCGCTGCCCGTTTGGCTGAAAATGAACGGGCCTGCGTGCGCAGGCCCGTGGAGAGAATATTGGGGTGGGTAATGGGATTTGAACCCACGACACCTGGAGCCACAATCCAGTTGACAGGTTTTTCAGCTTCCGCTAGCGAATGAAAGAACTACGGCTTAATATCCTTAATAATCAAATATATAGAGCACTTTCTTCTCTACCCCTATTGACCCTGTTTAACCCCGCCATATCATCCTAAAACATACTGAATTGGAGAAAAAATGGAGAAATTGTCGGTCGTAAACTCTTATTTATGAAAAAAACGCCGGGATGGAGATTCCCGGCGCAGGAACAACGAGCTGACACTTCTGACGTTGTTCTCAGGGGAAATCATTGATCTGCCGGCTTTTCATTCTTTCACCAGGAGATGAACAAGCCCACATTGGGGTAATATGCCTTCGTCCTGCCATCATCTTCACTTCCCCGCCACTCAGATACCATCAGCCGACAGATCGTGCGTCCTGAACCAAGCGGCAGTTTTTGGATGCGTGTAGATATTCCTCGAACAGCGTTTTTCCATCAGGGCACAGTTCGACAACCTCATCGTTCTCGACGGAGCAGAACATACACCCCTGGACGTGCGCCCGATACGTCGCCGCTCTCTCTTCTTTCAGCTCTTCCAGTTGGGGAACCATTTTTTCCTTATACTCCTCCCCCTCTTTTTTATCCTTATCCGCTACATGATAATTATTAAAGGAGTTAGCCTCATTTTTCTGCCGCCACAGATCCGCTACAGTAGCGGATAAATCCGCTACGGAAGTCATTTGTTGTGAATCGTGTAGCGGATGTAGCGGATCAATATTTGCTTTTCGCGATTTTTCGAGGTACCGCTCGAAAGCATCTTGAAAATCCGCCTTCATATACCCTTTGGGTGACCTCCCTCCCTCGATTCGGATATTCCGGCTTTCAATATCAAAATTTTTCAGCAGTTTCGCAAGCAACCGAGGGGTGATCGGTTTCCCATGATCGTAAGTCGCCCATGGGTGCTCTTGAATCTCTTTCAGTTTTTCGATCAAAAGAGCCGTTGAGATTCGGTCTAAACATTGTTCCGTCAAAATCTCGTGGATGTCTGCCAGGAGCAGCACACGCGTTGAATCCTCTTCGTCTATCTCAACCACACCGGAGACAGCCAGTGCCGCAGAGCGAGCCCGGGTAGGCCAACCTCCGCCAGCCAAATCCGCAATCGCAAGCAACGGTTCCCAATTATCCTCTTGGCGATCATTCAATCCCGGTGGCATCTCCGGCTCGACCCCGCTCAGCATCTCCAGCGAATCCTCCGCCCATCGCACACATTGGCGTGTTAATTTTTGAAAACCCAACACATCTGTTCGCTCTCTCAGTTTTGAGACTTGCTCTTCCTCACGCCGCCGTCTAATTTTTATGTTGATGCCCCGGTCGTGAATGGTCTCCGCCTGACGGTCGATGCTGGCAATCGCTTTCGGACACCATGTCGAGAACCGACGCAACTCATGTTTTTCGCCCTCCACCCGAAGCACCCAAGCGGCTCCTCGGGTATGTCCGGAGTTGACGACTCCTCTCAATTCTTCTTTGCCGTCACCTTTTGAGTTTTTCATGAAACATTCTGCTTCATCTATCAGAAGCGTCGGCTGCCACGCTTGCACACTTCGAAAGAGAGCTGCCGCTGTGATGTTTGATACCCGCATCGGTTTAGCTGCCAATCTACCGAGGAGATTGATCACCGTCGTTTTACCGCAGCGTTTCGTCGGACTCGTTATCAACAGCAGCGGCGAACAATCAGCAGCCTCAAAAGCGTGGGTATGTAGCACCCAGAGAGCCAACGCTTCAGCCGCATGATCGGGAAGAACGACATAGCGACGGAACCGCTCCGCGAGCGCGTTCAAAAGATCCGATCCGTTCACCGATTCCGGCCAGGGAACCACGCCTTGAGGTTCCGCAGAGGAGCCCCCGATGTTCCCCTTTTGTGCATGCTGCCGGACCGCGCGGACATCCGCATCCAAGGCGGTCAGGTTGACCCCTAACCGCTCTGCTTCGGATTTCCTGACACGATCATATTCGACGTGGGACAGAGCAGCCAAGCGAGTGATCGTCTGATGAAGACTCTCGCCAGAACAGGGATCCGTTGAAGCAGTGATTGTTTCCGCCGGGATCGGATCCTCCGCCGGATACCGCCCGATGGACCGCGCGATCGTCCGGACCTCCTCCTCCGGGAGCGGGGGAACGCACCGGAGCCGATTCGTCTCCAGCAGCGCCGCCAGGATCTCCGCCTCCTGGAGACCCTTCCGCCGGAGCGTTCCCGCCACGCGCGCGAGAAAGTCATTCCGCCCGCCCTCTATGATCTGCTCGGGCATCGTCTGAGTTCTTTTTTCGGTCGTGGTTATCGTTCTCAGCCTCATGAGGAGTGCGGAAGGCAGGAGGGCTAAGGGAACACCGCCCTCATGATGGGTGAGCAGGGGTCGTTGATCCCATGCATAATCCCTCCGGCCTTCCGCCCATTGTATCTGCGATGGAGGAGCCACTACATAAGCACCTTCCGCCTGAAAATCCACTCCCTGTCCCAAGCAGCCATCATGCCTTGTTTGCAACTCTTCTTTTGTTGGCAGTTTGAAATACACGTGGAGACCACCGGAGGGTGTGCAGGCAATTGGTGTCTCGAAATTACCAAAGTCAGAACGGAAATTGTGATAGTCTCCACCGTTTTTCGGATCGATATCGACTACCACGAGACCGGAGCGCTGTCCGGTCACGATGCCAATGTTCGCCTCGGGAAATTTCCGCCACCACGAACAAATCTGTTTGGGATCCATCGTGGCTTTTTCGCGCCACGCTTTGATCTGTGGCGTCTTCTCTAGTGGTCGAACAGGAAACACGGGCCAGCCGAGGCTTGCGTAGGCCAGGGCCGCCCTCGCCAGTCGTACTTCCACCATCGTTCATCACCCCTGAGAACAGAACGATCTGTCAACGTCCGTCTCCAAAGGACGAGGTTCCGGTTCCTGCAGTCTCCTCTTCAGTCGCCGCTTGATAGACCATCATGAATCGCATCGGCTTCCAGTCTGCCGGGATTCGTCCCCCTGGAATTCTTGAATTCGCGGCTGTTGGATAGAATACTCTGGAAAACTCCACCGGGATCTGACAACGCAAGTTTCCCAGTTGGTTTGCAATCTCGCGGAGCTGAACCAGAATCTCCGCATACGCGAATTCAGCCGCCCGGGCACAGCGCACCAACTCCTCATACTTCACATCATCGAGCTCCTCAGCGGAAAGCTGCATTCTTTGCGCACAAGCTCGTTCAAACCACTCTTCCATACAAGACCTCCTGAAATAGAATTTCAGACTTCATTCGATCGATTGACTCTCAGCCGAGAAGAGCAGCTGCACGACAGGAAATCCCGGCTGAGACTGGTTGTCGATTCTGATGTCGAACGGCGTCCACTCCGGCGGCACCTGAGCCGGGCCGTTGGTGATTCCAGCAGCCGAATAGAGGACGCTCTGAATCGTGATTATGTCGGTCCGGATGTTGAGCGCCTGAAGCTGGGCCCGGGCGTTGTTCAGGATCTTCGCCAACTTTTGAAATTGTTCGCGGTCCCGAGAGTTTTGATTAAACTGTGTGATCGTCATCATCCTTCTCCTTGTGAGTAGAATGTATCGGATCGAGCGGATACCCATTCAAAAATCCCTGCCCGTTGACAATAAATCGCCCTGGAAAAATCATCCGGAAATGGGAGCATCCCGGAGAATCGTAAGGTGGGATCGGATCACCACGGAGAAAGAGAACCGGGATGCTCTCCAATGCTGATCGATCCCATCCTCCCCCTCGCACACTGGTATCGCACCCGCCTTGAAAGTGTGATTCCAAGAGTCGCCCCCTTCTGGTGTAAATCTCAGCCACCACCGGAGCCAATTCGCCAGCTAAGCGGTTGTACTCCGCCACAGCCTCTTTCAGCAGCTCAAACTCCTCCTGATCGATGGCTTCGCGCAGCCCTGCTTCCGCCGTTTCACGCTCCTGATGCAACCGCGCCAACTTCATGCCAAGCCCTTTCACCGTGTCCTCGCTCAGCTCGAGGTCGTCTTTGAGCTTTTTGATCGTTCGCGTGATGGATCCTAAATCCAAATTCCGTGCGATCGCCTCTCCGCGCTGCTCCCGCGCCTCTTCGATCGCAGCTCGAATCCGCTCCGGCTCCGCCTCCGCCCGGGTGCATTCCTCCTGGGTCTCCTGAATCTGCCGCTCCAGTACCAGCAGCGCCTCCCGCTTCGCCGCGATCGACTGATCGCTATTCTTCGCCATGATCGTTCTCCCGACCTTCCAGCACCCAGCGCTCGAACGCATCGACATCCAGCAGGATTCGGCGGCCGAATCGCACCAAGCAGTGACGGATATTCCGGCGGTTTTGGAAGATGAACCGGCGTAAAGTTCCCATCCTGAATTGAGGGTTTTCCCGGCAGAAGTCATCCAGTGGGACCAGGCGGGAAACCAGTTGAGCCCTACTCATTTCATTCATACCCCCTTTGAATAGTGTCTGTTCACTAAATACCATACGAATATATCCCCGTTAAGCAATCTTTACACCTTACTTTGGGGTAATATTAGATTTTCCAGAGCGTTTTCTCATCTCTGAATCTTGTGTTCAGAGATCACTCTATGGCAGAATAGAACCGTGGATCCTTTCGACTTTCGTTCGATTTTTCTGGAAGCTTCTGAGTTCCGCGACCGCTATCGGATGGGCAATAACCGGGATCGCCCCATGTCGCGGCGGGTATGTCTCGCCCTCGCCGGCATCCTGGAGAAAGAGGAAAACACTCGGCTCCTTGGGCTCGTCAGCGACGAGCACTATGAGCAGCGTCTCGCCGCCCTTGGTCAGACATGGGGTAATCAGCTACGGCACTTGACCCGCGAGCTTCTGAGCTTTCTCGAAACGCTTCAACAATCGAGCACGTTGCCTGAACGTCAGGTCAGGCGATGGTTGCAGATCGGATTTTTAAAGGGAGACTATCAAGGGGATCAAACGGGGATCGAAGCAGCCGATTACGAGAAGTACTTCGATCGATCGATCGCGAATATCAAACCGATTATAAAACGCCTGAATCAGGCGACCAAATTTGAATTGAACGTCTCACGCATCGCAGAAGATATCAGGATCTCAGATGGATCTGTTTCAACCGATAGAGCTGAAGCCGTATCCTTGCTTTCTGATCCCTTACTCTTTGTAGCCTATGAGCAGCTCTATTTCCTACGCCGCTCCCCCACCATATCGTATGAACTTGCTCGCTTCCTGGGAGATGCTTTCACCCTGATTGGGATTAATGTTCCAGAAATTCTCCTGCAACAATCAGCTCTGAAGTTCTGCCGAAAGATGAGACCTAAAAAGCACCGTAGAAAGCTCTCTATGGATCCATTTAAGCAAGAACGCTGAGTAAGCAATGCAAGTAGATGAATACAATAATTTTTCCACGCTCTTCATTCGTTATAAACAAGCACTCAAGCGACTGGAAGACCTAGGTGTTTCGATCCCAGGGGCTTCGAGACTTCGAAAATATGAATCGAGACTTCAACAGAGTTTGAATGATCCCCGTCCAGCACTCGAATCGAAGCTAGTATTCGCTCTAGCGTTCGATCTGCGTGAGATAGACGAGATAATCGAGATTGTAGACCATTTACCCTATTCCCCGGAGGTGCCACTCCTGAACCTACTTCATCAGCTTCCAGAGGGCGGAAACGAACCAGACCAATCACAGTCTACTGCACCCCGAGATGCCCAGTATGAACTTTTCCTTGGCACCATCCTTCGTCGCGTAGGCGTCAGCGTGATTCACGGCGCCCCCGATCTCGTTGCCACTTGGAACGGACAACTATACTTTCTCGAGGCAAAGCGGCCTTCATCCAAAAAACGCGTTGATGACCGACTTCGAGCAGCGGTTCACCAGATGAGACGGCTCCCGAAACCTGGTTTAATCGCACTCTCGCTTGATCAGGTTATTCGCCCTCATAGGACGATTCTGGCTGCGCATGATCTCTCTCACGTTGCGCCGAAAATCGAACAGCTGATTGTCGATTACGAACTCCAAACAGCAGCGATGTGGCAGAGTAGACTCGAAGGCGAACCAGTTGATGCGCTCTTACTGACAGCACGAGTCCCAGCTCGATTGATATCCACCGGTCATCTCGTACTTGGAACGGCCATCAGGATTGAAATTCTCACACGTTCCACTGAAGGTGACGATAGTGTAAGCTTCTGTAAGTGGGTAGCGAAGACATATCTGCAACCACAAGGCATAAAAGCGCATTGAAGGAGACAAGATCGCTCGTTTAGTTTTTTTCAGATGAGTCGTCTGCCGGCTTCGTGAAATTCACTGCGCACCCCTTGATGGGAGCAGGGTATAGAGGAACCCAAGTTGTCGATTTACACGAGAATCGAACTTTGAGAGGTTAACGAGTAATGGATATTGATCGGTTGAAAAGCTTTGTTGATTGGGTAAGACAACACATCAGGGGAGATGAAAAGAGCGAGGCTCAGATTTTTCTCGATCATCTCTTCCAATCCTTTGGCCATCCCGGATGTTTGGATATCGGAGGCCAGACAGAATGTCGCCTTCGCAAAGCCGCAGAAGACGGGGGCGGGATAGCCTTTGCAGATTTCATCTGGAAGCCCGTTGTCTTGATTGAAATGAAGAAGCGGGGGGCTGAGCTTCACAAGCACTTTCGTCAAGCTTTTGATTACTGGGTCCGGTCAGTTCCCAACCGTCCTCGATTTGTGGTCCTGTGCAATTTTGATGAGTTTCAGATCTATGATTTTGAAACTCAGATGGATTCTCCAGTCGATACAATTCGTCTTGAAAACTTGCCTGAGCAATACGAAGCGCTTCAATTTATCGCCCCAAATCATCCAGAACCAATTTTTAATAACAACCGCGTCGCCGTGACAAGGCAGGCCGCCGACTGTCTAGGGGACTGCTTCAATCATATAGTCGATCGCAAGATTGATCGAGGAATCGCTCAGCGTTTCATCTTGCAGATGCTCTTATCACTCTTCGCGGAAGACATCGGTCTTCTTCCAAAAAATATCGTCACTCAATTGCTCGACGATTGTCAGAAACCAGAGGATTCTTATGATCTGATCGGTGGATTGTTCCGGGCGATGAACACCAATCCTCCTGTCACAGGGGGTCGATATAAAGGAGTCCAATTCTTTAATGGCGGGCTGTTCGCAAACCCCGCCAGTCTAGAACTGACCCAGGAAGAAATTCAATTTCTTCGGTTAGCCAGCCAAGAAGATTGGTCTAAAGTTCAGCCAGAGATATTCGGCACGCTCTTTCAGCATTCGTTGGACGCCAAGCACAGACATGCTTTCGGAGCACACTTCACGCACCCGGTCGACATCATGAAAATCGTCGGGCCAACAATCGTGGAGCCCTGGCGAGAGCAAGTCGAAGAAGCAAAAACAAGGCGGCGCCTGAACGAGCTTCTGGATCGCCTCCAGAATTACCGTGTCCTGGATCCTGCATGCGGTTCTGGTAATTTTCTTTATGTTGCGTACCGAGAGCTCAAGCGAATTGAAGCACGACTCTTTGAGCGCCTTGATGAATTTAAAAGTGAGGCTAAATTAGGACCACGCCTCAGCTATTTCAGCGTTCAAAACTTCTATGGCTTGGATATCATCCCATTCGCTATAGAAATTGCAAAAGTCACAATGATGATTGCCCGTCAACTAGCCGTAAACGAAATTCATTTCAACGAAAATACACTTCCCTTGGACAATTTAGATGCTCACTTCAGAGCGACCGACGCTCTCTTGCAGAGTGACGGATCTCCGACACCATGGCCTGAGGTAGATGTAATCATTGGCAATCCACCTTATTTAGGTGCTAAATTTCAGAAGCCTGAGTACGGACCAGACTATGTGAATCGTCTCCGTCGTGCCTACCCGTATATCCCTGGAATGTCGGATTATTGTGTATATTGGTTCCGCAAAGCTCATGACCTACTTCCACCCTGCACTTTGGAAGATCCTGTGGCTGGTCGAGCTGGTCTCGTAGGAACTCAAAACATCCGGAACAACAAATCCAGGGTGGGCGGTCTGGATCACATAGTTAAAAGCGGAACTATCGTCGAAGCAGTAGATAATCAGCCATGGTCCGGCGAAGCGAAAGTCAATGTCTCCATAGTTAATTGGGTTAAGACCCAAAATTCTGTTGTACTGCAAAGGAGAAAACGTCTCTGGTTCAAGGCAGATACACCACCATGGCAAAAGCTAAAACGCAGTGGAAAAACGCCTACAAAGAAAGAGTTTGAGCTTACTTATAAGGATGTGGAATTCATCAACTCGGCTTTATCAGACAAGGCAGATGTTTCTTTAGCAAAAACTCTTGTATGTAATGTAAAGCCAAAACGGGTGTATCAAGGGGTCACACCGGGACATATGGGTTTTGTTCTGAATACGAGTGAAAGAGAAAATATTGTAAGAGATGGAGTATCGATTCAAGTTGTTCATGCCTATCTAACTGGCCGTGAATTAGTGACAGGTGACGGAACTCCGAAACGATTTATTATCGATTTTCAACGACGCAATTTGTTGGAAGTTCAGGAATTTCCTCTTGCGTTTGATAGAATTAAAACCCTCGTGCTTCCTGACCGAGCGCGAAAGGTAGATGAAGGCAAAGACGCCAACGGAACAATTCGCCCCCATCATCGAGGATTTTTAAAGCATTGGTGGGCGCTTTCTTGGGATAGGCAGGAGCTCTTTACCGATCTAAAAGCTTTGCGAGGTCGTTTTATCGCATGTTCACGAGTTACAAAAAGACCTATCTTTGTCTTCCTGGCAGCTGATATTTGGCCTAGCGATAAAATCCAAGTTTTCCTTTTCGATGATGATTATAGCTTTGGAATTCTTCAATCGTCAGTTCATTGGCAGTGGTTTTTAGCGAAGTGTGCCAAATTAAAATCAGATTTTAGCTATTCTATTGAAAATGTTTTTAATACCTTCCCTTGGCCACAGTCACCTACCGAGGCACAAATTTCTGCTGTAGCGCGTGCAGGATTAGAAATTCGCCGGAAACGGAAAGAGAGCAACATCAAAGTGGTGGGTGGTTTACGCGCCCTATACAGAACACTCGAATTACCTGGAATTAATCCACTGAAGGACGCCCATTCTGATCTTGACGAAGCAGTACTTGAGGCATACGGATTTTCTATGAAAAAGGATATTTTGGCTCAAACTTTAGAGCTAAATATAAATATTGCCAATCGGATAGAAAGAGGCGAAAACGTCACACCACCAGGAATCCCCAATTCTATTTCGGATAAAGCTGTTCTTCTTTCAGACGACTGCATTCAAATGCACTGAATCTCCCCAGCGAATGAAATCAGTTAAGTTCTATTAAGTCCACATTTTTCCTTTTGCATGGCCCAATTCTTAGCCAGCAGCAATAAAATTTCGGTGAGTTTTTCAAAGGCTTGAATTGCCTCAAGATAAAGTGGCTCAAATTGATCGATATCATAAGCACTCATTTTTAAGTTAAGAATTTCTGTATTCTTTGATTCTCCAGGTTGAAAAGTGTTAAGGATGTGCTTCTCTGAAAGGTGAATATATGCAGAAGTGTGCTTATATAACTCTGGAATCCAAGGATATATAGATGAAATTTTTTTTACAAGATAGCTATCCTTAAGATACTCATTTGTTTTATCTTTTATTTTGTCGATTCTCTTCCCGTTTAGCACATCCAGGGAGAATGAATGAGGATCCACCACTAATGTAGAAGCAAATATTCTCAAACAATTGTCGAGTTGTAATCGAACAAGAGGGGCTGCGCATATAAAATTCTTCGATTGTATCAAGTCGCAAAAACCTCGCAATAAGCAACATGAGCGATTGAGTGATGCAATCATTAGAAAATCTAACGGAAAAATATTTCTATTATCGGCAGAAGAAATCAGTTGGAATATCATTCCGTGTTCTTCGATACGAGATCTTAAGTTAGTGATTAATTTTTCCACATCAATCCTCCAGTGTGGAGAGTAGAATATATAGTATTAAGTTCAACGATATAATTCAATTTTCTATAATTACAGCCGGAAACAAGTCAAAACTTAACATCTCTAATAGTCAATGATCGCTTCAACTTCTCGTCCTGGATCCGGTCCAGGTAGGCGCGGGCGCGACGCTCGTCGCGGCGGAGCGAGAAAAGATCCCAGAGATCCGCGAGGATCGCGTCGGCGTCGGCGGTGACGGCGAGGTACTGCTCGCGGGTCAACGCGGGATCCCCGACGACTTCCTCCAGCTCCTCCGCGGTCGGCGCATGATCGAAGATTGTCTCTCCCGTTAAGGTTCCACCCATTGTTCCATCAGAGTTCCGTTTTGTCATCACTCGTTCCTCATCACGTTCCCTAACTTCAAAAGACATGGAAATCCCAACGAATCCGCCCACCGATACGCTACACCGCCACATGATAGAATTTAAAAGATTTACATTCAAATTTTGCCGCTACATGACGGATTGTGTAGCGGATCGATTTTCGAGTTATTACCTTTATAATCAATCGCGTAGCGGATAAGACCCTAAAACCCAGGGGAGGCTAAAAGAGGGTCTATCTACCCGCAAGAAAAGCTCCGCTCATTTTCTCCAAATCGCCCCGGACGTGATCCGCGCTCAGATGCGCGTACCGCTTGGTTTGCTGCAGTGTCTTGTGACCGAGGATTTCGGCGATCGTCAACAGAGCGGCTCCGCTCATGGCCAGATAGGAAGCACACGTATGCCTCATGTCGTGCCATTTGAAATCCTTGATCTTGGCCGCCTGCAACGCCTCATGCCAGGGGCGGTTCAGATAGATTCCCTTCTTCCCGCTCGCCCCAGGAAACACGAGGCTGGTGTCGATGCGACGGATCTTCTTGAACTCCCGGAGAACCTGGATTGCCTCTTTGGTCAGCGGGACTCCGCGGTCCGTCTTGTTCTTGGTATTGAGGAGCGTGATGTGACCGCGCTCCAAATCCACCTGATCCCAAGTGAGCGACAGGAGTTCGCCCCGCCGTACGCCGGTACAGAGGCTCAAATACACGGCGGGCGCCAGCATGGGATTTCGGGACTGGTTCACCGCTTTCAATAGCCTGGCGTACTCCTCTTTGGTGAGATAGCGAAGGCGTCCCTTCGGCTCCTTGGGAAGCCGTACCTCTCGTGCCGGATTCGTATTGATCCACTTCCATTCTCGGGCCGTCTGGAGCGCCGCTGAGAGTACGGCGACGTGCCGGCGGATGGACGTGGGACCATTCCCCCGCCCGCTGGCAGCGATTTTGGGAAGGGTCTCCTGGATGATTTCCGGCGTCAGATACTTCATCACAACATGGCCGAGATTCGCCCGCCACCACGCCAGACGCCCCCGATCGGACTCCTGGGTAGACTTCGCCTTGCTGGGAAGGATCTCGCGCTCGTACCGATCGATCAGATCCGCCAGGGTGTACCGCCCGCTCGAAAGCTGGGGAAGATATCTCCCTTGGCGAATTTCGCTCTCTGTCTTCGCCTCAAACTCTTTGGCATGCGTCTTGGTGTCGAACACCGCGCTAATGGTGGGACAGCCTTTCATCCGGATCGTGACATACCATCGCTTGCGACCCGATCGGGAGAGCTTACATTGAATTCTGGCCATGATTCACCTCGCAATCACCGCCACTTTTTGATTGGATCATACCACGATTTTCTGAATGAACTGGAGAAAATGTGGAGAAAACAGGAGAAAAGAAAAAGGGCCTACTCGCGTAGACCCTTGATAATATTGGGGTGGGTAATGGGATTTGAACCCACGACACCTGGAGCCACAATCCAGTGCTCTGCCAACTGAGCTATACCCACCGTGAATGTAAATCGGATGCAACCGCCGGCACCGACCCGCCCGCCGGGCGGAACTGCCGCTCGGGCTCCCGACCGGCGGCGCTTCGCCGCCCCGTGGAGCGGTGCGTATCTTACCAGCAGACCCCCGGCCAGGCAACTCTTTTTTAGGCGTACGAATGCCGGCGAAGATTCATACAGAAGACGAGCTGAAAGTGATTATGGCCAACGTGATCCGGCCCACTAAAGAAACCGGCGAGGACGTGACCGACAACATCAAGTGACGGCCGACTGCGCACCGCGGGCGCTCGTCAGATCCGCAACCGCCCCCGCACGAACCACCTCGCCGGAAGAACCGCCGGCGCGACCGCGCGCGCCTTCACTTCCGCTCGTCTTGGACTATAATGGTTCATGGAACGGAGGTGCCCCATGTCCTCATGCCAATACCGACGGATCGTCCTGGGGTGTGTCGCCCTGGGCCTGCTGGCCGGCTGCACGTCGCAGCGCATCGCGCTGTCAGAAAAATTCGGCTACGCCAAGCGCGAGCAGCTCGTGGACCGGGTGGAGGACGCCCGCGACGGGCAGGAGGCGGCCAAGAAACAGTTCGAGTCGGCGCTCAAGGAGTTCCTGGCGGTGACCGAGGTCACCGGCGCGGAGCTGCGCGAGCTGGAGGCGCAGTACGACAAGCTGAACCGCGAGTACGAGCGCAGCGAAAGCCGCGCCCAGGACGTGCACAACCGCATTCGCAAGGTGCGGCAGGTCGCCGACGCGCTGTTCAAGGAGTGGCGGCAGGAGCTCGACCAGTACACCAACGCCGAACTGCGCCGCCACAGCGAACGGCAGCTCGCGGACACCCGCCGCCAGTACGACCGGCTCATCGAGGTGATGGAGGCGGCCGAGTCACGCATGACCCCGGTGCTGGGCGCCTTCAAGGACCAGGTGCTGTTCCTGAAACACAACCTGAACGCCCGCGCCATCTCGTCGCTGCAGCAGAACGCCGACCGGATCCAGAGCGACGTGGGGAGCCTGGTGCGCGACATGGAAGCGTCCATCGCCGAGGCGAACGCCTTCATCCGGCAGATGCAGGCGGACAAATAGAGCCGGCGCCATCGACCGGTAACAGATAATCCACACAACTTCGGCCGGTGCCGACACGATAAGTAGATTAATCAGAATGGAGGGGGTGCCGTATGTGCAGCATCCGGGGTCTTCCCGGGGAACCACCCCGCGGAATCGAATCCAACGCCCCGCTCGAACCGGCCCAAACCGCCCCGCCCGTCGCCGAAGTGGCGCGGCCGGCGGGCAGCGAGGGGATGCAACTCCAATCGGACATCGCGGCGGAAGCGCCGCCGACCCTTGGCGCGTCGGCCCAAACCAGGCTGGCTGAACTGGCCTTCCAGGCCGACGTCGTGAAGCAGCAGTTACAAAATCAGGTCGCCACCATTCCCGGACCGATGCCGGAGCCGGCACTGGGGCAAATCGCTGACTTGCCCGGACCGATGCCGGAGCCGGCACTGGGGCGCATCGAAGACCGGCCCGCGTTGGACCCGATCCCAATGCCGCGGCCGGCCATGGGGCGAGTCGCCGACGTGCCCGGACCGCTGCCGCGGCCGGCCATGGGGCGAGTCGCCGACATACCCGGACCGATGCCGGAGCCGGCCTTGGGGCAAGTCGCCGAAATGCCCGATCCGATTCCGCAACCGGCACTGGAGCGCATCGAAGACCGGCCCGCGTTGGACCCGATCCCAATGCCGCGGCCGGCGGCCGGTTCCCCCGACGGGCCGGACGACATCCGGGGGGACCGGCTCCGGAATTCCGAGGATGTCTCCGACGAAACGGAGAAAGCAGCCCTGGAGCTGCAGCAGCGCATGGACCGGAATGAAAAAATGACCGGCACCCTTTCCAACGTCGCGAAGAAGTCCGGGGATCAGCAGGACGAAATCGTCGACAACATCAAGTGACCGGACTTTACCGCCACGGGCGCGTCGCGGTCCGCCGCCCACGCCCGGCGGCTACCGACTGTGACATCCCGCGCCACGTCGTCAGCCCCCGGTTCGAGGCGGCCCGCCCGGTTCCGGCTGCCGGTCGCTCTCAATCCGCGGTCAGCAGCGGCGCCAGGTTGAGGCCCGTCCAGTCCTGGATGCGGGGCACCTTGAGCCAGATCCGCAGGCTGGCCGGCTCGGCGACCACCTGGTAGATGGTCGTGTCGACCTCGGTGGGGCCGCCGTACGGGATGGTGGTGTCCAGCACCTGCATCATCACCTCCGGCGTGAACCGGCCGCGGTGGAGGCGGCCCAGGCGCACCAGGTTGTCGTAGCGGCGCTGGCTGGTCTCGGACACGATGCGTTCGTCCATCTGCGCCAGCGGCCACGTGGAGCCCACGAAGTGGTTGGTGGCCGCGAGGAACTCGAACTCGTTGCCCCCCCGCGGCCGGCTGTCGTACAACGACATCTCGTACGAGCAGGCGCCGGTGGGGTCGGCCGCGTTGACGATGGAGCAGAGGTCCGGCAGGGTGGCCAGCAGCGCCTGCTGCGCCGCCTTCAGGCTGGGGTAATCCTGCAGGATGCCGAACAGGGTGGTGAACACGGACGTCCGGCCCAGGCTGAAGCCCATCCAGGGACCCGAGTTGAGCTCCAGAAAGAGGCCGTCGCGGTTGATCCCGGTGGCCGCGTAAATCACCCCGGCGTAGTTGATCAGGGCCACCGGGATGCTCCCGTCGCCGGGCTTGAAGACGGCCACCACCATGACCCGGGCGAAGGTGCTGA
>Ga0209605_1000445_pt1 | contig 52396 bp, 46 predicted proteins | sample AD_UKC035_MetaG_FD_184408 | JGI IMG/M metagenome (GOLD analysis project Ga0209605, IMG submission 184408) | Active sludge microbial communities of municipal wastewater-treating anaerobic digesters from USA - AD_UKC035_MetaG (SPAdes) (version 2) | ecosystem: Engineered > Bioreactor > Anaerobic >...
GTGGCGGTGCACCAGCTGCAGCATCTTGAGCAGCAGAAACTCGGCCAAACCCTTCTCGACGTCGCTGAGCGGCTCCTGGACGCTCTCCTCGCTGTACCGGAGCCCGACGAGGGACTCCAGCCACATACGCACCTGGCGCGTGGGCAGCAGCAGGTCCGCCAGCTGGGCACAGCCGTGCATACCGATCCGGGCGTTGGTCAGCGTGATGGTTTCCGGCGGCAGGTTGAGGGTGCTTTCGAATCCGCGGAAGGCGAACGCCACCTCCGGCGGCCGCAGCTCGGGCTCCTGGAGCTTGAACACCATCTCGGTGCCCATGATGGCGATCACGTCACCGCTTTTCAGCGGACAGACCGCGTCCTTGGCCAGCCGCTGGGTGTTGACGACGGTGCCGTTCACGCTGCCGGGATCCACGATCTCCCACCGGTCGCCGCGCCGGAGGATCTGGGCGTGCACGCCGGAAACACCCACCTCGCCGAGCACGAGGTGGTTTTCCTTTTTCCGGCCGATGGTGAACACGGCGGCGTCCACCGGGATCTCTTTCGTCCCCGGGCCGCCTTTCTTGACGACCAGGAGCGGCGGCTGACTCTCCTTCACCTTGCAGTACCGCCGGAACAGCTCGATGACAGTGTGCTCCACGCGTTTGCCCGACAGCAACGGCCACCACAGCCCGACAACCTGACGGATGTTGCCCGTTCCGGCGCCCGGCGCCTCCGGCAGGTCCTGGAAGCGGTAGGGGGTCGTCCGCGTGCCCGAAGCGGAAAGCAGATGGAGTCGGCTGGTCATGGGTGTTATCCGGTCGCCTTAAATTTTCGTCCAGTCCTCGGTCTCGTCCTCTTCCTGCTGTTGCTGTTGCTGCTGCTGCTCACGGGACTGCTGGTCCTGCTGCTTGGGCGGTTCCTTGTACTGCACTTCCACGGAGGCCACCTGCAGGCCCTTCTGGGTCAGGGTGTGCATGAGTTCCCCCACGTGGGCTTCCAGCTTGTCGCGCACATCCCGGCTGGTGGCCTCCAGGATGGTCACGACCCGGTTGTCGTGGATGCTCACCCGGATGGTCATGCCGTCCATGACGTTGGATTTCAGGTCGAACTGGAGCTCCTTGTCGCCGGCCCGGTTGACGCCCACCCGCACGGCCTGCACCACCTCGTCGATGACCTTCCGCGGCAGGGTTGCGTCCGTGCGGAGATCGCCGGCGGCCGGCGGCTCGATGGTCCGGGTGCGCAGATGGTGATAGACGGGGAACTCGCGCAGGGGGGCGTCCTTGTCGGCGGGCGCATGCTTCGGGGAGGTCCGGCCGGCGCCTTTGCGGAGGTCGTCCCGGTCGTCCCGCTCGCGCTCCTTTTTGTCCATGACCTTGTCGAAGGCGGACGGCGCATCCTTGCGCTCCACAGCCGGTGCGGCGCCCGTGTCGGCTGACGGATCGATGGGCGGGCCGCCCGAGGCGGAAGAGATCTTGTCGGTAGTCATTGGTTGTCACCCCTCCGTTTCATGAACTGAATCATCCCGATCTCTTCCATCAGCTTCTGTTCCTTTTTCTGCTCCTCGAGCTTGAGTTGCTGCAGCCACCCCTCCTTGTGCTTGTTCATGGCTTCGAATTCCTTGGCGCAGCGGATGAGTTCGGCCTTGGTTTTTTCCACCGCCTCCGCGGCGCGCTCCACCGCCTTGGTCTGTTTGTAGATCCGGACGTCCAGCTCCTTGCGTTGTTCGTGGAGCCCCTGGATGTACATCTTGTACTGCTGGGACTCCTGGACGGTCAGCTCGCCCTCCATCGCCTTCTGGTCCCGCTTCTGGCGGGCGTCGTCGATCTGGGCGAGCAGCCGTGTCTTCTGCTCCTCCAGCTCCCGCAGCTTCCGCTGTTCCTCGGCCAGCGCCTGGTGCGCGCGGGCCAGCGCCTTTTCGGCGTCGGACTTGGCCTTCTCCTTCTGGTCCAGCACGGGCTGGAGGCGGTACTTCGGCTTCTGGGCCATGGTCAGAAGAGTTCCTTCAGTTTTTTGACCGTCTCCTCGAAGCCCATCTTCTCTTCGGTGCTCTGCTTGAGAAAGGTGTTGACCGAGTCGATCTTGTCCATGGCGAAGTCCACCCGCGCGTCGCTCCCTTTCTGGTACGCGCCGATCATGATCAGGTCCTTTTCCTTCTCGTACGTGGCCAGGACCTCGCGCAACTTGGTGGCCGCCTGCCGGTGTTCGGGCGGGACCACCGAGGTCATCACGCGGCTGACGCTGAGCGAGACGTTGATCGCCGGGTAGTGACCGCGGGAGGCCAGGTCGCGGGACAGGATGATGTGTCCGTCCAGGATGGAGCGGACTTCGTCGGCGACCGGCTCGTTCATGTCGTCGCCCTCGACGAGGACGGTGTAGAACGCGGTGATGGATCCCTTGTCGGAGGTGCCGGCCCGCTCCAGGAGCTTCGGCAGCTCGGAGAACACCGACGGCGTGTAACCGGCGCGCGCGGGCGGCTCGCCGCAGGCCAGGCCCACCTCGCGCTGGGCGCGGGCGAAGCGGGTGACCGAGTCCATCATCAGCATGACCTTCCGGCCCTTGTCGCGGAAATACTCGGCGATGGCCGTGCCGACGTAGGCGCCCTTGAGGCGGACCAGGGAGGGCTCGTTGGAGGTGGCGACCACCACAACCGACTTGGCCAGGCCTTCGGGTCCCAGGTCCTTCTCCAGGAAGTCGCGCACCTCGCGGCCGCGCTCGCCGATGAGGGTGATCACGTTGACTTCGGCCAAAGCGTTGCGGGCGATCATGCCCAGCAGCGTGCTCTTGCCCACGCCGGCCGCGGCGAACAGCCCGATGCGCTGCCCCTCGCCGCAGGTGAGCAGGCCGTCGATGGCCCGGATGCCCACGGTGATGGGGCTGAGGATCCGCCGCCGTTTCAGGGGATCGGGCGGGTCGTTGAACACCGGGTATTCGTCGACGTAGTCGAGGGGCCCCTTCTCGTCGAAGTCCATCGGCTCGCCCAGGCCGTCGAGCACGCGGCCCAGCATGCCGTCGCCCACCTTGACGGTGAGGGGGTGGCCCGTGGGGACGACCTCGCAGTTCATGCCGATGAAGCGCATGTCGCCCAGCGGCATGAGCAGCACCTCGTTGTCGAGGAAGCCCACCACCTCGGCCTTGACCGGTTCGGCCGTGTGGGGCGTCTTGATGAGGCACAGCTCGCCCACCCAGACGTTGGGGACCACCGCCTTGACGATCAGGCCCACCACCTCGGTGACCCGGCCGCGCACCTCGACGAGCGGGGAGTCGTCCAGATCCCGGAAGTACTTCGAAAAATCGATCGGGGCGGTGAGGTCGCTCATGGGCCATCCATGCCGCTAACGGCCGCCGGCACCCATCTCCCGACGGAGTTGCAGGTACCGGCTCTTCTCGCTCTGCAGCTTCAGCACCAGCACCACCATGACGATCACCAGCACGAGGCAGAGGCCGGCCAGCACGATGATGAAGATGGTGGGATCCTGGCCGGCGATCACGGTGCTCGTCTTGGCCATCCGGGTCAGCTTCCCCTGGTCGATGAGGATGGGCTTCAGGACCACGGCCACGCGGTTCGGGTCCAGGCCGTCCACGGAGTGGGCGACGATCTGCTTGATCTCCTCGGGGGTCAGGGGGAGCTGTTCGCCGCGGTACTTGATGAAGACGCTGGCGGACGCCGGGGTGCCGCCGCCTTCGGCCAGCGGGTCCTTTTCCGGCATCACGATGTGCACCCGGGCGGCGGCGATGCCGTCCACGGTCTCCAGCGTCCGGGCGATCTCGCCCTGGATGGCCAGCAGCATCATCGCCTTTTCCTCGGTGGCCGTGGGGATCAGCCCGCCCTGCGTGAAGATCTCGCCCAGGCCCTTCGGCTTCTCGCGGGGCAGCTCGAATTTTTTCAGGATCTGGTTGGCGCTGGCCATCTCGGAGGCGGGCACCGTCACCGAGAAGGTGGCTTCCTCGCCCTCGCCGATCCGCACCTTTTCGGCTGAGATGCCGAACTGCTGGAGGGTGACCACGGCTTCCTGGGCCTCCCCTTCGGTGAGCCCGGAGGCGATCTCGGTGGCGCCGCAGCCGAGGAGGCCGGCCGCCAATAGGACGAGCAGGGATGCGCGCAGGAGCCGCATCCGGCTTCCGGCAAACGAACGGATTGTGCTCATACCGTCTCCCGAAAATGGATTTTGTCCGTCACACCTGGGTGCGCAGGATGGTCTTCATCCCGTCGACCACCTTGTCCACGACCTTGCTGAGCATTTCGATGTTCTGGCTGATGCCCTGGATCTGCATCTGCATCTTGAGCAGGTCCTGGAGCGAGTGCGGCCGGTCGCCCGAAGAGATCTCCTGGTACATGGAATCGAGCGCCTTGAACCGGGTCTCCGATTCCTTGAAATAGTTCTGGACCGCGCCGCTGAATTCGCTCTTGTCCACCGCCGGCAGGGTGGCCCGGGTATTCTCCAGGCTGGCCTGCGTCTTCTGGATGTGCTCCGAGAGGACTTCCAGCTCCTTCCCCTCGCCGCGGGCCTGCACCTGGCGCAGGAAGTCGTTCTGCACCTGGCGGGCGTCCATGCGGTTCAGGATGTTGTCGTTGTACTGGATGTCGCTGGCCTTCAGGCCGGTGACCTGCTCTTCCTGTTCGAGCTTGTCCATGCGGACCTTCTCGAAATCCGACGTTTTCCCGACCGCCTTGTCCTGGCCGCCGCCCACCGCCTCGGTGCCTTCCAGGCCGGTCTGGATGATTTTGCCCACATTCTGAATGTCCATCGGCCCTCCTGAAGTCGGATGCGTTCGCACTATTTATCGGATCATTCAGCAAATGGTTGCTAACAAGTGGCTGTATTATAGCACGCCGCAAGGAGATAGCCAACCGCGCCGGGTCCGGTCAACGGGCCGGATCCGGCGGCGGCGCCGCGAGCGACCGCTCATGGCCCAGAACGAGGATGTAGAGCCCCAGGATGATGACCAGGCCGCCGGCGATTTCGCGGGGTGCGGGGACGATGTGGAGGAACAGGGCGGCGTTGATGAGCACGAAGATGGGCTGGGAAGCCCGCACCAGCGACGTCTTGGAGGCCTCGAAGTACTTCAGCGAGTAAAAGTAGAACAGGATGTTGAGGAAGGGGCCGAACAGGGCGCCGGCGGCGGTGTACGCCAGCAGGCTCGGGCTCACCGGCTCCAGCCCCGGGCCGGCCAGGGCGTAGATGTTGAACACGGCCATGAGCGCCACGGCCCGGTACAGGGCGATGGTCAGGGGCGGGAGATCGCCCAGGTTCTTCTTGACCAGCACGACGGTGCACGAGAAGCAGCCGGCCGAGAGCAGCGTCAGCGCCATGCCCAGCAGCGCCGGTTCCGCCGACCGGTAGGAGATGAGGAGGATGCCCGCCAGCGCCACCGCCGTGCCCAGCGACTCCAGGCGGTTGAAGCGCTCCTTGAGGAAGACGGCGCTCAGCAGGATGATGAAGACGGTCTGGGAGTTGTTGAAGAACGAGGCCAGCGTCGGATCCATGAGCTTGACGGCCGTGAACAGGGCGAAGACGCTGACGCTTTCCAGCCCGGCGATGAGCAGCAGCTTGCCGGCGGCCCGGGGCGGGATCCGGAACAGCGTCCGCTGGCGGGACAGCGCCAGCCAGGCGGTGAAGTAGACGGCGGCGAACAGGTAGTAGTAGCTGCAGTAGGTGGCCGGGCCCACGTAAGCCAAAACGTGCTTGCTGAAGATGAACAGGTAGGCGCCGCTGATCGCGGAGAGCAGGGCCAGGATGGTGCCTCGGTGGAAGTCCTTCATCGTTCGGTGCTGCCGGTGGTCCCGCCCGGCACTATACCTCAAGGCGGGGCCGAAAGCAAAGGCGGCCGCCGCGACGCCGGCGGTTCTGCGGTATTGGAATGAGCGGCGGGGCGGAAGGTTCAAACTGGGCCTTGACTTTTTCGGGTGAAAAACCTATGGTGGGGCTTCGATTTTGCGGGCGGGATGGGCCGATGGCCAGGAAGAATCCGAAAAAAGAGACAGGCGGAGACAAACCGGCGAAGGCGAAGGCCAAGGAGCGCCCCAAGGCGACGCTGGCCGAAACCGTCCGCGAATACGTGGTGGCCATCCTGGTGTGCCTGGTCATCGCCCTGTTCGTGGTCACGTTCATCGTCCACCCCATGGCCGTCCCGACGCCGTCCATGGACACGCCCACCGAGCGGCGGATCCCCGGCACCGAGCAGACCCTGGGCGACTACAACCTGCTGGTGGGCGACCGGCTCATCGTGGACAAGTTCACCATTCTGGCCAACCACTTCCCCCTCTGCCGCTGGCTGGGGCTGAACCACCCGATCCGCCGGGGCGAGGTGGTGGTGTTCAAGGCGCCCGACCGGAAAAACGGCCATTACCTCACCCCGTACGTCAAGCGGGTGATCGGCCTGCCGGGCGAGACCATCGAGGTCCGCCAGAACCAGGTGTACATCGACGGGCAGAAGCTGGTGGAGCCGTACCGCTACCACGCCATCGGCGAGGACGTCCCCACCACTTTTTCGGAGATGGCCCCGCTGCGGATCCCCGACGGCCACTACTTCATGATGGGCGACAACCGCGATCACAGCTCCGACAGCCGCGACTGGGGCACCGTCCCCGAGGAGTTCGTGTTCGGCAAGCCGCTGTTCATCCTGTGGTCGTTCCCGGACACGCTGGTCCTGGAGAAGGCCTTCCCCGACGGTCGCTATCGCGGCGTACACGAGGTCAACGACGCCCTGGACATCGTCACCCTGTACGCGTACCGCGTTCTGTACTTCTACAAAACCCGCTGGAGCCGGATGTTCCACTTCGTGCCCCGCGGCATCTACACGCTGCAGCCCGCCCCACCCGCTCCGGCGCTCTGAGCGCGCGATATGGAGCTGGAGCCCCGCGTCAAGCAATCGGCCCGCCGGATCCTGCCCCGCTGGCTCCTTGACCGGCTCGATCCCGTCGAGGCCCGCATCGGGCGGGCGGTGGCGGCGTTCGCCGCCCGGCGGGGCGACGGCGAGGTGGTCCTGGACGCCGGCTGCGGCGAGAGCCGGTTTCGCACCCTGTTTTCGCGGCAGCGCCTGGTGGGCTACGACCGGGGCGTCGGCGACCCGCGGTGGGACTACGGCCGGGTGGACGTGCGGGGCGACCTCCGCGAACTGGCGCTCCGCGACGCGGCGGCCGACGCGGCGCTCTGCGTCGTCACCCTGGAGCACGTGCCCGACCCGGCCGGTGCGCTGGCCGAGCTGGCCCGGGTGCTCAAGCCCGGCGGCGAGCTGCTGTTGGTGGTGCCGTTCCTGTGGGAAATCCACCAGGCGCCCCACGACTTCTTCCGGTTCACCCGCTACGGCGTGGCGCACCTGCTGGCCGGCGCCGGCCTGGCGGCGGAAGCCATCGAACCGCTGGGCGGCTTCTTCGCCGTGCTGGCGCGGCGCAGCGTTGCGGCGCTGGCATTTTTCCAGGGCGGCTGGCGCTGGCCGCTGTTCGTGCTGCTGGCGCCCGTGTTGGGACTGCTCGCGCCGCTGGTGCTGGGCTGGCTGGACGAGCTGGACCGGGAGCGGGCGTTCACCCTGGGCTACGAGGTCCGCGCCCGTAAGCCCGCGCGCGCCGGCGACGGCGCCTGATGGGATCCGCATGATCCCGCGCCGCCGGCCGTCCCGCCGCGAGACCCCGACCCGCCCGCCCCGGATTGACCTGGTCGTCGCCGGATGCCGCATCGAGCTGGGCATCGGCGCCCACCTGCTGGATCCGCCGTTTGGGCTGTACCGGAGCCCGGCGGATGCCGCCGTCCGGCCCAACTTCGTGCTGGACGTGCAGGAGGCCCCGGACGTACTCCCGGATGGCGCAGATACGGTCTCCCCACTTGGAGTGCGACGGCGCGTCGGGCGGATCACGGCGCGGGGCGCGGGCTACCGTGTGGAGCTGGAGCCGGCCGTCGGCGACGGCCGGGCACGGGTCGCTCCCGGGAGCCGCTTCCACCGGGTGCTCCTGCAGCTGGCTTTGACGGAGTGGCTGGCGCCGCGGGACGGGGTGCTCCTCCACGGCTGCGGCCTGGCGGCCGGGGGTCGGGGCTGGCTCTTCATCGGCCCGTCGGGCGCCGGCAAGAGCACCGTGGCCGAACTGGCGGGGCTGCCGGTGCTCAGCGACGAAACGTGCGTCGTCCGGCTGGCGCCCGCCGGCGGCGTCGCGCTGGCCGGCACGCCCATCGGGATCGGCACGGCGGCTGGGCCGGTGCCCCTGGCCGGGATCCTCTGGCTGGAGCAGGCGCCGGCGGACGAGCTCCGGCCGCTCGATCCGGGGCAGGCGCTGGCGCGGTTCATGACCCAGGTGGTGGCGGCGGGCCGCCAGGACGCCGAGTTGACGCCACTGCTCGAGACGGCCGCCACGGTGCTGGACCGGATCCCGATGCAAACGCTCCGTTTCACCCGGTCCCGGCGGTTCATGGACGTGCTGGGGTTGATTTGATGGACCTGGGACTTGGGTGCTGGGACCTGGTTTCTGACAGCGGGTTCCGGGTTTTTTATTCTGGATCCTGGTTTCCGGATACTGGATGATTGGTGTCAGATTCCCCTTTCATGTACCAGGTCCCAGAACCCAGGTCCCAGGTCCCCTACGATATTCCGAGAACTAACTATGAAGGAACCCACGCACTACGAACGATTATTGGAGCAGGCGGCGCGCGACCGCATCCCCATCTCGGTGCTGGCGGAGCTGACGTACCGGTGCGTCCACCGCTGCCGGCACTGTTACGCCAGCGGCGGCGACACCCGGCCCGACGCGGCGGACGAGCTCGCCACCGCTGCGTGGCTGGACGTCTTCGACCAGCTCGCCGCCGCCGGCACCCTGTTCCTCACCTTAAGCGGCGGGGAGCCGCTGCTGCGGGCCGACTTCTGGGAGCTGCTGGACGAGGCGGTGCGCCGCGGCTTCCACACCCGGGTGTTCACCTCGGGCTACCTCGTCGACGCGGCGGCGGCCCGGCGGCTGGCGGCGTCGGGCGTCGCGGGCGTGGACGTCAGCTTCTACAGCTCCGACCCGGCGGTGTTCGACACCGTCACCCGGGTGCCGGGGAGCTTCGCCCGGGTGATGGCGGCCATCGAGCGGCTGACGGCGGCCGGGCTGCCGCCGCGGCTCAAGACGCCGGTGATGCGTACCAATGCGTCCACTTTGGCCGCAACCTGGCGGTTCGCCGCCGCGCGCGGCTGGCCCTTCCTGGTGGACTTCATGCTCTTCCCGCCCCCCGGCGGCGACGCACAATACCCCGAGCGTCTCGACGGCGACGAGCTGGCGGCGGTGCTGGCCGAATGCCGCGAATTTCTGCAACCGGCGGATCCGGAGCGGCGGGACACGGACATGACGCTCTGCTCTGCGGGTTTCCGCTTCTGCACCGTCGACCCGGCGGGCCGCGTGTGGGGCTGCAGCTTCCAGGACGAGCCGGCCGGCGACCTGCGGCGGGAGCGGTTCGTGGACATCTGGCGCGACTCGCCGGCGCTGGCGGCGTTCCGGCGCCTGAGCCGGGCGAGGTGGACGGCCTGCCGCACCTGCGCCCTGGACGCCGTCTGCCGGCGCTGCCCGGCGTTTTCGGCCCGCACCGGCGGCACCCACACGGAGCTGTCGGCCGCCGCCTGCCGGCTGGGCCGCCTCGTGGCCGAAGCCGCAGGGAGAATCACCACGGAGGACACAGGGGACACGGGGGACACAGGGGACACGGAGTAGGGGTAGGGGATCGGGCCAGTAGTGAACGGTGAACAGTGAACGGTGAACAGCACCTGGAACCTGCGAACCTGCGAATCTGTGAATCTGTGAACCTGTGAACCTGTGAACCTGCGAACAGTCTCTCTCTCTGATCAACGCCGTCCCCGCCCCCCCATGAGTGTGACGCGCGGCACAAAATCTGTAAAAATGTGCGCAAATTGTGTTTTCTGAACGAGTTAACGGGGAATTTTTTGTTGACTCCATGGCGGTGGAGCGTTTACATTTATAGAGGACGATTGCGTTGCGGGAACTGCCGGCGGATTTTTCAGCGTGCGGCGCCCGGTGGCGATTCCCTGAAGCATCCGGCGGTTGTCATCAGTTGTTCCTCCGGCGCATCGTGGATTGGGCAGGTCTGGCTTCGGCCGGCGGAAGCCGGCGCCGGGACGGGCCGCGGATTTTTTTCGGGTGAGGTCAGCATGAGCAAAATGCCCCGGGTGCAGAAGGGCGTGTCGTGGCGGCAGGTGGGCGAACAGGGGGTGGTGATCCATCCCCGGCGGGAACTGATGGTGGGTTTGACCCGGACGGGTTATGGATGGTGGGAGACCCTGGCTTCGGCGGAGCCGGGCGCCGGCGCGGTTGCGCCCGACGAAGGCTTCGTGCAGTTTTTCCGCGGCCTCGGGTTTCTCACCGACAGCCCGGAACCCGCGGCCGCCCCGCCGGAGCCGCCGGCGCTGCCGCCGGAGGTGAGCTGGCTGGAGCCGTTCCGGCCGCTGGCCTTCACCGCCTCGTGCGGCCGGGTACCCGCCGGCGGCGGCCCGTGCACGGGCAACCCGCATGAAGGACATTGAGCGATTATTGGATTTGAATATTTCTTGCTTGGGGGTCGGGTGTCAGATGTCAGGAGGAGACATGAACGATCACATTTTCAAGACAGGACGGATCCTGGGCGCGATGGTCATGCTGGCCTTGCTGACGGGGCTTTTCTGTCTGCCGGTGCTGGCCGCGGATAACCTGGGCGGGGGCCGCAAAGTCATTCCTCCCGCGGTCGTGGACCCGGCCACCGGCGAGTCGCTGGTCTTCATCGCCTCCGACTGGAAGACCTATCACCCGTTCGCTGAGCGCTACCTGTCGGCCGAACGGCTTCAGGCGGCCGGCGACCATGTCATCGACCTGGCGGCATTCCAGTTCGCCACCGACCGCCTGGTGAGCAAAGACCGGGCGGGCCGCAAGTCGTTTGCCTACCCCGATCTCGGCAGCTTCCAGCCAAGCCTGGTCAAGCGCCCGTTCACCGCCGGGGCGTGGGACTACTTCATCGTTCAAGCCGACTCACCCGACGGCCAGACGGCCCTCCGGCAGCATCTGGAACAGTCCGGCATCGCCATCCTGGGTTACCTGCCCCGGCTGGCCTACCTGGTGCGCCTGGACAACGCCGGCTGGAAGGCCCTGGAGCAGCGACCCGAAGTCTATTGGATGGGGCTTTATCAGCCGGCTTTCCGGATCTATCCGAAGCTTGAGTGGGTGATCGAAGCCGACCCGCTCAAGGAACTGGAATTCACCGCCCACTTCGACCCACTGGTATATCCAGAGTTTGAAGGGTTGTTTGATGTGCTGAGTCGTATTAACTTGGATATTACTGACTATGATCACGTCGGCGAATATTGGCGGGTCCGATTCGCTGGAGCCTCGCAGAAGGCTCGGATCCTGGCGGCAGTGCCGGGTTGCATGTGGGTGGAGCGATTCATTCAACCTAAGTTGCACAATAACGTCGCGCGGACCTCGACCAATACCACCACCGGCCGCGGCGCTACCGCCGGCCCCATCATGGACGTGGAGGACGTCTGGGCCCGGGGCATCCGCGGCGAGGGGCAGATCGCCTCGGCGGCGGACACGGGTTTGTCAACTGGCAATCTTTCCACGTTGCACCGGGACTTCGGCCAGCAGGGTTCCAGCACCAACCCTATGCGGGTGATCAAGGGTTATGATGTGACAGGGCGTGGAACGTGGGACGACAACCAAACCACTGGAGGCGGCCACGGAACCCACACCTCCGGCTCAATTGTGGGCAACGGATTCCGGTCCGGCTCAAATCCGAGCACCAATACGTTCCCTTCATCCTGCTTCGCCGGTACTGCCCCCCAAGCCCAGTTCGTGTTCCAGTCTATCATGAATTCCAGTGGGGGATTGTCTCTCCCAACTAATTTGAATAATTTATTTAGTGATCCCTATAGCGATGGCGCTCGTGTACATTCCAACTCGTGGGGGTCATCCGCAGCCGGGGAATATACCGATTATTCATCCGATTTGGATGAATTCACTTGGAACAATAAAGACATGGTAATCACATTTTCAGCCGGGAACGATGGGGGTGATGGATACCATTACGTGTATGTCTGGCCACCAGGACAATGGCAATGTCAAGCGACGGGGTATCCCCAGAACGGCATCATAGATCAAGATTCCATGGGAGCTCCCGCTACTGCTAAAAATTGTATAACAGTGGGAGCGAGCGAGAACTACCGCCCAGATTTTGTTTATGAATATCCAGAAGCAGACTGTACTTCGACAGGCGGGGAAGAACAAAAAACGTGGGGTTGGTTCGATGGTTGTAGTTTTGAAATTGATCCTCTATATTCAGACTTCATGGCCGATAACGCTAACGGTATGGGAGCCTTTTCCTCCCGCGGGCCGTGTGACGACGGGCGAATAAAACCGGACATCGTAGCTCCGGGTATCGCCATCATCTCTACTCGAACGGATCTGAATCAGGACTACGAACAGTGGGGCATCTGCAACGTGCCCTCCGCATACCGCACTTATTACGTCGCCATGGGCGGGACTTCCATGGCCAATCCGCTCACCGCCGGAGCGGCCACCCTGGTGCGCCAATACTACGTGGACGGCTGGCATCCCAATAATAGCTCCACGACCAACTCAAGCGCAGTTTCTGGTGATGCCTTTAATCCTTCGTCGGCGTTGGTCAAAGCCACTCTAATAAATGGCGCTTGGAACATGAATCCGGGACAATATGGCACCGGGTCATATTATGAAATTCCTCCCGGCTGGGACTCCCCACATGATCTGCCCAATAACGCGGAAGGATTTGGCCGAGTGGACCTGGAGCACTCCCTGTTTCCGGGTTCAGGCTGGGGTGACGATTCCGGCCGGCGAATGGCGGTGTATGACGTCACGCCTGGACTCCAGACAAGCCAAACTCACTCGTATTCCTTTTATATCTCGAACGCCAATGATCCGTTCATTGTCACTCTCGTCTGGACCGATCCCTGGGCAGCGGCGGCGTCCGGTACCTGCCTCATCAACAACATGGACCTCGAAGTCTACGCACCCGGCGGCACCCGTTATTATCCGAACCGCAAGGACTGGACCGGCGGCACCCAGGACAGTATCAACAACGTGGAGCAGGTCTATGTGTCGTCTCCGTCATCCGGCACTTGGAATATCACCGTCCGCGGCACCAATGTGCCGGGCAACGGCACGGGCGGCACCAACACCCAGCCGTACGCCCTGGTGATGAGTGGCGTTTCCTGTTTGGCCCTGGCGGCTCCCACCGGCGTGACGGCAACGGCCAACAGCAACAACAGTATTCTAGTGGACTGGAACTCGGTTTCTGGTGCCGTGCAGTACAAGGTGTATCGCTCCACGACGTCGGGCGGACCTTATTCGTTGTTGACCACCGTCAGCGCGCCCGCTACCGATTACAGTGACAACGACATACCAGGCGGAATCACTTATTACTATGTTGTCACCTCGTACGGCAGCGGCAGCAGCGCGTGTGATTCCGGTTACTCCAGCGAGGCGTCGGCCACTGCACAGGGTGCCTGCAATCTGCCGCCTGTATTTGCGGGGCTTGGATCCGTTTCAACACCGGGTGATGCCGGTTGCACATTGAACTTGAGCTGGAGCGAAGCGACAACACAGTGTGGTGGGAATGTAACTTACTCGATCTACCGAAGCACAGCCTCTGGCTTTAATCCAGGCGTGTCCAATCGCATCGCTGTCGGCATTACGGGTTCGTCCTATCAGGATGTTGATGGTTTGTCCCAGGGCACCACGTATTATTACATCGTTCGGGCGACAGATGAAGGTAACGGAGTCGAGGAAACCAACAGCATCGAAAGATCTGGTGCACCCATCGGAGCGATATCCGATACAACGTGGACCGCTGGTGCAGAGCCGGGCGATCCGGCGATGTCCACGAACGGTTCCTGGAGCATTTCCAGCACCCGCAGACGAACTGGTTCATACAGTTATTTTTCGGGATATTCCAATAATCTTTGTGCGTACTTTCGCACTCCCAGTCTGACCCTAACGACGGGACAAGTGTCCGTACTAACTTTTTGGACAGCTTATGATATTGAAAATAAGTGGGATGGTGGCGTGGTGGAAATCAGCTCAAACGGGGGTACAAGTTGGACGAGGTTGACCCCGACGCCGAATTATCCCGGCAGTTTTCAAAACGCACAAAACGGTTGTAGCTATACGGGAAATTGTTTCACAAGTACGAATCTCATTTTTACAAGTTACACTGTAAACTTGAGTTCCTATAACGGACAAACTGTATTGATTCGCTGGAATTTTTCTACAGATCGTGACACCACTCCTGAAGGCTGGTATGTGGATGACATCACCATCACCCACGTACAGCAACAAGGAGCTTGTACTGGCACCCCATCTGATGTGTTGTACCTGACGGCAACGGCGACGAGTGGGAGCAACAAGCTGGAATGGGTGAATCCGAGCGGAAGCTACACCACTACCCGGATCCGCTATCGTACCGACACGTATCCCACCGGCCCCACGGACGGCACGCTGCTGACGGACCAGGCGGGGGCGGCCGGCGAGTACGACTCGCTGGAGCACCTCAGTCTGACCAACGGCACGACCTACTACTATGCGGCGTTTGTGTATAACGGCAGCGCCTATTCCAGCGGCAAGACGGTGGCGGCGCGGCCGTTCGACACGACCGGCGCGGTGAAGTGGGCGTACAGCACCGGCGCCACGGCGCTGGCGCCGCCGGGGGTCAACCCCGGCGCTGTCGGGGCCGGCGGCGTCTACGCCGTGTCCAACGACCGGAACCTCCATGCCACCAACCCGTCGGCTGCCGGCGGCGACTGGCCGCGCGCGGGCGGCTACACGTGGGAACCCATGGCCATGAACGGGCCGGCCCAGGACCGGCCGGCGGTGGTGCCCACGGAGCTGGTCTCCGGCGCCGACGAGGTGGCCTTTGTGGGCTCCCAGGACGGCTACGTCTACGCCGCCGACGCCGAGACCGGCGCGCTGCTCTGGACGAGCGCCTCGCTGGGCGAGGTGGTCCAGGCGGCGCCGTCGGCGATGTTCACCGCGTACGGCGGCGACTACGACCTGGTGTTCGCCGCCACGCGCAGCGCCACGAGCGAAAACAAGGTCTACGCGCTGAACCCGGCCACCGGAGCCACGCTCTTCAGCTTCAACAACGGCGGCGGCGCCAACGCCATGGGCATCATCAGCGGCGGCGTCCTGGTGGACTACGACACCAACCGGGTCTACTTCGCCAGCCGGGCCAAGGGCGGCGGCTCCAGCCACACTGTCTGGTGCCTGTCGTTCAACGGCTCGGCGTTCACCAAAATCTGGTCTCAGCCCTTGGGCGACATCGACGGCGTGCCCGTGGTCTGGAACGGCCGGGTGTTCGTGGGCACCAACGCCGGCGTGGTGTACTGCCTGGACGCCGCCGACGGCTCGACGGAGTGGAGCTACAACACGGGCACGAGCACACCGGTGAAGGCGTACCTGTTCCCCACCTACACCGCCACGCCCCACCGGCTGTTCTTCAGCACCAGCAACAACGTCTACTGCATCACCGATGACGGCGGCGCGAACTACACGGTGCGCTGGACCGTGACCGACATCCCGTCGCCGTCCACGCCGCTGTTCCTGTTCGGCACGTCCTACATCTACGTGGGCTCGAGCGACGGGCGGCTCTACCAGATCAACATCACCACCGGAGCCCACACCTCGGTGGCGCTGACGCCCGGCGTGACGCCGGCGCCGGTGGTGGGCAGCCCGGCCTACGACTACGTGAACCGAATGGTGTACGTGGGCACCGACACCGGCGTGATGTACGCCGTGAGCGTGCCGCTGCCCTAAGGAGGCGATCATGCGCAACATCGTACCCACCCTGCTGATCATCGGCGCCCTGGCCCCGGCCGTCGCGGGCGCCGCGGTTGAAGACGACAAGGTCATGGCCAAGCCGTGCGCCTACGTGCTGGCCAGCTCGCCCGAAGAGAACACCAACGCCTACGGCAGCAAGTTCTCGGCCGGCCGCACGGTGGACCTGACCCTGTCGGTGCTGCTGCCGACCACGTTCACGGGCGAGCACCAGCTGGCGCTCCGCGTGTACACACCCAACGGCAGCCTGTACCAGGAGCTGGCGGTGCCGGTGGCCTCGCCGGGCACGGCCAAGGCCCACGGCCTGCAGACCCGCACCCTCCCCGGCTACCCGCGGGCCAAGAAGGTGGTGATCCCCCAGGAGGTCTCGTACCTGAACCAGCGGTTCTACCGGGTGGACGTCCCCTTCCCGGTGGGCGGCACCCTGATCACCAGCAACGGGCTGTACGGCAAGTGGCGGATCACCGCGCACCTGGACGGCGCGGACGACGCGTGCGGCGCGGCCGCCCAGATCGTCATCACCGAGTGAGTGAACCGGCCGCCGGGACGGGCCCCGGAGCGGACGGCCGCCCGGCGGTTGCGGATATTCCGGTTTGATGGGTGAGTGAGGTGGGGATCGGCGGAGTGCGATATCCGCCATCATGATGGAAGACCCGGCATGCGGATGCCGGGTTTTTTCACGCCTGGATGTACTCGCCGGCGTGACGGATCGAGGACCGGTGGCAGCCCACCACGTTGCACACGGCGATGGCCTCGTCGGCGGTGTGCGCCTCGGTGAGGTAGAGGAGGCAGAGTTCCCCCGGGGCGCCGGCGTCGCCGGAGGCGCAGGCGCAGGGGCCGAGGACGTCCAGGGGCGCGGCGCATTCGGGACAGGCCAGGCTGATCTTATCCCCGTCGACGAGCCGTCCCGCCAGCACCAGCCTGTCGAAGCAGCCCAGGGTGGGACTCAGCACGAGCAAACCCCGTTCGCCCCGGGCGTCGGTGAAGACGAGCTTTATGCCCGCCAGACCTTGGATGGTGTAGCACACGTCGAGCAGGTTGTGGCCGTTGGGGCAGAACACGCGGGTGACGGTCCGGGAGGGGAGCACCGGCTCGCTGTGGAATGCGGCGGGGTTGGCTTGCACGGCGGACTCTCCCGGGCGCGGTTGTGGTGTCGACGGACCGATTATAGCAGACGGTGGAAATGTGGGGCAATCGATCGCTGCATCGGGGCCGCCGGTGGCGGGATGCCGCCCGGAACGACCCGCCTTGCCTGCGGGCCGGCCGGTGTGGTATGGTGAAAGGGATAGATGACCGAACACGCTGCCGCGCCGGGCCGGATCCGGCACGGGAAGTGGATGGCGATGAACCTGGCCAATTACCTGACTCTGTTGCGGATTTTTTCGATCCCCTTCCTGGTGACGGTGCTGCTGACCGAATTCCCCAACAAGGAGATCTGGGGGATCGCGCTGTTCCTCGCGGCGTCGGTGACCGACGTCCTGGACGGCTACATCGCCCGGCGGCGGCGCCAGGTCACCACCATGGGCATCCTGATGGACCCCCTGGCCGACAAGCTGCTCATCTCCTCGGCGTTCATCATCCTGGTCCAGCTCCATCTGGTGCCGGCCTGGATGGTGGTGATCATCATCGGCCGCGAGTTCGCCGTCACCGGGTTGCGGAACCTGGCCTCCACGGAGGGGCTGATCATCCGGGCGTCGGCGCTGGGCAAAACCAAGATGGTCTTCCAGGTCGTGGCGGTGTGCCTCATCCTGGCCGGCGCGCGGTTCGGCGGGATCTGGCTGCTGCTGGGGAAGATCTCGCTCTGGCTGGTGCTGGTGATCGCCGTCAGCAGCATGGTGCACTATTTCTTCGTGTTCTGGCGCAAGATCGACGCGCACCGCAAAAAGCGGATCCGCCTGAAACGCATGCTGTTCCAGCGGCGGCAGAACCGCGTGATCCGGGAGGCCCGCAGTGAACCCTCTGTCGAATGACGTCCGCACGGAGTGCCTGTTCCTCGCGCGCAAGACCCTGCACGCCCACGTGCGGCGGCAGCAGGCGGGCGACGCCTACCGGCCGGCGCACCCCGAGCTGGAGCTCCCGTGCGGCGCCTTCGTCACCCTCAAGCGGGGCGGGGAGCTGCGCGGCTGCATCGGCTACGTCGAGGCCGTCAAGCCGCTGTGGGAGACCATCGCCGACTGCACCGTCTCGGCGGCGAGCCACGACCCGCGCTTCCCGCCCGTGGCGCCCGACGAGCTGGCGGCGATCATCATCGAGATCTCGGTGCTCTCGCCCATGCGCGACGTGGCCGATCCGGCGGACATCGCCGTGGGCCGCGACGGCCTGCTGATCTCCACCGGCTTTCGCCGCGGGCTGCTGCTGCCCCAGGTGGCCACCGAGTACGGCTGGGACCGCGAGGAGTTTCTGCGCCACACCTGCCGCAAGGCGGGCCTGCCCGACGATGCGTGGCGCAAGGGCGCGCGCATCCAGGCGTTCACCGCCGACGTGTTCGGCGAATCCGAAGCATAACCCGTCAACGGCCGCGGCCGGCCCCCGACCGCCCCGGGCGGCCCGCCGGACGCATCGCCGGCCGCGCGCAGCGGCCACCGGATCCGAGGTCAGGGAGAAAAGAGGTGAGCATGCAACCGAGACGAATCTTCATCACCGAGTACGACAAGGAGCGGCTGGAAAAGATTCTGCCGGCCACCCCGGACTCCACCAACCGCAACCGGCAGGATCTGCGGAACCTGGCCAAGGAGCTGGCGCGCGCCAAAATCGTGCCGCCCGAGCGGATCCCGCCCGACGTCGTGACCATGAACTCGCGGGTGGTCCTGCGCGACCTGAACTCGGACGAGACGATGACCTACACGCTGGTCTTCCCGAAGGACGCGGACATCGGCGCCGGCGCCATCTCGATCCTGGCGCCGGTGGGCACCGCCATCATCGGGTACGCCGTCGGGGATGTCATCGAATGGCCGGTGCCGGGCGGCACCCGGCGCATCCGGATCGAGCAGATCCTGTACCAGCCGGAGGCGGCGGGCGATTTCCACCTGTGACGCGGCGCGCCCGCGCCGGGCGCGCCGGCGCGGCGACGGGGGTGCGGGCCGGCTCAGATCCGGGACGGGTCGATGTCGAGGCGCTTGAGTTTCTCGTTCAGCGTGGTGGCGTTGAGCTGCAGGAGCTGGGCGGCGCGCTTCTGGTTGCCGCTGGTCTTCCGGAGGGCCTGGACGATGAGCCGGCGCTCGAAGTCCGCGACCGCCTCCTTGAGGGCCAGACCGGTGTCGGGGACGTCTTCCACCACGCGGAACAGGTCCTGGCCGGCGGTCATCTCCATGGGGAACTGGGCCCGGTGGATGCAGTGGTCGTCGCCGCTGAGCACGATGGCCCGTTCGATGACGTTCTCCAGCTCGCGCACGTTGCCGGGCCAGCGGTAACTGGTGAGCAGGTTCATGGCGTCCTGCTCGATGGTGCAATGGGGGCGGCCGTTGTCGTCGCAGATCTTCTCGATGAAATGCTCCACGAGCAGGGGGATATCGTCGCGGCGCTCGCGGAGCGGCGGCAGGTCGACCCGGATCACGTTGAGCCGGTAGTACAGATCCTCGCGGAACTTCCCCTGCTGGACAAGGTTCTTGACGTCCTCGTTCGAGGCGGCCAGCAGCCGCACATCCACCCGGATGTTCTCCACGTCCCCCAGGCGGCGGAACTCCTTCTCCTGGATCACCCGCAGGAGCTTGGCCTGCAGCTCCATGCTGATATTGCCGATCTCGTCGAGGAAGATGGTGCCCCCGTTGGCCACTTCGAACAGGCCCTTCTTGGTGGCCACGGCGCCGGTGAAGGCGCCTTTCTTGAAGCCGAACAGCTCGCTCTCCAGCAGCTCGGTGGGGATGTTGCCGCAGTTGATGGGGATGAACGGCTGGTCGGACCGGGGGGAGTAGTTGTGGATGGCCTTGGCCACGAGCTCCTTGCCGGTGCCGCTCTCGCCCACCACGAGCACCGTGCTCTTGGTGGGGGCCACCTGGCGGATGAGCTTGAAGATCTCCTGCATCCGGGGGGCCTTGCCCACTATGGACTCGAACGAGTACTGCCGCTGGAAGCTCTGGCGCAGGTAGAGGTTCTCCAGGACCAGCGCCCGCTTCTGCAGGCCGTTCTTGATCTCCAGGAGCAGCTCGTCGTTCTTGAACGGCTTGGTGATGAAGCCGTAGGCGCCGTTGCGGGTGGCGGTGACGGCGCTCTCGATGGTGCCGTAGGCGGTGATCATGATGAGCACCGCCTGGGGATCGAGCAGCCGGATCTCGTGGAGCACCTCCATGCCGTCCAGTTCGGGCATCATCAAATCGACCAGGACCAGGTCGTAGGCGTTGGCCGAAAATTTCTCCAGGCCTTCCCGTCCGTTCACGGCGCCGTCCAGGATGTAGCCCTCCTTGCGCAGGAGCGTGCCCAGGACGTCGTGCATGATGGCCTCGTCGTCGATGAGCAGAATCCGCTCCTGGTCCGGGCGCTCTTTGGTCGTCATGAGCTGGACGCCTCCTTCGCGGCCGGTTCCGCCGCGGGCAGCTTGATGGTGAACCGGGTGCCCTGACCCGGTTCGCTATCCACGAAAATCCGGCCCGCGTGCTCCTGGATGATGCCGTAGCTCACGGACAGGCCGAGTCCCGTGCCCTGGCCCACCTCTTTGGTGGTGAAGAACGGATCGTAGATCTTCTGGCGGATCTCCGGCGGGATCCCCTTGCCGTTGTCCTCGAACTGGATCACGTCGAAGCCGTCCCCGAAGCGGCTCCGGATGTCGATGTGTCCGCCCGGGGGGACGGCATCCCGGGCGTTGAGCAGGATGTTGACGAACACCTGCATGAGCTGGCCCTCGTTGCCGCGCACCGGCGGCAGGTCCGGCGCCAGATCCATGCGGATGGCGATGGATTTTTTGGTGAACTGGTGCTCCAGCAGGGCCACCGACTCCTGCAGCAGCTCGTTGAGGGAGACGGGGCAGAATTCGGTGGTCTGAACCCGGGCGAAGTTCAGCAGGTTCTGGACAATCTCGGACGCCCGGAAACACTGGCTCTCGATTTTCTTGAGCATGGTGTGATGGGGATGGCTCTGGCCGGTTTCGTCGATGAGCATCTGGGTGAAACTGCTGATGCCGGTGAGCGGCGTGTTCACCTCGTGGGCCACGCCGGCGGCGATGAGGCCCAGCGACGACAGCTTCTCCGCCTGGAGCAGCTGGGTCTCGAGCTGCACGCGGGCGGTGATGTCGTCGAACACCAGCAGCGTCCCGGCCACCTGGCCGGTTTCCCGGACGAACGGGCTCACGGTCAGGTTCACGAACCGCTTGTCCCCGCGGCGGTTCTCGAGGAACAGCTTGTAGAAATTGGCCGTGTCGCTGGTGGTGTAGGAATCCGCGGGGAAGGCGTTGCGGATGGTGGCCGACAGGTCGGGCGCAAAGACCTCCTCCAGCCGGCGGCCGATGGCCTGCCGGCCCGGCAGGTAGTAGAGCTGGACCATCGCTTGGTTCCAGGTGGTGATGATGCCGTCGTTGCTCACGGCCACGACCCCGACGTTGATGCCCTCGACGATGTTTTCGTTGTACGCCTTGAGCGCCTCGAGCTCGTGGGCCTTGGTCTGGAGCGAGGAGTAGAGCCGGGAATTCTCCAGGGCGATGGCGGCGTAGCCGGCGATCATGCCCAGGAGCTGGAGGTCTTCGGAGGACAGGAAGGTCTCCTGGGGTCCCTTGCCCAGGGCGATGACGCCGATCGTCTCGTTGCGGTGCGCCATGGGCTGGAAGTAGAACAGGGACAGCCGGGCGTACTCGTCCCGCAGCGCCAGCTGCTCCGGGCGGGTTTCCTCCTCGATGATGGTGAAGGGCAGGGTGGGCACGTTCACCCCGGTGATCAGGAAGGCATCGGGAATGGCGAACCGCTGGCGGGCCGGCAGGGGCCGCCGGAGGCCGCGGTAGGCCAGCAGGTCGTACTGCTCGGGCTCCTGGGGGTGGCGCAGGAAGATGGCGACCGTCTCCACCTTCAGCGACTTGTTCACGCGCTCGATGATCGCGGAGGTGATGGTCTCCATGCTGCTTTCGGTGCTGATGGTGTGGCCGAACTCGATGAGGGACTGGCGGTACTTGTATTCGTCCTTGTAGAAGAAGCGGTCGATCTCCTGCTGGACCCGCCGGCGGATGGGTGCGAACAGGAAGGCCACCACGAGCGCCGAGATGGCGATGGCGAAGGTGTTGGATTCGGGGAAGAAGAACTGCAGGATCACGCCGCTGAGGCCGATCAGCAGGAAGTAGATGCCCAGGACAGCGGCGCTGGCGATGAAATAGGCCGCGCCGCGCTTGAACAGGATGTCCACGTCCATGAGCCGGTACTTCACGATGGCGTACGCAAACGAGATGGGCAGGAAGATGAGGCAGAGAATGGAGGCCTGCATCAGCGGGTTGATGTCGAGGTTCAGCAGGAAGGGGAGGACGTAGAAGAAGAAGAACGGGACGAGCGACAGCGTGGTGCCGATGACGATCCACTTCATCTGCTGGCGCAGTTCGGTGGATTCGGAGCTGTAGCGCGAAATGAACAGCAGCGCCAGGCCGCCGAGGAAGTAGAGGCTGAAATAGATCAGGTGGACGATGTCCAGGGTGATACGGGCCGACAGGGTGCGAGGCAAGCCGATCCACGCCAGCCGCCCGGCGAACCAGAAAATCTGGAGTCCCAGCAGGAACACGAACGGGAGGTAGATGAAGAGGACCACCGGGGAATGGGTCCGCAGCCAGCTCTTGCGGGTGGGGAAGTTCATGCTGAAGTGCAGGAACAAGGGCGGCAGCAGCAGGGTCGAAACCACCGAGATCCAGTACACCAGATAGTCGAACGGCTGCAGCCGGTTGATGTAACTGAACAGATACAGCGAGAACGAGAACAGGCACACCAGGTAGAAGTGGATGCTGCCGCGGCTGCGCCAGTACTTGACCAGGATCAGGACACCCACGCAGAGGTAGACGAAGGCGACGATGATCCGGAAGAAGTCCTTCATGGCCAGGACCGGCTTCGGCTGGATCGTCAGGCGGACCTCCTTGACGTCGCCGGTGGACCGGTCTTTGAGGAAGTAATGGGCGGTTTCGCCGGGATTGAGCAGGAACAGCACGTCGGTGTAATCGCCCATGTTGAGGACTTCATGCTGGTTGATGCGCAGCAGGGTGTCGCCGGGCTGGACATCCGGCAGGGGTTGCTCGCCGGTCACCGTGAGGACCACCACGCCTTCATCGCGTTCGATCCAGGCGATGCCGTCGGACGGGTCGTTCCAACTGATCCGGTCACGGATGTTGAATATTCCGGCGGTCAGAAAGCCCACTCCCACCAACAACAGCCCGTACACCTTCAGCTTGTCGGTCAGGGTGGAATGGCTCATGCTTCCTTCAGCGCCGCGGCTGTGAAAATCGCTGCAAGACCCATGCCATGAACGCTCTTGCGGCGGCTATCCCAATAAACTGAAAACAATCAGGTTATTCGTTTTGCCGGCCGCTAATCCAATATTCCGAAACATATTTTACAATAATTTGAACGAGGGTTCAATAAATTGAACAAGCCCGATCAGCTTGATGTGAGCGGGTTTTTCCTGCGCAGGTCTCATGATTTGGGAGCCGGAGAAATGTGTGGGATTGGACTGCGTCAGAAGCGGAAGCTGATGCCGCCGCGGAGTGTCCGGGGTGCCCGGACGAGGATCAGGTCGCCGGAGGTGGTCTCGTACACCTGGACGCCCTGGTTCAGGATGTTGCGGATGTCGACGATCGCTTCCCATTTGCCGATCGCTGTCTCGAAGAGGGGGATGGACTGGCGGACAAACACGCTCAGGGAGTTGTCGGTCACGTCGTAGAAGTCGGAATAGGCGTCGATGGGCGACAGCGGGTTGCCGTCGGCCCGGCGGTAGACGGCGGTGAGGTCTGTGCCGGTCTTCTCGAAACGCGCGTTGATCGAGGCCGCAAGCACATTGAAATACCGGTTGTTGATCTGGGACGACAGGTCCGAGATGGCGGGTTTCTGTAACCCGACCGGTGTCAGCTCGGCGCCGGAACCGTAGATGTAAAGGACCGAGGTGCTGATCGTCTGGGTCCACGAATGGGTGAGGTTGAACCGGAAACCCTGCGATTCGGCCATCTCGGAGGGGACCAAGGGAAACTGGGCGGTGCCGGTTTCCGGGCTCTTCAGGATGGCCACGAACGGGTAGCCGGAACCGGCGACCTCGTCGAGGAACGAGCTGACCTCCAGGTTGGTGTTGTCGCCGAGGAAGAAGCTGAATCCCGCTTCCATGTGGTCCACCCGGTTGGTGAACGCGCTGTTGTTGACCTTGGCGATGTTGAGCGGCGTGTGCAGCGAGATCAGGTCGCCTTCGGGCAGGGCGATGCTCTGATCGTGGGACACCCGGTCGCTGTTGAGTTGGAATCGGAACGACAAGTCCTCGACGGGATTGAAGAAAACCTGGAACCGCGGGCTGATGTGAGCGGCCTTCCGGTTGCTCTTGGAGTAATCGATGTCGAAGCCGTAGACCAGCGTCAGCGGTTCGGCGATCTTGAAATAATCCTGGATGCCGACGCTGATGTTCTGGATGGGCTCGATGGTTTTCAGAATGTCGTTTTCCAGCGCGTTGGCGTCGACTCCGCCCAGATCATGGATGGCCCGGGCCTTTTCGCCCGCCTTGTTGTAGCTCAGGTTCAGCTGAAGCTTGTGCTTGTCGGAGACGTGGTAGTTGACGATGTTCTTGAGGCGGTACTGGCTGTCTGTCCCGGTGGTGAGGAGGCCGGTGACGACGTAGCTGTTGTTACCGCCCAGCGGCTCCACGTAGGCGAAGCGGGTGGAGAATCCGGTGCCGATAGGGTTGGGCCACACGGAATAGCCCAGCGGATTGAGCGGCTGGGACGTGGTGAACTGAACCTGTCCGCTGCGACCGGTTGATTTCTTGTCCGCCTCGGTGAGCAGCCGCCGGCCGGGCGGCGGCTCTGGAGCGTTGGGGGAGGCGCGGAAAATCAGGCCCCGATCCTTGGATGAGCGCAGGACGGTGGCCACGTCCCAGTTGCCGGGATTCTGTTCGTCGGACGACAGGTTTTTCAGGATGACAAACAGGGGGTTGTTCTGCAAGGGAGCGAGGATGCTGTAGGAGGTGGGCTGGTATCCGGATTTGACGATGCTGATGATATACCGGCCCGGTTTGACATCGCTTAGGGAAAAGGCGCCGTCACGGCCGGACTTGACCGTGAACAGCGGCTTGTCGGTCCAGTTCTCCCTGAACAGGGAAACCACGGCACCCACCAGCGGCGTGCCGGACTCGTTCCGGACTATCCCTTCCAGAATCGAGACGGATCCACCCGGCGCCGCCCACACGGGTGCCAGCTGACAGTAAACGAGCAACAGGATCAGGGCAATCGTGCTCGGGAGTTTTTTCCACGTGCCAGACATTTTGCCCAACCTCTTGCAAACATTATATCAATCCGTTTCAGGACAAGTCAATCCCGCGCGCACACTATCCCCGGTTTAAGATGCGCGGCTGTCCGGTTTGGTTCACTCCCCTTCATCGGTGGTCAACCAGCGTTTGGAGGAGACTGAACAACTGGTTATACGGAACGAATCACGTTCGGTTCGAAGGGCACATCCCCGGGTGCCCGCGGGGCTGCGGGTGGCAGTGCTCAGACGGGCCTATCCAGGGTGATGACCGGCAGGTAGACGCTGAAACAGGAGCCCGTGCCAACTTCGCTGGTCACGTCCACTCGGCCGCCGTACTTTTCAACCGTTTTTTTGACGATGGACAGGCCGAGGCCGGTGCCGGTCTTGAGCTCCTTTTTGGCATTGGTGGCGCGGAAAAATTCGTCGAACACCCGCGGGAGCTCTTCGGGCGGGATGCCGATGCCGGTGTCGCAGATCTTGAAGAGGAAGAAATTGTCGGGCAACAGCGTGCCAATCACGGCGATCTCGCCACCCTCCGGGGTATATTTGATGGCGTTGCCGAGCAGGTTATGAAAAATGCGTTCCAGATCCTGCAGGTCACCGCGGAAGATCACATTGGGATGCTCGATCTGGATACTGAGGCGAAGTCCCTTCTCGGCCATCTTGGCTTCCATTTCTTTGACGATCCGGGAGATCGACTCGTAAACCAGAATGTCGCTTTTGTCTTCTTCGGGCATCCGCTGGCTGCCGCGCGCCAGGTCGAGCAGCTCGTTGATGAACTCGAGGAGCTGCATCATCCGATGATCGGCCCGGCCGATCATCTCCCGGGCCTTTGCGTTGACATCACCCGCATATCCTTCGAGCACCACCTGGAGCAGGCTCTGGCTGGCCGCCAGGGGGGCGCGGATCTCGTGGCTCACGATCCGGAAAAAACGAGTCTTGGCCTCATCCATTTTCACGACATCGGTGTAGGCGCGGCGCAGGGTGTCCTGCAGTTCCAGCAGATTGGCTTCCCGCCGGCGCAGTTGCTGGACGAGGAAGGTGGAAAGATAGATGATGAAGAGGATGATCGCATTGAAGGAGAGGAGGAAAACCAGCAGATATGAGGGATTTTCGTAATGGGGTAGAACGGGTATGGCCGGGAAGTCGGGGAGCGGCCAGACGCCCAACATCTCCATGAGCGCCATCCCGTTGACCATGACAATGGCCAGAAACCCTTGCAGGAAGCATTCCCGCCGCGATACCACGATGGACGACAACACGACGTGCAGCAGGAAGAACAGGATGAACGGGCTGTCCACCCCGCCGGTGAGATGGCACAGCGCGGTCAGGGCCAGCCAGTCCAGGATGATCTGCAGGTGAATGCTCAGGCGGGCGTCCAGCCACTGGCGCAGCTGGCGGAAAATCAGGTTGTAAAGCAGGATGGCCAGGCCGATGTAGAACAGTGGCGTCGTGTTGAGTCCCGGAATCAGCCAGCGCCCAGCCAACCCCAGGAGCACGGTCCCGGTGGCGGCGAACCAGCGCAGTCGCACGAACCAGCGGACGCGTTCCGGCAATTCACTTTCCAGGGGTAGATCTTTGATATCCACTCGAAAGGTGTCCTATCGTCGGAGGAGCAGAGTCTGCACCTTCTCCAGCAGTTGTTTGGGCGACACGGGCTTGGGTATGAATTCATCCACGGGCAGAAGGTCACCGTCCGTCTTCGGGTCGAATTTCATCCCTTTTTTCTCTGAGATCGAAGTGATCATCAGCAGCGGGGTGCGCCGATAGGCGGCGTATTCCGACTTGGGGTCGGCGCTGCGCAAGGCCCATGAGACCTTGAAACCCGCGGTGTCGTCTTCCATGATCACGTCGAGGATGATCAGGTCGGGCGAGACCTCCTTCACCCTGCTCAAGCCCTCGGATCCGGTGAAGGCGGTGAAGACTTCGTACCCGCGGGCCTCCAGGGTCATCTTCATGGCTTCCACGATGTCGAAGTCGTCATCGATGATCAGGATTTTTGCCAACGCAACCTCCAAAGTAAAGCCAGAATGTTCCGTTCGCTCAGACTCAGTCGAGTTCCGTCCGTATCGCCGCGACCAGCGCCGGAAGGACGGCGGAGCAGGCGGCACTGAGTTCCACGGTGTGTCCCAGCGTGGCGGGTTGCACCCCGAAGATGACGAGTTCCGGCGGCCAGGCGCCCGTCTGCCGGGCCAGGCCGAGCACGTTGAACAAGCCGGTCTCGTGCAGGGAGAGTCCCCGCTCCGCGCTCAGCGCCCGAACTTCGTCGGGTTGAAACCGCCGAAACGTCCCCGGTGACTGCCCCATGTCCGCCGCGTCTATAAAGATCACCTTGTCGATGTCTTCCAGGTATTCGATCAGACCCAGCCCGGCCGTGCCGCCGTCGATCAATTCCACCCGGGGCGGCACTCCGGCCTGCTCCAGCGCCCGGATCGCGTGCACGCCCACACCTTCATCGCCAAGCAGCAGGTTGCCCACGCCGATGACCCGGATCCTCATTCCACGAATTCCACCTTCAGAAAATGCGCGGAACAGGAGATGCACGGATCATAGGCGCGCACCAGCATCTCGGAAAGCAGGGTGATCTCCTCGGGGCTTTTATCCAGAACCTGCGGCACCAGCGTCCGCATGTCCAGCTCGATGTTGGCCAGGTTCTGACCCGTCGGGATGATGCAGTTGGCCTTTTCGATCAGACCCTGGTCGTTGAACGTGTAGTCATGGTACAGCACACCCCGGGGCACCTCGGTGGCACCGATACCCCGGCCGGCCCGCGGGATCACCTCGATGGGTTCGCGGCGGACGCCCCGCCGCAGCACCTCGTCGATGAGCTCGATCGCGTCCTCGAGGCAGTGCAGGCACTCCACGACCTGGGCCACCGTGATCATGTAGGCGTTGTGGCACGGGGCCTGGAGACCCAGATCGGCTGCCGCCTGCTTCGCCTCGGGTCGCAACTGGGCATGGTTGTTGTTGAACCGCGCCAGCGCACCCACCATGAAGCTGTCGCGCTTGACTCTCGCGTGTTTGGCGGACGAGTGGGGGACGATGTGTTCGTTGGTCATTTTCAGATACTCGCCCACCGGCACCCGGCCGGCGTCGGACGAGAGAATGTCGCCGTTGAGAAATGCATATTCGTCGTCCCGGGTCAGGGAGATGTACTCCGTGGGGCGGTTGAACGCGGGAATCTTGTCCCGGACGGACTTGAACAGCTCCACCGTTTCCCGGAAGTCTTCGCGGGCGGCGATGAGGCGTAGTTGCATTTCCTTCAGTCTCTTGAGATCCGGAACGTTCGTGAATCCGCCCACCGCCATGGACACGGGGTGGACGTGGCGGCCGGCGACCGCCGCGCACAAGTCGTTGGCGAGCTTCTTGAGCCGGAGCGCCCGCTGCACCACCGGCAGGTGGGAGGCCGCCAGCGGCAGCACGCTGCCCACGCCGAAAAAGTCGGGGGCGGCCAGGTAGTAAGCATGGAGGACGTGGGACTGCAGGGTTTCGCCGTGAAGGCAGATCTTCCGTAACCGCGAGGTCTGTTCGGTGGGCGTCACCCCCAGAGCTGCCTCGCTTGCCTGGATCGAGGCACAGGTGTGGCCCACCGAGCAAATGCCGCAGATCCGGCAGCTGATGTGATGCGCCTCATAATAGGGCCGTCCCTTGAGCATGGCTTCAAAGAAGCGGGGCGATTCGACGATTTCGAGCTTGCATTCCTCAAGGCGGCCGTCTTTGACGTTGATCCGGATGTTGCCGTGGCCCTCCACGCGGGTGATGTGGTGGACGTTGACCGTGACGTTGGCATTGCGGCTCATGGTTTACCCTCTTGCTTGGATTCTGTCAGGGACGGAATGACCGCATCCTGGATCTTCTCCTGGAACGTCTTGTAACCCAGGAACATCCTCGTTGTCTGGCGGGCTTCTTCGTAGGTCAGGCCGTGTTCGTGCAACACCTCGATCATGTATGGAATATTCGGTTGGTCCACCATGCCGCGGCAGGCCACGCAGCTGTCACCGAATTCGGGGCAGATGGCGCCGCAGCCCGCACGGGCGATGGGGCCGAGACAGGTTTTCCCTTGGGTGTAGAGGCAGACGTTCTCCTTCAACCGGCACTCCACGCAGACGGGGTAGTTGGGCAACGTCGGGGTCTGACCGGTCAGAAGGGCCTTGACCACCCGCAGGAACTCACCCCGGTCGATGGGGCAACCGTGCAGGTGGTAATCCACCTTGATGACCCGGTCGATGGGGCGGGTTTCCCAGGTTGGAAAATAGTGGGCCTTGTCGCCGTAAACCGTTTGGCGTACTTCGTCCAGGTTGTGAAAATTCTTCAGGCAGTTGATGCCGCCGATGGTGGCGCAGGCGCCGAGGGCTATCACGATCTGAGCGTTCTCGCGAATTTTCTGCAGGCGGGCCACTTCCTCCTCGCGGGTGCACGACCCTTCGATGAAGGCGATATCGTAGTCGTCCGAGCGTTCGGTCATGATCTCACGGAAATTGACGATGTCGATGTGCGACACGAGATCCAGAAGTTCGTCTTCGCAATTGGAGACGGTCAGTTGGCACCCTTCGCAACAGCTGAAATCGAAAAAGGCGACTTTCGGCTTGGCCATCAGATTGCCTCCTCGAGTTTGGTGACTTCCGGGTAGCAAAAGACGGGACCCTTCTGGCAGACGTACACGTTGTTGATCTGGCAATGGCCGCACTTGCCCAGCCCGCATTTCATCCGTCGTTCGAGCGACAGGTAAATATTTTGCTGGGGGACGCTCCGGGCCAGCAACTCCAGCAGCACATACTTGTACATGATCGGCGGGCCGCAGACCGCCGCCACGGTTCGTTTCGGGTCGAACTCCATTTTCGGGAAAAGCGTGGTGATGACTCCGACGTGCCCGCTCCAGCCGGCCTGCGGCGCGCGGTCCACCGTGATGTAGAAGTCGATGTCCCGGCGGTTGGTCCACTCGGCCAGCTCGTCCTTGAACAGCAGATCGGCCGGAGTCTTGGCGCCGAACATGATGATGACCCGCCCAAAGGCCAGGCGGTCTTCCAAGACGGCGTGGATGAGCGAGCGGAGCGGCACGAGACCGATGCCGCCGGCCACGAACAGGACGTCGCGGTCCCGGAACGCGTCCAGGGTGAAGCCGTTGCCGTAAGGGCCGCGGATGGTCACCCTGTCGCCGACTTTGTGCTGGTGCAGCAGGTTGGTGAAGTTGCCCACCTTCCGGACCACCAGGTCGAAGCTCTCTTTGCGATTTGGGGACGAGCTGATGGAAATGGGCGCCTCGCCCACGCCGTAGATGCCGACTTCGACGAACTGCCCCGGCTTGTGTCCCAGGGGCGCCTTGTCCGGCAGTTCCAGCTCGAACAGTTTCTCCAACTCGGTCTCCTGGCGGATCCGCTTGATGGTGGCCCATTGCGGCAGATAGGGCGACTGGCTCATCGCGCGCCTCCTTGGGGGCTCTTTTCCGCGAAATGGTTGACGGTGTCAACGACGCTGATGTGCACGAGGCAGCTGCGGACGCACCGTCCGCAGGCGACGCAGAACGTCTTCTTGTACCGGATGACGGGGTAGAGAAACTTGCGATAGAAACGATGGCGGTTTCGGTCGCTGCGGTGCTCGCGGAAGTTTTCGCCGCTGCCCACCAGGGCAAAATCCTCGAGCTGGCAGCCGTCCCACACCCGCTCTCGCTCGCCCCGCTTGAGGCTGGCAATGTCGACGTGATCCTGCACGTCGAAGCAGTAACAGGTGGGACACACAAGGTTGCAGGCGCCGCAGGACAGACAACGCTGTCCCAGTTCCTCCCAGATCCCATCGTGGTACTCACCGCCGAACAGCAGCGGGAGATGCTCCACGTCGGTCCGGACGGCGATTTTTTGGCTGGCGGCTTTCTTGTCGTACCACTCGCCGACTGCCTTCACCGCCGTGTCCACGATCGGCACGGTGCGGGCGTAAGCATCGAGGGCGGTTTGCCCTTTGGGCGATCCGATCTCCACGGCATACCCCTCGCCGATATCCGTGAGAAACAGGTCGAAGCTGTTGTCGGGCGGCCGGATGGTGCCCATGCTCGCGCAGAAGCACTGGTCGTCCGGCATGCAGTTGACGCCGATGATCAGAGCGGCGTTGCGCTTTTCCAGATAATTCGGATCCGGATTTTCGTCCTGGAACACCATGTCCAGGCGCTGGATGCCGTGGAGGTCGCACGGGTGGACCCCGACAAGTGCCAGCGGCTGCCGTTCCACCACCGGAACGATCGTCGGCTGGTCCGCTGACAGGTCAAACCTCAGGAGCGTTTCGCGCTGGGGGAAAAAGAACTTCTTGGGCGGCAGAATGGTGTGGACGTAGTCCATCCGCAGGAGGGAGTAATCGTCCAACGGGGCGAAGGTGAACTGCCCCGGCTCCTTCTCAACAGGTCCGACCAGATGAAAATCCCGGGCCATCTTTTCCAGGAAGTCGGTGAAATCTTTCTTCGCGATCAACCGATATGGCATTAATCCTCCTGTCTCGCCACCGGCGAGATGAGCGCAAATTGCGCCGAGCGTGCTGTCAGATGTCCACCCTTTTCAATTATCATCGAGGCATTTCAGAGTCAAGCTGATATCTGTATTGGGCGATCTTCCGTCTGCCCGTCATCCCGCCCGACATAAAAGAACCTCCCCGCCGGAGTGGCGGGGAGGGCGTGATCCATGATACCCCGGGAGATATTACTGGACGGTGACCAGCGGTTTGAGCTGGGCCATCTTCTTCTCCCCGATCCCCTTGACCGCCATCAGGTCCTCGACTCTGAGAAACTTCCCGTTTTCCTTCCGCCATTCAACGATCCGTTGGGCGGTCTTGGGGCCGATGCCCGGAAGTTCCTCGAGCTCAGCCGCGGTGGCGGTGTTGATGTTGATCTTGCGGACGGTGTCCGCCTGCCCCTTGGGGGTGTCGTTCCCGCTCCCCTCCGCCAGGATCACGGGCGGGAGCGCGATCAGCATAGCCAACATCAGTCCGACGATCCATCTGCGATTCACGGTCATGGTACCCTCCCTTCCGACGTTTGTTGCGTGAACGGCCTGCGCGCGGGCGATCACGAGACTCACTCTGACAAACGTGGCCGGTGGGCCGGTTTCCGAAAAACTGACGGGGAGAGAGTGGATAGATCACTATCCGCTGATTTTAAATCAGTTCAAATGCGACAGATAACAAATCAATGCGAAACGGAAGTGATCTCCGGTCTAGGGAAGGCCAGACGGAACCCGGGCCGGTGGAATTGCACCAGGATTTCGCCATGCTGGTGAGTGGTCAGGTTCGGGATGCCCCGACTCTCCAGTCGGGCGATGACGCGCGGGGATGGATGGTTGAAGCGCCAGGGTGAGCCGCTGGAAATCAGCACCAGCGAAGGATCGACGGACCGGAGCAGCACAGGAGTGCTCGACGTCTGGCTGCCGTGGTGAGGGCTTTTCATAATCGCGCAGCGGGTCAGGCGACCCGTTTCGGCCAGATGCTGCTCGGTGGCGGCTTCGATGTCCCCGGTGAGCAGGATCCGGTGACCTTGCCACTGCCCCTCCAGCACCAGCGAGTTAGCGTTGGCCCGCGGGTCCGGTTCTCCTCGTTCGGGGTGCAACACGCGGAGAGTCAGTGAGTGAAATCGCAGCGTATCGCCCGTGGCCAGTGGACGGATGACCAGCCGATTCAGCTGCGCCTGAGCGGCCAGCTCTGCAGCGAACGGCGGACGCCTGCGCCACTCGGCATCGGAGACAAGCAAGGCACGGACGGGAAATGCGCGCAATAGTCCGATCGCCGAACCGGTGTGGTCCGTGTCGAAATGGGTGATCACAAGTGCGTCCAGCCGGCGGATCCCCTTTTCAAGAAGCGCGGGGATGAGCACGCGCCGAGACAGATCGCCGGAACCATCCCGCGCCTGATTGGGCGGCCCGACAGGTGGCGTGCCGCCGGTATCCACCATCACGGTGTCCCCTTCGGGGGTCCGAAGCAGCAGGCTGTCACCTTCCCCGACGTCAAGTACGCTGAAGTGCAACCCATCCGGCCCTGGCACGGGGACGCCAATCAGCACCACCAGCATGAGAGCGGAAACCAAAAACGCCGACCGGTGCCGAGGACGTTTCGTCACGAAGCAAAACAACAGCGCGGTCAGATAACACGCCGTCAACACGCCGCCGGGCGGAACCATCCAGAAGGGCGGCCAGCGGCAGGCGTCCACCAGCGTGTTGAGGACGCCGACCAGCCAACCGGCGGTCTGAATGAGCATTCCGGCGGCGGTGCCACCAACGGCGGCGAGAGGCACAGCCAGCAGCAGCAGGATCATGATGGGCCAGACCAGTGTCGTTGCGACCAGCGTCAGGACCGTGCCGCTCAGGGGCAGGGGGAAGTGCAGGGCGGCCAGAAGCGGCAGGCTCACCATCAGCACCGCCACAGAAGCGAGCAGGCCGCTGGCCACCCAGGCTGCCGCGCGCAGTCCGCGCCCGGCCCAACGGCCGAAAACCGCCGGTGCCAACCGGCGGACAAATCGGAAATGCAACCACTCCATCCGATAACGCCAACGGCGCCCGATCGAGTGGGGTCGGGCCGAATCGAGGTCGATGCGCGGAGAGAACAGAGTCCCGGCGGCGTACTGGAGTGGTCCCGCCACGGCCTGCGTCAACGGTCGGCCTACGAGGGCGATGGCGCACACGGCCGTAAAAGTGAGCTGAAATCCGGCATCGAACAAATACCACGGCTGCCAGGCCAGCAGGATCAGGGCGGCGAGGGCAATGGCGTTCAAGAATGCCGCGGGGCGGTCCAACAGGCGCCCGAGGATGTAAATCGCCGCAATCAAAAACGCTCGAACCACCGACACGTGGTATTGCACCAAAACGAGATACAGAGACAAGACCGCCAGGAGCAGAACATGACGCACCGGCGCCGACAGCGGCAGCAGTGCGAGCAAACCTCCAACAAACAGCGCGATGAGCGTGAAGTGGGTGCCGCTGATCACCAGCAGGTGATAAATACCGGCATCGATGTACGCGCTGCGCAGTTCGGGCGTGCTGATATTCGAACCGAGGAGCAGGGCGCCCAACACCTCGGCGCGGACAAAGTCGCCGGATTCCGCATGAATCAGGGTGCCCAGGCGCCGGGCGAGGCGGTCGCGCGGACCTTCGGCCGCCGGTTTCTGGATTGTCAACAGGCTGGGTGATTTGCAGCTTCCCAGCAACCGGATGTCGCGGTTCCAGTAATACAGGCCGGCCGGCCGCGAGCCTTCGTTCCGGAAACCGCGGGGGAGGGTCAGGCGGGCCAGACACTGGATGCGGTCGCCCCGACGCCAGTGCCCCGGCCAGTCGTGAGGCGAGTACACCCGCAGCAGAACGGGCAACGCCACCTCGGTTTCGCGACCCTGTCGCCAGATCCGATCCACCATGACCACACCCTCCAAGGCGTCGCGCGTGGGTGTTCGCCGTGGCAGATCCAGGGTCACACCCTCAATCCGCTCGTATTCGCCGGCCGTTGAATCGTCACGCCAAGCTGCGGTTTCAGCAACGGATCGGCTGAACCGGTCCTGCTCACGAAGTTCAAGGACTGCGCCCGCCAGCACAAACAGGCATCCCAAGGCCAGCAGGGCGGCCCGGTTGAATCGCCAGTGCACGGCCATGAGCGCCGGGATCAACATGGCGGCTGCAGCTGCGGCCACTAACGGCCAACCCGGCAGAGAAACTGCGCGGGCCAGCAGGATGCCGAGGGCGATCAGGGCCACGGCCGGCAACAGCGGAGATGCGAGTCCCAGACTGGCCGGTGTCGCCGGTTCACGCATGGCCTTCGATCCGGGCCAGGCATTCGATGTGAAACGTGTTGGGGAAGAAGTCAAAAATTACCAGCGCGGTCAGCCGCCGGCTGGCAGCCAGCCAGGAGCTCACATCCCGGCGCTGGGTGGCGATCTCACAGGACAGATACAGGATGGGGTTCAGGCGTGACTGTCCGACCCAGTGACGGACAGCGGGACTGAGCCCGGTGCGCGGCGGATCCAGGAACAAGGCATCAAAAACCGAATCCATTCCATTCTCAGCCAACCAATGTTCGACGGACTGGTTGCTGAATGTCAGATTGGCCGCCGCATGGCGCCGCTGGTTCAAGGGAAACAACCGGCCCGCCGCCGGATCGCCCTCGACGGCGTGAACCGAACGCACCCGCTTCGCGAACAGAAGGCTGAACAAGCCGATTCCGCTATACAGTTCCAGCAGGCGCGAATCGGCGCTCAGGTGCATGGCGGGGTGCCGTCCCACTTCTGCTGCGGCGGCAGGAAACGCTTGAAAAAAAACATCCGGACCGATTGTTAATCGAAGTCCATCGAAATCCAGATCGCCGGCCGGCACGGGTTCCGGCTGGGAGTCAAAGGCCACGGGGTAGGGAGCCGCTCGTTGTATCGTCTGTCGATCGATTGAATGAACCGGCAGGCGGTTGTGCAGCCGGACGAAAGGCACATTATCTACTATTATTATAGTTATTGATTGCGGCTTGATACCAGCGGCACGGAGTGCGGGCAGCAGTTCATCTTGGATGTGGGGCAGAATCCGGCGGATCGGCGCCGCGCAGATCAAACAATCACAAATATTTACTATATTATTAGTATTTAATTGGGCGAATCCGAAACCGCTCAGGTCGGGCGCCACCTGGAAGCGGACCCGGTGCCGGTATTCGAATTCCTGACCGTGCCGGCTGCCTCTCTCAACCGGTGGGCCGTTGGACCAAAATTCTTCGGCTATGCGCGCTTTCCAAAGCGTTTGACAGGGGTAGGCGAGATGCATCAATTGGCAGCCGCCGCACCGGCCGAAGTACGGACAGGGCGGCGTCCGACGATCAGGCGATGGGCTGAGCACGTCGAGCAGTTCGGCCTCGGCGTACGACTTGTGCTCGGTGCGCACACGAACCCGGACATCTTCTCCGGGGGCGCTGAATGGAACGAAGACCGCCTGGCCGTTGGGCCGCCGGCCCAGTCCCAGTCCTCGGTGTATCAATTTGTCGATGTGGATGATCTCGGTCATCGGCTGTCCAACAGCGTGAGTTCGGACAAGCCGAACCGCTCGCGGATGCGGCGGCGGGTCAGACTGTCCAGAATGCGCTGGTACATCTCGGGCGGCAGGCTGGCGCGGTGATGACGGAGCTCCCGTCGGCAGGCCTCGACCAGCGCCTTGCGCTCAGGGACGGGTATCGTGTCGGCCAGCGCAGGGGCGAGATCGTCGTCGATCGCGCGCAGGTCGTTTTCCAGCCGCTCGGGGTCAGGGCGGTCCGAGCGCTTCACCGCAGCAATGATTTCCTCGAGGCGCCGGGCTAACCGCACGCCGCTTTCCGCAGCCGGGGTGCCGGGATGCCGATCAGCCAGACAGCGCAACTCGACCTGACGTTTGGTCAGGAAACCTGGCAAGTCTGACGCCAGCATCATGGGAGCGGGATGCTGCGACGGTTCCGTTGCCTCGGCGGACTGGCCTTCCAGACTAAGCAGGTGGTGTTCGTACTCTTCCAGCACGGCCTGGTTACAGTAGAACAATGAGTTGACCAGACGGTGGCGCAGCTGTTTTTCGCGAAATGCCGTCATCGCACGGTCGATGCCGCGAAGCGCCACATGGATCGGAATGCCCATCGTCTGCCAGGTTTCGATCAGTGTCCAATCCAGCGGGGACAGCAGAATGTGCTTGCCGCGTTTGGTAATGAAGTGATCTTCGATGTCGGTAAAATAGTTGAAATAGTTAAAGCGTGGCTCGCCCATGAGACTCTCTGAAAGCATAATAAATGCCGGCGGGCGTGAAGTTGTCGCCGGCCGTGACCTTGCGATCTACACCCAAATCACCGGGCGTCGCATATGCGGTGGTGAGAAGCGGTTGATTTTCGACAGTAATAACGGACGGCTCGAAATCCAAGTACAATCTGACTGCCCGGATCAATGCGTCGGTCACGACCGGTACTCCCGAAGCGATGGTCGCAGCCTGGACAGCTGCCAAGTCGACCTGGTGAAAGGCGGATTATTGTGGCGGATTGCTTGTCTGTACTCGTCGACAATCTTGATCGGCTGCGAGGCCACCCGCCATCCATTTTCCGGACTGTCGGCTTCAGAAAATGTCACACACGTTACGTTGGTGTTGCCAACGTCGAGAAGGAGCAGCATGCCACACTCCGGCGATTCAGGCGATTTCAGCGTTGATGATTGCGGCGACGCGGTCGATTTCATGAATCCCTTGGCCGATGTTGGCCGAAGGGTCCAGGACGAGGACAACGTAATAATTATCCTTCAAATTCTTGGTGATGAAATTGGCGCCCTCGTAACCGGTGACGATCTTATCCAGGCCGGATACCCGAAGCCGGCTGACGATGCCGCGCATGTGCTGGAGAAGGATCCCCTGGTATGCCCCGAGCAACTTGGTTCGGAACGAGTCGAGATGACCATAATACTGCACGTATTCGCACTCGCCGTCGAGAAAAATCGCGCCTGAGGCGCCGGCGACCGAATCCACCAAGTCAGCGAGCAGTTTGGAAAAGGGCATGGTCAATTGCTCGTGACGTATCGCGGCTTTTTCACGTCTTCCGGATTGGGCAGGTCGATCAGACCCCGGGAAACCGCGGCCGCCAGCGCATCGACCACCCGGCGGTCAAATTTCTGGCCGGCTTTGCGGTGGATGATCTCCAGTGCTTCATCGGTGGCAAGGGGTTTTTGGTAAGGTCGTTCGGTGGTCATGGCGTCGAACGCGTCGGCGACGCCGATGATGCGGGCCGCCAACGGGATCTCGTCACCCTTGAGACCGCGCGGGTAGCCGGAGCCGTCGAGCGATTCATGGTGATAGCGCATGCCCGGAATGATGTGCTTGAGCTGTTGGATCTGGCTCATGATGTTGCCCCCCAACTCGGGGTGCTGTTTCATGACCGCATATTCATCTTCGGTGAGGATGCTCGGTTTCTGGAGAATTGAGTCCGATATGCCGATCTTGCCCACATCGTGGAGCAGGGCGGCGATCTGAATGTTCTCCACCTCCTCGGTCGGGAGACCGAGTTCCGTGGCAATGATTTCCGAATAGCGGGTGACCCGTTCCGAATGCCCGCGGGTGTAGGGATCCTTGGCGTCGATCGCGGCGGCCAGAGTCCGGATCGCGCCCAGGAACAGCTGGCGGTTCTCCTCGGCCGCCTGCTTCAGGCGCTTGATGTAGTCCTCGATTTCTTCGGTCATGAGGTTGAAGTTCTCAGCGAGGATGCCCAGTTCGTTGTTGGATCGGATGTCCACCCGCTCGCTGAAGTTGCCGTCGGTGATGGAGAGAGTCTTCTGCGTCAGGATCTGGATGGGAATGCTGATCTGCTGCGAGAACAGAAAGCTCATTAGCAGCGCCAGGATGATCGACAATAGAATCCAGTACACCGTTTGCCGGCGCATGTTCTGGATGACGACATTGGCCACCTCGGCCGGCGTCTGAACGGCGACTCCCCAGCCGACGACCGTGTCAGGAATCATGTACACGGTGCCCAACATGTCGACGGGGCGCCCGGATGATCGGTCCGTGAACGGGAAGGTGGAAATGGCATGGGAGCGCAGTTTGCGCAGTTCCTGGAAAATGGGACTGTCGGCGACGTTGATCTCGGCGCGGATCACCCGGATTTCCGGATGGAGGATGATGTTGCCCTGGCCATCCAGAACGAAAGCGGTATTGCTCGACTGGTGGGCCCGCCGGACGGTGTCCATCACATCGGCCATGCTGAAGACCATGGTAATCACACCTTGGATCTTGTTGTTGATCAGCACGGTCTTGCCGATGACAAACAGCACCTGATTGAAGTCCTCGGAGTATTGTGGTCGGGAAATATGAAAGTAGTCCGACGACAGACACCGCTGGATGGTGTCCATCAACTCGCTGTTGATAGGTGATGCCTCGTCGATTTTATATCCGGCCTGCACCCCCCGGTTGTTCAGATACAACACCCGGATATTGATGATCCGGTTGTGAGACTGGAACAATGCCGTGATCAGATCGCGGGTCTTGCTGTCATAGAACACCGCGCTGGGATTGTCGGATACGAAGCCGATCTCAACGCTTTTCTCAACTGGGGTGATGATATTGGCGGACGATCTCAGGAAAAGGGCGACTTCGCTGGCCACCGATTTGCAAATCTGCAAATGCAGAAGTTTCTGGTCGGTATCCAGAATGCCGGCATTGTACGAGATGAGGTTGTAGCCGCTGATGATCAGGGGGATGGTCCCGACGATGAGCATGGACAGGACCAGCAAATTGACAATGCGGCCGCGCTTTTTGCCCGTCTTCCGGATGCCTAACATATTGCCTCGGGTTCCCGTGCCGTCCAAGCCGGGGACCGATTGTGAAGCGAGTATATCACAATTCTCGCAGTGCTCACAATCAGCCGGATAAGGTAAAACCGGTTGCAGTCGGACCCAAGCACGGGCCAGGAAAAAGCGGCGGATCCGGCACCGTCACTGCTGGTCTTTCATATGTTTGGCGTACATGTAATGGATTAGGCTCAGAGGGAGCGGCATCAGGAATTCCACACCGAATCCGTGTCGGGGCGGTGAGGCGTTGACTAGATTGACGCGGCGGACGATGCGTGACGGCAGCTCGACGGTGTGGATGCGCGATCGAAGGATCAGCGTGAAACGCTCCAGCTCGATCGGTTCGCGGGTTTCGAAATAGGTGCCACTCCAGCTGATGTCGCGGCAGACTACCGGATACTGCGCCGTGCTCCCCTCGGGTTGGGCGAATGCGACAAATTCAACCGGGATTCGGGTGAAATGCCGGGGGCTGTAGGTCAGGACTTCGACCAGTTGTTGGATTTTGGCCAGATCGAGACGTTTGAACGGATAGGGCTTCTTACCGAACAGAAACGCCTTGTGTTCAGCGATCTTGTTGCCGGCGTGCGTGACCGGAATGATGGGAATCTTTCCCGGTTGTTGGCGGAAGAACAGGGAGGCGATGGCCAGATAGTTGTCCATGAGGTTGCGGGAAAGGCCCAGGATGATGACCCAGTCGTCGGACGGGTTGCCCCTGATGAGCTGGAACACGTCCGTAACGGTCTTGACCGAGTTCACCTCCAGACCTTCTGAGTCGAACTCGATGCATCGGGTATCCAAATTGAGGTAGATGCAACGCAACGTCCCAACCGGTGCTTCGGGAGCTGGCGCTGCAGTACGCTTTGCCTTCATTTTCATAAGAATGCCGAGGGCAATCTAACAAATTACCGTAGGGAAAGCAATAAGGTTCGGGCCGGCTGGAGCCGGCCCGAACCGCGATCATCCGGATGTGACAGGCAACGCGGCGATCAGTCGCCTTTCTGCGCCTTCATCCGTTCCAATAGTTCTTTGGGAAACCGCTCGCCCAGTTTGGTGGCAAATGACGCCACATCGGTCATGTACCGCTGCTCGTCGCTCTCCTTTTCGCGGCGCGGCGGACGGCGGCCGCCCTTGCGCGGAGCGTGGCCGGCACCCGCTTCACCGGCCTCATTAGCGGGCGGCTCGCCCATCCGACCGCTCAAGGCGACCTTTTCGGTGTCTTTGTTGATATGCAGAATGCGGACAGTCACCTTGTCGCCGACGTGGAGGGTTTCGTCGATGTTACGCACGGGAGACCAGGAGATCTCCGAAATATGCATCAGCCCTTCGACCTGTTCCGAGAGCTTGACGAACGCGCCGTACCCGACCACGTTGGTGATCTCCCCTTCGAGGACGTCGCCGGGCTGGTGATCCAGTGCGAACTGGGTAAACGGCGAAGGAGTGACCTGCTTGAGGGACAGGGAAATCTTTCGTTCGGTAGGATCCACTCGCAGCACCATGGTTTCCACCAGGTCGCCCGCCTTGATCACTTCACTGGGATGATTGATCCGGCGGGCCCAACTCATCTCGGAGATAGGAATGAGGCCGGTGACACCCGGTTCCAGCTTCACGAAGGCGCCGAAAGATTCGAGTTTTTCCACCTTGCCCTGGACGCGCTGTCCCAGCATGTACCGGTCGCCAACGGTGAGCCAGGGATCGGCTACCAATTCCTTGAGGCTGAGACCGATGCGCTCCTTTTCCATGTCCAGCTCGATGACCTGCACATCAATTTCCTGGCCGACCTTGACGATCTCAGAAGGTTTTTTGACTTTGTCCCAGGAAAGATTGGAGATGTGAATCAGGCCTTCCATGCCGCCCAGATCCACAAAGACACCGTAACCGGTGAGTCGGGTCACTTTGCCCTTGACCACCTGGCCGACGCTGATCTGGCTCCACAGGTCGTTCTTGAGGCGGTCTTTCTCTTCCTGCAGCAGGGCGCGACGGGATACGACCAGCTTGCCCAGCCGGGGATGGAATTTCATGATGCGGAACTGTTCGGTGCGGCCCACCCAGGTGTCGGTGTTTTCGACAAAGCGGAGATCGATCTGTGAAGCGGGCAGAAAGCCCTCAAACCCCTCGATGTTGACACGCAGGCCGCCCTTAACCGATTCGCTGATGATTCCGGTCACCGCCGTGCCGTCCTCGTACGCCTTTTTGAACTGGCGGACCATCTCCTGCCGGCGGGCGTTCTTGTGAGACAGGCGGATGGTGAAATCGGTGGTCACCGAGGAGACCACTTGCACCGTGATGGTATCACCTTCCTTGTACAGGAACTCGCCCTGGGCATTGCGGATTTCCTCGGCGGGAAAGCTGCCCTCGCAGCGGGTGCCGATGTCCACGAGCACATCATTGTCCTTGATCTTGACAATGGTGCCCTGCACAAACTCGCCTTTCTGGACATTTGGAACCTGTTGGTCCCAAGCAGCCATCATTTTCTCGAATTCCGAGCCGGTGTCCGGCGCTGGGGGCTCCGCCGCGGCGGCGGGAACCTCGGCCGGGGGCGTCGCCGCGGTTTCCATCGGGACGGCTTCGACCGGCGCGGATTCACTCACGTGCGGACGGGCCTCCTCGGTGGGATTCGGGGTCGCCTCAGGCACTGGCTGGATGTTGTTTTCCAGGGGGTGGTTCTCGCTCATCCGGACACCTCGTTATAGACTCCCAGACAAAGAGTGATACTGTATCCAAAAAGACATGAAATGACAAGTATTTTTCCGATTGCAAAAAAACATTTTCTCCGTGAGAATTGCAGTCCTCGGGTATTGAATAACTTCCGCGTGCGATCCATCCGCGTGGGTGGGGCGTGCCGGCCGGGAGGACAGCGCGCGTGGCCTCAAAACGTTCGGATGCCTTACTTTACGGTTTCGGCCGCGGCATCATGACGCTCCTGTACGTGCTGCCGCTCGGTGCGGCCATCGGTTTCACCCGTTGGGTAGCCGGCCTGTATTTCCGGTTGGACCGTCGCCACCAGCGGATCGCGGACGTGAATCTGTCCATTGCCTTTCCGGACATGACGCCGGCCCGGCGGCAGCAGGTCGCCCGGGATTCCTATCGGAACCTCGGTGAGATGCTCGCGTTGATCGCCCATTTCCCTCGCCTGCGCGACCGAAAACGCCTGAGTAAGCTGGTTCGGTACGACTTCACGGACGAATACGTTAAATTCAAGGCGGAGAACCGTCCGGTCCTCATCCTGACGGCACACCTCGGATGTTGGGAACTGCTGTCGTTTGCTCACGGTGTGTTCCACCGGCCCATCCACTACTTGTATCGCCCTCTGGATAATCCGCGCATCGACAATGCCTTGCTGCGCTATCGCGGGCTGTCGGGCAACCAGGCCATCTCCAAACGGGACGCGTCGCGCAAGGTGCTTCGGGCGCTGGCGTCGGGCGCCGACGTGGGCATTCTGGCGGACCAGAACGTGCAGGAGCGCGAAGGCGTGTTTGTGGACTTTTTCGGCAAGAAAGCGTGTATGACTTCGGGCCTGGCCCTGCTGGCGTTACGGAGTGGCGCGGCCGTGATCCCGTCGTTTCTGGTGCCGGATCCGGAACGGCGGACTCGCTATCTGATCCATGCGCTGCCGTCCATCCCTGTGCGCAACACCGGCAACACCGAGGCCGATGTCCTGGAAAACACCAGCCGCTACGCCCGCTGCATCGAGGAAGCCATCCGGCAGTGGCCCGACCGGTGGCTGTGGGGGCATCGCCGTTGGAAAACCCGCCCGGTCGACGACCTGGCGGATCCCTATGCTGGAATCTGAATCCTAACTTCGCCTGAGTGCGGCTTCGCCGGATCCGCTCAGATCGGCTGCGCGCACCCGGTCGTCAGCCAGTGCGCCCAATCGGGTCGGTGGTTGGCCGCCGCCGTTCGTGCCGCAGCGGCCCAATCATACGGGACGGCCACGAACTCGACCTCCCAACCCGGCGCTCGGTGACACAGGATCGCATAGCGGGCAAGAGGCGTGCCGGCGGCCATCACATGGGGATAGGGTTCTTCGTCCCGGTAGGCCGGCAAGCCCACACTGCCGGGGTTGACCACTTGCCGCCCTCCGGAAAGGAGAACACGCCGCGGGGTGTGGCTGTGCCCGCAGGCGATCATCTCAAACGGGAGCCCCTGCAATTGCCGCTCGAGCGGTCGCCGGCCGATCGGTCGGACGCGGCCATCGCGGCCGACACGATCCAGAAGGTATGCATCGTCCTGTTGAGGCGTGCCGTGGCAGCAGAAACACACACCGGCCACCACCGCGGTGGGCGGCAAAGTCCCCAGCCAATCGAGGTGGCGCTGAGTGAGCCGGCTTCGGGTGAAGGCCCAACTGGGGGCTGTCTCCCCATCGGGTGACGACTGGAGGAGCAACCGGTCCTGATTGCCCCGGACGCTTGCCAGGGACCGGGCCATAATCAGGTCGGCGGTGCCGTCCGGGTCGAGGGGGCCGTACAGGCTGTCGCCCAAATTGGCGATGTCCCGAATGCCCCGCCGGTCCAAATCCTTCAAGACGGCTTCCAGGGCCCAGCGGTTGCCGTGGATATCGGCGATGAGGGCGATCGCGCCGTGCATCGGATGAACAACTCGTTCGAGAGGTCGTTCAGTCGACGATGAATAGCGTCGCCCCGGTGCGGGTCACCGAGCGGTGGGCGACGTCGCCGTCGGCCACCTGGTAGCTCATGCCGGCGGCCAGGTGCACGCGGCGGCCGTCCTCAAGCTCGGTTTCCAGCTCGCCGTCCAGCACGAGCAGGATGTGACCTTTCTGGCACCAGTGGTCGGCCACATAGCCGGGGGAATACTCCACCATCCGCACCCGGATCTCGCCGCACTGGCGGGTGCGCCACCGGGCCTCGCCGGTGGTGCCGGGGTGGACGGTCGCCTCCACGGCGGACCAATCGGTGGTGTCGAAGGGGATGTTGTTGATTTTCAAATGGGACCTCCTCCGGAATGGTCGATGGTGCGACGTGGGGCGTATCATCTGAGGTGACAAGACGCTGTATTGTACGGAATCACTGCCGTTGCGTTTGACGGTATCTTGGGAACGACCAACCAATCGATTATGCCCGGCGCCAACCAGTGGAGTGCCCCGACTGGCGGGGGCTCGATTATGGGCGGCAGAAAGCGGCCGGCCGCGGGGACGATCGATCGGGTCAGATGGCGGCTTTTGGGAAGCGGTCCGAAAAAAGGGTCAGCACGACCAGGAAGAACTTGACCAAGTCGGCGCGCAGCGCCTCATCGACGCTCCCCTCCTCGGTCAGTTCGTCGAGGCAACCGTCCCAGACGGTGTAAAACAGGCGGGCCCACTCCCGAGACAATACCGGATGATCCCAGGCGTCGACTGCGGCTTTGTCGAAAAAGCGGTCCACGGCGTCGATGGCGGCCAGCACGTCCTCTTTGCCGAAGGCCGGGGGCGGTGATTGAAGCCGCTCGTCAAAATATGCCTGCAGCGCGTAGACGTGGAAGACGCATTCGCCGAGGAATTCGGATTCAATCTGGTGGGATTCCTCGATGGCGGTGAACAGACCGATGAGCCATGGCTGGGTTTCGTCGGCGAACTGGCGGAAGAGGGTTTCGATCTCCTCCTCGCTCAGGGCCCCCAGGCGGGTGTCCAGCTCATCGATGAAGGTGTGGAGGGTTTCAATTTTAGCCGCCGGATCGTGGCTCATGCCGCCCCCCCCCACCTTATTCCTTGCCGCCAGCGGCCGTGAGTATTTCCTTGATTTCAGGGCGGAACGCATAATACAGCGCAGCGTGCCCGTTGCCATCCTTGGCGTTAACGTCTGCGCCGGCCTTGATGAGGAGCTGGACGACCTCGGTGCGATCATTGGATGTTGCGGCGATCAGGGGCGTTCGCTCCTCGAAACAATGGACATTGACTTCGGCTTTGCTGGCCAGCAGGAGTTGAACGACTTTAACGTGGCCGGCATCGGCCGCGATGAAGAGCGGGGTGCTGTTGAATCGGGTGCGGATCTCGGTCTTGGCGCCGCGCTTGAGAAGTTCCCCAACGACCCCGGCGTGCCCCTGCTGGGCGGCGACGTACAGTGCAGTGGCTTTGGATACACCGATCGGCTGGTTGATGTCGAGTCCCTTGTCCAACAGCAGTTTGACGATCTCAGTGTATCCGCCGTGGGCGGCTTTCAACAATGTCGAGTTGCCAAAATTGTCCGCAGACGCGGCGTTGGCGCCCTTGGCCAGCAGGAAGCGCACAACCTCGAGCTTGCCGCCGCCGGCGGCGAACTGCAGGGCGGTCCGCCCGTTCTCATCGCCGGCCTCGATCTTCGCACCCTTGGCGACCAGCGCCTTGACCTGTTCCAGGTTGCCGGCCTTGGCGGCGGCGATCAGGTCCTCATTGATTCCGGCCGCGACGTCGAGCAGAGCGCAGCACAGGATAAGCACACTCAGAATGAAGGCACGATGCATGCGACTTTCCTCCTTGCGGGAACCGGTGACCGATCGCGGCCGGGTCATCGGCGATGGTCGAATCATAAGAGATGACGGCGCCAGATGCAAAGACGAAGATGCAGAAAAAATGTCGAAGGTTTCAGCTTGGATCTGATCCGCTTGACGCGTTTCCGACCACCGCCCGAGTACGAGTAGTCGGACATCACTCTGTGACGGCTGAACAAACAGGTTCGATCCGAGACTCACATGAATGAGGGTGTCGCCCGATTCGGTTGAACGTCACTGCGCGGATGCGACCGCATCGGCAACTGCAATCATGGCCGATCTCCTTTGAGCGTCAGTTCGCGCACGTCGATTCGAAAGCGCCGCAGCAACGCGGCAACTTCCTGGTCGGAGAGACACCGGTTCCGCTGGACGCGTCGTCGTTCGCGCAGCACATGCGGCATCAGTCGAAGCACGCCGGCGTAGGCCCGGACCAGGACGGCGAGCAGGCGGAACCGACTGTGTTCGCGGACAAAACGGCCGGAAGTGCCTGTCCGGCTGATCGCTCCCCACGTCAGCCACAGGTACCGCCGCAGGGTCCAGTAAGGGTTCTGAACCAACAAGCCGAGGGGAAAATCCTTCAGGGCGAGGAGCAGTCGGTTGCGCTCCACCAGACGAATCTTCAGCGGTGAAAATGCGCCGGCGCTGGCGCTGTGATGGTGGTGTACCACCGCCTGCGGTACGTACCAGGCCCGCCAGCCCAGCAGTCGTGCCCTCAGGCCCAGGTCGGCGTCGTCGCCGTAGGCGAAGAATGCGTCATCGAATCCGCCCGTCTGGGTGATCAGCTCGCGATGGTAGAGGGCGGCGCAGCCGTCGGGCCAGAGGATCTCCTCCTCCCGGTCGTACTGGCCATGGTCGGTTTCACCCGTGCCCCGGCCGCGGTTCTGACCGTCGGGCCAGATGAGGTGGCCGGCCTTGTCAATGACGCTGGGTGCGCCGGCGAGCAGTATCTTGCCGCCGAGCATGCCGATGCCGGCAGTTGGATTTCCACGTGCCACCAGGTGGGCCAGCCAATCGGGCTCGGCCACGGCATCATTGTTGAGCAAGGCCAGCCATTCTCCGCGGGCATGGCGGAACGCCAAATTATTGCCACCGGTGAAACCGGTATTGGATTCCAGCAGGAAGATCCGCACGTTTGGTTTTTCACTCCAACGGCGGACCGTGTCGGCGGAGCCGTCGGTGGAGCCGTTGTCCACCACGAGGAGCTCAACCTGGGGGTACGTCTGGCTGGCGACGGACGCCAGGCAGGCGTCCAGGTACGGCGCACCGTTCCAATTGACCACGATCACGCTGACAAGGGGGCACGGGTCTGTGTGGCTCGAGGGTGCGGGTGGAACCACCTCAGGCATGGCAATCCTCATGGAACCGGCTGCGTGGAGCCGGGTAATCGTCTGTTCCGGCCAGGGCGCTTTCCGAATGCGTCGCCGGCGTGCAGAGATAACTGGTGTCGGACGAAATCGGCATGACACCGACCCGGTGAGTGACTGCTGGAAAAACAACCATCATGCCACCGGTGGAAACTGGATCTGGGCGATCTTTTCGGCCATGTCGTGGGCCGGACTGAACGCCAGCTCGGCGGTGGCGATCCGGCTGGTCCGCAGGCGCAGCTCGGCGGTCTCGCCCAGGGGGACGCCGTCGGCGTAGGCCGTCACGGGGCGCTTGACGGGTTCCAGGGCGCGGAAGACCACCTGGCTGTCGAGGGCGAGCATCACCGCCTTCCAGCCGGGCGGCTCCAGCACGTTGGAGCCCACGAGCACCAGCGCCGGTGTTTCGAACAGCACGGGCGTGGCGCCCATGGCGCGGGCGTAGGCGGTGGAACCGGCGGCGGTGGCCAGCAAGATACCGTCGCCCATCAACCGGGGGATCCGGATTTCCCCCCCCACCCGGACCTCCACCCAGGCGGTCTGGCCGGTGCACCGCTCCACCCAGGCGTCGTTGAACGCCAGCACGCCGGTGGTGACCCGGCCGCCGGGCGCCACCGCCTCCACATGCAGGAGCGGGGCCTGGCGGACCACCAGCGGCCCGGACGGCCAGCCGGCGGCAAAATCGGCGGCGCCGCTCAGCAGAAACCCGCGGTGACCGGTGTTGATGCCGATGAACGGCAGACGCTCGCGCCAGTGGCGGCGGATGGCGTGGAGCATGGTCCCGTCGCCGCCCACCACGAGGATGCAGTTGGGCGGGCTCGCAGGTTCGGTGCCGGCAAGGCGGGCGGCGAGTTCGCCGGCCTGCGGATTGGACTCATCCACGACCAGTAGCGGCCGGGGCGGGTCCAGCCGCAGCGGCGCCGTGCGCACCGGAGGCCGGCCGCGGTAGAGTCCGTAGCGGTCGATGTATTCGGCCACCCGGGGGTCCAGCCGATCGGTGACCGGTTCGTGGCGAAACAGGCGTTCGCGGACGTCGGCGCTGGACCCGGCGAGGTTCAGGTCGAAGAGGCGGGATCGGGGCGGCCGGTCGAGAGGGATGAGCGGATGGCCGGGCCGGGTGAACACGGCGAACCGCAGCTCCTGCCAGAGCGCCTCGCCGCGGGACCACCGCGTCTGGATGAAGGAGCGGCCTGCGCTCCCGCCGCCGACGAGGTCGCCGCCCACCACGTGCCACACCTCCCCCTCGGCGGCATAGCGGGTTTCCAGGTCGTGGTTGCGGGTGAACGTGCCTTCCTCGAGATCGAACAGATCCACGCGGACGTTGGCCAGCCCGCGAAACGCCATGTCAGCCATGGCCGCCCGATGAATGGGTTCCACGTCCTGCATGGACGGCTTGTCGGGTCGCGGTCCCGAGGGGACCACCACGACGCGATCGAACTGCCGGCTGAGCGCCTCGGCGATCGCCCGGTGATGCTGACCGGGCGGATTGAACGCGCCGCCGAACACGGCGATGGTGGGACACATCGTAGACCTCCCCGCGTTTGGCAAGGTGAGACGACTCCATTTCAGCACAAAGTCGGGTCAGGCACAACTGGGGGTTGTGGTGACGGCGGCGCAGAACCGCGCTCACCGCGGGACCGGCCCGTTGCCGGCTCACGGTACAGTCCGGCGCGACGGCAGATGGCCAGGATGTCCGGGGCGACGAATCGGCGCAGCGCCGCATCGTCGGCCCCGGCGACAGCCAGCGCGCGGATCCGGGTGGAGGAGATGTCGCGCACCGCGGCGGGCACCCGAATCCGCCCGGCGGCGTCGCCCGACCGGCCGAACGCCATCACCCGGCGGCTCAACCGGGCGAGCCGGCCGGCGTCCGCCGCCGTCCATGGCAGTCCGAGCCGGGCGAAGTACTCCGGGGAGCGGAGCAACCGCCGCCACGTGTCGTCACCCATGGCGAAGGTGATCGCCGCGTCGGGGAAGAGCGCCGCCAGCTCGTCGGCCAGCCGCACGAACAACGCCTCGCGCGTCACGCCGCCCAGGACGCGGCCGCCGGAGCGCTCCGAGAGCCGGGCGATCATGGCCAGGCGCTGGGTGAAGGTGGCGTTGACCGGCCAGACGGGGTGCTTGTCGAAATGGCGGAGCGGCACCAGCAGCAGGACGCGGTTGCACCGACGGAGGAGTTGGCGCACCATCCACTCGTGCCCGCGGTGCAGCGGGTCGAACGACCCGACGATCACGCCCAGGGTGCGCGTCCGGCGGGCGTCCTCAGTCAGGTTGGCGATGGTCACACGGTGCATGGCTCACCCCGCGAGGCGGTATTCCCGGCTGATGGTCCCGTCGCTGAACAAGTTGAGGCACCGCAGGGTGGAACGCGCGAAGTCCCAGACGGTCACTTCAAGTCCGTCCACGTCATAGACGGGATTGCCGGCGAACAGCCGAACCGGCGCGCAGCCCGGGAAGAAGTCCTCGGGCTGCGTCTCGCCGTACAGCCGGCGCAGGACCAGGCGCCGGACGGCCAGCTCCTTACAGCGACTGATGATTTCGGAAATCTCCCGCCGGTTGTCCAGTGTGACAAGGGTGGAGATCTTGATGGGAATCACCGCCCGGCGCAGGATGGCCGCCAAGTCCGGCCCGCCGTTGCAGCCGGTCATGTGGCGGATCGTCTCCGGCCGGAACGACGGGATGGAAACCGTGGCCCGGTCATAGCGGTTGAATATATCAATCTTGTCCAGCACCAGCCGGCCGTTGGTATGCAGCGACACCCGCACGCCGGGCAGGCGGTCACGCAGCCGGTCCAGGAGGGCGGCCTCGTGTGGGTAGAGCTGGGGGTCGGTGTTGGTGCCGGTGAGTGAGATCTCCCGGATCCCCTCGTGGACCAGCAGATCCAGGAATGGTTCGAGGTTGAGGAGGGGGAAGCGGTCGAGATTGTCCGGCAGCACCCGGGCGGCCAGGGTCCGGCCGATGCAGAGGGGGCACCGCTGGTTGCAGGGCCCGGTCAGGAGGATGTTGGCGAAGCGGTCCATGGTCATTCCTCCTCCAGGCCCAGCAGATGGGCCTGGACGCGCGGCGAGTAGAAGAGGGCGATGACGCCGTTGAACGCCGCGGCGCCCGCCGGGGTCAGGCGCAGGACCGGTCCGTGGTACTCCATCAAGCCGCGCGCGAGCACGAAGGCGATCGCTTCGGGGAAGCACGCCTCGAGGGGACGCCCGAAGGCGTGCCTAAACGCTTCGCGGTGGATCTGGCCGAAGTAGAACGAGACGGCGATCATCTTGGCCATGCCCTCGCTGGGTGGGAGGTGGTAGAGGTCTTGCAGCGGCAGCCGGCCGGCGGCGACGGCGTCCAGGTAGGGCCCCATCGTCTTCGTGGCGGCGCCGAGGTTGTATCCCAGAACGGTGTTGGTGAAGGTCTGGGCGCCGAGCCCCAGGCCCAGATAGGGCGTGCTCCAGACCACGCGCTCGGTGAGGTAGCGGCTGGTGCCGGGATCATCCGGGATCCGGCTGAAGGCGTTCTTGCCCGGGTTGGCGGCGTAGCCCGCCGCCAGCAGCAGCTCGCGGGCGGTGTGGTACATCGCGTTGATGCGGTCCAGGTCCACCTGCCCGGCTTCGCCGGCGACGCGGGTGCCCTTGTAGCGCATGCGGTACAGCGTGATGTAGTCGGGGGCCAAGTCGATGGCGTACCGGACGCTGGCCGCAAAATCGTCGACGGTCTGGTGGGCGAAACCGTACATCAGGTCGATGTTGAAGGCCCGAAAGCCGGCCCGGCGGATTTGGTCGGCGGCGAGCCGGTTGTAACCCGCCTGGTCGCGCGCGTAGGCCCGCAGGAGTTCGGGATTCACCGTCTGCAGGCCCATGCTGATCCGTTCGAACCCCAGGGCGTGCACCGCTGCCAGCCGGTCGGGATCCAGGGCGGCGATCTTGGGGGTCGTCTCGATGCTCATGGCGAAACCGGCGGCCAGCGGAAAAGCCCTCAGGATCCGGTCCAGCACGGCGCCGATGCGCGCCGGCCGGGCCAGGAGCGGCGTGCCGCCGCCCACGTCCAGGCCGGCCAGCTCGTGGGCGCCGGGATCCAGAAGTTCGAGGTACAATTCGACTTCTCGCTCCAGCGCCGCGAAATAAGCCGCTTCGGCCGCGTCGTCGTGCCGCTCGAGAACGGTGTACTCGCAGAACGCGCAGCGCCGCTCGCAGAAGGGGACGTGGACGTAGAGGCAGAGGCGCGGCCCGGCAAGCGCCCGGCGCAGGAGGTTCCGGTGCCGCTCCGGGTCCTGGCGGAAGGGCCAGATGGTCTTTCGATGGGCAATGGGATAGGCGGTGTTCGCCAGGTGGTGGTGCCTCAGCCCGGCGGCGAAGACGGCGGCCGGATCGGGACGCTCGAGTTCGGGTTCGGGCATCCAGAACAGGGGATGTTCGCCGCACACGGGACGCAGGTGTTTCTTTAGATCGCTCTGGGTGTGGGCGGTGGTGAGTGTCATGTCGGCCTCCTTTCTGGTTTTATTATATTTCAATATTATTAGTTTGTGAAGGCGAAATTTATCTCAGCCGGTAAAATATAATTGAACGGAAAAAGAATATTAGTTTGATATATAAGGATATAAATTGACACGGCTTTGATGATGCGAAGGGGTTGACCGCTCGACTGGTTTTTTATAAAATTAACAAAAGCCGTAGAGTTGGGGGTGCAGATGAACCGGAACGTGTTGGAGCGGCCCGTCGTGGCGGTGGACGTGGTGGCGCTGCGGGCCGGTGGCGGGCGGCTGGAGGTGCTCCTGGTCCGGCGGGCGGACGAGCCGTTTGCCGGTGCCGAAGCCCTTCCGGGGGTGGCGCTGCGTGCGGACGAACCGCTGGAGTCCGCGGCCGTCCGGGCGCTTGTGGACAAGGCGGCATGCACCACGCCGGCGGCCGAGAGCCTGTACATGGAACAGCTGGCCACGTTCGGCGCCCTGTACCGGGATCCGCGTGGCCGCACCGTGAGCGTCGCCTACCTGGCGCTGGCACGCGAGGGCGTTCTGACACCGGGCCGCGGCCGCTGGGCGGCGGCGGCCGGCTCAGCCAACCGGGCATTGCCGTTCGACCACGAGGCGATCGTGGCCGCCGCCGAGTCCCGGCTGAAGGGGAAACTGCGCTATACCAACA
>Ga0209605_1000447_pt1 | contig 52108 bp, 48 predicted proteins | sample AD_UKC035_MetaG_FD_184408 | JGI IMG/M metagenome (GOLD analysis project Ga0209605, IMG submission 184408) | Active sludge microbial communities of municipal wastewater-treating anaerobic digesters from USA - AD_UKC035_MetaG (SPAdes) (version 2) | ecosystem: Engineered > Bioreactor > Anaerobic >...
CGCCATGATCATCCGCGTCAACACGTCCCGCCTGCAATCGAATCTCGAGGCTCTCGGCCGGATCGGCCGCGACGCGGCCGGAGGGATCACCCGTCCGTCCTTCAGTTTGGCCGATCGCGAAGCCCGGGCCTGGTTTCGAGCCCGGATCGAGGAAGGCGGGCTGGAGTACCGGGAGGACGGAGCCGGAAACCAGTTCGGCCGGCTCGAGGGGGCGGCCGGGCCGGAGGCCAACGTCGTGATGGCCGGCTCCCATCTCGACACCGTCCCCAACGGCGGCATGTTCGACGGGGCGGCCGGCGTCGTCGCCGCCCTGGAATGCCTCCGGACGATCCGGGAAGAAGGCCTGCGCCTCCGCCTGCCTCTCGAGGCGGCCTCGTTCACCGACGAGGAGGGCAACCTGGTCGGCGATTTCCTCGGAAGCCGGGCGTTCACCGGAAAGCTGGACCGGGGGCTCCTCGAGCGCGGGACGACTTCCTTCGGCCGGCCCCTGGCCGAAATTCTGTCGGCCACGCCGTACACCATCGAAACGATCCTCTCGGCGGCGGACCGGGCGCCGGCCGTCGCGGCGTATCTCGAACTCCATATCGAACAAGGGCCGGTCTTGGAAACGGAGGGGATCTCGCTGGGTCTCGTCGAAACCATCAACGGAAAGCATTACCGATGGTGCGCCTTCGAGGGGGAATCGGGGCACTCCGGGACCGTTCCCCTGGAATTGCGGCGCGACGCCCTTCTCGGATTGGCCGACTTCGCCTTGAGGGCGACGCGGCATGTCGCCTCGGCCCGCTATGGAAGCTTCGTCACCATCGGAAAAGCCCTCATCCAGCCCGGCACCTTCAGCTCCATCCCCCGCCGGGCGGATTTTTCCTTGGAATTCCGAAGTTCCTCAAAGGAATCCATGGAAGCCTTGGAACGGGAGCTGCTCGGGATCGCCGGCGAGGTGGCCTCGGCCCGCCGCTTGAGATTCGCTTCGCGCTTGATGGACCGGACGGATCCGTACCGCATCCCCGGCCGCTTGGCCGGAATCCTGGCGGCCGAAGCCGACCGGCTCGGCTACGCCCACATGCCGGTCACAAGCGGCGCCGGCCACGACGCCCAGATTCTCGGAACGGTGACGGACGCGGCCATGATTTTCATCCCGAGCCCCGACGGCCTCAGCCACGCGCCGGAAGAATCCCTCCGCTGGGAGGATCTGGAAAAGGGGGCGAACCTCCTGCTGGCCGCTCTCCTGCGGCTGGCCTCTTAACAGGTTAAAACACGTCGGGATCGGGACGGAAGGACCGGCCGGCTTTCTTTTCCCCCTGCCGGCGCTTGTCGTCCAGCATTTTCGCCTTGGCCCGCCGGGACCGCTTGCGCTTCTGCCGGCGGATCTTTTCGATCCGCTGTTCCCGGGCGCTGGCTTCGCCTTTCCGCAATGTTTCGATTTTATCGACCAGGATGCGCCGGGCAAGAAACCGGTTGATCGCTTGGGAGCGCTCGCGCTGGCATTTGACCGAAAGGCCGGTCGGGACATGGATCAAATGAACGCAGGTCTCGACCTTGTTGACGTTCTGGCCGCCCTTTCCCCCCGATCGCATGAAGCGCTCGACGAAATCGGAGTCGCGCAGTCCGAGCCGCTCCATCTTTTCCCGGAGGGCGGCGATCTTTTCCGGACGGACGGGTCCGCACACCCTACTTTTTTTTCTTCTTCGGCGAGGCGGCGACGAGGTACTTGCCGCAGTTTTCACAAATGTAGATGTCGTTGCTGCCCTCGATGGCCGAGCTCATCTCCGTGGACACGCTGATGTTGCAGCCCTGGCAGACGCCGTCCTCGACCTCGGCCACGGCGAAGCCGTACCGCTCCATCAGCTTCTGGAAACGGGTCAAGAGGGCTTCGTCGAGCTCCTCCCGCAGAAGATCGGCTTGGGCTTTGAGGGTGGGCATCTGGGCCTTCGTCGCTTTCTTTTTCTTCTTCTCGATCTCCTGGAGCTTGCGCAGGAGGCCGGCCCGGCTGATGATCTTGTCTTCCTGGGGAAGGCGCAGCTCGATCTCGCCCAGGGCTTCCCACAAGGCGTTCTTGTCCTTGGCCTCGAAGATCCGCCGGCGGAAATGCGGATCCCGGAGGAAATGAGCCAGCCCGGCGAAGAGGTGGTTGAAGAGCCCCGGCAGGGTTGGATTCCAGATGATGAGGATGATCAGGTGGACTTTCTTCTTATCCGGGGCGGAGAAATCGATCCCTTCCGACGACCGGCCGACGGCGATGACGATCTCGCCGTCGGAATCGACCCGGGCGTGGGGAACGGCGATGCCGTCGCCCAAGGCGGTCGACTCGAGGGTTTCCCGGTCCATCAGCCGGGTCAGGATCATTTTCCGGTTCCGGACGAGCTTTTGCTTCGCCAGGACGTCGATCAATTCCTCGACGGCCGCGACTTTCTCCAAAGCTTTGAGCTCGAAGACAAGCTGGCTGATCTTGAAGTAATCCGAGAAGTGACTGATGCCCAGGACGTCTCTTTTATCCATGCGCCACCGTGGCTGATATATTACCCTAGGCAGCCGTCCGCGGTCAATGCGGCTGTTTTCTTTTGAACGAGCTCTCCGGCTTGAACTGCGGAAAGCCCGGCGAGGCGTCGAGAAGGGCGGCGATTTCCCGGGCCCAGAGAGCGATCTGGATCGTCCCGGCGAAATCCCAGTCGGGCTGGATTTCGTCGCCGACTTGATGGTAGCCGTTTTTTTTGTAAGCGGCCGTTTTCTCCGGCAGGTATTCCGGCCCCCGCGTCCGGGAGACCACGCCCTCGTGAAGCCAGGCGGCCGGAAGGCCGTTGCGGGCGAAGCTGAATTGATCGGACCGGAAAAAATAGCCCAGCTCCGTGTCCCGCTCCGGCGTGTACCGGAGATCGAGACGGGCGGCCGCCCGGGAAGCGATTTCGTCCAAGTCGGAGTGGGACGCCCCGATCGCGTAGACATCCTCGGTTTCGCCCCAGACGCCGGTCATCTCGAAATTGAGATCGGCCAGAACCGCGTCGGCTGGAAAGGGAAGATGGCGGACGAAATAATCCGAGCCCAGGAATTGGCTCTCCTCGCCGGTCACGGCGGCGAAAACGAGCGTCGCCCGCAGCCGCTCCGGCGCCTCGGCGCAGAGCCGGGCCAGGGCCAGCATCGCCGCCGTGGCCGAGCCGTTGTCCACGGCCCCGTTGAAGATCCGGTCGCCGTCGCGGGTCGGATCGACGCCCAAGTGGTCATAGTGGGCGGAAAAGACGATGAACCGCTCCCCGGGGCCCCGGACGGATCCGCGGAGCAGCCCGGCGACGTTGGAAGCCGAAACCGAACGGTAGCGGCACCGCTGCCGGACTTCCGCCGTCGCCCCGAGGGCGACCGGGACGAACTCCCGCGTTTCGGCCGCCGCCCGGAGGGCCCCCCGGTCCCGTCCGGCCGCGGCGCAGATCCGTTCGGCCGCCCCGGCGCTGATCCAGCCCCGGAAAAACAGGCGCTGCGGCTTGTCGGGAAGGAAATACTCCTCGTTGGACCATCCATTCCGGACGACGTCCCAGCCGTAAGCCGCGCCCTTCGCGTCGTGGATGATGAGACAGCCGGCCGCCCCGAGCTCGGCCGCTTTCTCGTACTTGTAGACCCATCGGCCGTAATACGTCATCGATTCCCCGTCGAAAAGGCCGCCGGGAACGTTGCCCGGCTCATTGATCTCGACCAGGAGGACTTTCCCCGCCAGGTCCATCCCCTTCAGGTCATCCCAGTCCCGTTCGGGGGCTTGGATGCCGTAGCCGGCGTAGACCAGCTCGCCGGAAACGCTCGGGGGCGCATCCTCCCGGTAGGAATTCACGACGAACTCCTCCCGGGGTTCCAGGGAAACGTTCACCCCGCCGGCCGCGACGGACAGGGACGGCTTCGGGTCGGGGGCGCATTCCCTCGCCTCGAACGTCTGGCGATAGCTTCCGCCCGGGAAGGCCGGCTCGAGGCCGAGACCGCGGAAAACCTGTTCCTGGTAGAGGGCGGCGATCTCGATTCCCCGGCCTCCGAGCGCCCGGCCCTCGAGCAGGTCGTCGGAGAGGAACCGGATATGGGCTTCGATTTCGGCCGGGGTGATCGGACGCGGGGCGGAAGCGTCCGTCCGGCAGGCCGGAAGAGCGGCCGCCAGGGCGGCCGCGGCCAGAAGGAAAAAAGCGGTCTTCGCGCGAGTCATGTCATTTTTCTCCTTTGCCGCCGGCGGAAGACGGCGGCGGACGATCGGGGCCCCGGCGGCTTTCCCGTTCCCGGGAGGCGAGGCCGAAGATTTCATGGACGCCCGATACTCCGGCCGCCCGGGCCGCCAAGGCGGCGCCGGCCTCGGCCGCTTCGAAGACCGTGCCTCCGCGAAGCAAGGCGGCGGACGCGGCCGCGGCGAAGACGTCGCCGCAGCCCGTCGGGTCGACGAAGACCGGCGCGGCCGCGGGCGGAATCCGGCGGACGCTCTCCGGCGTCGAAACCGCCGCGCCGGCCCGGCCCAGGGTGACGATAACGGCCCGGACGCCGAGACGGAACGCCCGCCGGGCTAATTCCTCGATTTCAGCCTCCCCGGCTTCGCGGTCCGGCCGGCCGACAAGACAAGCCGCCTCCCGGCGGTTGGCTTGAAGATAGGCCGCGCCCTCGACCCACGCCTCCCATTCGGGAACCGTCCGATACCCGCGGCGGGACCCGACGCGCGGCTCCAAGGCGAGGGAATGGATGTCCATCCAGACGGGACACGACGCCCGCCCGGCGACGGCGCGCCAGTCCGCGAGCTCGATATCGAAGCCGGAATTGAAGGCCATCATCAAAAAATCCAACCCGGGGAGAGCCTCGAGAACCGGGCCGGGGTCAAGCGGCGGCACGACGGATTCGAGGATCTCCTCCCGCTCCCGGGAGCGCCCGGCATATCGGAGCCGGACGCGGTTTCCGGGTCCGGGGACGAAGCGCAGGCCCCGCCGGTCCAGGTCCGGCCGGCCGCCGAGGACCGCTTCGACCTCCGGACGGAGCTCCCCGCCGCAGCGGGAAAAGAGAGCCGCCGGAACGCCCAGGCCCGAGAGCGCCGCCGCTTGATAAAGAATCCCGCCGACGGACCGGAACGCCCGGAGGGTCCGGCCGTCCTCGATTTCAATCGTGTCCGCCGTGATCGTTCCGATGAGGCCGCAGCAGGTCATGAGATTTCATCCTAGGCGAGCCCGGGATTTTTTTCAAGGAAAGAGCAGGGCGCGGCGATGAAGGCCGAGTTCGCCTTGGCGGCGATCCAAGGGGAAAAGACGATCGCCCCGATTGAGGGAGAGGATGGAATCCCCTTCGCCGGATTTGGATCCGGCGGGATACAGCTTGAGCCGCTTTTCTGGACGATTTTTGTTTTTTTATCTTCTTCCTTCTGGAAAAGACCGTTCTTTTGTTGAATAGGGATTTCTGGGGAACCGGCATGTTGCGAGAAAACGGCGATTAAGAATATAAGCGTTTTTATTCATGACCTCACCTTTCCTGTAAATATCTTTGCACGACTTCTCTGAGGAATTCCGGATCAAAATTCGAAGCCATCTGTCGGCTGAGATAAAGAATACACTTCGCTTTTAAAGACTCGTTTTTATTGGAAGTATTCCCGCGATAAACGAACGGAAGAATGGAGAAAACCGCCGTTACGTCCGGATGAAGAAATGCGTGTCCGTCCGCTCCTCGCTCCGGTCGGTCGCCGGAGGCGGGGCCGGCGAGAGGGCCGAGATCTCCGCCCGGAGGCCGTCGTCCATCGGGATCTCCAGGGATCCCAAAACATCGCGAAGCTGGGCGAGGTTGCGGGCCCCGATGATCGGGGCGGTGACGGCCGGGTGCCCGCCCGCCCAGGCGGCCGCCAGGGCGGCCGGAGACCACCCCCGGGCCCGGGCGAATTCGCAGAACCGGTCGACGATCTCGAAATTCGCCTCCTCGAAATAGCGCGCCTGGTAGATCTTGTGTTCGGTCAAACGGCCGGATGCCGGCCGCCGGTTCGAGCCGAATTTCCCGCTCAGAAAGCCTCCGGCCAGCGGGCTGTAGGGGATCACGCCCAATCCCTCCGCCTCGGCCATGGGAAGGATTTCGGCCTCGGCCTGGCGTTTGAGAAGGTTGTACATCGGCTGGAGGACGCCCGGCGGCGCCCACCCGTGGAGAGCTGAAAGGCCGAGGGCTTTCTCGGCCTGCCAGGCGGCGAAATTGCTCAGGCCGGGATAGAGGATTTTCCCTTGGCGGACGAGGTCGTCCAGCGCCCGGAGCGTTTCTTCGAGCGGCGTGCGGTCGTCGAAGCGGTGGATGAAATAGACGTCGATGCGGTCGGTCCGGAGCCGCCGGAGGCTGGCTTCGACCGCGTTCCGGAGATGATAGCGCGAGGCGCCCTGGGCGTTGGGATTCGTTCCCGTCGGGAAAAAACCCTTCGTCGTGACGACGACTTCTTCCCGGCGGTCCTCGATCAGCCGGCCGAGGATTTCCTCGGCCCGGCCCGCCTGGTACATGTCGGCGCAATCGAAAAAGTTGATGCCGGCCTCGCGGCAGGCGCGGAACAGCTCCCCGGAAACCGCCTCGTCGGCTTCCTTGCCGAAGGTCATCGTGCCGAAACACAAGGACGAGACGCGGACGCCGGTCCGGCCGAGATATCGATAGTTCATGACTCGCTCCTCTCCGCCGGACGGCCCCCTCGAGCGGCCGCGGCGATCATCGAAAACGGAGGGACACGCGGAGACCGGCCGGGCTCAATCGCCCCGCCGCCGGAGGATGTTCATGATCAAAGCGCTTTCCCCGCTCATAAAGGTCAGCTGGATGACCATGTTCTCCCTCTCCAGACTGGTGAATGCGCCCTGGGGGACGTCCGACTCCAGGACAAGGCTCCAACCGTCGCCCTTCAGGTCCTCGATGTAGGCCGCGACGTCCTCCGCCCCGGCGCCGCCGAACGTCACCGTCCAGGTCGTTCCCTCCGGCGACTGGGAATTCGTCGAATTCCGGATCGATCCCGCCCGGAACGGGGGAAGATCTTCCGGCAGGTCGGCCGGCCAGGATCCTCCTCCGGACGTGAGGACGGCGCTTCCCCCGGGCGCATGGACCGTGATCCGTCCCTTTTGGAAGTCGATGTCGGTCCGGCCCTCGGTGGCCCGGGAGACCAGGCCGGAAATTCTCTTCGCCTCGTCCTTGCCGGCGGGCGTCTTTTTGCCGCAGGCGGGGACGAAAAAGACCAGGACGGCCAGGAACGGGACGAGGCCGGGAAGTCGTCCGTGAGAGCGGCGGGGCGTCATGGGGATCTTTTCCTTTCCGGGAGGATCTCTCCCGAAGCCGTATTCTATCCCATCATCGGGAAAAACGAAATCCGGCCGGGACGACGCCCCCGGGGTTTGAAAACGCGGCCGATCTCGGGTAAGATTCCCTCTTTCCCTTGCGGAAATCGATCACAAACCAGGAGCTTCCATGCGCGCTTACGAATCCGTCGCCCTCGGCATCCCCGAAATTCTTCTTCCCCAATCCGGGCTCGACCTGACGAAATGGGCGGTCATCGCCTGCGACCAGTATACGTCCGAGCCGGCTTATTGGGAAAAAGCGGCCGGCCTCGTGGGGGACGCCCCCTCGACCCTTCACCTGATCTATCCCGAAGTCTTCCTGAACGAGCCCGAACCGGAGAAAAACGCCCGGATCGGCCGGATCCGGAAAACAATGACCGATTATTTCGCCCGCGGCCTCTTCACCTCGGAGGAGGGGCTGGTCTTCGTCGAACGGACGACGGGCGGAAAAACCCGCAAGGGCCTGGTCGCCGCCCTGGACTTGGAACACTACGATTACCGGAAAGGCTCGACGACCTTGATCCGGGCGACGGAGGGGACCATCATCGAGCGCATTCCGCCCCGCGTCCGCATCCGCGAGGGCGCGCCCATGGAGCTTCCCCATATCATGGTCCTCATCGACGACCCGGCCGACGAAGTCATCGGCCCGGTCGCCGCCGCCGCGGGAACGCTCCCCAAGCTCTATGATTTCGAGCTGATGCTCGGCTCCGGACATCTGGCCGGATACCGAGTCGCCGGCCGGGTCCTCGAGGACGGCATCCTCCGGGGACTTTCCCGGCTGGCCGAGCCGCGGGCTTTCGCCGCCAAGTACGGCCTCAAGGACGGCACGCCGGTTTTGCTCTACGCCATGGGCGACGGCAATCACTCGCTGGCCACGGCCAAAACCATCTGGGAAAAGACAAAGGACGCGGCCGGCGGCGCGGCCGCCGTCAAGGATTCCCCGCTTCGTTACGCCATCGTCGAGCTGGTCAACGTCCATGACGAAGCCCTGGCTTTCGAGCCCATCCACCGGGTTCTATTCGACATCGCGTCCGGCCGCGACCTCGTCGCCGAGATGAAGGCGTTCTACGGGGGGAACGTCCGGTCCGAATCCCTCTGCTGCCTGAACATGATGAAGGCCGCCGTGGATTCGCAGACCGGCCCGGCCCACCGCATCGGCCTTATCACCTCCGAGGGATTCGGAGTCCTGGAAGCCGAGGCGGCCGGCTCGAACCTTCCGGTCGGGACGCTCCAGAACTTCCTGGACGTTTTCCTCAAGGACAAGGGCGCCCGGGAAATCGATTACGTCCACGGCACGGACGTCGTCTCGGAACTCGGGGCCAAGCCCGGGAACATGGGCTTCTACCTCGCCGGCATGCGTAAAACCGACCTGTTCAAAACCGTCATCCTCGACGGCGCTCTCCCCCGCAAAACGTTTTCCATGGGCGAGGCTTGGGAGAAGCGCTTCTACATGGAAGGACGGAAGCTCATCTGATCTCCGCCCCCTCGACTTGAGATTTTTTCGGGAAAACGATCGTTTTCCACCGTCCTCGGTGAACGCCCCGAGGGGCGATGTTCGGAATGAGCGGCGTTTGACCGAGCCGCCGGCTCAATCGTCGAGGCGGCGGCCGAGCCGGGCGATCCGGAAGAGCCCGAAGGCGACTCCCGCCAGGTAAAGAGAGAGGAGGACGATTCCCGCCGGCCGGGACAGCGCCGGCCGGGATCCGCCGTCTCCGGCGCCGGGAAGCGGAACGGGATCCCAGGGAAGGCCGTATCGTTCCGCCAGTCCCTGGACGAAGAGGAGATGAATCACCGGAATCCCCCGCCGGGCCATCTCCTGGACCACGCCCCTCCGATCCGGCGGAGGAACGAAGATCTCCCCGGCCGGGTTGAACCCGGGCCGGAGCTTGAGGACTTCCCCGTCCGTCCCCATATCGGCGAAGCTTCCCCCGATGTTGACGAACACCCGGATCGGCCGTCCCCCGGCGCTTTGTTCAAACAAAGCGATCCGGGCGGCCACGTTTTTAGGAAGGTCCGGCTCCCGGATGAAGGGCAAGCCCGTCTCCTCGATTTTTTTCTCCAGAAGAACGCGCCCGTTCTCGGGCAGTCCCCCTCCGCCGTCGCGCCCGCCGCCGAGGGACAGGGCCGCGGGCTCGACGTCCAGGACGCCCGCGCGGCGCAGACAGTCGGACATCTCGAGCCAGGTCCAGCCGGGATCGTTGGCTCCCCAGCGGGACGCTCCCAAGGAGACGATCAAGCGCGGTTCGATTCCCCGGGCCGCGGCCGCGCAGAGGGTCGCCAAAATCAAGCCCGGGAACGATCCCGAGGCGCCGACGGCGGCCACGTCCCCCCGGCCGGCGCCCGCTTCCCGGAACATCCGGACGAGGGCCCCGGCGACGAGGGGATTCGCCGTCGTCCGCTTGGCTTCGAGCCGTCCGGGGGACGTCGTGATCGATGTGTCCTCCCGGCCGATCAAGCCCGTCCGGTTGATGTCGGAGAGGGGGTCGATGGGCGGACCGGAGGACTCCCGGCGTTCCCGGAGGGCGGCGACCGCCCGGGCCATCAAGGCGGCCGCCCGGCGGGCTTCCTCGTCCGTTCCCGGCGCAGGGAGAGGGGGCAGGAAATAGAAAAGCGCTCCGAAAGCCAAGCTCCAGAGGCCGAGCCCGGTCAAGAAACCCGCCCGCCTCCGGCGGGATTTCGTTTCTTTTCCCGGCATCGGTTCGAGCCGCGTTTCGTTCCTCATGATCCGGTCAGAAAAAGGCGATGAGCTCGGCCAGGGCCCAGGTCGCGACCGTCGCCGCGGCCAGGGCGGCCAGCGTTCTGATCATTTTTTGACGGGCGAGGTTGTTGGCCAGGATGCCGGGAATGACCCAGCCGATCACCCGCAGATCCAGGGCGGCCGGAAGCAGCGACGGCCAGATCAGAAACCAGACCTGTCCGATCAGGGCGCCCGCCAGAAGGAGAAAGACGAACCGCCGCCGGCCGAAGAGAAGGACATACCGGGCCGACGCCCGGTAGAGGCCGAGGGCGAGGAAAGCGGCGGCCAGGGTCGCCGCGATCCGGCCGGGCTGGTTGAGATAGAGGGCCAGGTAGGCCGGGACGATCAGGCCGCCGGGGACGACCCCCGTGATTTCGGCCGTAACGAGGGCGACAAACAGCCCGATGAGCATCGTCGTTAACATGGGATCCTCGTTCCCGCGGCGTTCCAGTACTCGACCAAGGCGCCGCCGAGGCCGGCGATATTCCCGACGCCCGTAACGACGGCCTCGCCGGCCGACATCGACCAGAGGGCGTTCGTCACCTTCGCCGGAGACCGGCCGGCCAGGGCGCCGATCGCGGGAATTCCCGCGGACCGGGGAAGCTTCAGGCGGCCGAGGGCCGGGGCCTGCTCGCCGATGAAGACGACCCGGTCGAACCCGGCGAAAAATCCGTCCCGGAGCGCCTCGAGCCACCGTCGCGTCCGGAAAGCGCGGTCGGCCCGGAGATTCAGCAGGGCGATCGCTTTCCGTCCCTCGAAGGAGACGCGGCGGCGCGCCCGTTCCAGGGCGATCCGGGTCGACTCCGGCTCATTGGCCGCGAAAATCGAAACGAAATGCCACGTCCGGCCGGAGGCGGGCGAGACCACCGACCAGGCCCGAAGATCGCCGAAATCGGGTTCGGCCGAGGCGATTCCCCTCGAGGCCGTCGGGCGGTCGATCCCGGCGCGTTCGGCCACGGCCAGGGACAATCGGACGTTCTCCGGAAAATCGACGAGGGGAAGCGGACCGTCCTCTTCGCTCCGGGGGACGGAAACGAGCCGGGCATTTTTTTCCCGGGCCGTCCGGGCGAACGCCGGGAAGATCTCCCCCTCCGGAACCAGGACCGTTCCCCCGCCGGGAATGGCGGCCGCCAGCGATTCGGCGATTTCTTCCCTGGTCCGGCCCATTTCCTCCTCATGATCGAGGCGGACGTTCGTCACGGCGAGAAGGCCGGGACGAAGGATCAGGTCGGATTCGACGGCCAGGCATTCCGGCCGGATGCTCATCATCTCGGCGACCAAGGCATCGACCCCCAGCCGGGCGGCCAAAGCCAAAACCCGCTTTTGCTCCAGGACGGATGCCGGACCGGGACGATCGATTTCCCGTTCGCGGCCGTCGGGAAAAATCAGAACGGGCTTCGAACCCGTCGTTTTGGCCAAGACGGCGCGGCCTGAGGCCCGGAGGGCGGCCGCCACCTGGCGGGTGACGGCCGATTTCCCCCGGGTTCCGGTCACGCAGATCCGCAGGGGGACTCGGGCGCGGAGCCGCGCCAGCCGCCGCCGTTCAAGGAGGAGAAATCCGCCGAAGAGAAGCAGAAGGATGAAACCGGGGAAAAGAATGCCCACGCGCGTATTCTATGGAAAGCGCCGGAAAATACCAACCCCCGTCCTAGCCGGGACTATTCATGAAAACGCCGTTTTTCGCAATCAACCGCAAAAACCAAGACCGGCGCTTTCACCCCTCCGGGCGAGCCGATAGGACCGCATCTGCTTCGTTGCAAAGGATTCGCCGTGCGATTGACACGGGCTTTGCGGTCCTCATCCTCTTGGTATCGAGGATGAGGGCAGCGTCACCCTTCACGCCTCGCGCTGAAGCCGCACTCTGACGGACTGCGAAGATCAACCAGAAATGGCCCTGCGGCGCACGTCCCCGAAGCCGCGTTACTTTTTTTCCGTATTCGTCATGTTTTTCGGCGGAGGGGGCCTGCGGTCCTCTCGACTCGGGCATAATCCGGGCGAGCCAGGCAAAAAAAAAGAGGCGGAAGATTGGGTGTCTTCCGCCTCCCCACTGAAAGGAAGAGAGTTGAAGGATATTGGGAAGGCACGGTATAGGTGCCTGCTTTTCATAATGCAGGAATCATGCCAATGCTGTTTCGGGCTGGATTCACCCAAAAAGGGTGAAAAATCGCCGTTGCCGGTGGATTATATCAGTAAATATTCTTTACGAACGTAAACATTATTATCGTTGTAAGCTTTTTTACAGCGGCCGGCCGGAGGCGTATTCGTCTTTCCTGAGAAGATAATCGATCGACCGGTTCAAAGCGTTGAGATCCAAGGGCTTGGCGAAGAAATGGCTGATCCGGAGACGGGCGAGGACCTCGGGCTCGATCAAGTCGGCATAGGCCGAAATCAAGATGACTTCCCCGCCGTATCCGTTCCGGCGCAGCGTTTCGACAAGCTCGATCCCGTTCATGTCGGGAAGGCGGTAATCGGCGATCATCAAGTCAATCGAGGTGTTTTTAAAACGGGATTGGGCTTCCGCTCCGTCCTTGGCCAAGTACACCCGGTAGGATTTGTTGAGAATAAGGAAAAACGTTTTGCGGATGGACTCTTCGTCGTCCACGATCACGATTTTTTTTGCGGCCATTATTACCATCCTTTGAACGATGCATTGTGTTTACTGCATGATTCGTGCCAATTGATGCTCCGGGAGCCAGGCGGGAATGCCGCCGGGTTCCTTTCCGGCGTAAGGGTTCTTTAAAAAAAGTAAAAAGACGTGGATCGGGAGGACGTCCCGCCGGGGTTATTCATAAGAATCATTCCGGTCAGGTCGTCAGCTGGTAGTCCTTGATTTTCTTGTCCAGGGTCGGCCGGCTGATCCCGAGGATCTCGCTGGCTCGGATTTTAGATCCCTTGACCGCGGTCAGAACGTACTGAATATACTCCTTTTCCACCTCGTCCAGGGGCACGAGCTCCCGGACGCAGGTTTTCTTCTCCTCCGATTCCAGGGGAAGGTTTTCGAGAAGGATCACGTCTCCCTTGGCCAGGATCACGGCCCGGATCAGGGCGTTTTCCAGCTCCCGGACGTTCCCCCGCCACGAGTTCTCCTGGAGGGCGGACATCACTTCCGGCGGAATTTTACGGACGTTTTTCCGGAGCTCCCGGTTGATTTTTTCCAGGAGGTAGGCGACGAGGTCGGGGATGTCTTCGGGCCGCTCGCGAAGGGCCGGAATCTTGATTTCGACGACCTTGAGGCGGTAATAGAGATCCTCCCGGAACCGTCCGCTGTCGATCTGGGCCCGGAGGTTCTGGTTCGTCGCGGCGATGATCCGGGCGTCGGTCTTCATCGTTTTTTCCCCGCCCACTTTCATGAAATCGCGGGTTTCGATGACCCGGAGGAGCTTGGATTGGAGGTTGGACGATACATCGCCGATTTCGTCCAAAAACAGCGTTCCCTTGCCGGCGATCTCAAATTTCCCTTTGGTTTCGGTCACCGCGTCGGTGAAGGCCCCCTTGACGTGCCCGAAGAGCTCGCTTTCGAGGAGCGTATCCTGGATGGCCGAGCAGTTGATGACGATGAAGGGTTCCTCCCGCCAGGGGCTGTTGTAATGGATCGCCTTGGCGACCAGCTCCTTGCCTGTTCCGCTTTCGCCCTGGATCAGGACGTTGGCCCGGGTCCCGGCGACCGAGCCGATCAGCTTGAAGACGTCCCGCATTCCCGGCGAGCTGCCGATGATGTTGTCGATCAAATATTCTTTCTGCTTTTCCGAAACGAGGTAGTCGATCTTTTCCTCGAGGGCCTTGACCTTGAACGCCTTGTCGATCGTCAGGTCGAGGGCGACGAAATCCAGGGGTTTGACCAGGTACTCGAAAGCTCCGCCCTTGACCGCCTCGACCGTGGTCTTCATATCGTCGAAGGCGGTCATGACGACCACCACCGCCCTCGGGGATTTGTCCCGGATCCGGCGCAGAACCTCCAAGCCGTCCAAATCGGGCAACCGGACGTCCAAAAGGACAAGGTCGGGATTCCCGGCGAAGAAGGCCTCCAGGCCGCTTTCCCCGTCCTCGACCGCCCGCGTCTCGCACCCCCGGCGGTTCAGATGAGTGATGAGGGTTTTCCGGATCAAGGCATCGTCGTCGATGATCAGGATGGATTTCATGATTCTCTCCCGATCGGAATTATGATTTCGAACGTCGTCCCGGGTTGGTTCCCGCGGATGACGCGGATCTTTCCTCGGTGAAGCTCGACCAGCTTGCGGGCGTTGGACAGGCCCAAGCCGATGCCCAAGGACTTGGTCGTGAAAAACGGCTCGAAAATGTTCTCCCAGTCCTTCTCGGGAATCCCCCGGCCGTTGTCGGAGATGCAAATCCGGAGTTTCCGGCCGCGCCGCCCGCCGGCGCCCTCGGCCGAAAGAACGATCCGGCCGCCCGGCCCGACCGCTTCGGCCGCGTTGCGGAGGAGGTTGAGAAGAACCTGGCGGAGGCGGTCGCCGTCGACGACGATCTCCGGCAAGCCTCCGGCCAGCCTCTTCTCGATGACGATGTTCCTTTCCCGCAGCAGGTCGGCCATCATCTTCAACGATTCGTCCACGATTTGTTCGACCGGGAAGGGGGCCTTCTGAAGCTCGGTCGCCCGGGTGAAGTTCAGCATTTCCTTGATGAATTTCTCAATCTGGGCGATCCCCTCCCCGCTGAGGGCGAGGTGCTCGCGGTCGGCTTCCGGGAAGGCGTCGTCCTCAAGGACTTTCTGGATGTTGAGCTTGACCGAGGTCAGCGGGTTGCGGATCTCGTGGGCGATCGAAGCAGCCAAGCGGCCGATTTGGGCCAGCTTCTCGGATTGGACCAAGAGGCGCTGGGCTTCCTCGGTTTCCCGGCGGGAGGCCAGCAGCTTTTCGGTCATCTCGTTGAACGAAGCCGCCAGGTCGCCGATTTCATCGCCCGGCCGGTGCCGGATCCGGTGGCCGAATTCCCCCCGGGAAATCCGGACCGTCCCCTCGACGAGCCGGCGGAGAGGATGGACGATCCGGCGGGCCAGGAGCGTCGTTCCCGCAAGCCCCAAGAACAATCCGGTCAACCCGATCAGGATCAGCGTCCGCCTCGTCCGGAGGACCGCGGCCCGCATCTCCTCGAGCGACAAGCCGATTTTGACCGAGCCCCACTTGTCCGGAGATCCTTCGGCGAAAATCGGGACTTCGACTTCAAGAATCCTCAGGCGGCGGCCGAAGAGAACGATGTCCCGGGACTTCGCGATGAAGCCCTCGGGATCGACCCGCTCCCGGAGAAGACTGCCTTGAAAAAGGTCCGGCCGGCCGGCGATCAGGGAACTGGTGACCAGCGGCGTGGCGTAACGGTCATAAAAAACCACGTAAAGCGGCGCATCCGCCCGGCGGCGGTCGGCGTCGCGCTGCAAACGGTCCATGTCCCAGGTGAGGATGGACTGGAGATTCCGGTCGGCCGTATGGCGGGCGATCAGGACGGCCTTGTTCGTCGATTCCTCGTAAATGGTCGCGACCTCTTTCTTTTCGATGACGAAGAGGATCGCCCCGGTCAAGACGACGAAGAGGAGGGTGAACCAGAGAAACAACCGCCGCTGAAGAGTGAAGCGGAATTTCATCTCGGCTTTCTCATCGGATGAAGGCGACGTCGCGCAGATCGAGATAGGTTGTTCCAAGGAGCGGAATCCTCACTCCCCGGACATTGGGTTGGACGGCCAGCCTCTGGACCGCCGCGAACAGCGGGATCCCGGGAACATCCCGCCGGATCATCCGCTCCATTTCCCGGAAGAGGTCCTGATACCGGGCCCGGCCGGACTCGACGGCCGCCTCCTCGAGAAGGACGTCGAATTCGGGACCGGGAACGCCGGCCGTCAGCCAGCGGGCGGGAGAAGACCGGCCGAACAGCGGCTGGATGACGCTTTCCGGATCCGGGAAATCCAGGCTGGATTGGCAAAGGACGAAAAAGGGTTTGCGGACGTCCGCCAGATCGCCCAGCTTCCAATAATCCCGGGCTTTCAAGCGGATCCCCACGGTCTCGAACTGCCGGGTCAGCTCTCGGACGAAGGGCGCCCGGTCGATTTTCCCTCCAGCCGGCAAATACAGGAGGATTTCCGGAAACTCCTTCGTGTGGAAATAGCCCTCCTCCTCGAGAATCCGGTACGCTTCGTCGGGAGCCGGCCCGACCGGATTGATGGAGGGGAGAAATCCCGGCAGCTTGTCGGGGATGAAATTATAGCTGGCCCGGAAACGGACAGCCCCCGAGGATTGGACCTGGGTGAGCCGTTCCCGGTCGATGACGAGGGCCATCGCCCGGCGGATTCGGGCCCGATCGAAGGGCGGATTGGCGCAGCTCATCATCAGATGATAGACATTCAGGTCGCCGCCCTCGACGACCCGGCAGCCCAAGCGGGCCAAGTCGGCGGAAAACGGCATCGCGTCGATTTCCCTTTTTTCAAAATGGTCGTGGGTGTAGTACGGGCTGTATTCGACCATCGCGACGCGGGGCAGCCGGCCGAAGTAGGAGGGATTGCGGGCAAGCCGGACGCCGACGATGTCCAGGCGGGGGCTGCGGATCCAGCCGTCGAATTTGAACGGCCCCGTCCCGACCGGGCGGGCGAAAAACCGGGAACCGTCCTCTTCGACCGTTTCCTGGGGCAGGATGCGGCAGAAGCTCATGCTCAGGAGCCCCAAGGCCGAGACATACGGCTTTTTCCAGTGCAGCTCGAAGATGTATCGATCCAGGATCCTGAAGCCCGCGACGTCGTCGGCCGCGCCGGCGGCGAATTCCTCGCCTCCGACGACCTTATCGACGAAGAGCCGCCCGAACGGCGATTCGGTTTCAGGATCCATCAGCCGGCGGAGGGAAAACTCGACGTCGCCGGCCGTCAGCTCGCGCCCGTCATGGAACCGGACGCCCTTGCGAAGATAGAACGTGTAGCAGCGTCCTCCCTCGGAAATATCCCAGTACTCGGCCAAATCCGGGACGATATTGAGGTCGTTGTCCAGGCGGACAAGCCCGTCGAAGATCTGTTGGGAGACGAAAACCGATTCCCCCTTGGCTGGATCGAACCGGGACAGGAAGGTGGTGTCGAAGTTGCGGATGCGAAACGTATCGCCTTGGGAATCAGGCGGTTGATAAACATCTCGACTCGAGGAAGACGCGGAGAGGAACAGGCTGAGGAGGATCCCGGAGATACCGATCCGGATGATTTTTCGGAATTTCATACCGCTGAAAAACATTATAGCCCAAGCCTGCATCCGCAGCAAAAATGACTTCTTTTAATAGAGCAATCTTTATGCCAACGCCCGCTTTAAAATAATGAAAGGGAAAACAGGCTTCACAAATCCCAAAACCGGGTTTATCCGGCTCCCGTTGTAAATTAATTTTACAAAAACGACGGGCTGGCCGTGTCGATGACTTTTTGAAGAACTCGAAAAGCGTTCCCGCCCCAGATCTTCGCGATTTGGTCTTCGGAATAACCGCGACGCAGAAGCTCCATCGTCACCCGGTACATTCGGCTTGCGTCTTGGCAGTCCTCGACCTCTCCGCCCCCGTCGAAATCCGTTCCGATCCCGACGTGGTCGATCCCCGCCAGCTTGACGGCGTGATCGATATGATCGACGACGTCCTTCAGCCGGGCCGGCGGCTCGGGAAATCGGCGCCGCAGCGCCCGGAATTCGGCCGCCGCCGCCGTTCGCTGGTCCGGCGTCATGTCGGACCAGGACCCGGACTTGGCGTCCAGGGCGGCGAACGCCGCGTCCCGTTCCGGGTTGGGCGGCGGATCGACGAGAAAACTCGAAACAAAGCAAACTTGGAGAACGCCGCCTTTTTCGGCCAGGGCCCGGATCATGTCGTCGGTGAGGTTGCGGGGGCTGCCGCAGAGGGTCCGGCAACAGGAATGGGTGGCGATGACCGGCGCATTCGAGAGATTCAGGACTTCGGCGAAGGAACGGTCCGACAGGTGCGACACGTCGATCATGACGCCCAGCCGGTTGCATTCGGCCACGACCTTCTTCCCGAATTCCGAAAGGCCCCGGTCCTCCGGATCCGCCCGCTCCATGCTGCTGTCGCAGATCTGGTTGTCGGCGGAGTGGCAGAGGGTGATGTACCGGACGCCGCGGCGGGCGTACATCTCGACAAGTGAAAGGTCTTCCCCGATCGGATAGCCGTTTTCCAAGCCGATAAACGCCGCCCGTTTGCCTTCTTTCTTGAGCCGCGCGGCGTCGGCCGGGGTCGTCGCTTTCTCGATCAAGGCGGAATGCCTCGCCGTCATGGCCTCGACGGCGTCGATCTGAGCCGCCGCCCGGCTCCGGGCCGAAGCGTATCCCTCGGGCGTCAGGGGGCCCTGCCCGGTGAAAACGCCGAAGAACAGGGCGTCCAGTCCTCCCTCCTTCATCCGGGGCAGATCGATCTGGCCGCTGTTGTCCAAGCCGGGCTCATGGCGCGTCCCGATGTCCCAGGCCGGATCGAGCATGTTGCCGGGCGTGTCGCAATGCGTGTCCAGGCTGAGGATCCGGGCGTGAATGTCCCGGGCCTTCGCCTCGAGGGCGGCCTCTTCGTCCGCCGGTCCGGTCATGGAGAGACAACCGCATCCAAGGAGACAGAGGGAAAGCAGGCTGATCATCGTCATGTGGTTCATGGCTTGGACCTCAAGGGAGGGATTATAGCAAATTTTGACAATCCCCGGCCGGAATGCTAGTAATACGTTTCAGGCGAAAGATATCGAGACGCCGCCGATGCCGCCCAAAAAAGCTTCTCTCCTCGACGACAAACGGGTGGCCGTTCTCGTCAACCCGAAGTCGGCCAAGGGCCGATGGGAAAAAGATCTCAAGGCCCGGGCCTATATCCATCGCGTTTTCGGCGGAAGGGTTTACGATCGGGCGGGGACCAAGGTCGAGATGATCGAAACGGCCCGCCGATTGAGCCTGGAAAACGACGTCCTCATCGCTCTCGGGGGCGATGGAACGGTGGCCGACGCGATGCAGGGAATCTTCAACGCCGGCCGTCAAAAGGACGTCATCCTGGGGATCATTCCCTTCGGCAGCGGAAACGCCCTGAGCCGCTCTCTTCAGCTCTCCCTAAGCCTCAAGAACGCCGTCCGGGCGATCCGGTACGGAACGCCCCGCGTCGTGGACGTGATCGACATCGGCGGCCGGATCGCCAGTTTCGTCAGCGTCGGGGCCACCGGTCTCGTCACGTACCGGACGTCCCAGTCCAAAGTACCGGGGCTGGTCGGCCATCTTCTCGCCTCCCGGATCCTGTTCACCCATCCCCGGCACCCGATGCAGATCAGCCTGTTCGACGGCCGGGACGACGCCGGCGTCTCCTTCGAGCGCAAGGATCTTGATTTGAAGGTCTTCGACGTCATCATCAACAAGACGAACCATTTCGGGTACAGCTGGCTGATCGCCCCGAAGGCGAAAATCGACGACGGATATCTCGACGTCACGGTGTTCGACATCCGGGCTCTGACCTACGTCTGGTACTTTCCCCTGATCTACCTGGGCATCTACCAAAAGCTCTTGAAGCACTACAAGGTCCGCCGGATCGAAATCCACGGCGGCGACCTGCATGCCCAGTACAACGGGGAAGCGATCGAAAAACGCGAATCCTTCGAGATGAACGTGATCCATAAAGCCCTCCGGGTGATCGGACCCCGGACCGTGGATAAAAAGCGGCCGAACCGGACGGAGTGGATCGCCGGAGATTCCGGCTTTTAGCTTCGCTTTCCGGTTGCCCGCCCCGGCCGGTCCCGAGGCATCAGGATGGCCCCCGTCCGGAAATCGCCGTAGACGCCGGCTTTCCCCTGGAGGAACAAGCGGCCGACGAGCGCCCCGGTCGCCGCATCGAGCTCGTGAGCGCAGAGCTTCCGTCCGAGCCCGCGCAGGCCGAGGCGGACAAGCCCCCGGCGAAGCCCGGCCGCGTCCCGCTTCGCCCGGGGAATCCCCCAAAGATCCTGGGCTCCCCCGGGATACATCTCGAGGACGCGGAATCCCCTCTTCTCGAGACGTTCCTTGAGAGCGATGCCGCGAAGAGTCAAGGACCGCATCGGGCCGAGGGTGATGGGGAAAAACGGGATGCCCCGGGCCCGAAGCTCGCGGTCGCAGGGACGGAAATGCTCGCCGTTCCGGTCCGCAAACGACGCCCGGCCGGGCGGCAGGTTCAGAGGAGCGTCGACGACGATGAGGTCGGGTCGGACCCGCGCGGCCAAGGCCTCGATTCGGGCGTCGTCGAACAAGATCTCCGTTTCCGCCCCGAGGGCGCGGAGGACGCAAATCCCGGTCGGCCGCCGGGGGGATCCGGCCAAGTCGAGGCCGAGGACGACGAGCGGTCTCACGCCTTCCGGATGACGGCGCTCGTCTCGATGTCCGGCGGGAATTGGAGGTGGGCTTTCACCGTGCACCGCTCGGCCGACTTGACGACGGCCCCGGCGTATTTCTCCGGGAAATCCGGGGGGAGACTGATCGTGATGGACGCCAGGCTGATCATTTTCCCCTCGGCGTCGCGCTCGGTCCGCATCGTCAGCTCGATGCCCGACGCGGGGATGTTCCGCTCCCGGCAGAACGAAAGCACGTAATACCCGGCGCAGGTCGCGAGCGAGGCTAAAAAAAGCACGAAGGGCGAGGGCGCGGATCCCTCCCCGCCGTCGCGGACGGGTTGGTCCGTGCGGATCGTGAATCCTCCGTAAGCGGCATCGACCCGGACGCCCCCGGGAAACGTGACCTTGAACTCGTTGTCGGACATCTCAAGACTCCTTTTTTTGGGTGGAACGCTTGTCGGCGAAGAGGGCGAGGAGAAAGCCCCGGTCCCGGGCGGTCATCGCCGTCCGGCCGAAATAATCATGAATCCAGGCGGAGACATGATCCCGGTTCGTCCGGTGGATGAAGCCGCGGGCGGAGAGCTGGGCGATGATCCGGCCGATTGTCTCGTCCTGCTCCCGCCGGGGAAGGCCGGGCGTTCGAGCGTCTTCGCCGCCGGCCGGCGGCGCGGCCCGCTTCTCTTCCCGGGCTCCGTCAAAGAGGGTGAAGAGCGTGAGGAGAACGGCCGCGGCCAGGTTGTAGGACGGCTGGCGGGCGGCCTGGGGGATCGTGAAGATCAGGTTGGCCCGGCGCAGCTCCGCGCCGGTCAAACCCGTCCGTTCGTTTCCGAACAGGAGACCCGCCCGGGTTCCCTCCGGCAGGCGGCGGATCCGTCCGGCGGCCTCGTCCCAGTCCACGATGGTTTCGATCTTCCGCCGTTTCGCCGTGGACGCGGCAATGAAGTGAAGATCGTCGGTCGCCTCCTCGAGCGTCGGGAACAGGAGGGCCCCGGCCAGGATGTCGCCGGCATGAACCGCGGTTTTTATCGCCGCCGGACCCGGCCGCCGGACGCCGACAAGGCGGAGCTCGGCGAATCCGGTGTTTTTCATCGCCCGGGCGGCCAGACCGATGTTTTCGGGGTTTTCCGGACGGACGAGGACGACGGCCAGCTCGGGAAGCGCGTTTTTCATGGTCGCCGGACGTCCTTTCGGGTTCCCATTATATGCTATAATGACGCCGATTTCCGATCCCGGATCTTCACGGAGCGTTCCGGGAGTCTCCCGGCGGCAAAGGGAATAACCCCGTCCCGGCGGTCCCGCGCCCGGGGATTTCTTCGGCCTCCCGATTTCCTTGATCTTTCGACCGCGGGACATAAGGAGGGAACCGATGTGGTGGGAAGAAAAAACGATGCGGACGTTCCGCTGCCGGCTCCGGCAGCAGCCGGGGGTCCTCGGCCGGCTGCTCTCGGCGATCGGCGCGGCCGGCGGTGATATCGGAGAAATCCGCGTTCTCCGCCAGGGGACGACGCACGTCGAGAGGGACATCGTCGTCTTCGCCCTCGGCCCGGAGGCGATGGACCGGCTGATCGCCGCGGCCGGATCCGTTCCCGACGTCGAGCTTCTCGAGGTCCGCGACGACGTCCTGGAGATGCACCAGGGCGGGAAGATCGCCATCCGCAGCCGCTACAAGATCGACAGCCTCGAGGTCCTTCGGCGCGTTTACACGCCGGGAGTGGCCGAGGTCTGCCTCCAGATCCGGGACCATCCCCGGCTCGCCCGCCGGTTCACGTCCATCCGCCATTTCGTGGCGATCGTCACCGACGGAACGGCCGTCCTGGGCCTGGGCGACATCGGGCCTCAGGCGGCCATGCCGGTCATGGAAGGCAAGGCCAGCCTGATGGAGACGTTCTGCGGGCTGTCCGGCGTCCCGATCCTTCTCGACACGAAGGACGTCGATGACATCGTCGACACCGTGGCCGCGATCGCCCCGACGTTTTCGGCCATTCAGCTAGAGGACATCTCCGCCCCGCGGTGCTTCGACATCGAGGCGAGGCTCCAGGACCGGGTCGACATTCCGGTCCTCCACGACGACCAGCACGGAACGGCCGCGGTCGTCGTCGCCGCCCTGCTCAACGCGGCCAAAGCGGCCCGCCGGCCGCTCCACGAAAGCCGAATCGGCGTCGTCGGGCTGGGCGCGGCCGGGATGGCCATCGGCAAGATGCTGATGTTCACGACGGGGAGGCCGGTTCTGGGGGCCGACCTTTCCGGCGAAGCCCTCCGCCGGTTCGAGGGATACGGCGGGACGGCGTCCGCGCTCAAGGAAATCATGGCCGTCTGCGATGTCGTCGTCACGGTGACCGGGGCCGCAGGCTTGGTCAAGCCGGCCATGATCCGGCCCGGGCAGATCGTTCTCTCCTTGTCCAACCCGGTTCCGGAAATCGATCCGGCCGCCGCCTTGAAGGCCGGAGCGGCCTTCGCCGCCGACGGCAAGGCCGTCAACAACGTTCTGGGCTTTCCGGGAATCTTCCGGGGGGCCGTGGACGCCGCCGTCGCCCGCATCACCGACGACATGCTCCTGGCGGCCTCGCGGGCGATCGCCGCCGCCGCGCCCCCGGGCGAGATCGTCCCCAGCCCGCTCGACCGGGGCCTCCACCGGAGCGTCGCCCGAGCCGTGGCCCGGGTCGCCCTGGAAAAGGGCCTGAACCGCGATGACTTGACGGGATACTTCGACTGATCGATCCCGCCGGCCTTGCGAATCCAGGGAAGGACCGGCTCCATAACGAACCGTGAGAAGCTTTTTGACTCCGAAAAGCTTTAAGGAAATCCATCGAATTTTTCGGATGTAAAATGCGAGTCCGGCTCCGCTCGCAATGCAGCCGCGCGAAATGTCCTTGAGCCGGATGACCGGGGCGGGGGGCGTCCCCGAAAAAAACCGGCTCAAACAACGGTCCGGGTGGCGATGACATCCACGCCCGTTCCGAGAACGTCGCGGATCAGGACGTCTCCCCGGCGGACCGGGACGGCGGGGCGCAGTTTCGCGATTTCAGCCAAGACGGGGAAGATCATCTCCCGGGGGATGCGGCCGCTCAAACGGACGGCGGCCGTCCGGCCGTCCGTTCCGGCCACGGGGACGGAGGCGGCCAAGTTCCGCTTCGGCCGAAGGACTTCCTCCGAGGCGAAATCGAGCCCTTTGTCGCACTGGCGGCCCCGGACTTCAAGACGGCCGCCGGCGGTCTCGACGTCAAGCTCGCAGCCGAGCGGGCAGAGAAGGCACGTCAGCCGGTCAATCATGGGCCGAAACCTCCAGGTCCTCCACGATCGCGGCCTTCACCACGATCCGCTGAAGCTCCGAGGGAAGGAGGCGGGGATATTTTCTCCGGAACAGCGTCGTTCCGCTCGATCGGCCGCGGCCCTCGATCCAAACGTTCCGGCGCGGCTCCGCGATCCGGAAATAAAGGCCGGCTCCGGCCGTTCCGCGCCGGACGATCTGCGGCAGGACATACTTGATCCCCGCTCCGGCGGCGATGCCGGCCGTCGCCTCCCGTTCCCCGGCGTCCCCCCGGGCGAACCGGGCGGCGTTCTTCCCCGCTTCGAATCCCTCGAGGGAAGCCCCGTCGGCCACGTCGTGGATCTGAAGGACGTTTCCGCAGGAAAAAATCCCGGGGACCGTGGTCATGAACGTCTCATCGACGACCGCTCCTCCCGTCTCCGGGCTGAGGGCGACGCCGGCCCGCCGGGACAGCTCGTTTTCGGGAATGAGGCCGACCGAAAGAAGAAGCGTGTCGCAGGCGATCTCCCGTTCCGTTCCGGCCAAGGGCTTGAGGCGGTCGTCGACCCGGGCGACGACGACGGATGAGACGCGCTCCCGCCCGCGGATGTCGATGACCGTCGTCGAAAGCTCGAGGGGGATCGAAAAATCGAACAAACATTGGCGGACATTGCGCTCGAGGCCGCCGGCCCACGGCAGGATTTCAAAAACGCCCTTGACCCGCAGGCCCTCGAAGGTCAGGCGGCGGGCCATGATGAGGCCGATGTCTCCCGAGCCGAGGATCACGATCTCGTTTCCGATCCGGAGGTTTCGGAGGTTGACGAGGTTCTGGGCCGTTCCGGCCGTCCAAACGCCGGCCGGCCGGTCGCCGGGAATCTCGATCATGTCCCGGGTTCGCTCCCGGCAGCCCATGGCCAGGATGACGGCCTTCGCCCGGACGAGGCCGTACCCGCCGCGGGAATTCACCCGCATCGTCCGGACGGCCGCCAGGTCGAGGACCATCGCCCCCGTTTCGACGACGATTCCCTCCCGGACCGCGTCTTCGGCCAGGCGCTCGGCGTACTCCGGCCCGGAGATCGACTCGTTGTACAAAACCAGCCCGAACCCGTCGTGGATGCACTGGTTGAGAATTCCTCCGAGACGATCGTCCCGCTCGAGAAGGAGGACCCGGGCCCCGGCCCGCCGGGCTCCGAGAGCGGCGGCCAGCCCGGCCGGACCCCCTCCGATGACCGCGACGTCGACGTCCCGGATCACGGCTTGATCCTCCCGAAGACAAGGCGGGACGAGCCGCCTTTCTTGGTGATGTCCTCCGGTTTCAACCCTTCGGCTTGGAGAATTCCGATGATCCGGGGAGTGCAGAACCCGCCCTGGCAGCGGCCCATGCCGCACCGCGTCCGTCTTTTGATCGCGTCCATCGAACGCGCTCCGAAGGGATTCCGGACGGCCTCCCGCACCTCCGCCCGGCTGACGTGTTCACAGCGGCAGACCATTTCGCCCCAGTCGGGATCCGCCGCGGCCCGGGCGGCCCGGTCCGCGTCGTCCAGCCGGGCGAAGCGCGGACGGCCGGGCAAGCCCGGCTCGAATCCTTCTCTTGGGCGCAGATCCTCCCTCGCCCCGATCAGGCCGGCGACGTGTTCGGCCAGGGAGGGGGCGGCCGTCAAGCCGGGCGATTCGATGCCGCCGAGGTTGATCCAGCGGGGATGCCGGCGGCTTTCTGCGACCAGGAAATCGGCCGGCCCGCCCGCCGCCGCCAAGCCGTCGAGCTTCGGCCGCGAGCCCGCGTACGCGTGGATGACCGGGATCCGGCCGAGGGCCGGGACCAGCCCGAAGGCTTCGGCCTTGAGACGGTCCATAACCCCGCGGGTCGAGCCTGCGTCGTCCTTGTCGTCGGTGGATTCACCGCTCGGGCCCAGAAGGACGGGCCCCTCGGTCGTGGGAGTCAGATGGATGCCGAGCGAGGATTCATCCTGAGGCGGGACGGGATAGACGGGCATCCGGAGGAGATCGCCGGCGGCCTTGTCCAAAACGAGGTATTCGCCCTTGAAGGGACGGATGCGGAAATCCGCCGGTCCGGCCAAGCCGGCGACTTCATCGGCCTGAAGGCCGGCGCAGTTGACCACCCAGCGGGCGGAGACCGGTCCGGCCGGCGTCTCGAGGATAAACCGGTCCGGCCGGCAATCGGCCGCCGTGACGCCGCTGTCGAGACGGACCTCGGCGCCGTTCCTCCAGGCGTTTTCGGCCAGGGCGATGGTGAATTCATAGGGGGAAATGATGCCGGTCCAGGGCGAAAAAAGAGCCCAGGCGCCCCGGACTTCCGGCTCGAGATTCCGGATCGCGGCCGCGCCGACGATGTCCAGGCCGGGAGTTCCGTTCCGCTCTCCTTGCGCCCGGAGGGCTTCGAGATGCCGGCGGCCGTCCTCGTCGAAGGCGACGACGAGCTTTCCGGTTTTCCGGTGGGGGACGCCGAGACCGGAGGCAAGCCCGTAGATCGCCCGCAAGCCGGCCGCGTTCATCCGGGCTTTAAGGCTCCCCGGACGGACGTTGAAGCCGGCGTGAATGACGCCGCTGTTGCCCTTGCTGACGCCCTCGGCCAGATCGCTCCGCCGCTCCAAAAGGACGAGGCGCAGCCGGTACCGGGACAGCTCCCGGAGAACGGCGCAACCGACGACGCCGCCTCCGATGACGGCGACGTCGAACAGCCCGGCGGACGAATCGGCATCCATAAGGAGGAACGATCATACCAAAAGGACTTGCCGGTCGTCCACGCGTAAGGCCGGTCCGGAAGAGGAACGATCCGTCGGGCGGATTCCTCGAGCGAAAAGACGGAATCTCCAAATGAGCGATATAAGAAAAACCGCCGGTTCCTCGGGACCAGGAGCCGCCGGCCAGAGGCGGCGGACCCGAATCCCGCCGAAACGCGGGGGAGGAAAACCAGCGCCGCGTTGCATCGCCCCGGCCGTTTTTGGTACATTGCCTCCCTTCGATGAGAAAAAAGATCCTGTTTTCGGCCTCGGTCTTCCACGCCCTGACCGACGCATCCACCGTCGTCATCCCGACGATTTTTCCCATCCTCTACAACCGCGGATTCCTGATCACCCGGTATTCCCAGATCGGGCTCCTCTCCAATCTCGGCCTGATCGCCACCGTGCTTTTTCAATTCGTCGTGGTCCGGCTCTCCTACCGCCGGGACTACCGGATCTTCCTCCTGGCCAGCGGCTTGGGCATTTGCGCCTGCTTGGCCTTGACGCCGCTGGCCGGCTCGTTTTTCGTCCTTCTCCTGTTTTTCCTCTTGCTCCGCCTGGCCGCGAGCGTCTATCACCCGCTGATCATCGCCTGGATCTCGAAATCGGCGGCGGATTCGGACAGGGAGCTGGACCGGGCCATGGGCATCCAGAGCGGCTCGGGCAACGTCGGGGTCATGACGGCTTATCTGACGGTCGGATTCCTGGCCCAGCGCTGGACCTGGAAAACGCCTCTCTTCGCCTGGGCCGGACTCGGCCTCCTTCTCGTCCTCGCCGTCCTGCTGACGCTCCGAGGCGTCCCTTCGCAAAACGAGGAAACCCGGCCTCTCCGGGAAGCGCAGTCCTGGATCCGCTCCCTGGCCGCCGTCAAGCGCTTCGTCCCGGGCTTTTTCTTCGGAGGCATGGGCTGGAACGTGACCGTCTTTTTCGCCCCCTCGCTTCTCAACCACCGTTTCGGCGTCCCGATGGGACAGACCGGGCTCTTTCTCGCCTTGTGGATGGGGATCGGAACGATCACCGGCTACTCCTACGGCTCGCTCAGCCGTCGGTTTGGGCGGAAAAAGCTGTTTTTAACCACGTTGGCCGGATCGGCGGCCTGCCTTGTCGTCCTCGGCTGGTCGCCGATTCGGGGATTGGCCGTAGCCGCCCTCCTCGTCTTCGGCGGCCTCCTGCTCATGACCTACCCGTCGCTCCACACGTTCGTCGGCTCGACCGTCCGGCCGGAGGAGCAGACCCGGGCTTTCAGCTGGGTTTCCAACATCCAGATGATTTCCGGCGCGCTTGTCGCCCTGGTTTCGGGCTTCCTCTCGGACGCCGCCGGCATCCATCTCCCCTTCCTGCTCGCGGCCGCCCTGACGCTCGGCGTTTTTATTTTTTATCTGCCTCGCGGCCCGGAATTTTTCGGCGGCCGGAGCGAACGCGCGGCCGGCCCCGGAGTCAACGGCGGCGCCTGATCCGGGAAACCCGTTCCGGATGAGAAAACGGGGCCGCGTTGCGCCTGACGGACCCCTGGAATAGAATGAATCCGGGAAGGAGCGAACATGAAACAAATCTCCCCCGGACTTCGAATCATCGCCGCCGCCGGGCTTGGCCTCGCCCTCCTCTTCCGGCCGGTTCCCGCGGCGATCGAAGTCGACAAGGTGCCGAATCCCCTGGCCGCCGCCCATCAATGGGTCGGGGACAACGCCGGAGTCCTCGGCCTGGAATACGCCGCCTTGATCCACTCCGCCTGTGAGGCGCTCAAGGCGAAGACCGGGGCGGAATGCGCCGTCATCACGGTCGACGACCTCGGAGGCCTGTCGGTGGAGGATTTTGCCGCCCGGTTGTTCCAGAGGTTCGGGATCGGCGAGGCCGGAAAGGAAAACGGCCTCCTTCTCCTTTTTTCCCGGGACGACCGGAAAATCCGGCTGGAAGTCGGCTACGGCCTCGAGGAGGCGATCCCCGACAGCTTGGCCGGCCGGATTCTCGAGGAACAAGCCCTCCCTTTTTTCCGGGAAGGCCGATACGGCCGCGGCCTGTACGCGGCCGTCCGGAAAACGGTCGAAACGGCCGCCGCCGCGGCCGGGACGACTCTGGGGCTTGAGGATCCGGCGGCTTGGCCGGTCCAGCCTCCCCCGCCCCAGGCGGCGGCCGCGGACATCCGAACGCCGGGGCCGGCGGGAAAAAAGGCCAAGCCGGATCCTCTTCCCTCGGCCTTGATCGGGGCGGCCGCCGTTTTGTTGTTCATGATCCTGGGCGGCGTCCACGTCGCCCGACGGGTCGCCGCCGAGCGGGGGAAAGCGGCCAAGATGAAGGCCGCCCGCGGGGCGGACAACGTCTCCGCCCTGGCTTGGACGGGGGGCGCCGCCGCCGGCATCGTCCTCGCCGTCGTGAACAAGACCGTCCTCCCCTACCTGGCGGCGTTCGGCCTCGTTCCGGCGGTCGGCTCGTTCATCCAAGGCCGGGCGCTCCGGGGCCTCCGCCGGAAAATCGCCGGCCACCGGGAACCCTGCTCCAAGTGCGGGCGGCCGATGGATCTTCTCGACGAACAGGCCGACGACGCGTTCCTCTCGGTGGAGGAGGCGGCCGAGGAAGAAGCCGGAGGGATGGACTACGAGGTCTGGCAGTGCGGCTCGTGCGGGGCGTCGGAAAGTTACGCCATGACGCTCGGCAAGGCGGCCGCCTGTCCCCGCTGCGGGCGGCGGACGCTGGTCACGGCCACAACGACGCTCGTCGCCGCGACGCGGACATCCGGCGGAAAAGTGAAGATCGAGGCGGATTGCCGGAACCCGAACTGCGATTACCGCAAGGTCACGGAACGCTCCACGCCCCGCCTTCCTCCCCCGCCGCCGCCCGGACGGTCGTTTTCTTCCGGGCACGGCTCCTTCGGCTCCTCCGGGCGGAGCTCCTTCGGCGGCGGACGGTCGGGCGGCGGCGGGGCGTCCAAGGGCTGGTAAGCCGGCCGGCGCGGATCGTATGAAACGACCTCGATGTCCTCAGCCGTCACCCGCCGGATTTTTTCCTCGAGGATTTCGGCGGCTACGGCTTTTTTCGCCTTAGCGCAGGGGGACGGGACGGCGGATCCAGTCGAGAAGCTCCCGGTGGCTGACCAGGCGCGCCTCCGGCTTGCTCAGGACATAGTCCAAGAACTCCTCGAGCGCGGCCCGGCGTGAATAGATCGCGGCGGCCGTCGCCGGCGCGTCGCCGCTTTTCACCGTGTAAAGCTCGCTGTGCAAGCCCAGCGGCATCGGGCTCCGGCTCCCGGCGAGGCGGAGGTCGAGCGAATACTTCAAGGTGGCCAGAAATTCGACCGGGGTCATCGAAAATTCGATCCAGAGATTCCAATCCATCCCGGTGATCTCGCCGTTCTCCGGGTCGAAATAAGATTGCCGTTCCTTCAAAGCCGCCCGGAATCCGGCCGGAAGGCCGTAACGGGGGCACGCCTCGTCGGGCGGGACGACGAAGTCGACGATGGGCATTTCCCAGAATCCCGGATGCCGGTCGAGAAGATACGGCCAGGCGAATTCGCCTCGGTGCGGCCCGAGGGCGGGCCCGTCCTCGAGACTCGAATCATAGACGAATCCCGCCTTGTGGGCCGCGGCCAGGCCGTTCTCGCTCCATTCAAGATACGGAGAACGGAACCCGGCCAGAGCCGAGGGGGAAAGGCCGAGGCCGGACCCCGGACGGAGATATCCGGGGCTTTCCTCCGGATCCCACGGCCGGGTCAGGAGATCGATCGCCCGCCGCATTTCTTCCTCCCATTCGGCGGCGGTGAGGGCGCGGCCGTGCGGGTGCGAATGAGTGTGGATGCCGATTTCGTGGCCCTGATCGACGGCCTCGCGCCAGGCCTGCTTGACGAAAACGGGAAGATCCGCCCCGGAATAGAAGGTGTCGGGGGGCGTGTCCGCCTCCGGGGCGAGGTACCCGGAGACGACGAAAAACGTATAGTGGGGGGAAACGCCGTCGAAGCTCCCGGGATTTCCGGATCCGGCCGGATTCCTCCTCGCGGCGAAGAGCGAGGTGAGATAGCGCAAGCCGCCGTCGCTTCCCGAGCCGGGGAGGCCGGAAAAGCCGTTGTCGTCGGTGGAGACGCAGACGAACTGGGGGATTTCCGAAACGGCGAGGCCGGCCGGGCCGGTCTTCGCCGGACGCTCACGGCAAACCGTCAGGGGAAGGGAGAAAAGAAGAATACCGGCCGAAAAGACGGCCCGGAAGACGATGGACTTTTCATTTTTCACGTGAGGCCTCCGATATGGTCAGAGTCCGGGTGAGACTCGCGTCCGGCGGATGACCCGTTTCAGATGCCGCGGAATCATTCAGGCCGCTCCAAAAAGCGTATGCCCGGCGGGCGGAGAAGTCAATACAATCCGGTGCTGCCGAAGCCGCCCTCTCCGCGGCTCGTGTCGTCGAGCGTTCCGCTTTCGCGGACGTTGACCGGAACGATCGGCTGGATGAGCATCTGGGCGATTTTCATTCCGGCTTTGATCTCATAGGGCTCCCGCCCCAAGTTGGCCAGGACGACCTGCACTTCCCCCCGGTACCCGGCGTCGACGACGCCGGCCAAGCGGTGGACGCCCTTGAGGGAAACGCCGCTCTTGTCCCAGATCAATCCGACGTATCCTCGGGGGATCGCCATCTGGATCCCGGTCGGCACGGGGAAAAGCTCCCCCGGGGCGAGGATCCGCCCCTCGCTGGCGAACAGATCCAACCCCGCGTCGCCGGGATGGCCGTACACCGGCAGCTTGGCCGCCGGGTGGATTTTTTTGACCTTTAGTTCCATGCGTTTTTCTCCGGAGTTTTCCATTATACCCCGCGGCGGAAATCCCGCCATTCACAAGGCCTCGACCGCCGCCTCGCCGAAATACGGCCGGGCGGCGGCGGCGATCCGGTTGAGCTCGTCGCTCGAAAAGGGCTGAACGGCCTCGAACGATGGGTCGAGCGTCCGGGCCGGGGAAAAGGACTGGATCCGGTAGCGCGGCGCGCCGCGGAGCCACTCTCCGATTTTTCGAACGTCCTCCTCCCCCACCAGCCCCGGGACGACCGTCGTCCGGAAGACATGCTGGAGGCCGGACGTCCGGATGATCTCCGCGCTCCGGGCCACGGCCGCGGGATCAACGGGCGCCCGGACGACCTCGGCGTACCGCGCGAGCGGCGCTTTGACGTCCATGGCGATCCAGTCGACCAGTCCGGCCTCGATCAAGCGCTCGAGACGGTCCGGCCGGGAGCCGTTGGTGTCGAGCTTGACCAGGAGGTTCCGCTCCTTGATCACCGCCAGCAATCCCTCGATTTCCGGGTGAAGAAGCGGCTCCCCTCCCGAAACGCAGACCCCCTCCAGCCAACCCATCCGCGCGTCCAGGAAGGCGATGAAAAAATCGAGGGGGACGTCGGCCAGCGTTTCCGGACGGAGGACGAGATCGACGTTATGGCAATAGGGACAGCGGAAGGCGCAGCCCGGGAGGAAGATCGTCGAGGCGATGTGCCCGGGGAAATCCCGGGGGGCGAATTTTTCTAGTCCCTTGATCGCAACCACGCCGCGAGCTCCTCCCGGGTGTTGAGGACCGCCTCGACGCGGTCGCCGTCGCGACAGACAAGCGTCGGCAGGATGATCGCGCCCTGGGCGTCGCGCTTGATCTGGGGAAGGAACGCCCGGATCCGGATCCGGCCCTCTTTATCGGCGACGTCCTGCGTCTCGGCCGTGATCGCCGCCTCCCGGAGGGCCGTCTTCATATCCTCGCACTTCGAGCAGTTCGGGTAGGTGAAGAGAAGAAAATCCATGCCTTCGCCTCCTCAGCCGATCGTCGTGTAAGGCGTCCGGTCGGCGAATTCCGCCTGTTTGCCGTCGTTCCAGGTCCGGATCGGCCGGAGGTAGCCCACGATCCGGGAGAAGACCTCGGTCTCGGTCCCGCAGTCGGGGCAGGAGGGATGCGCCCCCTTGAGATAGCCGTGGTTCTCGCAGACGCTGAACGTCGGGGTGATGCTGAAGTACGGGATCCGGGTCGCGGAGATCTTCCGGACGAGCTTGCGGCAGGTTTCGCCGTCGATCGCCTCGGGAAGGAACGTGTGGAAGATCGTCCCCCCCGTGTACAACGTCTGGAGCGTCTCCTGGTGACGGAGGGCTTCGAACACGTCCCGGGTCGCGTCGACGTTGAGCTGGGTGGAATTGGTCAGGTACGGGTGCTTGTCCGTGCCCGAGGTGACGATTTGGGGGAACTTCTGCTTGTCGAGGCGGGCCAGGCGGTAGGACGTGGATTCAGCCGGCGTGGCCTCCAGGTTGTAGAGGTTCCCGGTTTCGTTCTGGTATTCCTTCAAAACATCGCGCATATAGTTGAGGATCTCGACGGCGAACGCCCGTCCTTCCGGCGAGCCGATGCCCTTTCCGAGCAGATTGAGGCAAGCCTCGTGCATGCCGCAGACGCCGATCGTCGAGAAGTGGTTGTTGAAATGGCCGAGGTAGACCTTCGTGTACGGCATGATGCCGCGTTTGAGCATGTTGTTGACGATCTCGCGCTTGGCTTCGAGCGATTCCTTGGCCATGTCCATCAATTCGCGGAGACGGGTTTTGAACTCGCCGGTTGTTTTGCTGATATAGCCCAGGCGGTTGAGGTTGATCGTCACGACGCCGATCGAGCCGGTCGAGTCGCCGGGCCCCCACATGTTGCCCGGCCGGCGCATGAGCTCTCGCTGGTCGAGATTGAGGCGGCAGCACATCGCCCGGATGTCCCCCGGATTCATGTCCGTCCCGATGTAATTCTGGAAATAGGGGATGCCGTACTTGGCCGTGACTTCGAACAGCAGCCGGGCATTGGACGAATCCCAGTTGAAGTCCCGGGTCAAGTTGTAAGTCGGGATGGGGAAGGTGAAGACCCGGCCCTGGTGGTCGCCGTCGACCATGAGCTCGAGGAAGGCTTTGTTGATCAAATCCATCTCGGCCTGAAGCTCGCCGTAGGCGAAATCCATCTCCCGGCCGCCGACGATCGCTTTTTTCGGGGCCAGGTCGGCCGGGACGGTCCAGTCGAACGTCAGGTTGGAGAACGGCGTCTGCCAGCCCCAGCGGGAGGGAACGTTCAGGCCGTAAATCAGCTTCTGGATGTCCTGGCGGATTTGCCCGAAATCGAGCTTGTCGGCCCGGACGAACGGCGCGAGCAGCGTGTCGACGCTCGAAAACGCCTGGGCCCCCGCGAATTCGCCCTGCATCGTCCCGATATAATTGACCATGTGGAGGGTGGCCGTCTCCAGGTGCTTGGCCGGGGAGGAATGGACCTGATTGGGCACGTGGCCGAAACCCCGGCGGAGGAGATTGTCCAGCGACCAGCCGGCGCAATAGCCGACGATCGGATAAGACAAGTCATGGATATGGAAATCCCCCTCCGCGTGGGCTTTTTTGATGTGTTCCCCGTAAATCTGGTTCAGGGCGAAATTCGAGAGGACCTCGCCCGAGATCCGGGCGTTGAGGCCGGAGAAGCTCATGGTCCCCTCGTTGGAGTTCTCCCGGATCTTCCAGTCGTGATCGTCGATGTAATCCTTGATCAGACGCTCGAGGTTGATGCCCGTCTGCTTGGCTTCCCGGATGCTCTTGTGGCGCTCCCGGTAGAGGATGTACGACTTGGCGACCTCAAGGTATCCCCGCTTCATCAGGACATGCTCGACCATGTCCTGGATCTGCTCGACCGAGGGGACGGTGTAGCCGCCGAACTTGTCCTCCAGGACAAACGTCACGATATCCGAGACGGTTTTGGCCTGGGAGTAGTCATCGATCCCTTGCGATTTCATGGCCTTGAAAATCGCGTTGGTGATCTTGTCCTGGGTGAAATCAACGACTTCCCCGTCCCGCTTCTTGATTCGGGTGATGACTCTTGAGTTCATCGGCGCCTCTCCTCCTCTTATGAATGCCGGCGGGGACCACAAGAAACAAAAACCAGGCGCGCCCAAGCGCCTATATATTGTGGTTCCTTGGCAATTTTAATACAATATGTTGTATTTCGATGCCACGATAAGCCTTTCGGCTGCGGCTGTCAAGCGATTTTTTTAAATTAAAAAATCAGGCCCAAATCGCGCAGTTTCGGCTCGAGATTTTCGCCGGGGGAACATAAAATGCCCTTCATTCCCGCGCGCTCGGCGCCGGCCACATTGTCCGGAAGGTCGTCGATGAACGCCGTCCGCCCGGGGGCGGCCCCGCCGGCGCGAATCGCCTCGAGGTAAATCTCGAGCTGGGGCTTCCGGAATCCGACATCGAACGAGAGGATGTACTCGTCGAAGATCAAAAGGTCGGGGAATTTCGTCTTGACGTGCGTCCAGCGGATGACGTCGGTGTTGGAAAGAAGGACCGTCCGGTAGCGGGATTTCAGCTTCCGGAAGAGGCCGAGGACGGCCGGGACCGGCGTGAACACGCCCTCGCAGTAGGCCGCGAAAAACTCCTCGTATCCGCCCGTCCATTCCAGGAGGTCGCGGGAATTCCGGTAGAAATCATACGGCGAAAGAACGCCTTTTTCAAAGAGAACGAGAAGATCAAGATTGTCGGCGACGACCGCCTCGATTTCTTTCTCCGGCCGGCAGGAAAACCGGGCGATCGCCCGGTAAAAAACGGAGTTGTCGAACCGGAGGAGGACGTTGCCCAGGTCGGAAACGACGGTTTCGATCACCGGCCCGCCCGCTCCAGAATCCCTCCCTCCCGCTGATCGGCCCGCCGCAAAAGAAGGGCGAAGACGAGGCCGACGAGCCCGAGACAGGCGAACATCACCATGCTCGCGGTATAGGAATGCGTCCAGTCCCGGAGCAAGCCGTTGAGCAGGGGGAAGACGGCCATCCCGACGTTTTGGATGGCCGTCATCGTCCCGAACGCCGTCCCGACCCGCTCGCTCTTGACGATCAGCGGGATCGACGGCCACAGGGCGGCGGGGACGAGGACGAAAGCCACCCCCAGAGCCAACATCGGATAGACCGGATAAATCCGGGTCAAGCCCATGGCCAGATGGCTGGGGATGAGGATCAGCGACCCGAAGATCATCAAGGTCGCCCGCCGGCCGATCCGGTCGACGAGCTTGCCGGCGAACGGCGCCAGGATCATGGAGGCGAAGATGATGATCGAGGAAATGCCCCCGGCCGTGGTGAAGAGATGGAGCAGGTTCTCGAACACCCGGGCCAGGAATCCGCCCGTCCCCTCGGCCACCCGGGCGATCCCCCACTTGTCGACGAAGAAATCCGTCGACAGGTTGGTGAAGGGGAAAATCGCCGCGTAGAAGGTCAGACAGAGGAACGTCACGTACCAGAACGACGGCTTGAACGACTTGAGGGAGGAGAACACGATCTTCTCCCCCTGGCTTTCGTCCCGAAGACGGAGGACGCGCTCGCCCCGGCGGTCCATGACGATATAGACCAGGTTGGCCGCCAGCGAGACGCCGCAGGCGGCCATGGCCACGAAGAGGGCCGCCCGGTACGTCCCGTAGTAGCTGGTGAAGAGCTCGCCGGTGTTGAAAGCGAACAGGGACCCCAAGCGGCTGAAGGTCAGGGACAGGCCGAAGGAAAAGGCCAACTCCTTGTCCTTGAACCAACGGGCCAGGATCGCCGACTGGGCGACGATGAGCGGTTCCGAGCCGGCGCCGAAGATGAACCGTCCGGCGAGAAGGAGCGGAATGGTTTTCGCTTTCCAGACGATGAGCGCGCCGATGAAAACGAGGAGGGAGAAGATCAGGGAGGATTTGCGGGTTCCGAGCTTGTCGATCAACATTCCGCCGAGAAGAACGGCCAGGATGGCGGCCACGCTGTAGGCCGTGAAAAAGGCCCCGACCGTCCCCCGGGCGGCGTTAAGATCCTCGACCAGCGTCGGGGCGATGGCCGAGACGATATCGTAGGCGAAATAGCTCCCGAAGGAAAGGAGGGCGACGAAAAAGAGGACGGAAAAGCGGTAGAACGGACGCGCGGGGTGAAAAAATCCGGCGGTCTCCGTGGCGGTCATCGCCGGACCCCGGTGACCGGGACGCTCATTCCGAGGTCGGGGAGAGCGATCCAACCGGCCCAGCGGTCTTCCGATTTCTTCATTTCGGCCGACCATGTCCGGTCGGCCCCGTCCGGCGGAGTGGGAGTCACGACCGAGAATTTCAAGGTTTCCCCGTCCCAGGCGGGTTCGGCCAGCGGGACGTTGGAAAACCAGCCGCTCGCCTCGCTCAGCTCGCCGGCCAGCCGGCCCTCTTTCAGGCTCAGAACCAGGGTGAGATCATAGAACTCCCCTTCGGCGTCGACTTCAAGAACCCAGGAGCCGAGGATCGCATCGACGGTCTCAGGCTGGGCCGGGACATCCTGGGCTCGGGCCGCGATTCCGCCGGAGGCCGAAAGAACGGCCCCGGCCGCCAGGAGAACGAGGACGATACGCTTTTTATTCACGCGACCTCCGCCGAGAAGCTGATGAAAATTGAAGTCCAAGGGCGGCATTATATCAAGGCCGGGAGGAGGAGTAAAACGCCGATTGATTAGCGATCCCGGATGGACATACAATAGGCCGGAGCCCATGAGCCTCTCTATCTCCGCCGGCAACCTCGAACCTTACGGCGAAGCGATTTCCCGGGAACAGCTCCGTTTCGACCGGGATGGAATCATCGGCCGCATTTGGAAGCATGACCCGACCGTCTGGAAGACGGAGGACGTGGAGATTTCCAACCGGTTGGGATGGCTGGAAGCGCCCGCGGCCGCGGTTCCTTTCCTGAACGAGGCCGAGTCCTTCGCCGCGGAAATCATGAAAGCCGGCTTTTCCCGCGTCCTCTTGTGCGGCATGGGCGGATCCAGCCTTGCCCCCGAGGTTTTCAGCCGGATCTTCGGCCCCTCGGACGACGGCCTCGGCCTCGAGGTTCTCGACAGCACCGACCCGGCGGCCGTGCTCCGCTGCGCCAGGACCCTTCCGGAAGGGAAAACCTTGTTCCTGATTTCCTCCAAATCCGGCACGACCCTGGAGACCGCTTCGTTCATGAACTATTTCCATGCCCGGACGCGCGAGCGGCTCGGCCCGGCCCCGGCGGCGGCCTCGTTCACGGCCATTACGGATCCAGGATCCTTCCTCGAGTCCGAGGCCCGACGCCTCGGCTTCCGCCGGATCTTTTCCGGAAATCCCGAGATCGGCGGACGTTTCTCGGTTTTTTCCCCCTTTGGTCTCGTGCCCGCCGTCCTGCTCGGCCTGCCGATGCGGGCGCTTCTCAGCGAGGCCCGGGAAGCGGTCGGAACCTGCCGCCGCCTCCGGGCCGGGGAAAATCCAGGAGCGAACCTGGGGATCATCCTGGGGACGCTGGCCCGGGCCGGCCGGGACAAGGCGGTTTTCCTGATGTCCGCCGCCCTCCAAGATTTCGGGGCGTGGGTGGAACAGCTCCTGGCCGAAAGCACGGGAAAAGACGGCCGGGGGATCCTGCCGATCGTCCGGCCGACGGCCGCCTCGGCCACCCAACCGGCCGGCGACCGCCTGACGGTTGCCATCGGGCTGGCCGGCGACACGGCCTTGGCCGCATCCGTGAATCAAGCCCGGGAACGCGGCGAGCCGGTGATTTCCATGACCCTCGAGGACCCCATCGAGATCGGGGCGCAATTCTTCCTCTGGGAATTCGCCACGGCCGCCGCCGGGGCCGTTTTGGGGATCAATCCCTTCGATCAGCCGAACGTCGCGCTCTCCAAGAAGAAAACGGAAGCGGCCTTGAATATCTTTATGAAAAGCCGGACGTTTCCGGAAGAATCCTCCACCTGGGAGGAAGAAACCCTCGCCTTTTACGGGGAAAAACGGGAAGTCGGACTCCGATCAGGGCTTCGAACGCTGTTTAATAAATTCAGGGACGGCGGGTACGCCGCGATCCAGGCGTTTCTTCCCCCCTCCCCCGAAACCACGGACGCCCTCCGGACGCTGGCCGGCTGCATCGAAACGCGCACGGGACGGCCCGTCGTCTTCGACTACGGCCCCCGCTTCCTCCATTCCACCGGCCAGCTTCACAAGGGAGACGGCGGAGCGGGGATCTTCATCCAGCTGACCGGCGTCCACCCCAAGGACGCGGCCGTCCCCTCCTCCCCTGAAGGCGGGGGATCCGCTTATTCCTTCGGAAATCTGATCGACGCCCAAGCCCTGGGCGACCGGCAGGCCCTTCGGGAAAAAGGCCGGCCCGTGGCCCGCATACACTTCAAGCGGGACCCGGTCGAGGGGATTTCCAAAGCCGTCGAGCGCTTGTTCTGAGCCCGCCGGGATCAATTCCTGTTTTTGAGAAAACGCTTTTTCCTGTCGGGAGGGCGGATATCGTGAAGGCGGGGACGGCCGGGCATCCATTGTCCGGGCGATGCTTTTCTTCTTGAGACATCTTCGAGAAACCAGCCCGGCTGAAAAAAAGGCCGGTTCCCCCGCGGGGGAACCGGCCTGAAAAATCAGCGGATGCGTCCGGCCCGGTCAGTAGAGCCCGATAAAGACGACGTCGGCATGGAACATCTCCTTGCTCTTGGCCCGGAGCGCCTTGTCCACGCTGTCCTTGATGTTCAGGTAGAACCAAATCTTGTCGAACAGCTTCAGCTTTCCGGCATAGAATTCCGCGAACGTCGATTTCGAATCGACGATCGCCTTGCCGACTTCCTTCCCGTCGGCGCCCATGATCGAAATGCGGTCGGCGGCGCCGGCGGTCCCGGGAATCAGGGTTCCGAAGACCTTGCCTTTCCCCTTGCCTTCCCAATCCGCGTTCTTATCGAACTTCGTCAGGGCAAGAGGGGGATATTCGTCCCGGGACTTTTGGTTGAAGAAGTCCTGAGGGGCGGAGGCGTCGGTCGAGGTGTAAACGCTCCGGAACCGCTCCTCGCCTTCCTTGATTTCGATCGACTGGGCGACAAGAAGGTTGGGCAGGTCCTTATTGAAGAGGCCCTTGACCCGGACCGGTTTCCCGATCAGAGCCGCCGCGTCTCCGCCCTCGACGGGGCTCGTGACGCAGACATCGAAGCCGGGAACTTCATCCATGAAGAAGTAGCTTCCCTTGGCGTTTTTGACCGTTCCTTCCACCGTGTTCAAGCCGATGACGATCGACAACCCGGACTCGGTCGTTTCGGCGACGGCGCCTTCGATCGCCGCCGGTTCGGCGGCTTTTTTGCCGCAAGCGACCGCCGACGTCAGCAGAAGGAGGGCCGTGAGGCTCAGGCCAACGAATTTCATCATATCGGCCTTATGAAACATAGCGCATACCTCCAAAGAAGAGTCGATCCACCGCGATACGGGCCGGAATTATAACACCGCGGGGAGGAAAAAGCAAAGCGGCTCCATTGACAGGATTTCCCGCCCCCGGTATATTCAAAATATCGACTTCATCCAAGGAAAGATCTCATGGCCATCCGCATTTTCATCACCGGGGGGACGTTCGACAAGGAGTACAACGAGCTTACGGGGTCCCTCTATTTCAAGGACACCCACCTTTCGGAAATGCTGAAGCTCGGCCGGTGCCGGCTTAACCTGGAAATCCGGACCCTGATGATGATCGACAGCCTGGAGATGACGGAGGCCGACCGGCTGATCATCGCCGACAATTGCCGGGCCGTTCCCGAGGATCGGATCGTCGTGACGCACGGAACCGACACCATGGTCGAGACGGCCCGGTTCCTGGCTGAGCGCGTCGAGGGAAAGACCATCGTCCTGACCGGGGCCATGATCCCCTATAAATTCGGAAGCTCGGACGGGATGTTCAACCTGGGAAGCTCCCTGGCCTTCGTCCAGACGCTCCCCCCGGGGATTTACATCTCCATGAACGGGAGGTGCTTCCCTTGGAACCGGGTCCGGAAGGACAAACGCATCGGCGAATTCGTCGACGCTTCCTGACTCTTCCCGCCCTCCCGGGGGAGGGAGGGCGGGAAGAGCCGCCGGACAGCGCCGCGTTTCCGAAGCCGCCGGATCCTAGCGGCGTCCGCCGAGACCGAAGAAGAACTTGATCCCGACCCTGAAGGCGAAGCCGTTGATATCGATGGCCGCTTTCCGGATATCGCTCCGGGAGCTGGTATCTTCCGGCTCGTCCTCGTAAAGGCCGATTTCGGAGTAATCGCCGTCGAGCGAGGAGCTGTGCCAGTTGTAGTACCAGAGGTTGCCGTCCCACTCGTCGTCGCTGGAACTCTCCGAAATATAATGGGTCGTCCAGGCGCTTCCGGTCCACCAGCCGTAATCCCGGTGGTATTGGTAATCGTAGCTGGCGGTTCCCTCCCAATCCTTGAAGTTGGCCAGCCGGTAAAACGCCTCGCCGAACAGGGCGATGTTTTCGCTCAGGTTGAAATTGAAGCCGGCCCCGAAGTGAAATCCCATCGCGTTGCAGGTCGCCTCGAAATGGTCGGTTTCGCTGTCTTGCGAATCGGATTTGTAATGGGGAGGCCAAAGATCTCCGTCGGCCCAGTGGTACTCATTGTAATAACCCCAGGTCCCGTCGTAGTCCATGTCGGATTTCAGGGATCCAAAGTAGTAGCCGGCGCCGGCGTTGAAGTAGACCTCGCCCATGTGATCGAGGGGAAGGTAATAGTAAAAGCTGAGGGTGATGGGCATGACGCTCAACGTCTGGTCATAGACGTATTTGTAGTGATCGTAATAGGAATAATCGACGTAGTACCAGGAATAATCGTACGTGCTCGCTCCGGTTTCATCATAAGCCAGGTTGCCCGGATTGGTTTTCTTGATGAATTCCATGCCGAGGCCGACGCCGAAGTTCCGGCCGAACCGGGCGAGGACCTCGCCCTTGAAATTCGTCATCGACTTCATTTCCTTCCAATCGATGGTGTAGTAATCGCCGCCGTAATAATCATTGTAATCCGCGACGTAGGTATTCCAGTCCCGGATGTAAGCGTTGAAGTCTCCGCCGTTGATGAAGCCCAGGCCACCGCTCAAGCTGAATCCGATCTTGATCCCGCCGTCGCCGGCGGACGGCTCGCTCGAATAGCGGACGGGCGCCGGGGCGGGAGCGGGCCTCGGCGGCGCGGGCGCGCCGGTCCCCTCGTTCAGGGGCGGCTCGATTTTCAGCACGTTCTCCCGGGCGACGGCGATCACGCCCAGGGACACGTCCCGGATTGAAATGGTTTTCTCCGTGACCGCGACGATCTCCCCTTCCATGACCGTTCCGTTGACCAGGGTGATCTTGTACTTCTGCCCCGGAGGCTGAAGCTGGGGCGCCGCAAACGACATGACCGCGAGCCCGGCTAAAAACGCCAGGAGAGCGGTCCCGATCAACAACCGCTTTCTCATGAGATGTCCTTCCTTTCCGGCGGGGCGGATACAATCAGCCCCTTTTTTGGGGGGGGCGGATATGTTCCCTTCCGTCGCTGTCTGCGATTGTAAGCCCAAAAAAAACGCTCTGTCAAATCTTTTTTTAGGCCTTACCGGCCCCCCTCCGCGGCCTACCGCCGGCGGGGGGAACTCGATGATTTCGAGCCGCTTGAGGAGGAGGACCTCGAAGAAGACGAGGAGGACCGGGACGGCGTCCCGGATGAGCGCGAGGAAGAGGAAGAAGAGGAGGACCTCGAGACGGACCGGGAGGAAGAGGAAGAAGAGCTCCGGGAGGGCGCGTTATACGAGCGGGAGGAGGAAGAGCTCCGTGACGGCCGTTCGTACGACCGGGACGAAAAATCAGAGGAGCGGGAAGAAGAGAAGGAGCTTCGCGGGGAGGAGGAAGGGGATCGCGGCCGGATCCCGCTCGAATAAGGCCGCTCCGGGGAAGACAAGCGCCGGGACGGGCTGGAATAAGAGCGGGACGGCTCGTCGGACGAACGGGAGGAGGACGTGGTCCGCGACGGCCGGTCATTGAACCGGGAGGAAGAAGACGAATCCTTCGAGGACGAAGGAGTCGAGCTCGGATACGCCCGGATCCCCGGCGAGGACGGCCTCTCGGAGAACGAGGAGCGGACGCGTTCTTCGGAAGATCGGGAAGAATCCCCCCGCCGCGACGGCGAAGGAGTCGAGCTCGGATACGCCCGGATCCCCGGCGAGGAAGACCGGGAGGAAGGATGATCCTTCCGGATCACCGGCTGGTCTTCGCGCGGAGGAGAAGCGAAGGTGCGCTTGGCCAGATCGGCCAGGCGGGTCGGCGAGGCGGACCGGGAAGGATAAACCCTCATTGTTCCCGGTTCCTTTCCGCCGGCCGGCTTTCCCTCTCCGGAAAAGGCCGGCCGCCCGCCGGCATCGGGACGAATCAGGCGTTCGGCGGCGGGACGGGGCGTTTCCGGCGTTCCCCGCTCAGCCAGGCGTCCGGACGAATAGGGCGTGCGGCTGGTTCCCATCTCGCGGGAAGCCGCGCCGCCGTCCGGCCGCTTGATTTCCGGGGCCCGAAGGCCCCGGCCGTTCACGGGCGCCGGCCGTCCGGCCGAGGGAGTAAAGCCCTCGCCGACGCGGCGGAGCGCGCCGCGGTTGAGCGCCTCGCGGGCCCGGCCGGCCAAGGTCGACGTCCGTTCGAGGGCGGGCCGGATGTCGGGCTGGGCGGCCCCGAGCGAAATCCGGCCGAGGTCGAGGCCGGACCGGTCATTAAGGGCGATCCGGGAAATGGACCGGTCTTGCAGCTGGTTCCGGCGGACGACGGTCATCGACCGGGAGTAATCCCGGTGGCGGTCCCATCCGCCGTGATGCCGTCCGTAGAAATGGTTGTTGATGATGACGACCGGGTAATCCCAATAGCTGAGGGGGCACCAGCCGATGTAATCGTAATGATTGTACCAGTGAACCCAAGCCGGCCCCCACGACCAGCGATGCATCGGAATCCAATACCAACCCAGGCCGTAGCGCCAGCCCCACCGGCCGTAATGCGAGGTGCACCAGCCCCAGGGCTCGGCGGACACCCACGTCCAGCCGATGATCGGATACCAGGCCCAGCGGCCGTGATAATACGGCCGCCAGCCGGCGTCGTAAATCGTCGGCACCCAAACATACCCGTAGTCGGCCTCGTAGCACCACCGGCCGTAGTCCGCCAGCTCATAATCATAGTCGGAATAAGCCGCGGGCAGATAAGCCCGGCTCAAGCGCCGGGCGTACAATGCGTCGCGCGATTCGTTCCACGACTCAAAATCGTCCCGGCGGGCGAGCAAGCCGGACGGCCCTCCGCTCCACCGGCCTCCGGCGGCCGTGATCGTTTCCCCCGAGCGGACAAGAACGGATCCGTCCTCGCCGGCCGCTTCGGCCTGGCCGCTGTACACGGAGAGCTCCGTGCGGCTGTTCGAGGCGACGTCCAGCCGGTACAGGCCGGCCTCAAGGATGTAAAAAGACGCGTCGGGCGTATGGATCTGGAGATTTCTCTCTCGGTCCATGTCCCGGACGCGGAAAAAGACGCTGCCTTGGAGAAGGTGGATCTTGGTCGGGTCGCCGTCCCGGCCGGGAAGCCCGGCGACGTCGACTTGGGTCTCCCGATCAAGGCGCAGGATGTTGCCCCGGCCGAGCTGGATTTCCGCCCGGCCTTCCCGTGTTCCGAGCTTGTCGCCTTCGACGATGACGAGGTTCACCTCGCCGAGCTCGTAACCGAGGTCCTGAGCGCGCTGGAGATAAACGTCGCCCTTGACGTAGCTCAACCGGGTGAAGCTCCGGTCGTAGTAGCCCTCGGATTGTCCGAAAGCCAGGAACGGAAACGCCGCGACCGCCGTGATCGCCAAGGTTATGAGTTTTTTCATCTTCGTCTCCTTGCGATCTCTTGAATTGCAACTTCCATGCCAATAGCTTTCCCCCCTGTCGGCAAGGAAATTTCGCCGGCCGGGGCTGTCCTCGATAGGGGACGCATGCTCACTTTCACGCGGAGAGCGCCCCTTTCCCGCGAAAAGGGAACCGCGGCGGGTTTCGTCCGGTTACAGTCCGGACCGGAACGAGGGAAGGAATGAAATGGCGTTCGAAGAATGAACAAATCCGGGGGGGAATCCCCCCGGATCCGGGAATTCAGTCAAAGAGGAGATCTTATTTTTTCTTGAGGATGGGCATGCCGGTCTTGGGAGTTTCGACGACCTGGTATCCGGCCGGCACCGCGTCCAGGGCGCCTTCCTTGACCTCTTTGCCGAAATAATAGATCGTCTGCTGACGGCCGCCCTTGAGAGTCACGTTTTTCGCGTGAAGGAAGTAGCTGGCCCCTTTGGAATTTTTAAATTCGAACGCCATGGGATATTACCTCCAGTGGATTGGTGCTTTCATCCATTCCCCAAAATCCGGCCTCATCGCCTTTATTGGATTCTCCATCATGTCTTGGATCTTGCCCCATTGATAACGAAAATTCCGGCGATTGTCAAGACGGCCGGACCCCGGGCCGAGCCGTCTCAATGAACGAAACCCACCGGCGGCGTTTCGCCCGAAGGCAGGGGTCCGTAATTTGCCTCATAACCCTGGATGTTGGACGTCAGCGCGCCCAGGAAACGCTTGGCGTGGGCGGGGCTGAGGATCATCCGGGCGATAAGCTTGCCGGCCGGATGATCGGGGAAAAGGAAGGCGAAATCGAAGATGAATTCCTCCCGCGAATGGCGGATGGCGGCCACGTTGGCGTATTGGCCCACGGCCACGGCTTCGTCCACCTTGATGTCGATTTTTTTCTCGTCCATTGTTGCTTCCTCCCGCTGTTTCGGAACGGCCTTCTTCTCCCGCCGGCGGCCGCGATATCCGTTCTCTCGAAGCTTCCTCTTGCTTTTTTAAATTTCTTCGTTTATATTATGTACGGCTTTCTTTTGCGGGCTGGAGAAAGCCCCCACCTTATGGTTCCCATCATCAACCCCCCTTTTGCTGACAACAGCCCGCATATCCCCCTCAAGGGAGAGGGGAGCAAAAGGGAAACTCACTGGATGGGATCGCCGTCCGGATATCCGCTGATGATTTCCTTGGGGATCTCATAAACTTTTTTCCAGCCGCCGTACCGGGCGACAAGCTCAGGCTTGGTCAAGCCTCGTTTTTTTCCGCCCTGGATCAGATAAACGGGACGGTTCGGCAAGGATCCGGGTTCGATGATCATCAATCCCTCGAAGCTCCGATTGATCGTCTCGCCCGTCCGCATCCGATCGAGCGTCTCCTGGGGGATATCGGCGACGTGCGCCCACGGATTGTTCCCCCGGTTTTGGTCGAAGTTGTATTTAAACAGGCTTTCGAGATCCTTGAACGGCCGGCGGATCAAATCGCCCGGCCCGCGCCGCTCAATCAGGAACACGGTCGCCCCCCGGCCCTTGGCGTAATTTCCCTCCCAGCTTTTTTCCTTGAGGCGGTCGCGATCGACCCGGTCCATATCCGGCGAGGACCGACCCCAGTCCCCGCCGATCTCCTGCTCGATCCGCCGGAGAAGGGAGGAACACTCGTACAGGGAGGGGACGCGCGACGCGCCCCGGGCGGCCGATTCGAGGTCGCGGAACGTCCCGAGAAGATGCCGGTACGCCCGCTGGAGGCCCGGCCTCACGGAAGAGCGCGGTCCATATTCCAGCCGCCCGGTCAGGCGGTAGAACGTCCGGCCGGCGGCGGCGAAATGATCCGCCGCGAACAAAACGTCCATCTGATTTTCGGCCCATGGGCCGTATCGGTCGTCGATCTGGCCTTCGATCCGGTCGGCGATCTCGGCGGCCCGGTCCGCTAAATCCCGGGCTAAGTCATTCAAGCGGTTCGACGCGTCCCATCTTTGGGAAGGTTCGACGCCGTATCCCTCATAAGGGAGGGAAGCAAGGCAGGCCGCGGATAAAGCGGCCGTCATGAAAACGATCGCGCTGAGAACCGTCTTGTATTTCATGCGAAACCTCCTTGGCGATGCCGTTATTCTATCATGAATCGGCCGCCGCGGAACGCCCCTGCCCCGATCCCTCGGCCGCCTGAGCCGACGGCCGCCCTTGTGCTATAATAGCGGCCGATCATGGGAAACGTGCTGGAATTGGCGGAAGTCCGCAAGTCGTACCGGCCGGGATTCATCCCCAAGAAGCGGGAGGTCCTGAAAGGCGTCTCTTTCACGGTCGCCGCCGGGGAAATCTTCGGATATCTGGGGCCCAACGGAGCCGGCAAAACGACGACGATCAAGTGCGTTCTCGGCCTGGTCTTCCCCGATGCCGGGACCATCTCCCTCTTCGGCCGGTCCCCTTTAGACCCCCGCTCAAAGGACCGGCTCGGTTTTCTGCCGGAGAATCCTTATTTTTATGATCATCTTTCCGGACGCGAATTCCTCGACTTTTTTGCCCAGCTCAGCCGGGTGGACAAAACCGAGCGGCCCGGGCGCATCGACCGCCTTCTCCGGCTCGTCGGATTGGAGAAAGCCGCCGGGCAGCCGCTCCGGAAATATTCCCGGGGGATGCTCCAGCGCGTCGGCCTGGCCCAAGCGCTCGTCAACGAGCCGGAATTCGTGATCCTGGACGAGCCGCTCGGCGGCCTCGATCCGCTCGGCCGGAAGGAGATCCGGGATATCATCCTCGGTCTCCGCAAAGCCGGCCGGACGGTCCTCTTCACCTCCCACATCCTCCAGGACATCGAGATGATCTGCGACCGGGTGGCGATCATCGTCGGCGGCCGGATCCTCAGCCAGGGCCGCCTTTCCGATCTCGTCTCGGAAAAAATCCTGTTCACCGAGATCACCCTGGCCGGCGTCGATGAAGCGTCGCTGGCGGACTTCGGCGACCGCCTCCAGACGCGGGAAGGCCGGACGCTTCTCAAGGTCTTCGACGAAACCCGGGTTCAGCCGCTCCTCGACCTGGTCCGCGAGCGCGGCGGCCGGATCCACGCCTTGGTTCCCCGAACGCAGACGCTCGAGGATATTTTCGTCGACACGGTGGCCCGCCGATGACGATCCTGGTCATCGCCCGCCATACGTTCAAGGAAGCCGTCCGCGACCGGATCCTCTACCTCCTCCTCTTTTTCTCGTTCCTGTCGATCGTCCTGGCCCGCGTCCTGGCCGTTCTGACCGTGGGCGACCGGGTCAAAGTCGTCAAGGACGTCTGCTTGGCTTCGATCGCCTTCTTCGGGGCTTTGATGGCCATCCTCATCGGGACGGGGCTGGTTTACAAGGAGATTGAAAAGCGGACGATCTTCACTCTGATTTCCAAGCCCCTCCGCCGGTCGGAGTTCCTGTTGGGAAAATATCTCGGTCTCGTCCTGACCCTGGCGGCCATGGTCGCGGCCATGACCGTGATCTCGCTGGCCGTCGTCTTCCTCCACACGTTCACTCTTGAAATCCAGATGTTGCCGGCGGTTTTTTTCATCTTCCTGGAGCTGCTGCTCCTGACGGCCGTGGCCGTGCTCTTTTCCTGTTTCTCCACGCCGATCCTCAGCTCGCTGTTCGCCCTCGGCTTTTACTTGATCGGCCATTTCTCCTGGGGGCTGGACACCCTGATCCGGAAGACGCCCCCGGGGATCGGCCGGACCCTGCTCCGCGTCTTGGACGCGGTCCTTCCCGACTTGGAGAATTTCAACATCAAGACGGAGGTCGTCCAGAGCCTGCCGCTTCCCCCCGGCTTCGGACTCGGCGCGGCCGGCTACGCGGTCGTCTACACGGCCTTCGTCCTGCTGCTGGCCGTCTTGATTTTCCGGCGGCGGGATTTCGTCTGAGCCATGGCCGGAAAAACATCGCTGGCCCCGGCCGCCCTGCTCCTCCTGCTGGGCGGCCTCGCCGGTTTCAAAGTCGGGTTGGACGGGATGCCCCGGGCGAAGATCCCCGGGGCCGGCATCGTCTACCTGCCGTCCGGTCCGGCCGTGAAGGCCGCCGCCTTCGGCTTTTCCTCGCTGACGGCCGACGTCTCCTATGTCTGGGCGATCCAGTACTACGGCAACACGGCCGTCCCGGACCGCCGCCGCCACTTCAACCGCATCTTCGAAGTCATCGCCGACCTCGACCCGAGCTGGATCGATCCGTATCTCACGGCCGCCCTGATCGCCCATCACGACTTCCGGGACCCGGAGCTCGCCCTGAAGATGTACGACGACGGCGCGGCCCGCAATCCCGAGGCCTGGATCTTCCCCTTCGAAGCCGGCCATTACTGCCAGCTTTATCTCCGGGACTACGAGCGGGCCAAGGGCTACTACCGGAAGGCGATGGACCTCCCCGGGGCGCCGCCCATCGCCCGGCGTCTCTTCGCCAACGCCGCCTTCAAGACGATGGACTACCAGACGTCCTGGGAGACCTGGCGCGAGGTCTATGAAACCGCGCCCGACCGCGAAATCAAGAAAATCGCCGGCAATCACTTGTACAACATCAAGGCCGCCGTCGACATCGCCGCCTTGAACGCCGCCTTGGAGCGGTTCCGGGAAATCCGCGGCCGCCCCGCCCGGGGCCTCGACGAGCTCGCGTCCGCCCGCTTGATCGCGGCCGTCCCGAAGGATTTCGATGGGAAAGATTACTTGTACGACCCGAAGACCGGCGAGGTCAAAACGGCGGTGATTCCATGGAAGCGCTGATCCTCGTCGTCGTCTTCGGCCTGGCCTGGGGAAGCTTCCTCAACGTCGTCATCCACCGGGTCCCGCGGCGGATGAGCCTGCTCCGCCCGCCCTCGTCCTGCCCCTCGTGCGGCGCCCGGATCAAGCCGCATGAAAACATCCCCGTCCTGTCCTACCTGATTCTCCGGGGCAAGTGCCGCCGCTGCCGGGCGCCGATCAGCCTGAGATATCCGGCCGTCGAAGCTCTGACGCCGGTTCTCCTGGCCGTCCTCTACGTCCGGGCGGGCGGATTCACCCTGTCGTTTTTCGCCTCGGCTCTTTTCACCAGCGGGCTGATCGCCCTGGCCTTCATCGACGCCCGCCATCAGATCCTTCCCGACGCCCTCACCTTTCCCGGGATTGTTTTAGGCTTCGTCTACGCGTTCTTCCGCGACGACTTGACTCCCGGCGGGGCGCTTCTGGGCGCGGCCGCCGGCGGAGGATTTCTCCTCCTGGTCTACGGCTTCTACCGCCTGATCCGGAAAAGAGAAGGCCTCGGTTTCGGAGACGTGACGTTCATGCTGATGATCGGGGCGTTTCTGGGTTGGGAAAAGACGCTTTTGACCCTGATCCTGGCTTCATTCGCCGGGGCGGTCTTCGGCCTCCTCCTGATGAAGCTCCAAGGCCGGGACATGAAATTCGCTCTGCCCTTCGGGTCTTTTCTCGCTCCGGCCGCTTACGTCGCCCTCGTCTGGGGCGACCGGATCATCGCCGCCTATTTGGCGCGGTTCCCGCAATAAAGGAAAAACGATCCGAGAGGGGCTTGTTTTTGACCTGTCCCCTTTGATTATGGTATTGATAGAAACCATGTTATCGGACAAAAAAGACGCTCTTACGGCCGTCTTTCTGATAAGCGCGGTCTTTCTGGGATTCGCCCTGTCCGCCGACCTTCCGGCCCTTCATGAGGGATTTCTCGCCGCCGACCAAGCGACCTATTTTTCCATCGCTCAAAGCCTGGCCTACGACCATGACCTGGAATACACGAAGAAGGATCTCATCCGGTACAAGGAGCGGTTCTGGGCCGGGCCGCAGGGCCTGTTCCTGAAACGGGTCATGACGCCGGCCGGGGAGAAGCTTTATTTCGCCAAGTCCATGGCCTACGCCTTGTTCGCCGCCCCGTTTGTCCGGATCTTCGGAGCCAACGGGCCGATCGTCTTTCACGCTCTTCTCGTCGCTCTCCTCCTGCTGATGGGCCTGGCCTTTTTCTCCCTCCACAACCGCCCGGGCTTGTCGCTCCTGCGCATCATGACCTACCTTTGCGCCTCGGTCGCCGGGGCGTATGCCCTGTGGATCGCTCCGGATTTCTTCAACTTGTTCTGCGTTTTCACGGTTCTGTTTCTCTGGCTGTACAAGCACCGGCGGGCCGAGGGCGGACGGGCGGACGCCCCGCCGGAAAAAACGCCCGGGCGGAAATCCTGGAGCGGCCGCTGGACGGCCTTTCTTCTCTCGGACGCGTCCGATTACGGCGCGGCCGCCGTCGCCGGAATCGTCGCCTACGCCAAGCCGCCCAACGTCGCTGTCTTCGCCCCCTTGCTCCTGTGGACCCTCCTGAAGAAGCGGCCGCTCAAAGCTCTCGTCCTGGCTCTTGTGTTCACCGTCTCGTTCGGGGCCCTCTTCGGGACGAATGTCCTTCTGACCGGGGATTGGAACTACCAGGGCGGCGAGCGGAAGAGCTTCTATTTCAGCTTCCCCTACGAGCGGCCCGATCTCACTTTCGATTCCGCCCAAGGCCGGCTGATGACCGCCGACGGCTATCTCGAACGAGCCCTCCGGCCCGCGAAGTTCGTTCCCATCAACCTTTTTTATTTCATCTTCGGCCGGTTCAGCGGCATGGCCTGGTATTTTTTCCCCGCTTTCCTGGCCTTGATTTTCTTCTTCCTCGGCCGAAAAACCCTCGACCGCTGGCTGCTCTTGGCCGCTCTGGCGGGGGAAATCCTGATCTATGTCATCCTCATGCCGGACAATTTCGGCGGCGGCGGCGGTTCGCTGGCCAACCGGTATTTCATGGGGATCTATCCGCTGTTTTTCTTTCTCCCCGGCGCGGACCTCCGGCCGAAGCGTCTCGCCGCTGAATGGGCCGCGGCCGCTCTCCTGATCGCCCCCATCCTCGTCTCGCCGATCCAGGCGGCCCACGCGCCGGCCGACAACGCCAAGCGTTTCCCGTTCACGTGCTTCCCGGTCGAGCTGACCCTGATCAACGACCTGCCGACAAACACCAACCCGGCCGCCTTCCGCCAGCAGTGGGGCGAGCCGCTCTTCGACGACCGCTTCCTTTATTTTCTCAACGACAACTTCAACGTCAAGCACCGGGAGGAGAACGGCTGGTGGACGCTCGGCGACCGCAAGGCCGAATTCATCCTCCGGACTTCGGTCCCGGTGAAGGAAATCGTCTTCCACGTCCTTAATAACCCGCGCCTGGAAAACAAGGTCACGGTCTGGGTCGGGGGCCGGCGGAAGACGGCCACCCTCGGCCCCCGCGCCCGGGCCGAGCTTCGCTTTCCCGTCGGTCCGGGATTCCGGGTCGAGCCCGCCCGCATGTACCGGGTGAGGATCAAGGCGGCCAAGGGATCCATCCCCTATTTCGAGGACAAGAAAAGCGACGAGCGCCGCTGGCTCGGCGTCTTCTTCACCCCTGAGCTGGTTTCCCCCTGATGGCGATGTGCGGCATCTGCGGGCTGGTCCGGACGGCGGAAGGAGCGGCGTTTTCCCGGGAGCTGGTCGGCCGGATGTGCGGGACCATCGTCCACCGCGGTCCCGACGACGAGGGGGTCTACGCCGACGGCCGGGCCGGGCTGGGCAACCGCCGGTTGAGCATCATCGACGTCAAGGGGGGCCACCAGCCCCTCTCCAATGAGGACGGCACGATCTGGATCGCCTACAACGGCGAGGCCTACAACTTCGCCGAAATCCGGGACGAGCTGCGGAACCGCGGCCATGTTTTCTCGACCCGGTCCGATACCGAGACGATCGTCCACGCCTACGAGGAATGGGGCGCGCCGGCCTTCATCGAACGGTTCCGGGGGATGTTCGCCTTCGCGTTGTGGGACAAGCGGACGGAAACGCTTCTCTTGATGCGCGACCGGGTCGGGGTCAAGCCGCTCTACTACACGCAACTCCCCGACCGGACGCTGGTTTTCGGATCCGAGCTGAAAACCATCCTCATTCATCCGGACGTCCGGCGGGAGGTCGAGCCGGCCGCCCTCGACTTTTACTTGACCCTTGAATACGTCCCGGCCCCCTACGCGATGTTCAAAAACGTCTTCAAGCTCCCGGCCGGCCATTTCCTGACGTGGAAAGACGGCCGGATCGAGGTCAAACGATACTGGGACGTCGAGCCCGATCCGGATCCGCGGCCGCCGGCCTCGTTCTCCGCCGCCCAGGACGAGCTGTACGCTCTTCTCAAGGAATCCGTCAAGCTCCGCCTGGTGAGCGACGTCCCCCTCGGCGCATTCCTCAGCGGGGGCATCGATTCCTCGGCCGTGGTC
>Ga0209605_1000448_pt1 | contig 52045 bp, 36 predicted proteins | sample AD_UKC035_MetaG_FD_184408 | JGI IMG/M metagenome (GOLD analysis project Ga0209605, IMG submission 184408) | Active sludge microbial communities of municipal wastewater-treating anaerobic digesters from USA - AD_UKC035_MetaG (SPAdes) (version 2) | ecosystem: Engineered > Bioreactor > Anaerobic >...
CCGCCCTGCCGCCGTGGGTCCGGACGCTGGAGCGCGTACGTCGGTGGGTGGGTGCCAAGTTGATCATCTACCACGCGCGCTGGAACATCCGGAGGAGGGTCGGATAGATGCTTCGTGAGAAATCTTCTTCCAGACCCTGGGGTGCAAGTCCCCGCCCCCTTCCTCCTCCCCGCCCGGACGGGCGCACGATGCTTGCCAGGAACTTCGATTCCCTGCTCGGCGACCGTCCCCTTCTCTTGCTTCTCTGATGCCACCCGAAGGGCGGCCGACGGACACTGCGGGAGCGGAGTTTCCCGCCGTTTGGGCGAAGTCAGCGGGCCGCGTAGAAGGTCTGCCAGATGGCGTCGGCGAACAGGGCGTGGGCCTGCTCGTTGGGGTGGTAGTCGGCGGAATTGACGATCAAGTCGTTGGCGTTGAGGGGGGCAATGGTCGGCAGCAGGTCCAGCACTTCGACGCCGGCGTCGGTGAACACCCGCGCCACCTGACCATGAATCGCCTCTGCCGAGAACCGCTGCCCGCCGGTCTTCAGAAACGGCAGCAGTACGACGCGCAGCCTGACCCCTTCGTCCGCGCAGATGCCGATGATCCGCTGAAGCAACTCCACCTGCCGCGGCCAGACCTGCGGATCGGCGTACCCGTCGGCGAGCCAGTCGAAGTAGCCCCGCACGCCGGGCAAGCGCCGGGCGTAGAGCCGGTGGAACAGGAAATCGAGCAGAAACGAACAGTCGCCGCGAAAGTACGTCGGCCGGGGCGGCCGGGCGGGGTCGAAATCCTCCGTCGTCGGGATGAGCGGCTCGATGTCGTTGGGCAGATAGCAGAGGACCACCTCATCGACGGCGTAGTCACGAATGAGCGTTGGGATAGCCGTTACTTCGTCGCCCGTGTTCCAGCCGCGCCAGGCGACGTTCATCACCTCGACGTGGGGGGCGCTGCGGTCAGGCCGTGGCCGTTGATCGAACCGCGCCTGGAGGCGGCTGGTGAAGAGGTCCTTCTCTTCGTTGACGCCCCAACCGTAGGTGAAGGAGTCGCCCACGAAGGCGACGCGGTACAGGTCGGCGGGCTTCGGGGTCGTCCACTCCTTGTCTCGACACAGCCAGGAGTTGGCGCGCGGATAGAGGTGGAACCAGCGTTTGCAGGTCAGCGTGGTGCCGAACGAGTCGGTCTTGACGCAAAGGAAGCGCAGGTACGTCTCGGCCGCCAGGCCGGCGAGCGCCAGTCCACCAAGGGTGATGAGGGCATTCCCGACCACCAGTCGCCAGTTGGGTCGGCGGCGGGCCGGCCAGAGCCTGAAGAAACACCAGGTGTGCAGCAGCAGCGAGCCCGGCACGACCCACCAGATCACGTAGTCGGACAGATACCCATAGTGTCCGCTGGTCCACATGGTGGGTTCCGATGGCGGCCGCGGACAAACCCCCCGGGGCGTCAGCGCGGGGAGCCGGCCGCCCGGGGCCCCGACGGCTGCTGAATGACGAAGTCGTCCGTGAGGACCTCACCCAGCGGGGACCGGTAAGTAACCAGCAGCACGTAGCGCGACGCCGGCGGGATGGTGGCGGGGTCGAGACCCAGCCGCAGCTCGTACATCTGGGTGAGCTGGTTCCAGAACATCTGCTGTTGTTGGCGGGTGGAGAGGTCCACGGTCCAGTCGACCAGGCGGGCGCCCTTGGGGTCCGCGCTGGCGGGGACGTACTGGTACAGCTCGACGCGCACCTGACCGACGATCATCAGCCCGGGGTTGTCGAGCGCGTTGACAGCGCGCAGGAAAAGCTCGATACCATCGGGGGTGTCGTCCTGGTCGAAGCTCTTGACGCGGGTGAAGGGCTCGACGATCTCGATGCGGGCGGGCATCAGGAGGGCCAGCATCGCCCGCTGGGCCTCCAGGTCCGCGGCCGAGGGAGGCGCATGACAGCCTGCGACCATGGCCATCCCCAGCAGCCCCCCGGACAGCAGACGGGTATGCGTGTTCAAGGCTTGGTATCCTGTGGAAGAGTCGCCGCTGGGCCCGCGCCCATGGGGGGAGATTATGCCCGGCTCGGCGGGCGCGTCAATCGCGGGGTTTGGCCCAGCGGGGCGCGAGCCCTGCTGCTGACGCTGGGGGCGTTGTTGGCGTTGCCGGCGGCGGGCTGCGTGGCTCCTGCACCCGCGCCGCCGGTCGGCTACTTCGTGGCCATGCGCCATGACGCGGAGCCGTGGTTCGCGGACCGGGGGCGGGCGGAGGCCCTGGCCGGCATCCGGGAGGACCTGTACGAGACCGCCCAACTCGGCTTCACGACGGCCGCACTGGCCCGCGTGGACGACGAGGACCGCGACGAGTTGCTGAAGCTGGTCGCGGCGGCTGGGCTGGACGCGGTCGTCGGCGGGCGCGAACTGCAACGCCGGGTGGTTGCGGAAGACGCCCTCAGCAGGCAGGGGGGTGGGACCGGCGCGCGGCTGAAGACGCCGGCGCGCTGGAAAGCGGCCCATCACCCGGCGTGGCGGGCGATTCTGCTGGAAGCGGACGCGACCCCGGAGTTGACCGCGCAATGGCTGGCGATCGCCGCCCGGCTGGCCCGGGAGGGCGTGCGCGTAGTGTGTGTCGTTCCGGCCGAGGCGCCGGCGTTCGGGGGAATGCTGACGATCCCAGCCCATGTTCCGGCACAGGAAGAAGGGGCATCGGCCACCGAGCACTTTCTGGCGTGCTTTCACGCCGGGCTGGGCGCCGGGCAGACGGGCGGGCTGCTGGTTGACCGGTACCGGGCGTGGGGGAGCAGTGAGACGGGTTTGAAAGCGGGCGGGGAGGCGTTCCCGCCGGCGCTGGCCACCGCCTTGCAGACGTTGACGCAGCGTGCCCGGCGTTGGGGACCCCTGCTGCACGAGGCGACGGCGCGCCGGATCGCCCTGGGGCCGAGCGGGGTAACAGGCCGAGAGCCAACGGACGCTGCCCGCCCCGAGCGTGAGGGTGCCGGTGCGGCCATGACGACGCCGAGCGAAGTCGAGGACGATCGCGATGCGGCGCCGGTGGCGGCGCCGGAGAACGCCGTCGTGGCGACGGAGTTCGCGCGCGGCCGGCGGCACTACTTGATGGTGTTCAATAGTTCCCCGCGGGAGTACGCGCGCGAGGTGGTCACGGTGCCGGTGGGGCGGCTGAGCGGGGCGGCACGGCGGGCGGTCGAGGTGCCCGCCTCGCCGGCACAGGTGGCCGGGCGGGTGGTGGAGGCGCGGGGTGGGCGACTGGTGGTGAAGGTGGACCTGCGGCCAGGCGAGGCCCTGCTGTTCGAGTTGTTCTGAGGGTGTTGCACCCGGTAGTGCCGGAGTGGTGTCGGCGGGTGGCATGGCCAAGCGCAGCGCCGCCATGCCGTCGACGCGAAGTGAGCGGGTGCCGGGCAGCATGCCGGCGCTCGCCTGCGGCGAGCTTGGGCATGCCACCCCATGGCGAGGTTGGGCATGTGACCCTGATCCCACGGTCGCGGGATTCTGTGCAGAGGGTGTTGCACCGGGTGTTGTCGGAGTGCTGTTGATGGCGCGGGTATTGGTTACAGGGGGGGCGGGGTTCATTGGGGCGCACCTGGTGGAACGGCTGGTCGCGGATGGGCACCAGGTCCGGGTGCTGGACAACTTCTCCACGGGGCGACGAAGCAACCTGGACGCGGTGCGCGACCGCATCGAGCTGCACGAGGCGGACTTGCGCGACCCGGCCGCCTGCGACCGGGCCTGCCGGGACATCGAGTACGTCCTGCACGAGGCGGCCGTCCCGTCGGTTCCCAAATCCGTCGCCGCCCCGCGCGATAGCCACGAGGCCAACATCGACGGCACGTTCAACCTGTTGCAGGCGGCCGTGGCGCGGAAGGTCCGGCGGGTCGTCTACGCAGCCAGCAGCAGCGCCTACGGCGAGGGAACGGAAGGGCCCAAGCACGAGGAGCTGTGTCCCGGCCCGCTGAGCCCCTACGCGGTGCAGAAGCTCACCGGCGAGCATTACCTGCGGGCCTTCTGCACGTGCTTTGGGCTGGAGACGATGTCGCTGCGGTATTTCAACGTGTTCGGGGCCCGGCAGAACCCGGCGGGCGAGTACGCGGCGGCCATCCCGGCCTTTGCCACCGCCCTGCTCCGCGGGCAGTCACCGACGGTGTTCGGCGACGGTGAGCAGACCCGTGACTTCACGTATATCGACAACGTCGTGCATGCCAACATGTTGGCACTCCAGGTGCCGCGCACCGCCGGCGAGGTCGTCAACGTCGCCACCGGGCAGCGGGTGAGCGTGAATGCGGTGATTGCCCAGCTCAACGAGTTGTTGGGGACGCGGATCGCGGCCCGGCACGTCGCTCCCCGACCGGGGGACATCCGCCACTCCTGGGCGGACATCTCGGCGGCGCGACGCCTGCTGGGGTACGAACCGATCGTCGGTTTCGCGGAGGGACTGGCCCGCGCGCTGGAGTACTACCGCACACTGGTATGAGTGGTGCCGCGCCGGAGGTCGTCCCTGCGGGTGGTAGGTGATGGTGGGGTAGCGTGCTCAAGCCGGAGGCGTCGGTGACGCGGTTGAGGTAGCGTCGCCCCCCCCGTGGCCGACGCTACCTCAATGGCGGGCCGCTGCTGGCTTCGCGGTGTTGCGTCCGCCAATTGAGACATTCGCCGCGGCGCGGCTTGTCACCGGCCGGGCCCGCTACGTCCCGCGCACGTTGCCGAAGATGCTGATCTGCAACCGCGGGCAGTAGCGGAACCCGCGCTGCGTGCATATGGGCACGATCCAGCGGCTGCGCTGGGCGACCTCCTCGGCCGTGACACCTTGCGGCATCAGCAGCACGCTGGTGGGTTCATATTCATCGAGAGAACCGAGGATGAGGTCCACCTCGGCCATGTCCTCCAGTTCCTGGAGCACGAACTTGAGCTGATAGTCGCCGAGCGTCAGCAGGCGGCGGATGACGGGGATGTTGAGGCGGTGCTCCTCGTGCGCCTCCGCCCACCGCCCATCGTCATGTTCCCAGGGCGTTGAGTTCGCCAGTTTGGGACTGACGCTGATGAGGTCGCAGACCACGTCCCGCCAGACGGTGCCGGCCGTCTCCAGCGTGACGTGATAGCCTTCCTCGTGCAGCCGCCGGGTGAGTTCCTCGATGCCCGGCATGATGAGGGGTTCGCCGCCGGTGAGCACCACGTACTGGGTGGGGTGATCGGCCAGACGGTCGAGGATGTCCGCCACCTCCAACTCCTCGCCCTCGGGCTCCCAGGAACTGAACGGCGTATCGCACCAGGCGCAGCGCAGGTTGCAGCCGCTGACGCGAATGAAGGCGCTGGGCAGCCCGGCCAGCTTGCCCTCGCCCTGAATACTGTAGAACAACTCGCTGACCTTCATAACCAGGGTGCCCCGACACCCGGCAGCGGGCAGCCGTAGGGCGGGCTCTGCCCGCCGCGCCTTGAGCGGACATCGAAACAAAGGCGGGTGGAACCCGCCCTACCTAATTCGCGGGCGCCGCAGTGTCATCCGACGTGGTCGAGTCGTCCGGCTTGGTCGAGTCGTCCGCCACAGGTGAGTCGGGTACCTCCTCCGGCACTGGCGAGACGTCCGTGGCGGCGCCGGCGTCCACGACGAACGTGAACCGCCCCGTCAACGGCGCGCTGTTGAGCGGCACTCGCCAAGTCAGTGTGTACATTCCCGGTCCCGGCAACTCCACTTCCCGCCGCGCGAAGCTCGAGCCGTCGAAGTACAACGCCACGTCCGTCGCCACGGCCGCGCCGTCAGCGGCGGCAACCGAGAACAGCACCGGGTCCGGCCCTTCGGTTGTCAATCCACGCACCACGATCACCCCCCCCGCGCTCGAGGGCACCTCCACTGTGTAAGCAATGACCTGCCCGGTTCGCTCGATCGCGCCGGTCGTCGTCGTACCCAGAGCGTAAGAGAGCGGTACGATCGCCGGGAGCCGATGCAGCCGCAACTCAAACGTCCCGAACTGCCCCGCGCCGGGCGTGGCCACCACTCGGTGCATCCCCCCTCGCACGATCGAGTAGACCTCACTCCCCTGGCCCACGACGAAGTCGTCGTACTCGTTGCGGACCAGCGCCGTGCCCTCCGGCCCGAGCACCACATAGGAGAACAGGTCCCGGGCCTGCCCGTCCAAAGGCTTCTCCACCAGCACGCGATCCAGAGCCGCTGCCTCGAACAGCACCGCCGCCGCCCGCGTCGTCACGTCAAACGTGCCCGTAATCGGCGTCTCGAAATCCGACCGCCCGGCGGCGGCCGTCACCGCGAGCTGATACGAAACCTCCGTCGCCGCCGACACATCGGTGGCATACACGTGCACGGACCGGGCACCACCGTCGGCCAGGTTCGCGGTATCAAACGCGCTGCGGGCCGCCAGGAGCGGCAGGTCAGCGTCGGCCGCCAGCCCCGCCAGCGCCGCCCCCCCGGCCGCAAACTCCGCGTGCAAACCCTGCCGCGCCAGCCCATCGAAACGCCAGATATGCACCGGACTCTCGGCCGTCAGCGTCCCCGCCACCGGCTGCCCCAGGCGCAACCCGCCGACCGTAACGACCTGGGTTACGCCCAGGACCACGGGCACCGCCCAGGAGGGCGAGCTCCCGGCCAGTTCCGTCTGCCGGATCGGCGCGCTGCACAGACCGCGCTCCGGGTCAAGGGCCACCACGAAGCAACTCCGATCGTTCTCCCGCGTGGCCGTCGCCTTCTGCACCGGCAGGCCGACCTGCCCTTCCGCATCTCCGAAACTGACAAACGTCGTACCCAGGTCCTGGCACACGCAGGTCACCCGCGCGCCCTGCTCACCGTCGCCGCTGCCCGGTATGCTCAGCACGAAGACGAGCGCACGCGACTGAAGTTCCAGCTCGGTCAACGCCGCGACCAGCTCGTCGTATGCGTCGATCGGGGAAACCAGCGGCGCGAAGTCGCGGTACGCCAGATCAAACTCGCTGACCGCCTGGCTGAAAGGCCGCAGGGAACCACTCACCAGCGGATCCAGCGCGGCATAATAGGAGGCCAACCCCTCCGCGGCCGTTCGCAACCGCGCGAAGCGGGCCGCGTGCTCCTGCACGTTGCTGCCCACGCGCGTGAGGCTGCGGATCACCGCCAGCTCGGCCGCCCGGCGCGTCGCCTCATCCTGTTCCGCCAACGGGCCCTCGAGTTCCTCGCCCAACCCCTGGGCCCGCGTCACGCGTTGCGCCAGGTCGTCCAGCACGGCGGGGCTGAGGTGCTCCGCGTACACGGCCTCGTATGCCGCCAGCACCTCCTGGGCCGCGGCATAGAGCGGTGCGGTGACCGTCAGAATACTCGGTGCCTCCTTCCGCGACCCGGCCGCCCGCACGACGGCCGCATCCAGCCGTCCGATCAGCGTCCGAGCGCCCGGCACCTCGAGCGCGGCCAGCACGTGCGCCTGCCGCCAGACCTCCAGCCACGCCTCCAGGCACTGCCGACTCTGTTCGTCGTCGGGACGATCAAGCGGCTCGCGAAGCTGGGCCGCCAACGCGCTGAAGAAATGCGTCCCCCCCGTCCGTACGCCCCCCGCCCGAGTCGTGATCCCCGACCCGAGCGTTATGCCGATCCCCGTGTTCGCGTAATCACCCGAGGCGGGCTCGAACGACCAGAGGGACCAGAGCGTGCCCGCCCCGGCCGTGGTACCCGACACCTCATCCGGGGACGACGTAGAACCTGCTGCCGCCGGCAGCGGAATCGACAAGCGTACCGGTACCGGGAACTCCAGCCCCACCGGTTGGATGGACACCAGGTAGCCGGCCCGCATGCTGCCCGCCCAGGTTCCCGGCTGCGGGCGTTCCAGAAACCGCTCGGGCAGCGGCCAGGAACTGCGCTCCGGAGCGAGCACGTGCACCGAGATCGGGCCGCCGTACTCCCCCCCGTTCAGACGGGCTCCACCCGGTGGAATCTCCAGAACCGCGACCGGCGCGCTGGAGTCTGCCTGGTCGCCCACCAGCCCGCGGACCGTCGTCGTCGCGTCGAGCTGCGCGGTCGTCACCACCGCGTTCGCCACGAAGGGCACGTAGATCGGACGATCGAGGACCCGGTCCTCACCCTCGGTGATCAGCAGGTCAACAACGAACTGGCCGAAATACCCGTCTCCGGCGGCGGCCGGATTGCCGTCGACCGTCAACCGCTGTTTGCCGGCCGGCACGCCGAGCAACGCAAACGAACCGTCCAGGTTAGAATGCGTGACGGCGTCGCCCATCGTCAGCAAGACGCCGCCCACGGGCAGCGGTTCGGCCTCCTCGCCAGAGGCGTTGGTTGCACCATGCGCGGAGCGAACCACGCCGCTGATTCGGGCGGCCCCGCTGCCGGCATGGTCCGTCAGGGTCTGTCCCGCCGGGTCGTCAGTCACCGCACCGGTTCCCGCGATGCCGCAGCCCCCCGCCGCCAGCACCAGCGTCGCCAGAACACGCGCGAGCCCCCTTGACCGACCGAGTATGCACGTGAACATGGTAAGCCTCCTTGCTTACGCAGCAGGTAGGAATCCTCCATCTAATCTAGGATAGTCGGCTAAACATGGCAATCCGCTTGCCTCAGGTTGGGACAACAGGGCGATCCCCCTGCTTCACGACTAGCTCGCACCGGCCGGGCGCGCAGCAGACGTCCCGTCTCCCTCATAGGGAGAGGGGTAGGGGTGAGGGTGCCGGAGCCGAAGACGCCCCGTGGGGCTCAAGCACGTTCACCCCAACGCGGGTGAAAGCAGACACGTGCCCCGCCGCGTTCATGCCCGGCGCCCGCCCCCACGCGATGGCGCTTTCCCAAGGCCGCCGCCCGGTGTGCAGACACGGTTCCACGCGGCAGGGCTTGGGCGGGCTACTTTCGGGGGCAGGGAGGCTCAAGGGCACAGGGGAATGTCGCGGGCGGAATCCGCCGCCAGAAAGCCAGTGGAATGTCCGTATAAATGCAAGAACGTCAGCAAAAGTAGAATGGCGGCATTGATGCAGCTCGCGTACAATCGCCCGTGCGGCGCGCCGGTGTATTGTGAGGCGGGGTTGGAGCATCTGCGGGCCGGCTCGGCACCTTCCGTCCGCGAAACCGACGGGCTTACGCCGATGGATAAGCAGGCAGGGCCACGTGCCCGCATCGGCGTGGCGGCGGTACGCTCCGGCAAGGTTGAGCCGACACGGCCGGCGAAGGGACCGGCCGAACCGAGGTGGGAGGGACCGCCCCGGTTGACGGACCGTGGCGACGGGACGCGTGATGACCGTGGGCAAAGTCGTTCAGCACAGCACGGAATGGAGCTGGTTGAGCATCAAGGCGGTGGTGGACCAGCTCGAGGCCCTGCTCGAGCAGTGCACGGCCGGGGGGGCGGACCCCGCCCTGTGTGCTCGGATGGGCGAGCAGTTGCGGGCCCTGCACGCCCGGGTGCGGGCACATTACGCCGTGCAGGTGCTGTCGGAACGACAGCAGATGATCGAGCGCTGCGCCCCACATCTGACCGAGCGTTACCAGCAATTGCAGGCCGACCTGCCGCGCGTCATCAGTCAGCTTGATCGAGCGGTACGCATGTCGGAGTGGGTGGGGGAATCCGACTCGGAGGAACAGACGGTCTTTGTGCTGCGGGTACGGGAAGTGATGGTGACGCTCCAGCGTTTCAAGGCCGAGGAGACGCTAGTGCTGGCCCGGGCGGTCTGGAGCGACACGGGCGGCGAGAGCTGAACCGGGCGGTGCGACGGCCCTGCTCCCGGCAGCAAATCCCCGGCGACGCGGGGCAAAGGACCAAACGCGACGCCCCGAACACGGAAGCAAGGAGTGGCCCCCGTGGTGCACCACCCGGCGCTGGCCGCAAAACGCGACGCCATTTTGACCATAGCCGCCCGCTATGGCGCGGCCAACGTGCGCATCTTCGGTTCGGCCGCCGCGGGGACGTCCCATCCGGGAAGTGACATCGACCTGCTCGTCGAGTTGGGGCCCGAGCGAACGCTCCTGGACCACGTGGCCCTGTGGCAGGATCTGGAAGACCTCCTGGGATGCCCGGTGGACGTGGTCGTGGAGGGCGGAATCAGTCCCCACCTGCGGGACCGAATCCTGGCCGAGGCCGTACCGCTATGAAAGACGATCGGGTCTACCTGCGGCACATTCTCGATTCGTTGCAGCGCATCGGCGAGTACACCCGCTGCGGGCGGCAGGCCTTTCTCGCCGACGCCAAGACCCAGGACGCGGTTATCCGCAATCTCGAAGTGATCGGAGAGGCCGTCAAGAACCTCTCGCAGGCCTGCAAGGACAATCACCCCCACATTCCCTGGCGCCGTATCGCCGGTCTCCGTGATTTGCTGATCCATCACTACTTCGGCGTGAAGCTGGAGACGGTCTGGGAGATCACCGTACGCGACCTTCCGCGGCTGGGCGAGCAGGTGGAGCGTATGCTAAACGCGTGAGCACCGCCGGGCGGGCCTGGGTCTTCGCAACGGGGGAAGCGCCGCGCCACCGCGCCGCCGACCGTCTTCATATCTCACGCGTTCGGCGCGCTCACGGCGAGGTGCCCGGCTCCGTCCACGGTACATCCTGGCGGCGGGGGTGCCACTTGAGGTTCTTGCCGGTCATCTGCACGATGCCAGTACTGTCCTCCACCTCGTAGCCCAGCGTGGCGAACGTCTCACTGCTGCCGTGCCCGTCGAGCCACAGGATGTTCGCCAGGCCCAGGTGCCGATCGTGAACGGCGCTGCGCACCTGCGTCTCTTTGTCGGCCATCTCGCCATGCTCGCCCGTTGCCACCCACGGGGGGTCGAGGTTGAAACCCTCGTTGCCGAACGCGGTCGGGTCGCGACCTTCGTCGGGCGCGGTGTCGTCCTTGTATTCGGCGCGGTCGCGGCGCGCCTGGGCCGCGGCCGTGCCCATCGCGTCACCGACCGCGACACATTCCCCCGGTGACTTCACCAGCGATATCTTCACCGGCCAGTTCTTGAACGAGAACATGTCGCCCTCGTCGAGCAATCGTGAATTGCCCAGGAACTGGTAGTTGTAGCCGAATGCCCCATTGCGTTCATCCGCCCAATCCGACACGGCCGGGCAGAGGTACGTGTCGTTGGTGTAGTTCTGGCGATCGCCGCGTTCCCCGTTGTGGGTGGCCTTCGTGGGGGCGGGGCTGTCGAAAGCAGGAACGCCGACATACTTGCCCATGATCGCCAGGAAGGTGGGGCGATACTTGAGCCCACCCGCGATCTCGACGGCCCAGCGGGTGGTGTCGATCTTCGGCAGACGCCCGGGCATCAGCGCCCCCTTGTTATCGTCGGTGTACATGGCGATGCCGTGGCCCAGGCTGGCCAAGCGGGTCTTACACAGCACACCCTTGGCCTGCTTGTTCGCCCGGGACAGGCTCGGCAGCAGGATGCCGATCAGCAGGGTCAGGACGGCGATGGTGACAAGCAACTCCACCAGCGTGAAGCCGGTCGGACGCGGTCGCGAGGTCATCGGTTCTCTCCTTGGGACGCCGACACCCGGGGGCGGCGGGACGCGGCACCCTCCCGCGTACACCGCCATCCTACTATCATAGCAACTCCGCGAACGCTCGGCACGCCGAAATGGGACGATTCCGGCGCCCGTGCGCGGGCCGCCCGCCTACGGCTCATCGGCAGGTTTGGGGGCCGCCGATAGCCCCCGAGCCCCTCTGCTGTACGTTGAACGCGGGCGGGCGGACGGAGACTCAGCGCGGGCCGTGCCCGCGGCCCAGGACGTGGCGCGGGCGTCTCCCCCGTGGGTTCACCGGCGGGACGCCGGCGCCACTGAATCTCCGCGGCCCGGAAGGAAACCAAATATCAGTAGGACGGAGAAGCTCATGCGACCGGCGGACTTTGCGAAGCGGAGCGTGGTAATCACCGGGGCGTCGAGCGGGATCGGGGCGGCCTTCGCCCGCGCGTTGGCCGCCCGCGGGGCCCACCTGGCGCTAGTAGCCCGCCGGCGGGAGCGGCTGGAGGCACTGGCGGCGGAATTGACGGCGGCCGGGCATCCCACGCCGGCCGTGATCGTGGCCGACTTGTGCCGGCCCGAAGCGGCAGAGCGGGTGGTAGTGGAGGCCACACGTCAGTTCGGCCCGATCGAGGTGCTTATCAACAACGCCGGCCTCGGCTACGCCGGCGCGTTCCCCGAACTTGCCGCCGCCCAGGTCCAGGAGATGATCGACCTGAACATCAGCGCCGTGACCCGACTGACGCACCTGGTAGTCCCCGCGATGATCCAACGGCGCAGCGGCTGGATCATGAACGTCGCCAGCGTGGTGGGGCACGTGCCCTTCGCCTGCATGCCGGTGTACGCACCCACCAAGGCGTTCGTGGTCGCCTTCTCCAACGCGTTGTGGGCGCAGTTGCGGCGTCACCACGTCCACGTCACCTGCGTGGCGCCGGGCACGACGCGCACCGAGTTCTTCGATCACCGCACCTGGACGGGCCTGCGCCGGCAGTTGATGCGTCTGTCGATGTCGGCAGACGACGTGGCACGCATCGCCCTACGTGCTCTCGCCCGCGGCCGGCGCAGCGTCATCTGCGGCAACCTGAACCGCCTGTTCGTCGCCCTCATGAAACCCGTCCCCCAACGCTTTATCGCCCTGGTCTCGGAACGCACGTCGGCGTAGCAGCCCCGTGGGCGAAGCAGCGTCGGCCCCGCCTGCCGGCAGGCAGAGCCCCCGCGGCCGAGGTGGAGACCGCCAAACGCGCCGGTTGGGGAGGCTTTCGGTCTGCACCGGGAGTTCTGCAACGGGCTGCTGGGCGGTTCGTCGCGGTGAAAGAAAAACTTCGTAGGCGCGTAAGAAACTCCCGGCCTGCCGGACGAACCGGTAGCGGGACCCCGCTTGCCCCGTATCCGGCAAGCGAGGCAGGGCCAGGCCCGGCGCCGAAGAGAGCCCGGCGGCGGGGGCGCGGTGATTGTGCGCTTTAACCCCGCGCACGCGCTGGCCGTGTGCGTGGTGGCCGTACACACGGTGAGTGTGCGCACGGTGGGCGTGCGTAGCCTGACCGTGCGGCGTCTGAACCCCTCTCCCCCCGGGAGAGGGGCAGGGGTGAGGGCACGGGAACCACGCGGCCGCGCATCGGGTGCCGCTCCCTGGGAAGCGGGTGCCATGCTCTCGCGCGGCGTGAGCATGAACAGTTGGTCTACGCGCCGGGAAGACTCCCGCCCGCGAGGGAGGACTTCGTCCAATGCAGAATGCAGAAGTAAGAATGAAGGAAGCAGAGACCGTGAGGTTAGATGCTGATAACCCGCACCCCCTTTCTTCGTTCTGCATTCTCAATTCTGCATTCGCCGCCCTTGACCGCCGCGTAACGTCCGTGTATACTGCCCGCTGGATACATGATCTTCTCCGTCGTCTCCGTCCCGGAGGGTTCGTCGATGCTTCACTCCCGCAGCCACAGGCGAATGCAGCCCGGCTTGATTCTCTCTCTCTCTCTCTCTCGATGACTGCCTTGTTGCCCCGAGCCTGGGCCGACTGTCCGTGTGAGCAGGGGCAGACCTGCTGGTACGTGGCACCCATCGACCAGGATGGGCAGCAGCCTGAGTGTCTCCCCAACACCGGTAGTGGTACTGAAGAGGACCCCTTCTGCGGCATTCAGTACGCCCTCTACCAGGCGTCGAGCGGGGACGTGGTGCTCGCCCTGCCGGGGGTGTATTTCGAGAGCATGATCCGGTTTCCCAACAACAAACAACTGCAGTTGCGAAGTTGCGCGGGGCCGGCGGCCACGGTCGTCGTCAGACCGGAAGGGGGCGACGGCTGCATCTTCCACATCGATCGTAGCCAGGACGACCGTACGCTCCTGGAAGGGTTCACAATCACCGGCGGGACCAGCGCGGGCATTCAGGTTTCCAGCGGTACCAGCCCCGTCATCCGCGGCAACGTGATTACCGGGAACTCGGGTCAATACGGCGGCGGAATCTACATCTCCGGTAGCTCGCCGCTTATCTGGGGCAACGTCATCACCGACAACACGGCCACCAGCCCGCTGGACGGTGGCGGCGGGGGGATTTGCTGCGACGCTGGGCAGGGCCAGACGTGCGCGCCCCAGATCGTCTGGTGCACGATCGCCTGCAATGAGGCGGCCGCCGAGGGCGGCGGGGTTTGGATCGCCGGCTTGGCCCGTCCGCGCATCAGCCATTGCCTCATCGAAGGGAACTCGGCCGCCAAGGGTGGCGGGGTGTTCCAGAAGATGGTTAGTTCGCTGGAGCCCGAACGGACCGTGGACTGCGTGGCGGACGGCGAGCGCAGCCCCATCATTGACGACTGCCTGATCATCGGGAATCTCGCGGTGGGCACCAACGGGCTGGGCGGCGGTTTGCACTTCGATGACTGGACCCAGCCGACGGTGATCAACTGCACGCTCAGCGAGAACTGGGCCGGCAAGTACGGGGGCGGGCTCTACGCCATGCACGCCTGCGTCTACATGGACAACTGCATCCTCTCCGGCGATACAGCGGCCGAGTTGGGTCCCGAGGGCTACCTGACCAACGGCGCCTATCTACGGTTTCGCTATTCAGACCTGCACGGCGGGCAGGGCGTGATCTACCTGAATCCGGACGTGCTCCCGAGCGTCCTTGCCTTTGCGTCTGAGCCGGGCAACATCGACGCCGATCCCCAATTCCGGGACCCGGTGCGCTGCGACTACCACGTGCGGCCGACCTCGCCCACCGTCGATGCCGGCGGCAACGCGCTGCTCCCGGACGACGACGTGGACGTCAATGAGGATGCGAACACGGACGAGACCATGCCGCTCGATCTCGATGGAAACCCGCGCATTCTGAACCTGATCGTGGACATGGGAACCTATGAACTGACGGGGGCGGTGGCGGGCTGCCCGCCGGCCACCATCGGCGGTGCCTACCCGCCCGACCAGACCGTCGATGCGCGACAGCCGCATCCGATCAACGACAACTCGTGCGCGGCCCAGCAGGGCATCGGGCAGGCCTCGCCGCCGGAGCCGATCCTGATTGCCGTCACGCCGCCGGTCGAGGACGCGGATACGCTTGACTGCTGGGCCTTGTGTGAGACAGACATCACTACTGTGTGCGGGCCCAACGCCATCACCAGCGTCACGCATCTGGGCAGCGGGGTGTACCAGATCGAACTCGCCCGCCCCATCACGCCCGGCGCGGTGACCACCATCGAGTACCTGGGCGACCACAGCTTCGTGACGTACTTTGCCCATCCGGCGAACGTGGAAAGCGACATCGGGACTGTGGCGAACGCCGCCGACATCATTGCGCTGATCAATTTCCTTAATATCTGCATCCCGAACCCCGGCGATCCGAGTTGCCAGGGGGCGGGCATGTACAAGGGCGACATCAACCACTCCGGCGGATACGCGATAAGCGACCTGAATACCGAGATCAACCTGCTCAATGGCAGTGGGCTCTTTGCGCCAGGGTGGATGAACACGTCGAAGCCCGAACTGGATGGCTGTGCGCCGTCGCCGCCGGACTTCTGCACCGTTTGTACCGAAGAAGCCCCCGAGGGTCGTGGGGGCGAAGGTGAAGGGCGGGACGGAGGCGAAGGTGAGGGGCAGGGTGACATTGTCGATGCCGGCTGCTACGGGGCGGCCTTCGCGTTGTACCTGACGGGCGTGGACCTGGAGGACCGCACGGACGCGGAGTACTTCCCGCTGCTGGTGGAGGGCCTCACGCAGGTCGCGTTGACGGCGTTCGATGACGAGCAGCGTCACGTGGTCGCCTGTGCGCTGCTTGATCCGCAACTGGTGTTCATGAGTCCGGCGGTGGAGGCGCAGATTCCGCAAATCGCGGCGCGCCTGGACCCGTAAGCTACATAGTACCCCCTGAAGGAGGACTCCGATGATTCGGTATTCCATTCCCCGTGGCTTTGCGCGACTTCTGACCCTCGCGTGCGTGCCTCTCCTGTGCCTTTCCGCGCAGGCGCAGGCGGACCTAGAGCTCTGGGCCAGTGGGCAGATTTCAGCGCACTTCGACGCCTACACAGGGGAGTACCTTGGCGACCTGTTCGCAACTGCGCATACGTACGGTTTTGCCTTCGGGCCCGATGGCAATGTATACGTAGCGTGGGCCGATCGGGTCTTGCGATACGATCCGGAACTGCTGGAAGTGGTCGATGTGTTCGTGCCGCCCGGCGGAGCGCTCGAAGCAATGTGCGGGTTGGTATTCGGCCCTGACGAGAACCTGTATCTGACCGGACCCGAGAGTGTAGCACGCTACGACGGACAAACAGGACAGTTCCTCGACGTCTTCGCCGCCGAAGGGCTCGACAGTGCGTATGGCCTGCGTTTCAGTGCAGACGGCGACCTTTACGTCAGTAGCTTCCTTGCCGATAGCGTACTACGCTACGACGGACAAACCGGGCAGCTTGTGGACGCGCTGACCGCGCCTGGTGATCTTGTGGCTCCGAGCGATCTGCTGTTCGGGCCCGATGGGCTACTGTATGTCAGCAGCTACCTTACCGGCAGCGTCGTGTGCTTCGACCCGGTTACGGGGGACTTCGTGGGCACGTTTGTACAACCGGGCAGCGGCGGGCTGAATTGGCCGGTGGGGCTCGCCTTCGGGCCCGATGGGAACCTGTACGTGGCCGACGAGCGCCGCACGCAGAACGAGATTCTGCGTTACGACGGGGTCACCGGCGCGTACCTGGGCGTCTTCGCCTCCGGCGGCGACCACCCGACGTTCCTCGCCTTCGTCCCCGAGCCGGGCAGCCTGCTGCTGCTGGCGGGTGGGGCGCTGCTGCTGGGGCGCAAGCGACGAGCGTAAGAGCGTCCAACAGAACCCCTCTCTCTGCGAGGGAGAGGGGTCACACGCCGTGCACGGTGTTGGTTCCTCTACCCTCACCCCAGCCCCTCTCCCTGCGAGGGAGAGGGGTCTGGTCCTTGACCACTGGTCGCGGGGGGCCGAGGCGCTCTGCTTTCTGAATTCTTCATTCTGCATTCGGCCCGCCCAAACGCGGGGAGACGGCGATGTCCGCCGCGTCACTGCGGCGCAGGGTTGCGCAGCGTGATGCTGGCGTGGTCAGGGTCGGAGGGCGGCCGGGTGGAGCCGGGCGGGGTGCCCCGTGAGGCGATGCTGATGCTGCGGACGATGGGTACGCGAGACGCTGCGGCCGCGGCGGCGCGGGGCGGCCGCGCGCGGAAAGTACGCCTTGGCGCACTGGCGACAGCGGTGCGGTGCGTCGGTAGCGCCGGCGCGGACCACCGTGGGGTGTTCGCAGAACGGGCAAATCGTGTACAGAGCGGCCATGACCCGCGTCTCCTGAAGCCTTGCGCCGCGTGCAGGTCCGCCCGCACGCTCCCGATTCACGGTTCTAATGGTGGTCCGGATGGCGGCGTGTGGCGGCCGGCACGACCGACCCACGCCGTGGCGCGTATTCATGTCCGTGTGGCGGCCCGACCGGATCAGGGGTCGGCGGCGGCCGCCGGTCCCACCGTCTCGTTCAGCAGCAAGACGCCGTCCTGGAAACCGATGGGCATGATGTCGCCGTGCAGGGGTGCTTCCATGAACTCCTGGTCCAGCAGGAACGCATCCGCCGGCGAGGCGGCGTCCATCAGGTCGGCGTCATCGTCCGTGTGGTTGAGGCCCAGCAGATGCCCCGCCTCGTGCGCGGCCACGTTGCCGATGCCGATCGCCAACTCCTGAGCCGACGGGGGCACGGTGAACATGTTCGGCGTAAACGACTGGGTGTAGATGATGGCGTCGTCGCAGAAGTCGGCGTTGTACAGGTCCACCGCCTCCGCCAGCCCGAAGGCGTTCATGCTGAAGCCGCCGAAGTAGATCGTCGAGTAGCTGTTCGGATCGGCCGGCAGCACGTCGTCACTAGTGAGCACCGTCACGTTGAAACGCTCATAGTTCTGGACGACGGTGTCGTAGATGCCCTGCTTGATGACCTCCGTCTGTCCCTGGTAGCTGCCGTCGATGTCGCTGGCGTCGAACACGTCCAGGCGTACCATGCCCAGCAGGGGCGAGTTGACAAACGCCCCATCGAAGTCCAGCACGAGAATCTGCGGCACCGGGGCGGGAACCACGTGCCCCGAGCTGACCCGCACGTCGATCGTGTAGTTGCCGGTGTACCCGCCGCGCTCCGCGAAGGTCGAGTGGCTGACGGCCAGGTAGTACTCGTCGCCGACGCGGCGGACGACGAAGCTGATGTACGGGTCCAGGTAACGGCTGCTGCTGTCGTTGCGGTCGTCGTTCTCGTAAACCAGTCGCTGGTCGCCGTCGAAGAGGACGACCGAGACATCCAGTTGCGAACCGGGGGCGGCCGCGTCGATGATGATGCGATCCCCGGCATCGAGCTCCCCGAGGCGGAACACGTCGATATCACCGGCGGCGGGCACGTTGCCCTGCAACTCGGCGAGACCGGTCCGATCAAACACGGCCACCATCGCCTGGGCAAACGTGTCGTTGGGCTCGCCGAACGTTTTACCCAGTGGACTGGTTAGCGAAGTATCCTTGTTGCCATCCACGAGCGTACCCGTCGGGTCGGTGTTGTCGTTGCCGTTGGGCCCGTTCCCGACGCAGCCGGTAAAGCACACGCTCGCCGCAAGAGCGGCCAGCGCCGCAAACCAGCAATGCCGATGTCCGCCCCATGTCTGGGTCAATGCGTTCATAGTCGCCTCACTGCCCTGGGGTCCGGAGCGACGTGTAACACGCCCGCGCGCGTGCTCGCCCTCGGGTGCGACCTGGGCATCATCGGCACGCGACCGTGCCTGGTTTCATTTCTCCGCGGTAACTTGGACAATTCGCGACAGCGCCCGTGGGGAGCGAACGATCCGGACCATCCCGCAGCCCGCCCCGCCCAACACCAGGAAGGCCCGCCCGGGCGTAGGACGACCCGCAGTCGGGGCAGCAGCACGTCGGCGGTGCCCCCTGTCCGCATATTCGCTGCCGGACTAGTCGCTCTCCGCGTATCCGCCGGTTCTGGGCCGGTGCGCGCTAAGCAGGAGGGTAGCCCGGGCCGGCGGACCGCCGTAGTTTACGCGGGCGGCAGGTGTCTTTTCAAGGCGCCCGGCAAGGGCAGCCTGGACCGCCTCCGCATCGCCCCCCGCGGTGTTCAGGAGCGTCTGCACCCCATCCTGGTAGCCCAAGGGGAAGACCTCGGGATGCAGGGGGGCCCGCGTGAAGTACTGGTCCTGCAGCAGGCGGTTGAGACTGGCGGTAATGTCCATGAGGTCATCGTAGTCGGTCGTGTGGACCAGGCCCAGCAGGTGCCCGGCCTCGTGGCTGGCGACGTTGGCGAGCGCCTGGCTCAGCTCATCCGCGGTGGGCGAGATCACCATGAAGGCGGCGAAGGTGTCCGTGAAGACGAACGCCTCCTGCGGGCCCAGCGTGTTGAACTCGTCCACCCCCTCCGCGACGCCGAGCAGGCCCGGATCATAGGTGCCGAAGTACACGCACGTCATCGAGTTGTCGTAGCGGGCACCCTCGCTGGTGGACAGGATGGTGACGTTGAAGCCCGCGAAGTCCTCGCGCACTCTGGCAACGACGTCGGCCACGATCTCGTCGGTCTGCCCGCGGAAGGAGCGGTCGATGTCGGCGGCGTCGAAGGGCGGGACATCCACGGGGTCACGCCCCCCCACCGTCACCTTGGTCGCCCCGGCGAAGTGCAGGAGGATCGTCTCGGGGCGGTACGGGGACTGCGGCTGGCCGGGGACTCGCTGCAAGTACAGTTGATAGGAGCCCGGGGATTCGTACAGGGGCGTGGTGGTGACGGCAAGGTAGCAATTCTCGGTCGGCTGGCGCATGACCAAGTCGATGAACGGCACCGAGTCGCCGAGGTACACGTTACGATGGTCGTTGACCAGCAGGCAGTTGCCGGAGGCATCAAACAGCGCGACGGCGCCGTTGAGCCCGTTACTCGGTTGCAGTTGGGCGTAGATGCGGTCGCCGATGGCGGCCGGTCCGAAGTCAAACACGTCGACGTCGGAGGTGTCGATGACGGCCCCGTCAATCGTGAGACCTGCGGTGGTGAGCTCGAGCGGCTCCGCCTGTTCCAGGGCGTTGTTGAGCTTCGCTTCCGTGTACAGGTCACTGGAGCCGGGATCAATGAGGGTGGAGCTGGCGGTCGAGCCATCCGATCGGTCGCCCGTCCAGCCGGCGCCGGTATCACAACCGTGTACGAAGAGGAGTACGGCAACAAAAAGGCATGCCGACGCCAGCGGCATGCCCCGCGAGTTGGTGCTCGAAAGAAACACGGCTTGCCCCTCCAGCAAGGTGCGCGGAACCGGCCTGCATCCCCTCCGACACAGCCCCGAGCCGGTTACCGCGGAGGCCTTGAGGCGGCCTGGGTAGCCCGCCCGCCGGCCGGCGAAGCCGAACCGAACGGGCGGGCCACCGCCTCACGGCCTGTGCTTCTTTCCCCACCGGAATCGACTGTACGATACGCGCCGAAGCGGCAGGACCGGCCCGCGGGGGCGCGCAGCGGCGCCGCGGTGCGAAGTCCGCGGGCTTACGCCCGTACGCCGGCTTTTCTGGGACGGACTGCCGCTGCTTTTCCTGAACGCGTCGACCTGCACGCTGGCGCACGCGCGATATAATCGCCCCGGCACGAGGCTGGGCGCGGCAGCGCGACGAGGGTGCGCAGTGACCACAACGAGCAGGCAGGCCGCGGCGGAACAGACGCGGGGCAGCGTCCGCAGATCTGCAAGTCGACCGGCCGTCTGATATCTAACCGGAGCTTATCGGGTGCTGACGCTGACGGACGAACAACGACGGGCGGTGGAAACGGTGGACCGGAGCGTCCTCGTTTCGGCGGCGGCCGGGTCGGGAAAGACGGCCGTGCTCGCCCAACGCTGCGTCTACCTCGTCTGCGACGCTCCGCTTCCCAGCCGCTGTAACGTGGACGACCTGCTGGTGCTGACGTTCACCGAGGCGGCGGCCGCGGAAATGCGCGCGCGGGTCATCCACGAGTTGCGCGCCCGGGCGGCCGAGCATCCCCGGGACCGGCGCCTGGCGGAGCAGGTCGCGTACGCGGACGCGGCCCACATCTCCACAGTGCACGCGTTCTGCCTCTGGATCCTGAGGAGGTGGTTCACGGAGGCGGGGCTGGACCCGACCTCGGCGGTCATGGATGAGGATGAGGCGCGTCTGTTGGAAAACGAGGTGCTGGAGGAACTCTTCACACGGCGTTATGCCGTGGGCGCAGCGAGCCCGCCCGCCGACGCGTCGGCACCCACCGGTGAGGGTGTGACCGCGACAGCGGCCCTCAGCGAATCTCCCACCGGGGCACCGGCGGGCGCGGAGACCGACGCCACGGAGCCGAGTGGTTCCTTCCTGCGTCTCGTCGAACACTACGGGCTGGGCAATGATGCCTCGCTGCGCGGCATCGTGCTGAAGCTGGCGCGGTTTCTTACGTCGCTGCCCGATCCCGAAGCCTGGCTGCGCGAGGCAACGGAATCGCTTACCCACCGACCCGAGACGGTCGTGCTTGACCTGCTGAGTGGTCTGCGCGTGGAAGTGGCGTGGCAGGACGAACGGGCCCGCACCCTGGCGGAGGCCTTGGCGGCTGGGCACCCGGCCGGGCATACCCACGCGGGCCCCATTCGGGATTGGGCCGAGACGTTGCACCGTTGGCGGGAACATTGGCCCCAGGCAGCGCCCGCCGCGACGACGGATCGGGCTGCCGCCCGGGCGTTTCTTGCGGCCCACGATCCCGTTCTCACCGAGATCCGCGAGCATCAACTCCCCACGGTTCGCGCAGCGCGGCTGTCCGCGGATGCCGACCACACGGAACAGGCCGCCCGCGAGCAGGCCAAGGAAACCTGGCAGACGACGCGGGTGCTGTTCCAGGACCGTCTGCGCCAGCGCTACGCGCTCTTCACCACGGCGGAATGGCTGCAAGGCCTGGAGCGGATCGCGCCGTACGCCGCCGGGGTGGTGGAACTGGTGCGGGCGTCTCGAGCGGCCTATGCCCAGGAGAAGCGGCGGTTGGACGTCTTGGATTTCGCCGACCTCGAGCGGCTGGCCTATGACCTGTTGACCGACGACGGCCGGTCACGGCGCCCTTCCCCGATTGCCCGGCAGTTGCAGCAGCGGTTCGCGCACGTGCTCGTCGACGAGTTCCAGGACATCAACCCGATCCAGGAGGCGATCATCGGGCTCGTCAGCCGTGAGGAGAGTCCACGGCAATCGGCCAACCTTTTCGTCGTTGGTGACGTGAAGCAGTGCATCTACCGGTTCCGACTCGCTGAACCGGCGATTTTCCTCGATCGGCTGGCACGCTTTCGGCAGGCCGGGCAGGGTCGCAAGCGCCGGCGCCAAGGCAGCGGCGCCACCAGCGCGGGTGCCCTCTCCCCCGGCGCGAGTGATGACGCGCGCGGGACGGCGCTGTTTCTGCGGGCGAACTTCCGCAGCCGGCCTGAGATCATCGACGCAGTCAACCTCGTTTTCGGGCAGTTGATGCGGCCGGAACTGGGGCCCCTGGTCTACGACGATGATGCCCGCCTGCGCGCCGCCCGCGTGCCGGACGAGGCGGCCGCGCCCGCGCCCGTCGAGCTCCATATCCTGTCTGATACGCTCTCCGCAGCCGCAGACGCGGAGCCGGAGGTGGAGGCGTCTGCCCCGGCGGAAGCAGACTCGGCTGAGCGCCGCGGCAACACCTGGAACGACCCTGCCCAGTGGGAACGCATCGAGCGCGAGGCGTATCTGATCGGACAGCGGCTTCTCGCACTGCGTGCCGAAGCGGCGGCCGCGTCGCCGGCACACCCCCTGGCGTGGCGGGATTGCGTCGTTCTGCTGCGCGCCGCGCGCCCGACGGCGGAGTACGTCACCGAGATGCTCACGGCGATGGGCATCCCCGCGTACAGCGCGGCCGGCGGAGCCCTCTTGCAGGCCCGTGAGGTGCGCGACGTGCTCGCCCTGCTGCGGGTGCTGGACAACATGCAGCAGGACATCCCGCTGGCGGCCGTGCTGCGCCAGGGGTTGTTGCGGGAATCGTTGTCGGAGGACGAACTCGTCGCGATCCGCTGTCTCGACCGTGACGTTCCCTTCCACGGGGCCGTGCGCCGCTACGCGGAGAACGGCGAAGATGCAGACCTGCGGACGAAGTTGCGGCAGATGCTCGGGCGTGTGGAGCGCTACCGTACCGCGGTGCGCCGGGAACCGTTGGCGCAGGTGCTCGCCCGGCTGTATGAAGAGAGCGGGTACTTCGCGCGGGTGGGCGGGCAGGTGCAGGGCCCGCTGCGTCAGGCGAACCTGTTGCTGCTCCAGGAGCGGGCCCGGCAGTTCGGCAGCTTCCGTCGCCAGGGACTGCACAGGTTTCTGCGCTTCCTGGAGTCGCTGGAAGACGAAGACGCGGGACCTGCCCGGGCCGCGCCGGCCGGGGAAAGCGGCGACGTCGTTCGCATTATGAGCATTCACCAGAGCAAGGGCCTGGAGTTCCCCGTTGTCTTCGTCGCCGGCTTGGGCCGCAGGTTCAACCTCGGCGACCGCTCCGGACGGATCATCTTCGAACGCCAGGCCCGGCTCGGACTGCGCGTGGTCGATCCCGAACGGATGATCGAGTACCCCTCGGCCGCCCACCTGCGGGCGGTTCTGGAGATCGAGCGCACCACCCGCGAGGAGGAACTGCGAATTCTGTACGTGGCGATGACTCGGGCGCGCGACCGCCTGATCCTGGTCGGCACGGACAACACGGGACCCTGGGACGCGCCGCCCGCAGCACCGGACCAAACGGCACCGGCCACACTGTTCGAGGTGGCCACCGCCAACCGGGCCGTGGACTGGCTTCGACCGGCGCTACGGAGAGCCTCCACCGACCTCGTGCACTACAAGGGTTCGCCCCGCCGGGCGCCCCGACCGGCCCTCGAGGTGCACGTGCACTCCGCCGACGAGATCCGGCAGTGGCAGGTGCAGCCCCCTCGCGACGAAGAGCAACAACACGTGCACCGCACGCTCGGAGCTGGCGAGGCCTTGCCGTCCTTCGAGCCGCTGGCAAGCGAGGACGAGGAAGTGGAGGCCGTGCTGGAACGTGTCGAGTACTTGTACCCCCACCTGGCGGCCGCTTCGGTCCGGGCGGTCTGGGCGGCCAGTGAGTTCAAGGGAACGCACGACCATACGCGCGAGCCGGCGGAACCGGTCCCCCCTGTCCCGCGCGCCAGGGAGGCCGGCATTCCCGTGGGTGAGTGCAGCCTTGGGCCGCTGGAGACGTTCGCGGCAGAGCCGCGGGCGCCAGCCCGCGGACACCCCGGACTGGGCAGGCCGACGCCCGGTTCCTCGTCAACCGAGCCTGCGCGTGGGCAGAGTGGGGCGGCAGCTCTCCGCGGCCTTGCCACCCACCGGGTGCTCCAACACCTGGATTTCACGCGGGCAACCGACGCCGCGGGCGTGGCATCGGAATTGCATCGTTTGGCGGAGACGGGGCTATTGTCGGCCCACGAGCGCTCGGCCGTGGACGAAGAAGGCATCGCCTGGTTCGTCACCACGCCGCTGGCGGAGCGCATCCGCCGGTCCGGTTCCGCCTACCGGCGCGAGTTCAAGTACGTGGCCGCGGAGGCGTGCGAGGCGGTCGATCCGACGGCCGGACCGCTGCCCGACGACCGCGTGCTCGTCCGCGGGATCGTGGACGGCGTGCTCGCGGGTGAGGACGCCCTGGAGGTGGTTGATTTCAAAACGGACGTGGTGGACGCGCGGGGCGTTCCGCGGCATGCCGCGCTGTATCGCGGTCAGGTGGAGTTCTACGCCCGCGCGCTGCAGCGCTTGTGGCAGATGCCGGTTGGCCACGTGTGGCTGGTGTTCCTGCACGCCCGCGCGATAGTGGACGTGGAGGACCTCCGGTACGATTGATGCCCGGAAGCTGACCGAACTGGCGGGCGGCGTACCCCAGTTAGGTGCGGGTGGCATGCCCAAGCTCGCCGCAGGCGAGCGCCGGCATGCCGGGCAAATGCGGACGGCATGGCGGCGCCGGACTTCGTCCGGCTTGACCATGCCACCCGGCCCGCCCACCCGGTGTGCCCAGGCCACGCCGCGCGGAACCAGCGGGGACTTCCCAGGCCGGCGTCAGAACGTACGTCCGACGGAAACACGATGAACGCTACGCAACAACTCGAGCAGCGGGTACGCGAGATCGGCCACGAGATCTTCGAGCGCGCGGCCGCCGCCATGCCGGCGCCCTGGCGCAAGGATTGGTGGCTGGAGGCGATGACGCGCTTCGTCGAACGCGACGACGTGCTCAAGACCCGGTCGTTCCAGTTCGTGGAGTGCCTGCCGGCGTTGAAGGACGACGCCGCGCTGATTCGCCACCTGCATGAGTATCTGGGCTCGGAGCAATTGCCGTTGCCTGGGCTGTTCCGCCGGGCGGTGCGCAATCCGAACCCGCGTTCGCTGGCCAATTCGTTCATCGCCCAGTTCGCCCGTTTCGGCGCCGCCCAGATGGCCGGCCGCTACATCGCCGCCCACGACCGTAAGTCAACCCTGGCCACCATCGAGCGTCTGCGGCGACACGGCATGACCTTCACGCTGGACGTGCTGGGTGAGTCAACGACCAGCCACGCCCAGGCGGAGCGCTACTTGCAGGCCTACCTGGACCTCATCGACGCGGTGGCACCGGCGCTGCCCGCGCTGGCCCCGGTGCCCATCCTGAACGAGGACACCCACGGGTCCATGCCGCGGCTGAACCTGTCGGTCAAACTCACCAGCCTCGACCCGTACTTCGACCCCCTGGCGGCCGAGCGGACGATCCGCGTGGTATCCGACCGGCTGCGCGTGCTGTTGCGTCGTGCCCGGCAGGCCGGGGCGTTCGTCAACGTCGACCTCGAATCGACGCGCGTGCGCAGCCTGACGTTCGAGTTGTTCAAACGCCTGCTGCTGGAGGATGAATTCCGCGACTGGGAGGACATCGGCATTGTCGTGCAGGCTTACCTGCGCGACGGCGAGCAGGACCTGGCAGGCCTGCTCGAATGGGGCAAGCAGCGCGGTGCGCGCTTCGCCATTCGTCTCGTCAAAGGTGCCTACTGGGACGCGGAGACGGCCGCGGCCGTCCGCAATTACAAGACCCCGCCCGTCTGGACGCGCAAGTGGGAGTCCGACGCCTGCTACGAACGCATGACGCGCGTCATGCTCGAGCATACACACCTGCTGCGCCCGGCTTTCGCCAGCCACAACGTCCGCTCGCTGGCGAACGTGCTGGGGACGGCCGAGGCCCTCGGCCTGACCCCGCGCGACTACGAAGTGCAGATGCTCTACGGCATGGGCGACCCGCTGAAGGCGGCCATGGCGCAGATGGGACGATGCGTGCGCATCTACCTGCCCTACGGGGACCCCATTGCCGGCATGGGCTACATGATCCGCCGCCTGCTGGAGAATACCTCCAACGACAGCTTCCTGAAGCAGGGTTTCCGCGACCGAGCGAGCCACGCCCGCCTGCTGACCGATCCCGCCGTGGCCCAGCCGCCCAGCGGCCCGCTGCCCAAGCGCTACTACGTCAACACCGATCCGGAGGAACCGATGCTTCCGTTCACCAACGCCTCGCTGACCAGTTTCGCCGTCGAGGAAAACCGCAGGAAGATGCAGGACGCGCTGGCGCACGTCCACGCGGAGGCCGGTCGGGAGTATCCGCTGGTCATCGCCGGCGAGCCAGTCCGTACCCAGCAGTGGTTCGACTCGGTCAACCCGGCCCGCCCCGACGAGGTGGTCGGTCGCATCGCCCGGGCGACGCGGGCCGACGCGGATGCCGCGATCGCGGCCGCCCAGCGCGCCTTCGCCCGCTGGCGCCTGGCGTCGGCCAAGGAGCGCTCGCACCTGTTGAAGCGCGTGGCCGACCGCATGGAGGAGCGGCGCTTCGAGCTGGCGGCCACCATGATCCTGGAGGTCGGCAAGCCCTGGCGCGAGGCCGACGCCGACATCACCGAGGCCGTCGATCACTGGCGCTTCTACGCCGAACAGATCGTCCAGTTCGAGGCCCGGCCGCGGCGGCGCAACGTCCCCGGCGAGACCAACGTGCTGCTGTACAGCCCCAAGGGCGTATGCGTGGTGATCTCCCCGTGGAGTTTCCCGCTGGCCCTGCTGTGCGGGATGACCAGTGCGGCCTTGGCCGCGGGCAACACCGTCATCATGAAGCCGGCCAGTCCGGCCTCCGTGCTCGGGGCGAAGTTGATGCAGGTCTTCCAGGAGGCGGGCTTGCCGGCGGGCGTGGTCTCCTACCTGCCCTGCGACGGGGCGACGGTCGGGCCGTACCTGGTGGAACACGCGGGCGTTAACGTCGTTGCCTACACCGGCTCGTCCGACGTGGGCACCAAGGTTATCCAGTCCGGAGCCCGAGTGGCCCCTGGGCAGGGGTATATCAAGAAGATGATCGTCGAGATGGGCGGCAAGAACGCCATCATCGTCGATGACGACGCCGACGTGGACGGGGCGGTGCATGGGGTAATGGAGTCCGCGTTCGCGTACTCCGGACAGAAGTGCAGCGCGTGCAGCCGGGTAGTGCTGCTGCCGGGCGTCGAGACGGTGTTTCTCAGCCGGCTGGTGGAGGCCGTGGAGAGCCTGCCGCTCGGTCCGGCCGAGGACCCCGCCACCGTCATCGGCCCGATCATCGACCAGAAACACCGGCAGAAGGTGCTTGAGTACATCGAGATCGGTCGGCGCGAGGCGAAAGTGCTCGTCGAGGGCAACCTGCCGCGCGACCCGGCGGGCGGGTTCTACGTCGCGCCGATCATCTTCGATCAGGTCCCGTTGCGGGCGCGGATCGCCCAGGAGGAGATCTTCGGCCCGATCCTGTCGATCGTACGGGCCAAGGACTTCGACGAGGCACTCGCAATCGCCAACGGCACACGCTACGCGTTGACCGGCGGCCTGTACTCGCGCAGTCCCGACCGCATCGCCCGGGCCCAGCGCGAATTCGCCGTCGGCAACCTTTACATCAACCGCAAGATCACGGGTTCCCAAGTGGACGTGCAGCCCTTCGGCGGGTTCAAGCTCAGCGGCACGGGCGTCAAGGCCGGCTCGCCCGACTACATCCTGCACTTCATGGACGCCCGCTGCATCACGGAGAACACCCTGCGCAGCGGCCTCGTCCCGCAGGAAGAGGCACAGGCAGCCGCAACGCACTGAAACGAGTGTAGTCCGGTCCCCGGGGCCTGGGTACGTCTTTAGCGTGGGTGCCATGCCCTCACCCGCCGCAGGCGGGGGTGGGCAGGTGCTGCGGCAGCCGGAGGCATGCTTACCCGCGACCGCCGTCGCGGGAAAGCATGGCACCCACAACGCCAAAGACGCTAAACACATACGGGCCTGAAAGGCCCTGGGAACGATCGTCCACCCCCCGGGGCGGAGGAAGACGCTTACTCGGGGTGGCAGAAGACGTTCGCTCTTCGCCCGGAGGGCGAGCGGTGGTTGCCAGGGACTTCGAGTCCCTGGAAGGCAGCCCGCTCTTTTTTCCTTTACTGTGCCCCCTCCTCGAGCTCGAACAGCGATACCGTGATCTCGGGGAAGTTGCCGATCTTGACCGTAACCTCGCCCGTTGTCGGTGAGTTCTCGTTAAACGTGATGATCAGCGGGCGGATATCCGCGCCCTCGAGGTCCACCACGCCGCTGTAGGGAATGAGCGACTCGTACTGCTCGACGGACATCAGGACGTCGGTCATCTGGACCGCCCACTCGGAATCGTCCTGCGCCACGGTTCCCCCGAAGCCGGCCACGCCGGTCACGTCACAGCAGCCGTCCAGCACGGGCACGTAGTTGACCGTGCCGGTGCCGGTCGTGGTGACGCCCCCCGTCGCGGATTGGTACGTCAGGTCCCAGTCGCCCGCCAGCGCTACCTCGGTCAGAGACAGCGTGAACTCCACGGCCAGCGTGCCGTCGAGGCCCTCATCGTTGCACTGAAGCTGGTTGAACTCCAGTTCGATGGCCTGCTCGGTCAGGCTGAGGGCCATTTTCCCCGAGGCGCTGCCGGAACAGGTGAGCACGGGTTCCTCATCCACGCTGAGTACCACGCACGGGTCCGACCCGAAGTCCACCGTCACGTCGAGCGAGATGTTGGTCAGATCGCCGAGCGAAACGGTGTCCAGAGAGACGGTCGGGCAAGCTCCCAGCGCCGCGTCGAGGCCGGACTCGTCCCAGCGCACGCGCGCAGCCTGCGCGGCTCCCGGCACTCCACCGGCGGGAACCCGGGCGACCTCCGCGGCCAGCCCGAACGCCCCCGGCGCCCGGACGCCCGCGACCACTGCCTGCCGCTCGCGGTCGGTCAACTCCGGGTTGCCGTTTCCACCGCAACCTGCGCAAAGCAGACCGACCCCGCTCACCAAGCCCCACCAACCCCTCATCCGCGCCGAGAAACCAGCCGTCATGTTGAGCATCCCCTGCAACAGGAACCAACCCAATAGCCCCACCCAATGGCGAAACTGGGTGACCGAGCTGGGTGGCATGGCCAAGCGCAGCGCCGCCATGCGTTCGCTTGGGCGAGGGGCCGGTCTTCACGACGGCATGCCGGCGCCCGCTTGCGGCGGGCTTGGGCATGCCACCCAGCCCACGTCATCAGTATCGGCATGGCGGGCTTCTTGGGGTCACCGTTTCGGCTGGTACCGACCTTGCGGACGCGTGGCCATTGCCGCAGACTGCGGACACTCTGACTCGGGCACCCCGGCCGGCGCGCTGTCGGCAAGGGTGGGCAAGCAGCCAGGCGGGTGAGCGTGGCCGCCCGCGACCGACAACCAAACCCCGGTCGGGAGGTCTCGGGCAGGCCGGCGCTCCCCTCGGGAACCTGAGCCGACTCGTCGTTTCCCTGGGGGGCACCCGTATGCCTTAGCCGGTTGGCCGCCACGCGGGAGCGGTGATGCTGACGATCGACGGATCATTCGGTGAAGGCGGCGGGCAGATCCTCCGCACCGCGCTCGCCTTGTCGCTGTTGACCGGGCAACCGCTGCGTCTCGAACGCATCCGCGCGCGGCGGGAGAAGCCCGGCCTGCGGCAGCAACACTTGACGGCCGTGAACGCGGCGACCCAGATCAGCGGCGCCCGCGTCACTGGAGCCGCGCTGACCTCCCAGACGCTCACGTTCGAGCCAGGCCGCGTTCAACCCGGTGCGTACGAGTTCGACGTCGGCACGGCCGGCAGCACGACGCTGGTGCTGCAAACGATCCTGCCGCCCCTGTTGCTCGCTGACCGTCCCAGCACGCTGGTGCTGAAGGGCGGCACCCACAACCCGCTGGCCCCGCCCTTCGACTTTCTCGAACAGGCGTTTCTGCCGCTGGTCGAGCGGATGGGACCGAGCGTGCAGGTGCGGCTGGAGCGTTGCGGCTTCTACCCGGCCGGCGGCGGCATCGTCACTGTTCGCGTCGAGCCCGTGGCGCGGCTCGCGCCGCTGGACCTGCGCGAGCGGGGACGCCTGCATGGCATCCGCGCCCGAGCCCTGGTGGCCCGCTTGCCGCGGCACATCGCCGAACGCGAGCTTCAGACCGTCCGCGCGGGCCTGGGCCTGAATGACGAGCAGCTTGAGGTAGTGGACATCGCCGACACCGCAGGCCCGGGCAACGTCGTGACGATTGCCGTGGCGAGCGCCGAGGTGACCGAAGTCTTCACCGGTTTCGGTATTCGCGGCCGGCCGGCCGAACGCGTCGCCCAGGAGGTCGTCCGACAGGTACGCGACTACCTTGACGCCGGCGTCCCGGTCGGACCGTACTTGGCCGATCAACTGCTGCTGCCGTTGGCCCTCGCCGGCGGCGGCGCGCTGCTCACCGTGCCGCCTACTCCCCACAGCACCACCAACATCGAAGTCATTCGACGGTTGGTGCCCGTCAGCATCACGGCCGCCCAGGTTGACGAACGCGCCTGCTTGCTCGAGGTGGCCAACCGCTGAGCCGACACCGCCGGAGGCGCGGAATCGTCCCGTACGGCATGTCTACCCCCAGTGGATGAGTCCCAGACTGTGGCGGCAGGGAACCGCGGGATGGCTGGGCAGCACGCGCACGGCAAAGCCGTGGCGTCCAGGCGTCCCGCAGGGCAGTTCGCCCCGATACACACACACGCTGCCCTCGGCCGTGGAGTCCAGCAGCATTGGCGTCACCTGCCCCCGCGTGATCTCGCCGGTGCCGTTCATCGGTCCGTGGTAAAGCTCGACGGCCACGTCGCGCGGCGGCACTTCGCCGAGGTTGACGCGGGCGGTCACGACGATGGTATCGCCCACGGAATGGGTGCCGTGGGCGACGGCCTCCACGTTCTCGATGCGGATGCGGCCCCAGCGCTGGGCGATCTGGCGTTTCCAGTCGGCCAGTTCGCGCGAGGCCGCGTGCCCGTTGGCCGTCAGCCGCTGGGAGCAGACGGCCGCCGGGATGTAGAAGCCCAGGGTGTAATCGCGGAGCATCCGGTTCGCACTGAACTGCGCGCAGCACGTGCGGATCGACGACTTCATGATCGCCAGCCAGCGGCGCGGCACCCCGTCCGCGCCGCGCTCGAAGAAGGCCGGGATGATCTCGTTCTCCAGCAGGTCGTACAGCGACTCCGCCTCGGCATGGGTCTGGTACTCGGGGTCGGTGTAGTCGGTATGGGTGCCGATGGCCCAGCCGTTGGTGCCGTCGTAGGCCTCGGGCCACCAGCCATCCAGCACCGAGAAGTTGATGCCGCCGTTGGGGGCGACCTTCATGCCGCTGGTGCCGCTGGCCTCGAGCATCTTCACCGGGTTATTGAGCCACACGTCCACGCCCTGCACCAGCATGCGGGCGATGCCCATGGAGTAATCCTCCAGGAAGACCACGCGTTTGCGGATGCTGGGCTTGCGGGCGTACTGGATGATCTTCTTGATGAGGTCCTTGCCGATCTCATCGCGCGGATGGGCCTTGCCGGCAAAGACGAACTGGATGGGACGCTCCTCGTTCGTCAGCATCGCCTCCATGCGCTCCTGGTTGTGCAAGAAGAGCGTCGCCCGTTTGTAGGGGGCGAAGCGCCGGGCGAAGCCGATGGTCAGGGCTTCCGGGTTGAGCACCTGTTCGGCCGCCTCGATCTCCGCCGGCGAAGCGCCCCGCCGCGCAAACTGCTGGCGCAGTCGCTCGCGGGTCTCCGCCACCAGACCTTCGCGCAGCCGTTCCTGCGCCCGCCACAGTTCCGCGTCCGGGATACGCTTGACCCGCTCCCACACATCGGTGTCGTTCGGATCACCCGCCCAGCCCGGACCCAGGTAACGCTCGAAAAGGCGCGCCATCTCCATCGACTGCCACGTCCGAATGTGAATGCCGTTGGTGACCGACAGAATGGGCACCTCATCCACCGGAATCTGCCGCCAGAGCGGGTGCCACATTCGCCGGGCCACGCTGGCGTGCAGCTTGCTCACGCCGTTGCAACTGCTGGCCAGACGCAAGGCGAGAATCGCCATCGAAAACGGCTCCCGCTCGCGCGTCGGCTCGAGCTGCCCCAACGCCAGCAATTCCGGCACCGAGAGACCCAGGTCCTTCGCCATCCGCCCCAGGTACCGCTCCACCAGGTCCGCCGGAAATGTATCGATGCCCGCCGGGACCGGGGTATGCGTTGTGAACAGGGTGGAGCCCGCCACCGCCTCACGCGCCTCGGCAAACGAAAGCCCCTCGCCCTGCACCATCTCCCGCACCCGTTCGAGGGCGAGGAACGCCGAGTGCCCCTCGTTCATGTGGAAGACGTCCGCCTGGCAGCCGACCGCGCGCAAAGCCCGCACCCCGCCGAAGCCCAGGACAAGTTCCTGCCGAATGCGCATGTGCTGATCGCCACCGTAAAGCTGCCCCGCGATCTGCCGATCCTCGGGGGTATTCTCCGGCAGGTCCGTGTCCAGAAAGTACAGCGGCACACGACCCACCTGCGCCAGCCAGATCTGCGCGCGGGCAACGTGATCCCCAATGGGGATCTCCACCCTTCGCGGCTGGCCGGCATCATCACGCACCAGCGTCAACGGCACGTTGTGCAGGTCTACCGGGGGGTACTCCTCGAACTGCCGGCCTTCGTGCGATAACCGCTGATGGAAGTAGCCTTGCCGGTACAGCAGGGTTACGCCGACCAGTGGCACCCCGAGGTCGCTGGCCGACTTCAGGTGGTCGCCGGCCAGCACACCGAGTCCCCCGGCGTACAGAGGCAGGCACTCGTGCAGTCCGAACTCCGCCGAGAAATAGGCGATCGTGCGGCCCTTGAGCTGCGGGTAGTTCAGCTCAAACCACGTCTTCTCGCTCATCTCCTGCTCGAACGCCTCCATGACGTGATCCAGGTGAGCGAGAAATGCCGGGTCCTCCGAGGCGTGCTTCAACCGACCCTGATCGACCGAATGCAGCAGGTGGACGGGGTTCTGCTCCAACTGCACCCACAGGCCCGGATCCAGCCGGCGGAACAGGTCCTGAGCATCCGGATTCCAAGTCCACCACAGATTGGTCGCGAGTGTACGCAACCGCTCTAGGGACTTCGGGATGGTCGGGAGAACGGTAAATTCTCTGACGGTGTACATATTCATTGCTCACTGAAGGCCAACGTGCCCACCCGTGCGTAGCGGCGCCTATGCATATAATCGCCCGCTTGGCGGTACCGAGTACAGGACATTCTCGCGCAGCTACCGGCCCCTCCGACCCACGCCCGGCCGTGCCCAGCTCCGTCATCTTAGTCCCCCGCACACTCGTTACCAGTGCCACCCTGCCCTGCCACGCCAGGTGTGCCACAGAGGCTCGGGCGAGGGCAACATCCGGACCGGAGGGGGAGCGGGATTGCCCCGGGGGCTAGATCTGGGGCGGTCCCGACGTGGTGTGCTTGCGCCGCCAGGCGGGCTCGATGTCGGTGATCATCATGCCGCGGCGCCAGACGCGTACGTTGCCCGTGGATTGCGAGATGGTGATGGAAATGCTGCGGGTGCTGGCGGTGATGGCGGCGGCCGTAGCGTGCCGTGAGCCGAGGCCGGGGGGCAGGGTCTCCCCGGCCAGGGCGGGCCGGAGGATCGTGCCCGCCGACACCACGACGCCGTTGCCCTTGAGGATGAACGCCCCGTCCAGCTTGGCCAGCTCCTTGAGCGTTTCCACCATGCTGTCGTCGAGGATGTTACGTTCCTTCTCGGTGTAGCCCTTGAAAGGGTTGATGCGCCCGGGCAGGCAGTACTTCTGGACCTCGCGGTAGTCCCCGATGACGAAGAGCGCGCCGAGGGGTTTGCCCTCGCGTCCTTCGTTGGCCAGCTCCAGGGAGAGCGTCAGGGCCCGCTCAAACACGACGCGGCGGATGTGTTCGGTCAGCTTGGGTTGCCCAACGGTCTGGAACAGCTCATGCTCGGCGCCGACGCGCATGACGACGGCGGTGTCCAGCCCCTGCTCGACCACGCCGGTCAGAAAGACGAACACGTCGCCCGGCTGGAGCACCTGTTGCGACAGGGCCAGCAGGGTGGCCATCTTGACCTGGTCCATCCGTGTCAGATCAAAGGCGGGGGCGCGAACGACGCGGGCCCCGATGTCGCGCGCCCGCTGCTCTTCCTGCTCGTTGCGGGCGACGAGCACCAGTTCGGTGGGTGGCTGCAGCGCGGCCTGCAGGGCGGGCAGGTCGCCAATGGCGTGGACGTAGCTGAACAGCGCTCGGGCATTGACCGACTGGGCGGTCCGCACGCCGGTGTCAATGACAATGCTGCTGAACTCGCCGTCGCGTTTGGGCGTAGACACGTTCCTGCTCGTCGTCGCCGTTGGAGACCTGCATGCCCCCGGACTATACTGGGGCCCATGACCGGTCACAAGTTTATCGGCAGCTTGGCGGGAACAGTCGCGGCCATGCTGGCAGCGGGTGTCCTGGCCCAGGCGGCGACGCCGTTACCGGAGCCGAGCATACCCGTTCTGTCGGAGGCCCACCGCGGCTTCCTGGCGCAGCTAACACGGCGAACCCTGCGGGAGGCCGTCCTGGGACGCGACAAGTACGAGCCGCCGTACGTGCCGGAGGCGCTGCGGTCCCAGTCGGCCGAGATGATTGTACGGCTCCGCGAGGGCGGGTACCTGCTGGCGGCCGGCGTGGGTGGTCCCGCCCCGGTGGCGGAGGCCACCCGCAATGCCGCTCTGGCCGCCGCCGAGGAGTGGCTTCGGCGGGGCGGCGATCGGCTCGACCAACTGCGTCTGCTGGGTGAGTTGCTGGTGGAGATCGAGGCGGCCGGGCCCGCCCAGGCGCTGAACATTGACGTGGACTGGACCTCGCCCGGGGCCGTCGATCCGTACCTGGAGCCGGGTGTCCACGGGGTGATGCTCGAGCGCGGCCGGCTGCGCCACAGCGTCTGCCCGACGGAGTTCTACACCAGCGACATGGCTCTCTACGACGCACTGACCACGCTGGCGCAGAAGCTGGCGAGCGACCCCTCGCAGATCGGGCACATTCGGCTCTCCCGCTTCCGGACGGTGCATTGGTACCAGACACCAGGCGCCGAGGGCGTGGTTTCCTTGCACCGCGGACTGCAGGTGTTGCCGCCGCAGCGCGTGACGCGCGACGCCCTCGACGCGGCCGTCCGGGAGTTGGCGCGGTACATGGTCTACCGCCAACAAACCAACGGGCACTTCAGTTACCAGTACGAACCTGCTTTGGACGTCTACAGCGAGAGCGACAATCCGGTCCGGCAGGCGGGGGCGACGCTGGCGCTGTGTGTGTACGCGCGGCACGGCGGCGAGGCGGCGGTCAGGCCGGCGGCCGACAAGGCCCTGCAATATCACCTCGCCCGTCTGACCGACTTTGCGGCCGCCGCGGACAGCGCGTACATCGCCACACCGGACGGAAACCATAAGCTGGGCGTGACGGCGCTGATTGCCCTGGCGCTCGCGGAGCACCCGGAAGACGCACGGCAGTCGGCCACCCGCGACCGTCTCGTGCGGGCTATGCTTAAGCTCCAGCAGCCGTCGGGGATGTTCCTAACCGCGTTCTCCCCCGACGTGCAGATTGACGCGCAGGACTACTTTCCCGGCGAGGCGTTGTTGGCGCTGGCGCGGGCGTATGAGCGAAATCCCTCGGCCGACATCCTGACGGCGTTTGATCGCGCGCTCGATTTCTACCGCGAGTATTTCGAGCAGCAGCCCTCGCCGGCGTTCGTGCCTTGGCAGGTGCAGGCGTTTGCGACCATGGCGCGACAGACCAAGCGGCAGGACTACGCCGAATACGTGTTCCGCCTGACGGATTGGCTGGCGGGGCAGCAGCTCTCCCAGGCCAGTTGTCCCTGGCCGGAGTTGTGGGGCGGGGTGGCCTCCTCTCAGGTCGGTCGCGCGGGCGTGGCCACCGCGTCCTACCTCGAAGGCTTCACGGATGCCCTGGCGCTCGCCCAGTTCGTCGGGGACGGCGAGCGCGTGAGGCGTTATCAAGAGCTGGTGCGCGCGGCGGCGCGTTTCGTGCTCCAGTTGCAGGTTCGGGCGGAGGAGGCGTACTACATCCGCAGCCCACAGGATGCGGTCGGCGGGATTCGCACGAACCCGGCGCTGAATCTGCTGCGCATCGACCATTGCCAGCATGCGCTGCTCGGCTTGCTCAAGACGCGGCAGGTTTTGTATCCGTAGCAGGACTTCGGTCGCCGGGTGAGGGACTTCACCGCGTTGCCCCGCGCGGCTGACGCAGGGAACGGAGGATAACCGCATCGGGTGGCGTGCTTTTCCGCGACGATGGTCCTGGCCACACACGCTCCAGTGGGCGACGCCCCCACATAGCGTTCACCAGTCCCCCAGGTCCAAAGGACTTGGGCCACCCGCTTGCGGCTGAGAGTATGGGCACGCACCGGAGTCACCGCCGTTATGAAACCGACAGGTGAACCCACGTACGCGAGCGCTGCCGCGGGCGAACGGCAGGGCCCGGCGTCGCCGCCGCGAGCGGGGCGGCATCCCGCCTGGGTGCCCGCGGTGCTGGTGGTCGTGGGAACACTGGCCGGCGTGGTCGCGGTTTCCCGGTACACGGCCCTTTGCGTGTTGCTCGACGGGCTGGCGGCCGTGCTCGTGCTGGGGCCCGCGGTGCTGGCGGGCTTGTGGCTGGTGCCCTGGCGACCGGCCGCGGGGCTGCCGCTGCGCTGGCATCTGCTGCTGGGGGCGACCCTGGGAACCGGGGCATTGTCGCTGCTGACGCTGGGGCTGGGTATCGCCGGTCTGCTGCAACGCGGGCTGTGGGTCGGGGTGCTGTTCCTGCTGACGGTGGCCGGCCTGGTGCGGCTGCGGGCACTCTTGCACGCGCACGCGCGCCGGGTGCCGTCGGCCCCGGTCACGGAGTCGGGCGACCCCGACGCACTGGGCAGCAGCCGGTACCTTTGGTTGCTGATCTGCCCGTTTCTGATCATCGCCCTGCTGGCAGCCACCCACGCTCCGGGCTTCCTCTGGCGCGAGGAGGGCTACGGCTACGACGCCCTCGAGTATCACTTGCAGATGCCCAAGGAGTATCGTGCGGCCGGGCGCATCGGCTACGCTCCGCACAACGTGTACGCCAACTTCCCCGCCAATGTCGAGATGCTCTATCTGCTCGGCATGCTGCTGATGGACGGCGACGTCGATGCCGGCGTGGCCGCGCACATGATCCACCTGGCGCTGGCGGGTCTGGCCGTGCTCGCCGCGTGGGTGGTGGGGCGGGACGTGTCGCCCCGCGCCGGGCTGGTGAGCGGCGTAACCCTGGCGACGACCGGCTGGCTGCCGTACCTGAGCGGCTTGGCATACGTCGAGAACGGGATGCTCCTGTATGGCATCGCGGCCGTCGGTCTGGTGCTGCGGGCCTTGCGCGGCGAGCGGACGGCCGAGGCTGAGCGCCCGGCCGTGGGGCGGTATCGACAGCTTGCCGTGGCAGGTGTGCTGGCCGGGCTGGCATGCGGGTGCAAGTACACGGCGGTGGCATTCGTGGCTTTGCCCGTAGTGTTGGCGGCCGCGCTGGCGGGCAGAGGCGCGCTGCGCGGCCGCGCAGTCGGCGTCGTCGTGTGTGGGAGTGCCGCGTTGCTGGCATTCGCTCCCTGGCTGGTCAAGAACGCGGTGCTGACGGGCAACCCGGCGTTTCCGCTGGCCAACGGCCTGTTTCGCGCAGAGCCGCCGGGCTGGGGCGCGGAGGAGACCGCGCGCTGGCAGGGGGGGCATGCCCTTAAGCCGGATGAACGCCATCTGGGTACGCGGCTGACGGCCCTGTGGACGCACCTCGCGGGCGACCGTGATCAACGGTTCGGGCCGCTGGTGCTGCTGCTGGGACTGGTGGGCGTGCTGGCGAGGTGGTTCCGGGGCTCCCGCACCCTGGCCTCTCCCCCTGGGCATATGTTGAGCCTCTCCGGCGCGGAGCGGGCACATTTGTGCACCAAGGAAGCGCCTTCGCTTGCGCAGCCCTCACCCCTGCCGCTCTCCCAAGGGGAGAGGGGTCCAGAAGCCACAACCCCAGCGTTGTCGGCGGCGGGTGAAGGTGTGGTACCCACGCTAAACACGTGCCCCCCCGGGGGGGCGAGGAGGGCAGAGACAGCGTCCGGGTGGCGAGTGGAACGTGCGGACGTGGCGCTGCTGCTGGTGCTGGTGGTTCAGCTTGCGGTGTGGCTGGGGGCAACGCATCTGTATGCGCGGTTCGCGGTGGTGTTGCTGATTCCACTGGTGTTGCTGGCCGGTCGGGCGGTGGCGGGCTCGGATCGGTGTCGGCGGACGGGGGATGGCGGAGGGGTCGCCTGCACCGTGGGCAGCGGTTGCTTCGCGCTGGTGGTGGTGGCCGTCGTGCTGGGTGCGGCGTGGAACCTGGCGTTCCTGGGTCGGCTGTACGCGCGGGAGGGAACGGGCGGGGCGCCGGCGTCGCTGATGTACGAGGGCAGGCTGTCGGGCACGGAGTATTTCAAGACGATCAACACGGACGTGCCGGCCGACGCCCGCGTGCTGCTCGTCGGCGAGGCCCGGGCGTTCTACTTCCGCCGGCCGGTGGACTACTTCGTGGTGTTCAACCGCCAGCCGTTCGCGGAGGCGGTGCGGGCCGCTCGGGCCGGCACGGAGGTTCTCGACTGGCTGCGCCGGGAAGGCTACACCCACGTGCTGGTCAACTGGTGGGAGATCCAGCGCTTGCAGCGGACCTACGGGTTCCCGCCGGAAATCGACGAGACGCTGTTGCGCAGCCTGGAAATCCTCGGCTTGCGGCTGATGGAGGAGTATACCCTGCCGCTGGGCGCGACGCCGTATGCGACGCTGTACGAAGTGCCCGGCTCGGAATCCGGCGTGACGGGCACCCACCTACCGCATGAGCAGCAGGGAGGGCAGCGAAACCGGAATGATGCGCGGATCGGGGACTGACACGTCATCCAACATGGTCACCAGCACCCCGAGCGGTGCATTGTAGTGTGTCTTCTCGAGGAAGGAGCGCAGGCCGACCGTGTCACGATGCGGGTCGATGCGCTGGCGGTACTTGACTTCGACTGGTATGCGTTTGTCGCCCACGGTGAGGATGAAGTCCACTTCCGGCTCGGTAGTGCGCTCCGGAAAGTGCGCGATATCGAGGTGAGGCAAGCCCGCGAAGAAAGCGCCTACCACGTTTTCAGCCAAGTGCCCCGCCTGGTCGGCAAGATGAGGCGCGCCCTGGAGTCCAGCGGAGTGCAGCGGGACAACCTCCTGGAGCCAACTGGCCCGAAGACCCAGGTCTATCAGGCAGATCTTCTTGTTCCCCTTGCGTTTCTTCAATCGAATCTCCAGTGGCTCGATCAGCTTCACCAGCAACGCACCATCCAGGAACTTGAGGTAGCTTAGAATGCGCTGCCACCCTACGTTAGCCTGGAGTGCCTGCCCGATGTCAGTGATGTACACCGCCGCACCGGGAGCCTGGCCGGCATAGCGACAGACCAGGCGAAAGACCTCTTCGAGAAGGTTGGCATCGCGCTTGCGGCCGCGTTCTCCGAGACGCAGATCATGTTCGATGACGCGCCGAACCACCGTCTCGTTGAGCTGGTCGGCCACTTCGGCCCACGCTGCCTCCGGTCGAGCATGAACGATGGGGTACCCTCCACGCTCGGAGAAAGCGGCGAAGGCCCGGTCACGAACCTCGCCTACACGCGAACCATCCGTAACGAGTCGGTGCCAGAACTCCGCGTTCACCAGCGGCTCCAGACCCTCGTCCGGCAGCGCGGGCTGCACGGCGGTCGCCCAGCGCAGCTCCGCGACTTCGCGTAGCAGCAGTGTGCCAAGTTCGAGTGTCGTGATGCGTCCGGCCAGGCTGTCCCGACCCGCTTCGATGCGCAGGGCGGAACTGCCCGTCACCACGACTCGAACGGTGTGGTGATCGACCAGAGCCTTCAACTGCGGCGCCCATTGGTGGAGGTTCTGGGCCTCATCGAGGAAGAGAAACACCGGTTGCCCCGCGTGAGCGGCCTCGTTGAGCGTCCTCTTCAGGATGCGGTCCTGAAACCACTGGACGATGTCCAGGAGCGGCTGCCGCAACTCCTCGAGCGCCGGAATCTCGTCAAACTGGATGCGCAGGATGTGCCGTGGATCTACCTTCTCCGTGTGCAGAAGATGCTGGATCGTCTGCTCCTGAAGGGTCGTCTTGCCCACCTGTCGTGCACCGCGCAAGACGACCGCTGGGGCAAGGCCCGATTTGAGCTTCTTCAACAGCGTCTGGAATGCCCACCGCCGATAGCGAGGCAGCACCCGGCCAGGCTTGCCCTCCCACCAGGGGTTGGTGGAACGCAAGTACTCGTCGAGCGCGGGAGGTATTCGTACCTTGTCGAAGATGTCCGGTCCTTCTGGGGTCTGCATCTCGCTACCGCTTCGCGTGTCCGCTCAGTGCACGCCCTGCTCGGCCAGCCAGCGTTCGGCGTCCAGGGCGGCCTTGCAGCCCATGCCGGCCGCCGTGATCGCCTGGCGGTAGACGCTGTCCACGACGTCGCCGGCCGCGAAAACCCCCTCCACGCTCGTCGTGGACCGGTACGGGTCTTTCAGCTTGATGTAGCCCTTGGCGTCCAGGGCGAGCTGGTCGCCCAGAAACGCGGTGGCCGGCGTGTGCCCGATGGCCAGGAAGAGTCCGCCGACCGACAGATCGGAGACCTCGGCCGTCTTGGTGTCCTTCAGCCGGACGCCGGTGATCCGCTGATCGCCGAGCACGTCGATGGGGATCTTGTTCCAGAGCACCTCGATTTTGGGATTGCTGAGGGCCCGCTCGGCCATGATCTTCGAGGCACGAAGCTGGTCGCGCCGGTGGATCATGCAGACCTTGGCGGCGAATTTCGTGAGGTACGTCGCCTCCTCGACGGCCGAGTCCCCCCCGCCGACTACCGCCAACACCTGGTCGCGGAAGATCGGCAGCGCGCCATCGCACACCGCGCAGGCGCTCACGCCGCCGCCCAGCCGCGCGAGGCGTTGCTCATTCTCCAGCCCGAGCCAGTTGGCCGTCGCCCCCGTGGCGATGATGACGGCGTGGGCGAGGTATTGCGCATCATCCTCGCCGACCACGACAAAGGGCCGCTGCGAAAGGTCCACGCGCTGGCAGTCGTGGAAGCTGTAGCTGTGCCCATCGTCGGGGTTGGAGACATCCGGGTGCAGCCCGTTGTCGGTGACGATCCGGGTGCCGAACCGAACCGCCTGCTGCTCGAAATGGGCCATGAGCCTCGGGCCGGTGACGCCCTCCGGGAAGCCGGGGTAGTTCTCGACCTCGGTAGTCATCATGAGCTGCCCGCCGGGCAGGACCGTGCTGGGGACCGTCTTCGGACGCCCAGCAAAGACGAGCGGATCGAGGTTGGCCCGGGCGGCATAGATGGCGGCCGTCCAGCCCGCCGGACCGGAGCCGATGATGACCAGTTTCTCAACGTTGTTATCGGACATTCGTTTCGCACCCCCGCGCGGTGACCCCTGACCTTCGCCTCTTGCCTTCGGTGACAGGGGAATATTAGTGGGCTCGATTCAGCCACGAAAGAGCCGTCGCCCACGGCGCTCGGGCAGGTCGGCAGCCCTGGCGGCGCATGGCGCAGACACCCCCGCCATTTTCACAGCTACAAGGTCAGCGCAAATTGACAGCGGGGAGCCCGATAACTACAATGGCACCGTTGGCGCTGGGCGGTCAGCGTGTGGCCGGCGGGGGCTGGCAACCTCGCTCCTCTTGGCGCGGAGCAGGGTTTTTTTCGGACTCTCAACGGACAAACACCGATGCGCAGATGGGCAGGCAGCGTACTGAGACGACGAGGGGCCGCACGATGGAGCCCTGTCCTCCTGCTGCTCGTCGGTGGCTGCGCGGGTGGCAAGATCGACCTGTTCACGCCGAAGGTTTCGGCTCAGGTTGAGGAGTGGGACTTCCTCGGGCAGCGCGGCCGGCGGATCGTCACCGACCATTTCGAAGTGTACAGCACCATCCCGGACAAGGAGCTTGAGGAGGCGTTACCGACCTTCCTGGAGACGGCCTATCGGCAGTACGTCGCGACGGTGCCGCCTGGGCCGGCTGCCGAGCAGCGCTTGCAGACGTACATCTTCGGCTCGCGCCGCGACTGGATGGGCTACACGCGGATGCAATCACCGCACCGGGCACCCGTGTACAGCAAGATCCGACAGGGAGGCTACACCGAGGGTAGCACCTCGGTGCTGTTCTACACGACGCGGTCGGCCACGCTGGCGACGCTGGCGCACGAAGGGTGGCACCAGTACGCGGGGTCGCGTTTCCCGAACCGCCTGCCGCCCTGGCTGGAGGAAGGGTTGGCCTGCTATCACGAATCGTTCTACTACGAGGGTTCCCGGCCGCAGTTCACCCCGCGTCACAACACGTTGCGTATCAACAGCCTGCGGGAGGCCGTCCAGCGCGGCAATCTCTTTCCGTTGCGCCAGATCATCAACACGGATGCCGGACAGGTCATTCTCGACCATCAGGCGCGCGACACGCAGGTGTACTACGCCCAGACGTGGGCGTTGGTGACGTTCCTGCGGCACGGGCGGTACGCCGGGGCGTTTTCCGAGTTGCTGCGTGATTTCGCGGCCGGGGCACTGCCGGCGGCTGCCGGAGCCGCCCGCCTTACCGGTCCCGATCCGGTGGGAACGAGTTATGGGGAGGCCGTCTTTTACGCCTACTTCGGCACGGATCTGGACCGCATCGAACGCGAGTACCAAGACCATCTGGCCCGCGTCGCGGGTTTCTGATTGTTCGCCGCGGGGGTGCGCGCCTGCGTGCCGCGGGTGGGGCGCGCGGCTGGTGCGGCAAGCCTTGCTGGTGCGGCGATACCGTTTATCATGGGGCCGTCGGCGTGTGCAGTACGGCTTCAGTGCGGGGGAAGCGGGGGAGCGACGCATGACACCGCAGGACTTGGCCAAGTGGGTGCGGGAGGAGAATGAGAAGGTCACGGTGCTGATCAGCGCCCTGCGCGAGAGAGTGGCCCTCGCACCGCCCGCCCGGGGAAGCGCATGGCTGAAGGAGTTCCGCGAGCGGTTCGAGCACTTGCGGGCGCATCTCGTCCGCCACATGGCCCTGGAGGAGAAGGCACCGGGGGGATACCTGGCGTGCGTGCTGGAACTGCGGCCGACGCTGGCACCGCAGGTGGACCGGCTCAAGCACAATCACGAGGAGATGCGGCGGCTGATGGACGTGCTGCATCGCCAGATTGAGCTGGTGCGGCCCGACGATCGCCTGTTCTTGCGCGACACCATGAGCCGCATCTGCGATTTCCTGGGGTATCTCGAGCAACACCACGAGCAGGAAACGCTCATCATGACGTACGCGTTCACGCAGGAACTCGGGGTCCAGGCCTGAGTGGTGGGCGGTGCCCGCCCTACAGCCCTCTTGCCTCCTGCCTCTTTCCTCTTGCCTTCTTCCTTCGCTACTCCTTCTTCCATCCCTGTGCCACCTCAATGGCACTGAGCATGCTCTGGGCCTTGTTGAGGGTTTCCTGGTATTCCAGGGCGGGTTCGGAATCGGCGACGATGCCGGCGCCGACCTGGGCATCGACGCGCTGTCGACCGTCGGGGCCCGGCGAGACCACCAGCGTCCGCAGCGTGATGCAGGTGTCCATGTTGCCGTGGAAGTCGATGTATCCCACGGCCCCGGCATAGGGCCCCCGCCGCACCGTCTCCAGCTCGTCGATGATCTGCATCGCCCGGATCTTCGGGGCGCCGCTCACCGTGCCCACCGGCAGCACGCTGCGCAGAGCATCGAGCGGCGTCTTCTCCGGCGCCAGGGTGCCGCTGACGTTGGAGCAGATGTGCATGACGTGGCTGTAGCGTTCCACGGTCATCAGCTCCGTGACCTCGACGCTGCCGGGGATGCAGACGCGGGCGAGGTCGTTGCGGCCCAAGTCCACGAGCATCACGTGCTCGGCCCGCTCCTTCGGGTCGGCCAGCAGTTCCGCCTCGTAGCCGCGGTCCTCGGCCTCGGTGCGCCCGCGCCGGCGGGTGCCGGCCAGCGGACGGGTCGAGACGGTGCGACCCTCGATGCGGCAGAGGATTTCCGGGCTGGAGCCCACCAGGGTGACCGCCGGCGATTTCAGGTAAAACATGAACGGCGACGGGTTGATCACCCGCAGGGCCCGGTACACGTTGAACGGCGGAACGTCGCACTGCATCGACAACCGCTGGGCCAGCACGACCTGAAAGATGTCGCCGGCCCGGATGTACTCCTTGGCGCGATCCACCCGTTCCTGGAACTGGGCAGCCGTCAGGTTGCTGGCGCCTTCCCGGCTCAGGGTGCGCGGGGCACCGAATTCCGGCGGAGCAGTCAGCATGGGCAGCAGCGGGCCCGGGTGGGCGGCACCGAGTTGCCGGACCACCTCCTCGATACGGGCGCACGCGGCGTCGTAGGCGGCGTTGAGCGCGCGCGGGTCACTGGGCCCCGGGCGCAGTCGGGCGTGCACGACCACGTGGATCAGCTTCCGGACGTGGTCGAAAATGACCATCTTGTCGTAGAGCCCGAACTGCACGTCGGGAAGCTGACGATCGTCCGGCGGCGGCGTGCCCAGGCGTTCGTAGTGCCGCGCGACGTCGTAGGCGAGGTAGCCGACCGCGCCGCCCACGAAACGCGGCAACCCCGGCAACGGGGCGGTATGGTATCCCGCAAGTATGGCTTGCAGGCGGGCCAGCGGCTCCTCGCCGTCGAACACCTGTTCGCCCTCGGGCCCCCGCACTACGACGCGCGGCCCGTGTGCCTCCAGAAACGTGATCGGGTTCGCCCCCAGGAACGAGTAGCGGGCAACCTTCTCGCCGCCCACGACGCTCTCCAGCAGGAAGGCGTGCGGCGCGTCCCCGGCGAGCGCCTCGAAGGCTGACACCGGCGTCAGGTAGTCGCTCAGCAACGAGCACGAAATACCGATGGTATTGGCCGTGCGGGCCAGGTCCGCAAACTGCTGTCGGTCAGGCGCGTAGTGCAACATGGTCTGCTCCCGCCCAGCCCCCGGCACCGGGCGCTCGGCCTATGGTGTTTCGGCAGGTGCGGTACAATGCCATCAGCCCGAACGGGAGGCAAGGGAAAGCGGGTTACGCCGCCGGCGCGGCGTCCGTGTTCAGAGTGGGTGCGATGCCCGCGCCCGCGGCGGGTGGGGGTGGCCTGCGACGCGCGCCCCCTCTCCCCTCGGGAGAGGGGCAAGGGTGAGGGCGGCGGAGGCGAGCACACCCCACCAGCACGTTTGCCCCGCGCGCAAGAGGACGTTGAACTCGTACGCCGTCGCCTGAGAGCAGGGCGCCCGCGACGCCGTACCTGCTGCACCCGCACGGCCGACGCGCCGGCGGCCCACGCGATGACCCCGGGGGAGCAAGCGCAGACATGTACACGGTCGTCGTCGAGTCACGTTTCACGGCCAGCCATCGTGTCCGTCGCCCAGATGGCACGGAGGAAACGCCTCACGCGCATGACTGGGGCGTGCGGGCGTACTTCCGGGGCCCCACAGTGGATGCGGCGGACATGGTGGTTGACTTCGAGCACGCCCACGGGCTGCTGGAGAACATCATCCGGGGCCTGCATCACGCCGATCTGAACGAAGCGGGGATACTGAAGGGCTGCAACCCCACGGCCGAGGCGGTCGCCCGCCGGATCTTCGAACGGCTCGTGGCGGGCGGGCTGGCACACACGTGGGCGGTGGCGGTGACGGAGGCACCAGGCTGCGTGGCCATCTATGAACGCGATGGACAGCGTGAACCACCGTCCTCACTGGCGTTTGACGATATGCGCGGGTGACCATAGAATACCGCGCGCCTGTATATGGGACGCGGGGTGTACGTCGCGGAGTGCGGGTAACGTATCCGCCGTGGGCGAACGTCGGGGTGGGAAGGGAAGGCCTCCGGAGTGGGCTGGCGTGCGTGGCCGCTCCCGCGGGGCAGGGTGGTAAGACAATGCATCTGGTCTGTCAACGCTGCAAGAAGGCCCGCGCCACGGTGCACATCACCGACACCTTTCCCCAGAAGCGCGAGTGGCACCTGTGTGAGGAGTGTGCGGGGGAGGAAGGGATCATCCGCAAGCAGGAGGACGAGGCCTTCCTGGAGAAGACGCAAAGCACCACGGCGCTCTTGCAGGAGTTCCTCAAGCATAAGTCAGCCGGCAGCAAGCTGGACAACGTCACCTGCGAGCACTGCGGCATCACCTTCCGGGAGTTCAAGCAGCAAGGCCTGCTGGGCTGTCCCCAGGACTACACGACGTTCCGGGAGATGCTGACGGCCCTGGTGGAGCGCGCCCACGAGGGAGCGACGCAGCACGTCGGCAAGGTCCCCGTGCGGGCCGACACCACCACCCAGAAGCGCCTGACGCTCACCCGCCTGCGCCGCGAACTGCAAGAGGCCCTCAAATGCGAGAACTACGAACTGGCCGCCCGGGTGCGTGACCAGATCAGCGAACTGGAATCGGTATGAAGCTCGGCGATTTCACGCGGATGACCGGCGAGTGGCTGCGTGGCGAGGGGCCGCTCGCGGACGTGGTGGTTTCCACCCGGGTGCGGCTGGCACGCAACCTGGCGGGCTACCCCTTCCTGACGCGGGCCAGCGACAGCGAACGGACTGAGATTTACCGCATTCTCAGCGAGCGGATCGCCGCGTGTCCGTTCGGCCGGGACGCCGTGCTGGTGGACCTCGAAGAGGCGGACGCGCTGGACCGGGAACTGCTCGTCGAGCGCCACTTGATCAGCAAGCAGCACGCCGAGGGCGCTGGCAGCCGCGGCGTCACGATCTCCGCGGGTGAGACGATGGCCCTGATGCTCAACGAGGAGGACCACCTGCGCATCCAGGGCCTGAGCTGCGGCATGCAGGTCGAGGAGGTCTGGCGGGAAGCGGACCGCATCGACAGCGAGCTGGGTGCCCATCTGGACTTCGCCTTCGATTGCCAGTTCGGATTCCTGACGGCCTGTCCCACCAACGTGGGGACCGGCATTCGTGTGTCCGTGATGCTGCACCTGCCGGCCTTGAAGCTGACCCAGGAAATCGAGCGCATCCTGCGGGCGGCCCGGGACATGCACCTGGCGATCCGCGGCCTGTACGGCGAAGGCACCGAGGCGGCCGGTGACTTCTTCCAGATCTCCAACCAGACCAGCCTCGGCAAGACGGAGGCGGAGCTCGCCCGGTCGTTCGTGGACAGCATCGTCCCGCGGATCGTCGAGTACGAGCGCGTGGCGCGGACGGCCCTCGCCCGCACGCGCGGGCAGCAGCTTGACGACAAGATCTGGCGCGCCTACGGCACGCTCGCGCAAGCCCGCATGATCAGCACCGAGGAAACCCAGGCGCTGCTCTCGCCCCTGCGCATGGGCATCTGCATGGACCGCTTCCACGAGCTGGACCTTCCGCGCCTCAACGAGATCTTCCTGCTGACCCAGCCCGCCCACCTGCAGAAGGTGCTGGACAAGTCGCTGGACGGCCAAGCCCGGGCGGCTGCCCGCGCTGACTTCATCCGCAGCCGCCTGGAATCCTGAGTAGCTCCAAACGTATCCGGAAGCAGATGCCGGGCACACGGCGGGAACAGGGTAGCATGGCCAAACGCAGCGCCGCCATGCCCTGCCTCAGCGAGCCGGACCATGCCTGCCGCCGCCTGCCGGCGTGGCAGCAGGCGCCTTCGGCCTGTGCGGGTAACCTCGTCTGTTCCGCCCGCGCCGCTGCTTGAGCTCGGACCGGGGCCGCTCGCTGCCGCCCGGGCTCGGTAGCCCACAGGCGAGACGACCGTGCCACGGTGAGGTTGAGCGGACACTTCGGTGTTCCTACGATTTCGATGGAGGCGGGAGAGAGAGTCCCTGCGCGGCAGGCGGGAGGTTCCGATGAGCAGTATGTGGCGTCGGCTGGAGTCGGGGGTGGGCTGGGCAACCGTGGCGGGGTGTGTGCTTGCGCTGTTCGCGCTGCTCCACGCCGGATGTGGGACGGGGCTGGGAGGCGCCATTCCAATCTCTACCGGCACAGGCGGGTCGACCACCGGCAGCGGAGACGCGGATACCGGCTCGGACACCGGCGGGCAGAATCCCGCGGACGGCACGACCGACGATACGACCGATGACGCGGAACCGGGTGACGAGGACGACGGCTCGGGCGACACCGGCAGCGCCCCGGCCAGCCTGACGCTGAGGTTTACCCAGACCAGCAGCTACAGCCTTGACGGGATCACCCACACGTTGCGGGCTGAGGGCTCCGGGCAGGCGACCGTGGTGGTGCCCGCGCGGACGAGCGTGGCCGTGCAGGTGCCGTACTCGGTCGAGTATGACCTGCGGGGCAAGAACGTGCAGGGGCAGCAGTACGTACCAGCGCCGTCGTACTTCGTCCTCGACGGCGTGATCGAGTGGACCGTCACCTATGAGCCGCAGGGCGGCCAAGCCTGTGTCCGCCTCAGCGGCGTTGTTCGGCAAGAGGGCAGCGAGGTCGTGACGACCACGCTGGTGGCGCACGAGGTCTACCTGCTGGTCGGGGAAGACGTGTATGGCACCTTTGAGGCGCCGGGATCGGGCTACATCCCCGCCCAGATCCTGAGCGAAGACCGCTGCGGCTCACCCTATCGATGGACGTACACCTACAGTCGAGACGTGGGGGCGGAGGTCGAGACCTTCCAGACGACCGTCAGCCTCGAACGACGGTAGCCTGCCTGAGACGCGAAGTTGCGATTCCGTCGCGGCTGTCGGGCCGCTGCACCTTGGCCGGTCGCGGCCCAGGGTATCGAGCTGGCTAGCCTGCACGTTGCACAAATTCGTTTACAAGTTCAATTCAGGTTGAAGCTGCCGGTGCGGTAACGCTCCGCCCGCGCGCGGGGCAAAATGCCCCAGCGGCGGGCGGCTTGTGCGACCGGGGGCGCCTTCACTACGATAGCGGCTGTTCGTCGGGTGGTCGGCGGGTCAAGGGTGAGGCCGGGAAGCAACGGAGATTGAGGATGCTCAATGGGCTGAGAAACGTCCTGCGGCGAACGGAGACGGTGAGCTTCGACTGCTACGGGACGCTGGTGGACTGGGAGGCCGGGCTGCGGGCGGCCTTGGTGGAGATGTGCGGGCCGCTGGACGCCGAGCGCCTGGCCGAGCTGTTCGAGACGTACCTGGGAGCCGAGGCATCCATTGAGGGGAAGGGTTACCGACCTTACCGGGAAGTCATCGCCAAGGCGGTACAGCGCGTGACGGAATCGCTTATGCCCGGGCAGGGGCCGGGGCGTCTGCCGGACGTGACGGCCATCGTGGAGCGCTGGACGCCGTTCCCCGACACGTGCGACGCGCTGGCCCGGTTGAAGAAGCGGTACCGGCTGGGGGTCCTGTCTAACGTGGATCCGGACCTGTTCGCGCTGACGGCCAGGCAGATTCCGGTGGAGTTTGATTTTGTGGTGACGGCGGAGGACGTGCGGGCGTACAAGCCGGCCCACCTCCACTTCCACCGCCTGTTGAACGTCCACGCCAAGCGGGAGTCGGTCCTGCACGTGGCGCAGAGTCTGTTTCACGATGGTCTGCCGGCCCGGCAGATGGGCCTGCCTTTCGTGTGGATCAATCGCCGCCACCAGGACAACGAGACGGACGTGGAGCCGCTGGCCGAGTTTCCGGATTTGGCGTCGTTCGCCGACGCGACGGATGAAGCGTTTCAGTAAGGCCCAAACGCCCGGGCGCCAGCGCGGGCGAATCAGGGTATCGCGGCACCGCGCGGGCTGCCCTGACACTCAGCGTCAAGGGGAGCAAGCCCGCGGCTCGAGGGCGGCGCCAGGTTGCGCACGCTGATACAGCGTCTCCGCGCTGCCCGTTGGAAGCTTGAGGCAGGGATGCCGCCGCTTCCGCCGGCTGTCGGAGTCCTGGGGCAGATGAGGCCCGCACCACTCATGAATCCCGTAATGGTCACGCGTTGGGCGGAGCGCTATCCACCAGGCTCGCGGGTACGCGTAGTGCAGAGCTTCTCGGCCGGCGCGGAGTCGGTGGCGGCACGCGCCGAGGGAACCGTCGAGGCGTGGGAGGAGTCGCCGACCGGAAGCTGGTACGCGCACGGCAAGCAACACAAGCTGTGGCTGACGCGGCTGCGCTTGCGGAAGGCCGATGGTGAACTGGCGCTGCTGGTCATCGACGACCGGACGAGGGTTGAGCCGGCCGACGTGGGCTGAGTCAAACCCCGTACAAAGGCGGGAGTTGTCGAACTGAGGGCGCGGCGGAGGATGGAGCCACGTTCCGCCCGGCGCTGGAAGGGCCGAAGTCGGTAGCCGGGAGTGTCAACCCCTGAGAAGAGACCGGCTCTGTTTCTTTCCACCGCCCCGCCGGGCAACGCCGTGAACTGAAATAACCGGGAGCGGCTGGGGAGAAAGAAACGTCCCTGCCGATGTTCTGTTGTCCGGACAGAAAGGCAGGGACGCCGTGAAAACCGATCGGAGGATCGGGAGCGCTCGCTCCACAGTTTTTTATCGTCATCCCCTTCTCGCCCGGATCAGTGTGTTTCTGGGGGCGCTGCGTGCCCTGCCTGACCCGGTGGCGCACCGCCAGGTGCGTTGGACGCCGGCGGCGGGGGGGGCGGCAGCGGTCCTCATGGCCCTCGACTCGGGCTGCACCCTGGGCGTGCGTTGTGAGGACGCCCTGGCCTGTATGGCTGGCGACTTCCGACGCCGAAGACGGGTGGGGACCACCTATAACGGTTGGGTCAAAGCCCTCGAACGACAGGCACCCACGGTGTTGCCGCTTCTGAAGGCCGACCTGCGCCGCCAGGCACCGCGGCGCCTCGACCGGATTCCCCGTCTCGGCGGCGGGACCCTCTTGGCCGTGGATGGCAGCAAGGAAGACCTGCCCCGCACGCGCGACCACGAGCGCAGCTTCGGCAACGCCGACAACGGCGTCTGCCCCCAGGCGTTCGTCACCGCGATCGTCGAGGTGCAAACCGGGTGGTTGTGGGAGTGGCGCCTCGACGTGGCCCGGGCGAGCGAGAAGGAGCATCTGATCCAGATGGCCGAAGACCTTCCCGCCCACGTGTTGTTGCTGGGCGACGGGAACTTCGTCGGTTATCCGGTGTGGTCGAAGCTGCACGCGGCGGGCAAGAAGTTCCTTATCCGCGTCGGGGGCAACGTCAGCCTGCTCACCCGCTTGTGGCCGCAGGCCGCGGTGCGTCACGACCGCGAGTTGGTCTACGCCTGGCCCCAGCACCAGCAGAAACGGGTGCCCCCGCTGGAGCTGCGTCTGATCCGCGTCGGCAAGGGGAAGCAGACGGTGTATCTGCTGACCAACGTGCTCCACCCGGCGCGGCTCTCGCCGCGGACCGCCGGCAGAATCTACCGTCTGCGCTGGGGCGTGGAATCGTTCTATCGCACGTTCAAACGCACGCTGGGGTACGCGAAGCTGCGCAGCCGCAGCGGGCGTCGGGCGCACCTGGAATTGGAATGGGCCCTGATCACCATGACCATCATCGCCCTGCTGGGGATTGACGTCCTGCGTCGCCACCGTCGCGATCCTCGTCGCTTCAGCCCTGCGCCGCTGCTCCGTGCCCTGCGGGCCGCGCTGCTCCGCGGGGGAAGCTTGCCTCTGCCCCAGGCCCGTGCCGCCCTGCAGCAGGCCCTGGCGGCCGCGGTCAAGGACCCCTATCGACGCCACACCTCCAAGCGCCCGCGGCACCGACCGATCACCAAGAACACGCCGCCCTCGTCGATTCTCCAGCCGCCCCGCCTTCGTGTCGCCACCGCCCAGGAACGCCAACTCGCCCACAAGTACCGCCAAACCATCGCCGCTTAGTTCACGGCGTTGCCCGGAGGGGCGGCGGAGGCACAAAGAAAGCGCTGGACCACGATCCCCAGGGTTAACACCCTCGTTCTTCTACACATCTTGAGCCGGTGGTGCTAGGGTGGTCCCCGTAGGAGGCGGGTCCAGGGACGGGCCCGGGGTTTGGGAAATGAGTCAAGGATGGACTCCAATGGTGGCTGCATGGGTCATGGAGGAAACGAAGACTGTGGACCTGAAGG
>Ga0209605_1000451_pt1 | contig 51857 bp, 45 predicted proteins | sample AD_UKC035_MetaG_FD_184408 | JGI IMG/M metagenome (GOLD analysis project Ga0209605, IMG submission 184408) | Active sludge microbial communities of municipal wastewater-treating anaerobic digesters from USA - AD_UKC035_MetaG (SPAdes) (version 2) | ecosystem: Engineered > Bioreactor > Anaerobic >...
CGAGTCTTCGGCGTCACCTGTGGAGCCAACGAATAAAATCGATGTTCGGCAAACGATTCGGACATGACAAAAAGACCGACGTCCTTCTGGAAGCCCTCTCAAGGGCCGCATGATGCCTCAAGAAAAGTACGAAAGTTCACAGACTATGAGGCGTGGTGGACGGTCGGAGGCAACGCGTCTCCGGCCATCGGACAGGTGTTCACGCAGTGGCAGCCACAAGCGGGTAATCAGGTGCGGGCCATGATCCTGAACAGAACCCGCCGGAACGTCGTCGTCGACAACATCGAATGGACGATCGTCCGCAAGCCAGTCAATCTCAACGATCTCAACTGGGACTACGCCCCGGTCGGCAACAAATGGATCCGTTACCCCAACGAATGGGTGAAGTTGGAACCGATGAATCGAGAGGATCCTCTGGCGGGATCCATGGACATCCCGTTCAACGACTCGTCCCAGGATCTGCGCGAGGGGTACACAGTGCTTCTACGCTACGCGGTGGTCGATGTCGAAGCAGGCGACTCCGAGCCGTACTGGCGAAACGTCCTCGCCTGCGACGTCATTCCCAAACCCGGAGAGAAGATCGTCGCTGCGTTCGCCTTCGGATCCCGGATGCTCAGTTGTCCCACTTTCAGCGACCCTGGCGTCAAGTATACGATGGTATACCACGGAACGCCGATGGATCTGGCGTATGACCCCAACCGGGGATGGGGTTACGAGGTCGTCTATCCGGTGAGATCGCCGTACGGCGAGAGAAATGGATACGGGGTATTCGGCCCCTTCGACGACTCTCCCAACAACAGAAACAAGTTCGGGGGCCAGTGCCCGGAAGGACTTTACGACTCGCTCATAGGCGCGAAGGAATTCACGGCCGAATGCAGCGCATTCACCATCGGCGATCCCTGCACGCCGTGCGACTCCGTTCTGGAGCCGGAGGGGATCATCTTCCGCGTGGATGTGCCCAACGGCACGTATCGCTTCGTGGCCGCGGTCGGCGACGCGGACAATCTCCACGCTCACCGCATCCTCGCGGAGGACGGTGGATCGGGACCGCCCAGGAAGATCGGTCCTCATCACGTCGTCCTGGTCGGCAATTTCGATCAGGCCCAATACACTATTGGCGAAACCGATCTCGAACGGCCCGGTGAAGGCGTTTTTGCACGGGTGGGATTCGGCGACAGAATTCCCCCGCCGGGAGATGCGGAATTCCCAAGCCCTCAATTCGTCAATATGAATGAGCACGGCATCGAGACCGAGGGGGTCCCGAACAGTCCGATCCTCGAGGTCACCGCGGGCTACATCCGCATCCATCAGCTTCAGGGAAATTCGAACGACGGACCGGGCGGTCCGAGGGATGGCAATGGCGGCGACCTGGTGATCCTGGAACTGTGGCGGACAGAGTCGACGGGCACAATCCCCCTGGGCGAACACTTCGTGAAGGCTGGAGGAGAATGAACGCACCGGCACCGGTCGTCGGTGTTCAGAAACCGGGGCTGCGGGCGTGGCTCGCAGCCCTTTTGGGGCAACACCGGCTCATGTCCGCGCCGTGCCAGTTCGCCGTGCCCAAAACGAGCGTCATAACCATCAGCGCCGCCGGGGCGAGGACTTCACAGTGAGCGTCACAAGCTCCTGAAGATCCAGTCGGCCGCTTCCGCGATGCCCGAGGTGATGATCTCGTCGGGACTCATTTCCGCCAGGTGCTTCTCGCCGTGCCCTGTGCGGACGTAGATGCCCTGTGCGCCAACGGACCGGGCGAACTCGACGTCGTGCGGATGGTCGCCGACCGTGAAGGAACGCTTGAGGTCGACGCCGTGGTCCTTCGCGGCCTTGTGCAGGAAATACGGCTGCGGCTTGATGCACGAACACTCTTCCTCGCGGTCGTGGGGACAGACATAGACCGCCGTGATGGCTATGCCGTGCCTGGCGAGATGGGAGACGACCCAGGCGTTCACCCGGTTCACCTGATCGAGGGTGATGATGCCACGCGCTACCCACGGCTGGTTCGTCACGACGAACAGCAGGAACCGGTCCTGGAGTCGCTTCAACGCATCGACCGTATCCGGATAGAACACGACATCCGAGGGCTCGGCCAGGACGCCGCGGTCCTCGACGATGGTCCCATCGCGGTCGAGGAAGACGGCGGGACTCAGAGCCGGTGCTGGATCACTGCTTCGCATGGTCATTCTCGGCGGAGACCGGCTGGCCTCGCCTGCCCCAGGCGAGTAGCAGCGCGACAACCAGGAGGGCTCCCGTGCCGATGGCGCCGGTGATGACCGGTTCGAACGAGGCCTGGGCCCATTTCCACCCGGCGGGCAGGTTCCGGGCGAAAGTGCCCCAACTGATGACTGCGACACTGACGGTAATCGCGATCAGGCCTCGCCGCCACGAGAGCCGGACACGAAGCAGGCTCAGGAGGAACAGGCCGAGGATGCCGCCGCCGAAGATGCCCGAGATCTGCCACCAGATGTCCAAGGCACTCTTGGCGCGGATCATCAGGATAGCGAAGGCGGTCCCGAGCAGACCCCAGACGACGGTCGTGACTCGCAGACATCGAAGACTCGCCCGGTCACTCACCTGTGGATTGATGTAGCGTTTGTAGAAATCCATGAGCAGGACGGTTGCGGAGCAGTTGAGGGCCGAATCGACGGTGCTCATCGCAGCCGCCAGCACCGCTGCAAGAATAAGACCTTTGAGTCCCACGGGAAGCTGCGTCGCGATGAAGTGGGGAAAGGCCTCGTCGCCCTTCGTAACTGCCCCGCCGGCCGAGCCGGTCGAGTAGAATGCGAACAGCGCCGTGCCAATGTACAGGAAGATCGCGGTCATCGGGATGTAGATCAGCATGGCAATCCAGATGGAACGCCGGGCCTCGCGCTCGGTCGGCACGGACGAGTACTTCTGGACGAAATTCTGGTCCGCCAGCAGATTGCGGAGGTTCTCGGTCACGCCGTAGATAATCATTACCCAGATGGTCCGCGACGACAGCGACAGGTCCCAACTGCCCAGGCTGAACTTGTGGGCATCCACCGCAATCTGGATGAGAGGTTCGGGACCCGTGAGGATTCGCCAGGACAGACTCACGACGCAGAACAGCAGCCCGCCGATCATGATGATCGATTGCATGACATCGGTCCAGATCACGGCCTCCATGCCACCCAGGAGCGTGTAGACAATCGTGACCACACCGATGACGACGATGATCATCGCGATCGGCCAGTCGAGGAATTGGCTCAGCAGCAGACTCACGAGATACAGAATCACCGCGGTTCGACCCACGATGTAGAGCAGGAAGGACAACGCGGCGTAGACTCGTCCCCAGGCGCCGACCCGCTCTTCGAGAAACTCGTAGACGGACAGCAGCTTCATTCGCCTGTAGTACGGTACCGCGTATCGGCAGGCGAGCCATGCGACGGGGAAGATCGCCAGCGAGAAGATGATGGGATGCCAGTTCGTGTCATAGGCCTTGCCCGGCGTGGCGATATAAGAGATGCTGCTGGTGTACGTGCTCATGATGGCCAGCCCGGCCGCCCAAGCGGGAATGGATCGCCCGGCCACCATGAACTCCTCCGCCGTGCGGCACTTGCGGGTGTAGTAGATCCCCATCCCGACGACCACCACGCAGTAGGCAGCGAGGATCGCGATGTCGATTGCGCTCAGTCCGGCCTCCATGCTCTACTCCCTCATCGCATCAGGTTCGAGTTGCCGTCAAAAAGCCCCAGCTCTTCCATGTACTTGCGGACCGTGTCCCGCTGCGGCTCACGGAACCGATGGAACGGCTCCGCGAGGAAATCGTTGCAGACCCCCAGCAGCGACAGGGCGCACTTGAGTCCCTTGATGAAGCTCGATTCGAACTGTCCCACGCTGAAGACCGTCGCGTTGACCCGCATGACCATCTTGTGCAGCGTCTCGATGCGAGGCATGTCCTTCGCGCAGGCAGCGTTGTACAGATCCACGTACAGGCGGGGCAGCAAATTGGCCCCGCCGCAGACCCCGCCGTGGCCTCCGACCAATACGGTTTCCGCGAGAAGCTGCTCGGGTCCCGTCAGCAGCGTGAAGTCGGGCCGGTCGGCCATCACGGACAGAAGTTGATGGAAGTACAGCATACTGGCGGAACTGTCCTTGAGTCCGACGAGGCCCGGGATCTCCGCCGCGGCGCGGACGGTGCCCACGTCAAATCCCGGCTTGGGTCGGTTCGGCAGGTTGTACAGGAACAAAGGCAGGGACAGCTCCCGAACGAGGTGCTGGAGATACTCCAGCAGTTCGGGCTGGCCTGCGGGGAAGTAGTACGGCGGAGCGAGCACCAGTCCCTGGGCGCCCGCCTGTGCCGCCTTCTGCGCGACGTTGACCGACTCGACAAAGGACGTGTCGGTGATCCCCACCAGGACCGGTGCCCGCCGATTCACCCGGGCGCAGACCCGCTCGATGAACTCGTGTCGGAGCCGGTGGCTCAGACTGGGCGCTTCGCCGGTCGTCCCCAGGATGAACAGGCCATGGACGCCGCCCGCCAGGATGTGTTCGATCAGCCGCTCGGTGCCGGGGACATCGAGCGTGTCGCGATCCAACAACGGCGTAATCATAGGCGGGATGATCCCGCGTAACGGTTTCGGCAAGATATCGCAGTCGCAACTCATCGCAAGGTGCCTCCCAGAAACCACGTCGTGACCACTACACCAACCAACCGGCGTATCATAGCAGAACTTCCCGGCGCGTCCACAGGGAAAGACAACACAAAGCTCAGGAGCGGATACGACGAGATCGCGGCACGCGAGGTCACAAGTCAACGAGAGGCAGATCGCATCTGGATGCCGCGAAGCGGTTTGCAGTGCGCCCGTGAGGGCGTATTCTCCAGAGCATGCAAGATAACAGCTTACGGCGTCACTACGAACCAACTCCCGCCGTTTCTCTGTCTGGCTGCGACTTGACATGTCCCTGCATGGGCTCCAGAAGCGGAGGTCGTCGAGCATTGTGCAGCACCAGAGTTGGCTGTCCATTTCCATGTGTACCGCAATGGCGAGGTCCTTCTCCAGTGGCACGATGCGTTTGCACACCCCTTGTTTCTCTCCAGCACCTTCCCTGAGGACAGGGTCAAGACCTTCGCGGAGACTCTGCACATGGCTGCTGTGCCGCGTTCGCAGTAACAGCGCGCTCACAGATCGTGCAGCAGGCGAATCGATTCGCGGATGACGATGTCGGCCGCCTGCGGGGCAAACCGGCTGGTCTGGACCTCGTAGCCTTCCTGCACGTGGGCTTCCTTTGGCGCCAGGTAGCCCGCGGCGCCGTTGCAGTGCGTGATGACGAACGTGTGCCGGCACGGCGAGCCCGCCTTGATGGCCATGCCGATCTCCGTCAGGACCTCGCCCCCGAGGCCGACAAAGGCCACGTCGCCCAGGCGGGCCACGGTAATCACATACGGCTTGGCCCAGGGCTCGCCGCTGGTCGAGGTCACGTTCGTCGACTTGGCGGGCAGTTCGATCGTCACGAGATTCGTCGCGATCTTGGCGGGCGACGCGGTCTGCTTGATGTCGCGATAGACGTGCACGACCTCCTCGCCCAGGAACGTGCCGAGCAGGACGGGCTCGGGAATCCAGCCAGGCTCCTCGTTGAACGTCGGCAGCACGCGGAACCACGGGTCGATATTGCCCGACGCTCCGATGAACGCCGGGGCAATGGTCTCTGTGCCAAGGATCCTCTCGACGAACTGCTCCGCCAGGCCGGGAACATCGCCGCTGATCGTCAGATTGCCCGGCCCGAGCGAGGTTCCGTGCGTCGCATAGTCGAATGCGACGGCCAAAGGCGTCCCATCCGTCTTCGCGACCTTCATCACGAGGACCTCCTTGTCGGTCACCCCCTCGGGGTTGCGTCCAAGCACAATCGAGGTCTGGCCGTCCTTGCCGATCCGCAACTCCCGGCGGTTGGCGCCGACCGGGCAGGCGCCGACGCCCATCCCAATCTCGACCGGCTGCATCCCGCCCATCGCCTGGCGGACCACTTCGATCAACTTGCCTTTGAGAGTCTGCGTGTACTCGACGTTGTTCGGGTGGCCACTCTCCTTGTTGGTCGTCAACGTGGGCGCCGCGTGCGTGTGGATGGCGGTCAGGAACAGCTCGGATGGCTGCAACCCCAGCTCGCCGAGCAGGGCCTCGCGGAGGTAGTCCGCGGCGCCGTCATAGAATCCGATCACGTCCGTCGAGACCAGAACCAGGCGTTTGCCGCCCGCTTCGAAGGCCAGCACGCGAGCGGACAGCGGATCGTGGACGCTCGTGGAGAGTTCCTTGCGGCTGCCGTAGCCCGACATCAGAACCGGCTTTCCCGGCGTGATGTCGATTCTCGCGACGCCCGCTTTCAAGCTGCCCGAGACGTCCGCCCGGGACGCAGATGGGACTGCCAGAAGGACTCCAGCCAACAGAAGACAGACAACGAAGGACTGGGCTCTCATATCATTCTCCTTGCACAGGATCGCAACGGCAGGATTGTACCGGCCTGGGCCACGGGCATCAAGGCCGCCGGTGCAGCAGACCCAGTTGTCTTCGAAGGCCAAATGGGGTAATCTGAAGCCCGAGTGGTCCAGTATAGACACATGGTTGGACAAGGTGATCGCATGGGATCGACGACGCGCCGGACTCGGGGTTTGGGCATCATGTTGTTTCTGGGGCTTCTGTTGCCGGCCTCGCGAGGGGCCGCGGACGGCGACTTCGACCGGGTCATCCAAGCGGATTGGGCCGCACAGGAACACCGGTTCGGCCGTTCACCTGCCGATCCGCAGGCTGTCGAAGTCGCATACAGGCGGGCCGAGGCTCTGATCGAGAACCTGGGCGCCCTGCCCGAGCCGCCCGATCTCAGAAGCGACAAGGCGGAGCTGAAATCCCTCGCGGCGTCGGTCGGCACCATCAATCATCTCGACGAGACAGGCCGGCTGGCGCTCTATCACCGGATTCGTTCGATTTCCCGCGGGATGGCCTTGAAGAACCCGCTGATCGCGGGCAAACGGATCGCATTCCTGAAGCGTCGGCGGTTCATCTGCCAGATGCTGCACGAGTACCTGGGCTACTTCTACGATTACGGCGACATCGCCGGCGGGAGCGTCTGCATCCTCGAACAGCCGGGCCGGTCGTTCGGAATCGCGGACCTCGTCCGGGGCCGCCTGCCCAAGGGCAACTACACAACGCTCGCCCTCTCCTACGACGCGGGCACGCTGTACTTCGGGTTCGCGGAACGAGCCGACGCCAAGCCCGACTACTATTCGCCCGAGCGGCGGTGCTTCCACATCTGGGCGATGAACGCAGACGGCAGCGACCTGCGACAGCTCACCGATGGCTGCAACGACGACTTCGACCCCTGTCCCCTGCCCGACGGCGGGATCGCCTTCATGTCCACGCGCCGCGGCGGGTTCGGGCGGTGTCACAATCCCTGGGAGCCCCTGCCCGCGTACACGCTGCACCGGATGGACGCCTCGGGCGACAACATCCGGACGCTCTCGTTCCACGAGACGAACGAGTGGCACCCCGCGGTCCTGAACGATGGGCGGATCGTCTACTCGCGATGGGACTATGTGGATCGCTCGGCGGCCAACTATCACGGCCTATGGGTCAGCAACCCCGACGGGACGAATCCGACCATCGCATTCGGCAATTACACGCAGTACATCAACGCCTGCTTCCAGGCGAAGGCGGTGCCGGGCTCGAACCGGATCGCGTTCATCGCGGGGGCACATCACGCGGACGTGGGCGGCTCGCTCGTCCTCGTCGATCCGGACAAGTACCGGCTGGACCCGGTGACAGCCGAGGACCGGTTCGAGTCGGTGGACGTGCTGACGCCGGAGGTGTGCTTCCCCGAGGGCGTCGGCTGGCCGGGCAGCTTCTTCCACAGTCCCTGGCCCCTGTCGGGAGACTGCTTCCTCGTGGCATTCAGCTTCAAGCCGTTGCCCGGCATGGGCTCAGGCGTCAAGGACGACAACTACACCGGCCTGTACTATTTCGACCGCTTCGGCAATCTGGAGCTCCTCTACGCGGACCCGAACTGCTCCTGCATGTACCCGATTCCGCTGGAACCCCGCCCGGTCCCGCCCGTCGTGGCAAGTTCCCTGGAACCCGAACTTGGCGACGAGGGCGAGTACATCCTGACGGACGTGCAACAGAGCCTCCTGCCGCTGCCCGGCGCAAGGCCGGTCCGGACGCTCCGCATCTTTCAGGTGCTCCCGAAGACCTCGACCCACGTCGCGAACCAGCCGCGAATCGGCTACGCCAACGCGGAGAGCGCCCGCATGTTGCTGGGCACGGTGCCGGTCGAGGCGGATGGTTCGGCGTATTTCCGCGCTCCCGCCCGCAAACCGCTCTACTTCCAGGCGGTGGACGCGACGGGTCGCGCCGTGCAGACCATGCGAAGCATCACCTATCTCCAGCCCGGCGAGCGGCGAAGTTGCGTCGGGTGTCACGAGCCACCGGGCACAACGTCGCCAGGCCGGCCCGACATGCTGGCCCTCCGTCGGGCGCCGTCGGCTATCGAGCCCGGCCCGGAAGGGACGCAGCCCTGGAGCTATCCCCTGCTCGTCCAGCCCATCCTCGACAGGCGCTGCGTCCGCTGCCACGACGGCAGCGAGGGCGAGCTGAAGGCACCTCCGGTCCTGACCGCCGACGCCGCAGGCACATTCACCAAGTCGTACGAAGAGCTGAAGCCGTACGTCCGCTGGTACGAATGGGGCGGCCAGTCCATTCGCGAGATCGGCACGGAGCCGGGACACATGGGCGCCGACGAGAGCCGTTTGCTGAAGGTCCTCGCGGACAAGACCCACGCCGAGCACGTGAAGCTGTCACCAGAGGATTACGAGCACCTGTGCATCTGGCTCGACGGAAACGCCCCCTTCTACGGCACCTACGAGAAGGAAGCCCAAGTCGCCCAGCAGGCAGGCCGCGCCGTCCCGCCTCCGGCGGTGCAGTAATCCGCCGATCTCAGGGGCTCCGCCCCCAAACCCCTGGCATTTGGCGCTTTGAGCCAGCAGCATGACACAGCAGCGGCGACCAGCGAGTTCGCAGGGTGCTCGCCCGTCATCAATCCGTGTTCGTCCGCGTAGATCTGTCTCTGCATCATTCTTCTCTGGGTACTCTGCGTCTCTGTGGTGATCTCCCTGTTGGCAGTAGGAATAGCAGAATTCGTGCAACATCGCCAAGGGTGGAGGGACGCAGTCCATCACATCAACGGCAAGGCCTGTGGGTTGTTCCGCGAGCACGCATACTTGAACTTCCTGCAAGAGGTCCAAGACGCAGGTGCGAAGCGGGCGTGCACAGGTTAGCGAGCCATGTGTCACGTGGGATACAACTGCGCGACGTCGGTCGCCCTTTGACATGCGAATACAGAGAAGACAGTCACCGGGCAGCGCGTCGGGGAGGAGAGAAGACCGATTTTGCGCACAGACACTCCCTGCCTCCCCCGAGCCAACGCCTCTGTCAGGAACCCTCTACAGCGATCTGCGTCTTCGCAGCCACCCGACCAGGCCCGTGCCGAGTGCACCCAGCACGATCGCGCCAGGCGCCGGGATACCGCCGGGCCCGGGTTCTCCCTGGGCAACCCACGTCAGAGAGTTGCTCAGAAGACGGCTGTAATCCGCATTGCCCAACTCGCTGGTGCCGATGCAGGTGGAGAAGTTGATCGTCCGGCCCGCGCCGGAATCCCAGCCCACAACGCCATCGGTGTAGTTACTGCTGTCGTAGAACACGTGCGCGCCGGCCTTGGCCCAGATGTCCGATTCCGTACCAGCGAAGTTGTCCGCGCCAAATGCGAAGCTGTCCACGACCCCTGCGTTGAGGATGGGGGGCGCTTCCGGTGGACCGAGCCTTGCGGCGCCGCACAGTGGTTCCGGATGATCCGAGGCGCCCCTTCCAGGAAGCCGGCCCGTCGAGGAACAGAGGGAACCCCTTGAATCTCCTTTCTGCGCAACGTAGGATATCACAAGGTCTTCGCACTTACGGGTGCGAGGAGACCTGCGGGCGTGTGGAATCACGCCAGGTTCCAGGGCATTGTGTGCCTTGCGGAGGCGAATCCGCAGGGTATGACGTGTCGCGAAGGAGCACAGGGATGGCGAAGATCATCAAGGTCAAGTGTACCGGGCCGGGACAGCACGAGAACGAGATCGATCTGGACGATGTGATCGGGTCGGATGTGGTCATCTACGGCGGCCCGATCGCCACCGGACGGGACCTGCCTGCCCAGATCGTCCGTCGGTGCGACATCTGCGACCTGGGCAAGGTCATCGTCACCCGCGAGATGATCGAGCAGAACCTGTAATCGAGCGTGCCGGCCCCGTGACCGTCCGGTGCGGCGAAAGTAGGGGTTGTTTCCATGCGGACCGATCCGCTTCCAAATCGAGAGGAGTGCATTGAGATCCTTCGGGCCTGCCATGTCCCGGTGCACATCGTCAAGCACAGCAAGGCGGTTGCCAAGCTCGGGGTCTTTCTCGCCCGGCGCCTCGCGGAGAACGAGATCCTCGTCAACGTGGAGCTGGTCGAGTGCGCCTGCCTGCTGCACGACATCTTCCGCGTGTGCGAGTTCCCTCTGGAGGATTTCAGCCGGTTCCAGCAGGTCGTGACCGAGGAGGACAAGGCCAAGTGGCGCCGGCTCAAGGAGCAGCACGGCGGGGTCCAGCACGAGGACGCGGCCTGCGCCTACCTGAAGGACGCCTACCCCATTCTGGCCCAGGCGATCCGCAAGCATCGCTACAGCGCCATCGTGGACCCGCAGGACAAGCCCGGCACGTGGGAGGAGAAGCTGGTCTACTACGCGGACAAGCGGGTGATGCACCACACCATTGTGCCGCTGCAGGAACGCCTCGACGAGGCGCACCGGAGAAACACGGCGAGGCGGAAGGCCTCCGGCGTGGACCCTGCAACGATCGCACGGATCGACGCAGCGATCGCCGACCTGGAGATCGAGATCTTCACACCGATCGGGCTCGATCCGGATGCGGTGACCGGCGAATTCATCGATCAGTACAACGCAAAGGCAGGACGATAGCCGCCCTCCGTGGCGGGCAAATCCGAAAGTCGAAGATCGACCCCGCCAAGGCGGGAACGCAAATTCGAAACAAACTCAAAGCACGAAATCTGAATGACAGAAACGCTGTCGCCCGTCAGCGAGCCGTTTGGAGCGTTAGAGTTTTGGTCATTCGTGCTTGTTTCGGATCTCGAAATTCGGATTTCGTGCTTCTCTTGCCTGTGAGTTCGGCCTACTGTCCGAGGATTTCGTTGATCGGCGGCGCGAAGTACAGGCCCAGGCCGGAGAGCGTCGGGCAGACACGCGAGTCGAGGACTCGCAGGCGGACCTTCGACGCGGTCACCGGATCGAAGCGGAACAGTCGCTTGTAGCCGACGGTCGTGCCGCGAGCGACTTCCTTCCAGCCGGAGTTGGTGAGGGCCTCCAGTGTGAACTCGCTGATCCGCTGGCCGACGGCGATGCACTCCGCCAGCTCGGCGACGTTGAACGTGCACGGTTTGCCCAGATCGATCTCGACCGTCGCGGCGGTGGTCCAGTCATCCGTCGTCCAATAGGTCTGCGGGTCGCCATCGGTGATCTTGTCGGCCGAGAAGGCAGGGTCGTTGCCCTTGCTGTGCGACGCGGTCGCCTTGGCGCCGGCAGCGAGGTTCTCGTCGAAGATGGCATCACGCACCTTGCGGAACTCGCGGAGCCGCTGTACGTCGTTCTCGTGGATCAGGCCTCTGCGGTCCGGCGGCAGGTTCAGCAGCAGGACGCTGTTGTAGCCGACGGAGCGGAAGTAGATATCCAGCAGGTGCTCGACGGATTTGACTTTGTCGTCCTCACTGGCATGGTAGAACCAACCCGGGCGGATGGAGACGTCGGTCTCCGCGGGATACCAGACCAGGCGGTCGCCTGCGCCGAGGGCCTTGAGACTGCCAAGGTCTTTGGCCATGCAGTCCAATGAACTGCTGGCGTTGACCACGCTCCACTCGTTCTCGCGGGCGTAGCCCGATTCATTGCCCACCCAGCGGATGGTATGGCCGAAGATCACGGCGTTGGGCTGGAGCTCGCTGACGATGGCGTAGTAGCCCGCCCAGTCGTACTCCATATCCTTGGCGTTCTCGCCCTTGGCGCCGTCGAACCAGACCTCGGTGATCTCGCCGTAGTTGCCGAGGATCTCGCGAAGCTGGTTCCTGTAGAACTGGTTGTAGCCTTTCGTGTCGCCGTAGGTGGGCTCGTGCCGGTCCCAGGGGGACAGGTACAGTCCCAGCTTCAATCCCGCGTCGCGGCAGGCCTGGGCCAACTCGCCCACGATGTCGCCCTGGCCGCCTTTGTAGGGGCTGTTCTTGATGCAGTGGTCGGTGTATTGGCTGGGCCACAGGCAGAAGCCGTCGTGATGCTTGGCGGTCAAGATGATCATCTTCATGCCCGCGTCCTTGCAGGTCTGCACCCACTGGCGGACGTCCAGCTCGCTCGGATTGAAGATCGCAGGGTTCTCGGTCCCGTCGCCCCACTCCTTGTCGGTGAACGCATTCACCGTATAGTGGATGAACGCGATGAACTCCAACTGCTGCCAGGCCAACTGCTGCGGCGAGGGACGCACCTCCGCCGCCCGGGCAATCAGGGCCTTCTTCTCGACGTTCTCCGCGTAGGCGGCCGGAGCGGCCAGATCGTACACGCGGACGTAGTCCACGATGAAATGGTCGGGCAGATTGGCCTTCTTGATGTCGCCGCCCCAGGCGCCGATCTCCTCGGTGAGTTTGGCGTACCCGGGCGCCTGGGACACGCCGCCCCCGCTGGTGCGCCAGGTCTCCTTGCCGTCTACGTAGAAGACGTACTCGTCGGGCGTCCAGTGCAGGCCGAACGTGTGGAAGCCCTCGCTCAGGCCGGGGAAATCGAACGTCGTGCCGACGTGCTGGTGCTCCTTGCCGTAGCCGTCCCAGTGCAGGTTCTGGGTGATGCGGTCCTCGCGCCAGGGCTTTTCCATGATGTCGATCTCGGTGCCGTCGCGTCCGGCGTCGCCGATCCGACCCACGGTGTCCGCGTGGAGCCAGAAAGCGGGCCAGTGCCCTTCCTGGGATGGGAACTTGCACCGACAGACCCAGTAGCCATAGCGATGCTCAAACCGACCCCTCGTGCGAGCGGCTCCGCAGGTGTAGCGGTCGCCGTCCTTTTTCGTTCTGAGGATCAGGTGGCCCCGGCCGTCGACGTAGACGTCGTTCTTGACCCAGAACCCGTCCCGACGCTGGAAGTCGCCGAGGATTTCCCACTTGGACGAATCGACGACGCTGCCTTCGAACTCATCATTCCAGACGAGCTGCCAGCTCTGACCGTCGGGAAGCGGAGGGAGGAACTCCTTGCCGGCTGCGCCTGGTGCCGCCGACGCGATCCCTGCCAACAGCAACAGGCACAGAACCAGGGACGCCAATGCGCATTCCATTCGGTTGGACAACGAAGGGCTCATACACACTCCTATCGAGTCAGGCTGCTTTGACTTGCGGGGTCCGGGTGCGCCTCGTGGCCTGGAGCCCCGAGATGACGGTCATCGTGATCATCGCCAGGTACGTAACGATCGTGAACCAGTGCCCCCACGCAGCGGTCTGCACGTGGGCGGTCTTGATCATCACGGTCCCAATCGCGAAGGATTGCAGGAGCATCTTGATCTTGCCGACTCTGACCGCGGCGAAGTTGACGCCGCGAGCCTCGGCAATCTGACGGAGGATCGTGACGTAGGCCTCACGGATCACGAGAACCGCGAGAACCGCCCAGTGGATGATCCCGAGCGTCACGGGACCCCAGTCGAAGAGGGTCGGCACGCCGATGATCGCGAAGCAAGTGAACGCGCCGCACACGAGGATCTTGTCCACGAGCGGGTCAATCATGCGTCCGAACTTCGTGGCGGCGTTGAACCGTCGGGCGACGTGGCCGTCGACGATGTCCGACAGACCCGCGATGACGAACAGCACGAAGGCAACGTCCAGGAAAAACGGGCGATTCGCCGCGTGGGGCGAGTGGAGAATCATCCACAGGAAGACGATCGTCAGTCCCAGCCGGGTGAACGTCAGGATGTTCGGCACGTGTTTCCACATGGCCCAGAGTGTACAGGGGCTTCGGAACCGCTTCAATATCAAACTTGCTCGACCAGCAAATCGTAGTCCCGCGAGCCGACGACCTTCACGTCCACGAACCGTCCGGGCGTGCAGGAACGCCCCTGGATAAGACAGACACTGTCGATCTCGGGGGCCTGTCCGTAGAAGCGTCCCTGGCCCGCGGGCCGAGCATGGCGTCTTGCGCCGCGTCCCGATCGGGCGTCGCAGGAATCCACGAGACACGTGAGTCGGCTGCCGACGCGTGCTCCGTTCCGGGCGAAGGCGATCTCCTGCTGAGTCCGCATCAGCTCGTCGAAGCGGGCCTGCTTGACCTCATCGGGGACCTGGTCGGGCATCTCGGCAGCCGGCGTGCCGGCCTCCGGGAAGTAGGTGAACGCGCCCAGCGCGTCGAACCGGCCCCAGCGAATGAAGTCGATCAGTTCGTCGAAGTCCCGCTGGGTCTCGCCCGGGAACCCGACGATCACCGTCGTCCGCAGGACAATATCGGACATAGCGGTCCGCAGCTTCTCCACGAGGCGGCGTAGCGCATCCCCTGTGTCCGGCCGGCGCATCGCCTTGAGAACGCGGTCGCTGGCGTGTTGGACGGGAATATCCAGGTAGTGAACGATCTTGTCGCTTTCCGCCATCGTCCGGATGAGGTCCTCGCCAATGCCTGTCGGATAGGCGTACAGCAGGCGAATCCAGGAAAGGCCGGAGATCGGCTCGATCTCGCGAAGCATGGCGGCAAGCCCGCCCGCGAGTTTCAGATCCCGTCCGTACAGGGTCGTGTCCTGGCCGATGAGATTCAGTTCCACCGCGCCCGCCGCGACCAGCTCTCTGGCTTCGTCCACGACCATCCGCGGCGGCTTGCTGCGGAACGGACCGCGAATCGCAGGGATCGTGCAGAACGAGCACCGGTGGCTGCATCCCTCGCTGATGCGGAGATACGCGGAATGGGGCAACCCGATCCGCAGCCGGACCCGGTCGTCCGCCACCGTGACCGGCGTGGCGCCATGCCGGACCAGCGGTTTCTCGGACGCCAGGGTGTCACGAATCACCTGGACGATGGCGTCACGATGCTCCAGACCCACGACCGCATCGACGCCGACGGCCTCCCCGAGCAGCCGCTCGCCGAGGCGCTGGGACAAGCAGCCCGTCACGATCACCTTTTGAACATTACCTATCTTCTTATTCGCAATCGCCTGCCGGATCGCGTCGAGCGACTCCGCGCGGGCGGGCTCGATGAAACCGCACGTGTTGACGATCACGACGTCCGCCCACTCCGGCTCGGCCGCGAGCAGAAACTCCGCCTGGACGATCTCCGCCAGCATCCGCTCGCTGTCCACCATGTTCTTCGGGCAACCCAGCGCCACGAAGCCCACCGTCACTCGTTTTGTCTTTCTGTGTGTCATGCCGCGGTACCTTAGCATCGAGACTCGGTTTCCTCACCATATTTAATCTGGGCAAATTTGCCAATCCCATTTTTGCTAATCCAATCAAAATGACCTTGACGATAAGGAGGAGTGCAATAAAATGCGATATACTAGCGTCCTCCTTCGCGGAAAAGAGATTCGAAGGACAGGAAATGAAAGAGATGGAGCTTCGGGTTTCTTGAGTAGGAACGACGGGTAAAGGCCTATGAAGACTGACAGCCGCAAAATCCGCAACAGCGGGAGACTGTTCATGGCCTTCCTGGTCTGTGGCTGTGTGGGTCTCGTGGGCTGTCACGATTGGCCCGACGAGAGAGTCACCGCGATCGAGGCACAGAGCATTCTGCGGGATCTCAGCCGGATCGAGACCGTTCCGGACCCCAATGTCGAAGGTCCTGCCATCTACAAATCGGCCCCGAAGAAGATCAAACAGATCGTCGGCGGCGGCGAAGAATGGAAGCTGATCTACTTCTGCCAGTATCACACCGCCGCGGAGATGAAGGACCTCATCACGGAGCAGTTCGCCACCAAACTGTTCGATGAGAAAGGCAAGAGCACGAATGTCGCCGACTATACGGTTTCGAGCAGCCCGGCTTCCAATCAGCTCATCATCCGGTGTCCGCTGGAGAAGGACCTCGACGCCGTGCTCGAGATTCTCAAGGAAGCGGATATCCCGCCCGTCCAGATTCGCATCGACTGCATGGTCTCGGAACTGTACGCGGACCTCACGGTGGACCGGGAGACGACTCTCCTGATCGAGAATCTCTTCGGCGAGGGAGTTGCCCTGGGCGGCAAGGACGGCGCGGCCGCGTTCCCGGGAGCCGCGCTTCGCGACCCGGCCCGCTCCACCTTCGGCCTGCAGGCCGGCGTCAGCCGAGGCCTGGAAGGTCACCGGTTCCAGGCCCTGGTCGACCTCCTGGTCTCCCGAGGATACCTGAAAATCCTGATGAACCCAAGCCTCGAAGTCGTGAATGGGCAGACGGCGAAGATCCAGTCGATGCAGCAGGTTCCTCTGCAGCAGGTGACCTACACGAGTTCCGGGTACGGCGGCAGCGTCGTGCTGGGCACGAAGACCGAGTACGCGGACATCATCGACTCGCTTGAGGTCACCCCCTACGCCTTCGCGGACGGGTATATCGCCCTGGAGACGAAGGCCCAGATCGCCGCGTACCTGACGCCGGAAGGCATCAAGCAGACGCCCATCGTGACCGAGCGCACGATTACGAACAAGGACAACCGCATCCGGCTCGGCGAAAGCCTGGTCATCGGCGGCATCCGCAAGTCGGAGAAGCGCGACGTCATTCGAGGCGTTCCCGTCCTGAAAGACATTCCCCTGCTGAACAACCTGTTCTCCGGGCGGGATTTCGAGGAACGGGCCACCGAGGTGATCTTCATTCTGACGCCCAGCATCTCCACCGACGGCATCTCGAACCGGGAGATGGTCGAGAACCTGAGGGAGCGCCACGCCTCGCCGATGACACAGACCCTTCAGGACGCGGTCCTGGACCCCCTGGGCACGAGGGCTCGCGAGGCGGAACAGGAACGGGAGATCGAGCGGGCCCGCTCCGCCCGCCAGGAATCGGAAGCCGCCAGGACAGCCGCAAGGCTCGAAGCGATGGAAACCAGTCAGCAGGTCGAGGCACTCGAAGCCGAACTCGAGCAAACCAAGGCCCAAATGACCCAGATCAGCACGAAGGCCGAGCAGGCTCAGGCAGAAAGTCAGAAGGCCACCGCCGAGGCGCAACAGGCCAGGAACGAGGCCGAGGCCGCGAAGACCAAGGCGGAGGCCGAGGCCACACAGGCCAGAGCGGAAGCCGAAAAGGCCAAGGCGGAAGCCGAGAAAGCCAAGACCGAAAAACCGGCGGAACAACCGAGCGAACAACCGAAACCACAGGAGGCACCGAAGGACCCGGGGCAACAGCCGCCATCGCCACCGCCGGCGGGCGACGCCGCGAAGCCCCCGGCATAGGATTCTCGCATCACACAGATCGTGCAGTCCACCAGCAGCAGGAACACGGGCGGTTCACGCCGTCGCAGACTCGATGGGCGTGACTGGCCCGATAGCGTAATCGGCGACTTACGAATATCGGCCTGACTTGTGTGGAGGATCGGACATGGACAACGTGGGCAGCAATGGACCCCAACCCCGTCGGGACAACGAGCCCATTCCCCTGGAGGGTGGCCCCGCAAAGACCGCAGCGGCAGAGAACAAGCCGCCAACGAACGGACCCGCCCCTGTTTCTCGCGCCCCCTTGAACCTCGGGGGCCCTGTGGCGGCAGCGCCCGCCCCGGCGCCGACGGCGCCTGCCGGCGGACCGGCGGCGCCATCCGCGGCCCCCAGGCCGGCGGTTGCGAGACCCGTGCCCCCGCGTCCTGCGGTCGCCGCCGGCACATCCGACCGCATCACCGGCTGCAAGACCTTCTTCACCAAGCTGCACCCGGGGGCCATCGACTTTCTCGACGAGCAGATTACACAGTGGCTCAAGGACAACCCCGGCGTCGTGATCAAGATGACGAACACCTCGGTCGGAGAGGTTCAGGGCAAGAAGACCGAAGCGAACATCCTGATGACCGTCTGGTATCACGGCGTCGCGTCGAAGTCGGTCAGCCACATGGGCTGACGGCACATCGGTGTCGAGCCCGAATCCTCGGTTTACGGACAGCCAATCGCCTCGGAGATGCCGGTGGCGATATGCCCATCCCGGCTGAAGGGTCTGTATCCGCCCTCCCCGGAGGCGGATAGGGTCTGACTTCGTAGACAAATTATCGGGATAAAACCCTTGACACGCCATCAGGATTGCGTTAAGTAGTTGTAATTTCGCGGTTTGTTTCTGCATTCAAAGAACGGTCAAACGTGTTTTGGAGGTGTTTGTGGCTAAGCAGTTGGCTCGGGAACTCATCAACGCGGGGGTGCACTTCGGGCACGGCGTGAGCCGGTGGAATCCGAAGATGGCCCCCTTCATCTTCGCAAAGCGGGGCAACATACACGTCATCGACGTCAAGAAGACCCTCAAGGGCGTCCTGATCGCCAAGAAGCTGCTTGCGGAGATCGTCTCGTCCGGCGGCGACGTGGTTTTCGTGGGCACGAAACGCCAGGCCCAGAAAGCCGTCGAGGCCGCCGCCAACCGCTGCGGAATGCACTTCGTCTCCGAGCGGTGGCTGGGCGGAATGCTCACGAATTTCCGGACCATTCGTTCCCGTCTGCAGCGTCTCGAACAGCTCGAGGCCATGGAGCAGGACGGGCGGATGGAGGCCGAGAGCAAGAAGCAAGCCTCCCGATTCAAGCGGGAAATGAAGAAAATCAGCACCAACCTTGACGGCGTCCGGAAGATGACGCGACTGCCGGCAGTCGTGGTCGCGGTCGACGCCAAGAAAGAGTACCTGGCCCTGCGAGAAGCCCGCAAGCTCGGGATTCCCACGGTGGGCGTTCTGGACACGGATTCGGACCCCGATACCGTGGACGTCGCCATCCCGGCCAACGATGATTCGATCCGGGCCGTGGAGATCATCCTCAACGAGCTGGCCGACGCGGTGGCCATAGGCAAGACGATGGTTTCCGCCCGCCAGCAGGAAATCACGCCCAGGCCTCGCAGGGTCCGTTCTCGACGGCCCAGCATGGCGCGCGCGGACGGCGGCGATGCCGCTCCCGGTTCGGCCTTCACCGAAGAGCCGGCCGAGGGTGAGGAACCCGCGACAATGGAAGACGACGCCGGGCAGCAGGAGTCCAGCCCCGAGCAGCCATCCTCCGGTGCCTGATGATCCGCCCAGCAGTGTGGGAGGGGCAGGCGAATGCAGAAACAACACGGCACGTTTGGCAAGTGGCTCAAGAGCAAGGCGGACTCGGTTCAGGTGCCCCACAGAGGGCAACGTGGTTCGTATGGAACCTGATGCAGTAGGCAATCTGCGCAAGGCATAGGAGATCGGTCAAATGGCGGATATTTCGGCGGCAGCGGTAGTCAAACTGAGAAAACTGTCGGGTCAGAGCATGGGCGAGTGCAAGAAGGCCCTGGAAGAAGCCAATGGCGATATGGACAAGGCTTCGGAAATCCTTCGCAAGAAGGGTCTGGCCACGCTCGCCAAGCGGGCGGAGCGTGAGACGACGGAAGGGGCGGTCGTCGCCTGGCAGAGTCCGGACGGCAAAACCGCTGCAATGGCTACACTGTGCTGCGAGACGGATTTCGTCGCCAAGAGCGATGACTTCATCGCCCTGGCGGAGAGCCTTCGCAAGTACGCCGCCGTGGCGGCTCCCACCCCGGGGGCGGCCACGATCCTCCAGACCGCGGTCGAGGGCAAGAACTTCCAGGAGACTCTCACCGATGTCGTCAGCAAGACCGGAGAGAAGATGCAGGTCGGCGATTACGCCAGATTCCAATTGAACGGGCCTGGAATCATCGGTATCTACGTCCACTTCAACAAGAAGGTGGGCAGCATGGTGCAGATCGAGACCGACAGCGATCAGGTTGCCCAATCCGCTGCGATCAAGCAGGCGGTGATGGATTTCGCCATGCACGCCACGGCCAGCAAGCCCATCGCACTGGATCCGGCCAGCCTGGATCCCCAGGTCGTCGAGAAGGAGAAGGCGATCTACGCCGAGCAGGTCAAGAACAAGCCCCCGCAGGTGGTCGATAAGATCGTGGAGGGCAAGCTCAAGAAATTCTACAGCGACTACTGCCTGCTGATGCAACCCTTCGTGAAAGATGACACCAAGAGCGTCGAGCAGGTTCTCGCTGAGGCGGCTCAACAGGCCGGGGGCAAAGCGACCATCAAGCAGTTCGTCAGGTTCGAGGTGGGCTGATCGCGTGCGGCGGGTCAGACGCCCCTGACGGCGCCGGGAAGACCGGGACGACACCCTACCGAGGATTGGATCGCAGATCGATGGGACAGTGCAGGTACAAACGCGTGCTGCTCAAGCTCTCCGGGGAGAGTTTCTGCAAACCGGGCGAATTCGGCATCAACGGCGCCTCGCTGGAATCCCTGGCGGAACGGATTGGCGATATCTGCAAACTGGGTCCTGAGGTGGCCATTGTCGTGGGCGCCGGCAATCTCATTCGCGGGGAGACCTTCTCCCAGAAGAGCCGGATCCCGCGCAACACCGCAGATTACATGGGGATGCTCTCGACGATCATCAATGCCTGCGCCCTGCAGGAGACCCTGGAGAAGCTGGGCCAGCCGACGCGAGTCATGAGCGCCATCGAGGTGGCCGCGATGTGCGAACCCTTCATCCGTCGTCGGGCCCTGCGTCACTTCGAGCAGGGGCGAGTCGTCATCCTGGCGGGCGGGACGGGGAATCCGTTCTTCACCACGGACACCTGCGCGGCGTTGCGGGCCTCCGAGCTGGAGACGGGCCTGCTCATCAAGGCAACGAAGGTCGAGGGGGTTTATAGCGACGACCCGAAGAAGAACCCGGACGCCGAGATGTTGACGAAGCTGTCGTACGACGACGTGCTGCGGCGGGGCCTGCGAATCATGGATCACGCCGCCATCAGCCTGTGCCGGGACAATCACATCCCGATCGTCGTCTTGAACATCTTCAAAGAAGGGAACATCACGAAGGCGATCTGCGGCGAGCCGGTGGGCACTCTGATCGACAATGGATAATGCATAGCGAGGGCAGGACATGGCAACACAGGCGGTCGTTACCGAGAGCAAGACGAAGATGCAGAAGGCGGTCGGCGTCCTTCAGGACGATCTGAAGGCCTTCCGAGGCGGACGCGCCACTCCCGCGTTGGTCGAGCACATCAAGGTCGAGTACTACGGCAACCCCACTCCCCTCAAGTCCCTGGCTACGATCTCGGCCCCCGAAGCGGACATGCTCGTCATCAAACCGTTCGACCCCGCCTCCCTCAAGGACATCGAGAAGGCGATCAAGAGCAGCGATCTGAGCATCGCGCCGATCCTCGAGGGCAAGTTCATCCGCCTGAACATCCCGCCGCTGAGCGAAGAGCGAAGGAAGCATCTCGTCCAGCAGGCCAAGCAGGCCGGCGAGCAGACCAAGATCAGCCTCCGCAACATCCGTCGTGACGCCAACAAGAGTCTCGAAAAGCAGGAAAAAGACAAGCAGATCACCGAGGACGATCTGAAAACCGCACAGAAGCAGATCGACGACATCACGAAGGAATTCTCGGATAAGGTCGATTCGCTCGTCACCCACAAGTCCGACGAGATCATGAAGGACTGACGCTCCCCTGCCCTGGGTGGATGGCGTCTTGTTACCGGCATCGCACAACCGCGAGGTAGCTTGTGCATTCGGCTGGTTTAGTGCGTTCGTAGGCTCCCCTACCCCGTGTCGGTCCGAACATCGCGCGGAGCGATTCGTACCAGTGGACATGGAACCCCCCGACGGGTATTCTGTGCCCAGCGATTCTCCTGCTGTCGTTGGAGGGTCGCGGCCTCAGGAGACAGCAGCATCCGCCCGTCGGAATTGGCAACCCGAGGAAGACTGAAGGGAAGGGCACATGATGGATACGCGAGAATCCAGGAAGCGAAAACAACCGAAGAAATGGCCGCGGGTACTGGCGGGCGCATTCGTCCTGATCCTCCTGGTCGTCCTGCTGACGCCCGTCGCCCTCTCCTCGCAGGGGTTTGCCCGCTGGCTTGGGGGCAGGATCGGCTCCGCCGCGGGTGGCCAGGCGAACATTGGCGACCTCTCCATCGGCTGGCTCAAGGGCGTACGGGTCGCCGACTTCAGCTTCCGCGGACAGGATGGATGGGCCCAGGTGGACATCGGGCGCATCGCGACCCGACCGCGACTCGCCGGCCTTCTGGGCGGCAATCTGGCCCTGAGCGACACGGTGATCGACGAGCCGAAGATCGCCATCGATCTCAGGCACATGCCGCCGTCAACAGACGAGGAGCCCGCGTCGATCGACATGGCCGCTCTCGCCAGACTCAGCGATGTGGTCGTCCGCAACGGCAGCCTCGAACTGACCGACACCGGCGGCCGAACGGTCCGCCTGGCCGGCTTCGATTCCACCGTGAACATGAGACCCGCCGGCCAGACCTCCCGATTCGCCGCGAGTTCGGTCGTCACGCAGGCTGACGTCCCCGGTCGAGTAGCCCTGTCGGGCGAGATCACCCCGGACAGGCGGGAGGGTTGGAGCCTCAAGGGCACGTCGGGCAATCTGACCGTCGAGGTGAACGACCTGGACCTCAGCGCGATCGCGCCGTTTCTCGAAATGGCCGGCGTGCAGGTGCAGGCCAAGGGCGTCCTGTCGGCCGATCTGCGCGGGGCTATCCAGGACGGCCGGATCGAGAGCGTCAACGCGAAGGTCGTCGGTCGGGACCTCCACGTCATGGGAGAGGCCCTCCAGGGCGACCACCTGCACACCTCCCAACTGGACGTCCAGGCAGGCCTGACTCAGACCAGCGACGGCATCCAGGTGGACCGCCTGAGCGTGCGGGCCGACTGGGCCTCCCTCTCCGCCACGGGCCGGCTGCCCACGACAGTGCAGTCCATGACGGATCTGCTCAAGAGCGACGCATCGTATCTGACGGGCCAGTTCGATGTCGATTTGGCAACGGTTCTGTCGCAGATGCCCAAGACCATCGGCGTCCAGGAAGGCATGGTGATCCAAGGCGGTCGCGCCACCGGGACGATCGACACGACCACCGCGAACGGTCGGGCCACGCTCGTGGCCGAGACGCAGATCGCCGGACTGGCGGGGAAGGTGAACGACAAGCAGGTGAGCCTGAGCAAGCCATTGCAGGCCACGCTGCGACTGTCTACCGACGACAAGGGCAACTCGCAGCTCGAAGGGTTGAACGTCTCGGCTCCATTCGCGCAGGTGACCGCGGGCGGGGACTTCGAACAGATCCAGTACAAGGCCCAGATCGATCTCGCGTCACTCCAGAAGGAGTTGGGTCCCTTCGTGGACCTCGGCGCCTATGGGATCTCGGGCCAGTTGTCGAGCACAGGGAAGGTATCGATTGAGGAGGGACTCATCGGCGCTGCCGGCTCGCTTTCCGCCAGACAGCTCGTTCTGACCGCCCCCGACGGCAACAGCGTCTCCGAGCAGGCGACGAGCATCGATTTTGCCCTGGGACTCAACCAGAAGGATCAGGTCGTGACGGTAGACACGCTCTCGGCTACGACCGGTTTCGGCGAGATCAGCATCGCCAAGACATCGATCCCGCTTGCGCAGGACGCCAACACGCCGTTGAACGTCACAGTCTCCGCACGTGACATCCGCCTGGCGGCCCTCAAGCCCTACGCCGTGATGTTTGCATCCTTCCCCGAAGAACTGGGCATCGAGGGCGTCGCACAATCTCAACTGGCGTTGACCAGACAGAACAGCGTCTACCACCTCGCGACCGACGACACGAAGATCCAGGATTTCACGCTCACGTCGCCTGCACCTGAGAACAAGACCTTCAAACAAAGACAGGTGACTGCGCAGCTCGACGTCTACTTCGACCCGGCTCGCAAGACAATCGACCGCGCAAACTGGCTGGTGAAGAGCCCGCAGGTCACGATGAAGGGCCAGCTCGTGCAGACGAGTCAGGCCGGTTCCAGCCACGTGCAGGGCACAATTGACGGTGACGTGGATTGGACAGGGCTGAATCAGGCGGCTTCGGCCTTCATGCCGGAGACGCTGGACATCGCAGGCCAGAGACAGGTATCGTTCAGCTTCGCGAGCACGTATCCCGCCGACGACCCGAACGGCTTTCTCCAGAACCTCGACGGCACGGCCTCGCTCGGGTTCGACCGTGCGGCGTACAAGGGCCTGAACTTCGACTCGACGCAGATCGACCTCCAGGTCACGAAGGGCTCGCTGCAGATCAAGCCGTTCACGACCACCGTCAACGAAGGGAAGGTGAATTTCGCGGCCCAGGCGGACCTCCGTCAAACGCCGATCCTGCTGAAGACCTCCGGCCCGCTCCAGGTGGCCCAGGGCGTCCGAATCACGTCGGAGATGACCGAGAGCTTCCTGAAGTACGTCAACCCCATCTTCGCCGATGCGGTCGGCGCCAGCGGCGTCGTGAACTTCAACACCCGGTCCCTGACGATTCCACTGACCGGCACCGACAACAGATCGATGCAGCTCGACGGCACAATCGGCATTCAGCAGCTCCGACTCCAGGCCTCCCTGCTCAACAAGATCCTCAGCGTCATCAAGGAGTCCGTGCGGGATCAGATCCTGACGATCCAGCCAACGAAGCTCGTCCTGCAGAACGGCACGCTGCGATACGAGAACATGCAGGTCGATGTCGGCGACAATCCCGTCACGTTCAGCGGGGCCATCGGCCTCGATGAAAGACTCGACATGACGGTCCTTTTGCCGTATACTTTCGAGGGTCGCACGGTACGAGTTGGAGACAAGGGGCAGGAAAGCAAGCGGGTCTCCGTGCCTCTGACCGGCACGCTGAGCGCGCCGCAGCTCAATATTCAGAGGCTGCTCGAAACCCAGATCCTGCAGGGTTTCGGAGAGTTGATCAAGAGACTGTGACAATGAGAGCCTTACGAACGTTCCTGACGACGCCCGCCGCGAATCTCGGCCGAGCCGGCCGATTCGTCGTCTTCCAGTACAAACTCTGGGACCACTGCCTGCGCCTGCTCAGGAAGAACCGCGCCGAGCAGTTGGCGGCGGCCCTTTCCTACTACACCATCTTCGGCCTGGTCCCTCTGGCGATTGTCGCGGTGCTGATCTTCAATGCACTGCCCGGCTACCGCGATACGGGCGATCAGATCAAGAAGCTCGTCTACCAGGAGCTTCGGCTCAGTCAGATCGAGTACCCCAATCCCGACAAGCCGGAGGAAGACGTCGTTCTGACGGACTATGTGGACCAGATCATCGCCCGCTTCTTCGAGGGCCTTAACAAAGGCTCGCTTGGCCTGGTCAGCGCGCTCCTGGTGATCTGGGCGGCGCTGCGGCTGCTGGCGCTGATCGAGACCGCATTCAACCACATGTGGCACGTGCCCAGGGGCCGCCGGTTCTTGCACCAGGTGATCAACTACTGGGCGCTGCTGACGCTGAGCCCCCTGCTGCTGGCGGTGGGACTCTACGCCACCACGCGGTACTCCCTGCTCAAGGACATCCAGGCCGGTCCCTTCGCGGCTCTCGGTCCGGTGATCTCCTTTCTCGTGTCCTGGACGGCACTGTTCCTGCTCTATCTGGTTATGCCGAACGCCAAGGTCAAAGCAGGTCCCGCCCTCTGGGGTGCAGGCGTTGCGGCGCTGGTGTGGAGCCTCGCGAAATGGGGATTTGGTGTGTACGTCCTGCGGTTGATCCCCTACAGCGCCATCTACGGCGTGCTCGGTCTGATCCCGCTCGGCGTGTTCTGGGTCTACGTCACCTGGATGATCGTCCTGTTCGGGCTGCAACTGACCTTCGCGGTCCAGCATTTCGTGACGCTCGAATCGGCCGAACGACTCCTCGCCAAGGAAACCGACACCCGGTTCATCGCCAATGAGATGACGGGCATCGCCATGGCCGGAGAAGTCGCCGCGGCATTCGAGAGCAACCGAGGCCCCCTCTCGACGGACGCCATCTGCAGTCGGCTGGACATCCCGGGCGAGTTCGGCCAGAAGCTCCTCGATGAGCTGGTCGGCCGGGGTCTATTGGGCAGGACCTCCGAGCCAAACCTGGGATACGTGCTCGTTCGCGATCCCGCCCGCATCCGGCTCTCCGAGATCGCCGAGGCGGTTTCTGCCGTGGCTCTCGCCCAGCCCAGGCGGGACATGCCCGGCGATTTGCACCGAATCGCGCAGGCTCAACACGACCTGCTGATGCAATACAGCCTTCGCGATATCCTGGACACACCGCCCACAATCAGCCAAGAGACTCCACAACAAGAGCCCCATCTGCCGGCACAAGAGACTCGCCCCACGGAAGACCCTTTGCAGTAGCACAAATCACAGCTTGGCGATCTGGGCGACCACGAAGGTCAGGCCGAAGGCAAACATCGCCGCCGCACAGACCGCGAGCACAATCCGCTGCCCCCTCGGACCGAAGACCGCGGTGCCCTTGAAACTCGCCCAGGAGAGGATCGTCAGCCAGATGAGATCGACGGACCAGTGCGCCAGCGCGAAGAGCACGAAGGCCCACGCTCCGAATCCCCCGGCCTGGGTGATCATCGCCAGTCCGACGGTGGCCCACCAGATGAGGAAGTACGGATTGCTGCCCGAGAGGAAGACCCCCGCGGCGAAGGGCCCGCCCCGCGCCGGCTGGCTCGCGGGATCGCCCGCCCGACGGAGCCCACGGAGCATCTGGCCTGCGATGAAGATCATGACCGCTCCGCCGACCAGGCCGATGCCGATCTCCACCTGGCGAATCTGGAGAAACCGCCCGACGCCGAAGATCAGCAGGACCATCAAGGGAAACTCCACCACGCCGTGCCCCAGCGCCATGAGCGTGCCCGCCCAACGGTTCCGTGACCCCATCGCGATGGCGACCGTCGTCACCGGTCCCGGCGACATCGCCCCGGACAGGGAGATCCCGAAGACTTTGAGGAGAAATAAGAGCAATTCCATGAGGGCGGCCGCCTATTCCCCAATGATCTTGACCAGGACGCGTTTGTCCCGTTTGCCGTCGAATTCCCCGTAGAAGATCTGCTCCCAAGGCCCGAAGTCGAGCCGGCCCTGCGTCACGGCGACGACGATCTCGCGTCCCATGACCGAGCGTTTCAGGTGCGCATCGGCGTTGTCCTCCGCGGTGTTGTGTCGATACTGGCTGTAGGGCTTCTCGGGAGCGAGCTTCTCCAGCCAGGTCTCGAAGTCCTGGTGCAGGCCCGATTCGTCGTCGTTGATGAAGACGCTGGCGGTGATGTGCATCGCGTTGCACAGCAGGACCCCATCGCGGATGCCGCTCTCGCGGAGGCACTGTTCTACCTGCGGCGTGATATTGATGAACTCGCGCCGGCGCTGCGCGTGGAACCAGAGTTCCTTTCTATAGCTCTTCATGAACCGTCCTTTCTGCCAATTGAACGGGCTAAAAAATCGACTTACTATAGCATGTATCCCTCATGGACAGCATGTGAAAAACAGGGCGAAACTCGGATTCAAGTATCCCCCAGGAATGGCCGAAAAAAGAAAGAGGTGCTTTACTGGGACGGTCGGAGAAGTCACTGATATACATTCTCGCGAGCATAATGTCAATGAGGAACTCAAGACATGATCGACAAACACATCGTCATTGTCATAGGCGCTGGCGGCAGCGTGCCCTACGGTTTCCTGACCGGTGACAGACTCAAGTGGGCTATCTGCGATGGACTGCAAGGGGATGGTTCGTCGAAAACCAACGGAACGTTGGCAGACCTCCTGAACAGGTCAGGTTTTAGCCGCACAGAGATGAATCGGCTTCGTGATTCCCTCAGCCAGTGCGCTTGGTTTTCGATCGACGAGTTCCTATCCCAACACACAGATCTGCAACCGGTAGGTAAGGCAGCCATTGCGGGGGTTCTGATGAAACTGGAGAATCTCGCACAGTTGACCGATCCCAAAGACGAAAAAGGGAATCGTATCAGCAATTGGTATCAACTTCTCTTCAGGACTGTGTTCACCCCATTTGAAGACATCCAGAAGAACAACGTAACCATCCTGACATACAACTACGACACCTCTCTCGAAACCTATCTCAACACCGCCATGAAAGCGAGCTATCCTCACAAGCCTGACCACATTCAAGAGGCCCTCAAACATGTGCCGATAGTCCACCTTCACGGCAAATTCGTGGATCACGAATATGGCGAAGGTATCGATGGCGGTATCACCAAGAAGTGTGCAGAAGATATTCACATCGTAACAGAGAACATCGACAACAACCCCGAATTCAAACGAGCCGCTCAAACCATATGGGAAGCCAACGAAATCTACTTCATAGGCTTTGGCTATGATCCAAGTAATCTGAAACGACTTCCAATCGAATCGAAGTACCCGCCCACCTCATCGGGGAGCAGGATGGGGATGTCACGCCCAAGTCTAAACCTTTTCGGAACAGCACTCGGACTGGCCCCAGCCAAACGAGCCCAAGTCGAACATTACTTCAAAGAAAAAGGGTTCAGTATTGCTCTCGGAGGTCCAAACGAAGACGCTTTTGCGTTCCTCACAAGCACGCAGCTCTTTGGCGTTCGGTAGGACATCAAGTGCTAAACGTGACTGGGTATCAGGGACAGAGGAAGCGATAGACTGCTTCAATCGTATCAACCATCGTGTCGGGGGCGAACTTCGTCTTGACGGACTCCTGGGCGGTTCGGCCGAGCTTGTCCCGGAGGGCTCGGTCTGCGATCAGCTCGGCGCAGGCTTCGATGAGCTGGGGGACGTTCTTGGGCTCGACGAGCCGGCCCGTGTTGGGGTTGACTACCTCGCGGGCGCCGTCCACATCGAAGGAGATCGCGGGCCGAGCGCAGAGCATCGCCTGCGGCAGCGTCCGAGCGAGACCCTCGCGGAGCGAGCAGTGCACGAGGATCTCCGACGACTGGATCACCAGCGGGATCTGGTCGGGCGGCACCAGGCCGGTGAATCGGAAGCGGTCCGCCAGACCCAGGGCGCGGATCTGACGCTTGTAGGCGTCCGCCAGATTGCCGTCCCCGACGAACAGCCAGATCACATTGTCGAAGCGTTTGGCCAGCTCCTTTGCCGATTCGATGATGTAGTCGTGGCCCTTGAGCATGAAGAGCCTCGCGATGGTCACGAGCACGACTGCATTGCCCGGGATCTCGTGCTTGCGGCGGAAGGCCGCCCGCTCGCGCTCGGGGATCGGCGTCATGAAGAGATCCTCGTCGATGGCCGAGTAGGCGGTGACGTGCGGTTTATCCACACCGATGCCGGCGGCCCGGTTCTGCTCGGTCATCGCGTCCGCGACACTGATGAAGTAGTCGGTCCGCCGACCGGTGGCCCGTTCGATGGCGATGTAGAACCGGTTGAGCCATGGGCTCTGATACCGGTGAAACGACAAGCCATGCAGAGAGTGTACGACGCATGGGCGGTTCGGCGCCCACCGGCCCTTGAGGGGCCAGGCGGCGAAGCGGCCGATGATGCCGGCCTTGGCGCTGTGCGTGTGGACGATGTCCGGCTGGATCTCGCGGAGAATCCGCTTGATCCGGACGTAGCTGCGCCCGTCCTTCACCGGCTCGATGGCTCGACGCATCTCGTCCACGACGATCGTGCGGTACTTCTGTCCTCTCGTCTGGTCGAAGAGCTGCCCCTCGGGACCGATGGCCGGCCCGGTGATGAGGGTGACCTCGTGGCCCCGCTCGGCCAGGAGCTTGCACGTAATGAGCGTGTTCTCCTGGGCGCCGCCCAGGATCAGACGGGTGATGATGTGCACGATCTTCATCGAATCATCGTACACGTCGGATCGTGAATCGTCAACGTCGTACGACGACGACGGACGACTGCGACGCCATCTGCTGTCCCCACAGATCAAGGGACAGATTGCAGTCACTCCCATCGACAACGCCATCGCCATCGCGGTTCACATCGACATCGAAGGGCAGCTCGCTTCTCTCGGCAAACGGCGTCCCGCCGTGGGCGCCGATGTTCAGGCGGCCGCCGTTGGGCTGGGACTCGCGGGAGAAATCATCGGCCGGATCGCCTGCATCGATGCACGGACTGCTCACGTCATCGAGCACCCACACGTCGTGCTCGGGCCAGTACCGCCCCCGTTGGCTCCGCACGTGGTAGTCGCCGTTCTCGGCGTCGACGAAGAGGGGATCCTCGCTGAAGTTTCCTTCGCCTTGATCTGGACGTTCGATGCAGCTATAAGTTGCCTGGCAGCCATACAGGTCACTCGTTGCGTTGCCCCAGAAGATGCTGTTGCGGATGTCGGGATGGGAGTTTCCGTACGCCTCGACACCCTGCACGTTGCCCACCACGGTGAGATTGGTGATCGTCGGAGAGCTGTGCGAGCAGAGGACGCCGATGTAGCTGTTGGCAATCACGAGGTTCCGCAGCATGGCGTCGGGTCCCTCTCCCATGCAGAAGAACACGCCCAGCCCGTCCGGGGCCTCGATGACCGCCGCATCCAGCGCGCTCTGGACCGTGATCGCCTTGCCCAGGAACCGCACCTCTTCCCGATACACGCCGGGATATACGTTCACCACGTCGCCTTGTTTCGCCGAGGCGATGGCCTTCTGAATCGTCACAAGAGCCGTCAGGGAGCGCAAGCCGTCGTTTTCGTCGCTGCCGTGTGTTCCATCGACATAGAGGGCGTGCGATGCCGAGGCCTCGTCGTAAAGCCGCCGGACCTCTTCCGAGGACAGGGCGCGATCGGCCAGCATCAGCTCATCCAGCATTCCCTTGAAATGGGCACGAGGGGATCCGATGGTCGTCGTGTAGCGACCTACGTTGATGTGGTTGTCGTCGTAGCCCCCGACGAAATCGATGGAGGTCGCGGAGCAAACCCGCCAGGCATCCATCCGGCCGTCGATGTAGATCCTCTGCAGCGTCCCTTGCCGCACTGCGACGACGTGATACCAGCGATTCTTGACCGGGATCACCTGCGAAGGGAGATCTTCATCGGTGTTCCGCATCGTCGCCATCTGAAACTCAAATCTCCCGGTGTCCCCGCGCCGGAATACGACGTACCCGAGCTCATTCTCAGGATCGCTGCTGGAACCGGCGTTGAAGTCCACGAGGACCTCATTATCGGCAATCGATGAGCCCCGGTCCCGCTCGAAGCACACCCAGAAGGCGATTGTGAAGTCGTTGACGGGCAGCCAGACGGGATCGTTGTCCGGGAGACTCACGTAATCGTCAAGTCCATCGAACCGCAGTCCGCTGCCGATCTGTCCATCCGCCCACGTCGCCCCGTGCACCAGACCGTCCCGCCCGCCGGTCGCATCGTTCACCAGGGTCCCTTCGCTCTCGTCGAACGTCCAGAGATGGACGCCTTCTCCGCCGGCAGAGGCCGTTCCCCAAGTCCACGTCATCGCCGCCGCCAACAGGCAAATCGTCGCTCTCATACCGACACCTCCACGAAGAAGCCTCTCTGTCGATCCATCAGGAACAACGCTTTTCTGTTCACTTTTCCGGCCACTCTGATTATAGGGCATCGCGGCGCCCGTGTCCACCGTGAGAATCTGCAAAAGCGACGAGTCGAGCGACGGGCGAAACAGGTCCGGCACGAGCCTACCCGCGTGGGTTCCTCGGCGCGGGATTGCCGCCATCGACCGCACTCTTGCGGATCGTCGCCTCCAGCTTGTCCCCGAGGCCAAAGGGCCTGCCGGACCAGTAGTAGATTCCGACCAGGGTCTTCTTCACCCACAGCCGCTGCGATGCATTGCCTGAGGCGGTCTGGGCGGGCTTCTCCGCCTTCCGCTTCGAGAACAGTTGATAGACGCCGTGAATCTCGGGGATTCCGTAGCTGGCCACCCGCACATCCGCGGGAGGTCCCGCCGGCGTCGCCCGGCGGAACAGGTTTCGCAGAGTCCCGGCGGTGAAGTAGTTGCAGTGGCCGGGCGGACTCACGAGCCGGCCCTTCACAAGCCGAAGGCGAATCGGCAGCGAGCCGTAGTTCGGGACGGTGAAATAGGCAACTCCGCCGGGCTTGAGAATCTCCAGGACGCGCCGGACGTGCTCCAGGGGCCTCGCGATATGCTCCAGCGCCGACGTGCTCGTCACAAGGTCGAAGGCGCCGGGCTCGATCTCCATGTTCTCGATGCGGTCGAACAGCGTGTATCCATATCGCTCGGCGCACGCGCGGGCCCAGGGCGATGGATCGCTGCCAAAGCACGTACAGCCGCGTTTCTGGAATTGTCGCAGAAGGACCCCGTTGCCGCAGCCGATGTCGAGCACCTTGAGTCCGGGTCTGCCCCGCGTCAGCCGGGCGGTGATGCGGTCGAACCAGAAGTAATCAACGCCGGTCTGGATTTCGCTGTAGTGGCATTCCGCGGACTCCTCGTAGCGGAAGTTGACCTCTTCGATCTCTTGATCCGTCGCGGCGGCGTAGACGAACCTGCACCGCCCGCATCGGAGCAGCCAGTGTTCTCCCACTCGGACATGATTCACACCCGGGCCGTCGCAGATAGGACAAGGTTTCATCGTTCGACCTCACTGATTCCTTTCGCCGGCGCATGATCACGTCTTGTCCTCGATCCGGAAAACCAGGCCAGTTGATATCCGGCGCCGACGATCGCCATGAGAACCGACGTGGAGAACAGAATCATCGACATCAACAGGGCCCCCGACTTCTCCACGCCGTAGAAGGCCAGGAAACCGACCAGCGTCACCTCGCGCACACCCAGGTTGGCCAGCGAGATGGGCAGCCGCCCGAGGACGTAGATGATCGAGCTGACCCACACCAACACGCCCAGCGGAACGTGGACATTCGCGGCTCGCGCGGAGCCGACATAGACCAGCACGCCGATCACACAGCTCGCCAGGAACGTGATCATCGCGATCTTCGCGTGGAACCGCACGGGAGCGGACTGAAACACAGCGATTTGCTCCGAAACCTTCTGCGCACGCTGCCTGACGGCGGCCGGCAGAGGACGCAGCCAGAACAGGGACGCGCGAACCATGGGGCCGCCCGTCCGCCGGTTCAGGAGCAACAGGGTTGTGCCTGCGATGCCCGCCAGGAGCAGGCCTGCCATGACGGGCAGCATCCACGGCCGCGTCGTGTCCGACAACACGACCGAGATCGGGTTGGTGACGATGATCCCGATCAGCCCGAACGCCAGGACGATGACCGTGATCGACAGTTGGTTGTACAGCATGCTGCTGAAGACCGCACTGCCTTTGCCGGTGTCTTTTTCGAGGACGTACCACTTGGCGGCCGTGCTGAGGATTCCCGGCACGACCATGCCGTAGAGTGCGGCGATCGCGCTGGCGCCGAAGATGATCCCCACGCCTGCGCGGATGCCCTGCTGGCGCAGGATGATCCGCAGCTTGACCGAGCTGACCCAGAAGTACAGCACGGTCAGCAGCCAGACGAGAATCAGGCACTCCCAGCGGGCCGTCCTCGCGGCTTGCCAGAACTGGCCGCGGACGTTCTCCAGGCTGAACACCCAGACGAGCAGACCCGCGGTGACCGCGAGCCGCAGGAGGAGCTTGATGAGTTGTTTCGCACCGATGGTCATAATACGCTGGCGGTCACGTCCTCTCGATGACCAGGCATGTCAAGTGGTGCTTGTCGTCCTTGGACACGAGTCGCGGCGGGCACAGCCGTTCTCCGAACGCCCACAGATCGCCCACGAAGACTTCGTAGTACGCCTGGTCGATGACCCGCCCGCGCCCGTCCGCCAGCCACGCATCGATCTGTTCTCGCGAATAGACCTGGCAGATGAATGAGTAGTCCTGGCCGTATGAGACGCCGGGCAACCGATAGACGTTGTCCACATAGCGACGCTCATTGTAGGGGAACGAGAGCACGAGGTGCCCGCCGGTTCGGAGCAGGCGGAGCATCCCGTCCATGGCCGCACGATGGTCCGGAATGTGTTCGAGGACGCTCAGGCAGGTGATGAGGTCGAACGTCCCGGCGAGCGCCGGCGCGGTGATATCCTGGTTCTTCACGTAGTAGTGACGATTGAAGAAATCCCCTCTCCAGTAGCCCCGGATCTTGTCGATCGCGGTGACGTGGAAGCCGCACTTGGCGACGAGATCGGGCCAGGCGCTCCGCCCGGAACCGACATCGAGCACCTTGCGCGGACAGGTCTTCGCGAGCCACGTGAGCGCGTAGGTGTATTCGACCGGCCTCTCGTTGCAGGCCGCCCGGCCCGCCGGCTTCTGGAATCGGTATTCCATGTAAAGGAGGGGGAAGAGGAACAGCCGTCCCAAGACCACGTAGAGTCTCAGGAAGATGTTCCGCACCACCCAGATTGCCGCGTTTCTCAGCATCGAACACCTCAGCTACGATCCAGTTCGAGAGACGATCATTCCGGCTTCTTCCCCGCGATCAGCACCTTTCGCAGGAAGGACAATTGGCCTTTATACAGCTTATAGACAATCCTGTTCTCCGGCAACACGGCATTCCACCAGCCAAAGGGGACCCGGCCAAGCAGGGACGTGGCGATCAGGGCGGCAATGCCGGTCAACGGGCCGCTCATGTACGTGCTGCGAATCGCGACGAAGCCCGCATCCTGGAGCAACTGGGTGAGCCGGCGGCGGGTCGTGACGTAGTTGTGCGTGAAGTCGCAGTTGAAGAAGTTCAGCCGCCAGTTCAGATAATCCGGCGAATGGACGACGAATTGCCCGCCCGGACGCAGCAGGCTCCAGACCTGCTGCGCCGTCTGCAGGGCGGCGCTCATCGTGTCCATATGCTCCATCACGTTCACCATGATGACCACGTCGAAGGTCCTGTCGAATTCCGGCAGCGGCGGAACCCGCGCACAGACAACCTGGGCCCCCCTCTGACGAAGCGAATCCGCCATGGACTCGTTCGCCTCGACGGCCGAGTAGTGGATGCCCCGCTGCAGGCACAAATCGGCGAGAGGGCCCCGGCCCGGTCCAATCTCCAGAACGCTGCCGCCCTCAGGAACTGCGGCGAATGCGAAGATGCGACGAGACAGGGCGCCGACCATGCGCAGACCCATCTGTGTCGGCTGATCCCCCTTGCTGAAATGCTCGAAGAAACCATTGGTTCGTTTCTGCGGCTCGCTCATACGGATTCCTCCACTCCACGCGCGCTTGGCGGGACGGATTCGCGCAGGAAGCCGACGATCTTCCGCGCCGTGGCCGGCCAGTTGTACGTTTCGCGGGAGACTGCCAGCGCGTTCTTCGAGCACTCCGCGATCTGCTCCCGATGCCCGGCGATCTCGATGATCCTCCTCGCCACCTCCGCGGGCTCACAGGCGCACACCCAGCCGATCCTGCGGCTCTCGAAGAAATCCCGCGCGTCCCCGAGATCCTGTGCCAGGACGGGTTTTCCCAAGGCCAGGTACTCGAACACCTTGATCTGCGTCACTCCAATGACGTTGCGATACTCGAGATTCTCGTCCGTGCGGCTGTCGAGGCATAGGCAGAAGTCGGCATTCAGCATGTAGGCCGGCACCTGATCCCAGGACACAGCGCCGCAGAACACGAAGTACTCCTGTAGTCCTTGAGCGACGATCCGTTGTTGGAGCTCCGTCTGGCGCCTGCCGCCGCCGATGATGAGGAACTGCACGCCTGCACACCCCTTCGTCTGCATCTCCTGGGCGATACAGACCAGATCCTGGAAGCCATGATGGCTTTCGAAACTCCCCATCCAACCTGCCAGGACCGCGTCTTTTCTTGCAGGCACGTCCACGCGAGGCCGGTCCGGATTGAAGACGTCGGGGTCGGCCGCGTTTTCCGCTACGAGGACCTTGTCTGCGCCCACCCCGAGGGTCGTGCAGTAGTCCTTCATCCCAGAGGAGACAGCCACGATCCGGGTCGCGGATTTCAGCACCCGCTTCTCCAGCCTCCGGAAGAACCGGTAGGCGAGGGACCCGCGGCGGTAGTAGCGCCGGATCAAACCCTCATACAGGATCAGGCCGTTGATCTCGAAGGCGTACCGCAGGCCGAAGAAGCTCATCATGCAGGCGAACAGCCAATCCCTGACGTAGAACAGATCGAACTTGCGACGACTCGCTGCGACCCGTGCCAACAGGGCCAGTCGGCCGAAGACCATTCCCAGGAAGGTGAGGAACCGCGACTTGCCTCGGGCGGCTTCCGTCGGACCAGCCAGGACGGCCACGTCGAGCTTGAGTCTGCGAAACTCCTTCAGCAGACTGGCTGTGTGTACGGCGTCCGCCCTCAGCTTGCTCACGTCCACGAATGTGATGAAACCGATCTTCACGCGTTCTCCAACGACCGACGCCGCACAACGGACGTCGCCGCGATCTCCTCGTAACACGCAACGTACTGGCCGGCGACGCCGGGCCAACTGAACAGACGCACCCGCTCCAGGGCCGCGCTGGCGAGCTTCTCCCGCAGGCCGGCAGACTGGACCAGTTCCTGCAATCGTGCGCGGATGCCCGCCGGGTCTCGCGGCTGAACCAGCAGGCCCGCCTTGCCCACGACCTCGGGACACCCGCCGGCGGTGGTCGTGATGATCGCCAGGCCGGCCGCCATCGCCTCCAGCAGCACCGACGGGAAATTGTCCGCTTCCGAGGGGAAGACGAAGATCGAGGCCGTGTCGAAGAGTTCCGCCAGCCGCGGGTCCTTCTTGTCCAGCCAGCCCCAGAACCGGATCGGCGTCTTGAGACCTGCCGCCATTTCCTTGAGCACAGGCAGATACGGACCATCGCCAACGACATCCACCTGCCAATCCAGGTCCATCTCCCGGATCGCCTCGAAGGCGTACTGGAATCCCTTGAACGCGAAAATGCGGCTGCACATCAGAATGCGATTCTCTTTGCCCTGCGGATCGCACGTTCGGACGTGGATGCCGTTGGGGATCACACGAACCTTCGCCTGAGGGCAACTGTGCAGGATCGTCTCCTTCAGCGCGGCGCTCGGCGATACCAGCGCCCGAGCCCGGCGGGCGAGGAACCGCCAGGCCGGCGCGATCAGTTTGTGCAGGAGAATGAACCGGTCCGGATTGTGCTTCGGCACGTCGCTGCCGTGACAGGTGATGAGGAACGGCGTTCGCGTCAGCGTCCCGACTGCCCATGCCAGCGGCCCGCCCGGCACGATGAAGTGACAGTGGATGATGTCGTAGCGATTCCGGCGGATCAGCGACAGAGTCCGGAAGAAGGCGCCGGGAAAGTACGTCGCCAACTCGTGCGCGTGACCGATATCCGGGCGCTTGCGGATCGCCGGCGTGCGATACACGTTCACCCCCTCGATGACCTCGTGCCGGGCCAGGGCATCGTAGTGCATCGTCACGAGGTCGACCGAATGTCCCAGGCGAACGAGCTGCTTGGCCAGCTCACAGACCACGGGACTCGCGCCGCCGCCGACCGGCGGAAACTCATGGCTGAGCATCAGGACCTTCACGGCAAGCTCCGATCGTCCGTCTCGCCGTGGCGCGCCACAACGTACAGGTTGGTCTGGAGGCATAGAGGCAGCCGACGGAAATCCACGTGTCGAAAGATGAAGCCGATCGGACCCACCTGGCGGATCTTCTGCAGGGTGAACTCGTTGATCGGGTTCATCTTGACGAACTGCACGCGGAATCCATGCTTGTTCAGCCGCCGTCGCAACTGTCCCGGCGTATGAAGGGAAGGATGATAGCGCCGCCAGCCCAGGGATCGCGTCCGCAACACCTCGAAGGGGATATTGCTCCATTTGTTCGGGGTTTGAAACAGGTAGCACCCCCCCGGCTTGAGGACGCGGCGCACCTCAGCGACGTGCCGGTCGATGCTCGCGATGTGTTCGAACAGATCGAAGCTCAGGACGACATCGAAGGTCCCGTCTTCGAACCCCAGCTCTTCCGCCGGCTGCACCTGGAGCTGGATGTCCTTGTACTTGCTGCGCCCATACTCGATGGCCACCCGGGAGAGGTCCGTGCCGCGAACGTCGTATCCCTGCCTGGCCAGCTCGAAGACGATCGTGCCGATGCCACAGCCGATCTCCAGGATCTTGTCGCCCGGCTTAAGCACGCTCGTCTCGGCAAGAAAATCAAGGTTCGTCTGGAGATTGCCCCGCTGCTCCTTGCCCTGCGCCAGCGCGCTGTGCCAGCCGGCATCGCACTGATTCTGTTGGCGATTCAGTGACTCATCATTTTCGCTTGAACAGCACTTGCTGACCATACACGCCCACGATCTGGTAGTTCTTCATCACATACTGTCGCAGCGGCCGCATCGCCTCGTAACGCTGCGATTCTGCGGGCTCGAACTGCTGATTCAGAAACGCAACGTATTTCTCGTCGAAGCGCTTCGCGGTCGCCTCATCGGGGGGCAGGAAACCATTCGTCGTGCTGGGCCACAGCTCATAGGCGGGCCTGTTCCAAGGGAAGTGCCGCTTGCGGGTGTCCACGATGAACTTCGGCGGATTCTCCTCGAACGCCGCCAGAATCCGGCTGATCTTCTCCCTGAACTGCTCCGGCGGCCGGATGTGCATCATCCCCTCGAAGGCATTGGGCGTCGAGCTCAGACGCTGGGCCTGGACGTAGATGCCGGGGACCCAGCCCCAAACATAGAGCGGATCGTTGGGCTCGGAGTTGGCGCGGATGAAATCAGCAATGCGCATCCACTCGTACTGCGCATGCGACGCGATTTCCTGCCATTTCTGCAGGTAGCCGCGGTCCCGACGCATCGTGCCGGTCCGCGGGTCCGTGTAGAGCCGTCCCGTGTGGGGACTTCTGGCGACGCCGAAGAAGATGTGCCAGGACATGACGATCATCGCCAGCAGGCCAAGCAGGCCGAGGACGACCCAGCGAGCATTGCCGGCGTCCGTGAGGAGCTTGTTCGCGTACAGGCCGACAAGAGAGCTCCCGAGCACAGCCCCCGAAGCATTCAGAGGCAGGTAGTACTGCTCGTACGAGTGCGGACTGATCCAGACAAACGCCATGTCGAAGAACCACCACAACCCGAACAACAGAACGAATCGGCCGGGGTCCTCCTCGATTCCGGCCTGTCGTCGGGCGCCCCTCCTTCGCAGAAGGACGATCCCTCGGGCCGCAATCGCGCCCAAGGCCAGCGAGATCGGCAGGATCAGCTTGCCGTAGTATCGCAGCACCCGTCGAAACGCCTCTGCTCGATCTTCCGGACCGAGCAATTCCCAACTGCCGCGGACATAGCCCGGCAGCAGCCTGAGAATGAAACCGCTCTTCGACGCGCCAGCGGCGCCCGGCTCGGGCGAAGGTGAGACGCCCTCCGACGCGGACTGGGCGGGCGTCTGCGTCTCGACACTCGTCGTCTCTGTCTCCAGATCGACGCCGGCCAGCTTGAACACCGGCGCAAATGCGAACGAGTAAGGCCAGTAGTGCAACGGCGTGTCCATACTGGCATACCACCCGACGATCGGCGCCAGCGTGACCGCGGCGCCTGCGACCAGCAGCAGGATGTCCAGGCCGACCTTCTTCCAGGCACAGCGGTGCAGGATCGGCTGGGCCAGCGTGAACAGGCCCACCGCCGCGATGGCGGAAACGCCCGTCTGCTTGAACATGGGCCCGCCGACCAGGAGCATGCCGGTCAGCAGCGCCCACCACCACTTCCCGCTCAGGTGATACCAGACGAAGGAGCAGATCCCCATGACCATCAGGGCGATCATGAACTGCTCTTTCACGTTGCCGAACTTGGCGATCAGCGGCGCCGAGAGGTACACGGACGCGATGGTCACGCCGATCACCGCGGCCAGACTGCCGTACAGGCGTCGGATGGTGACGAACAGGAAGGCAAAGGCCGCGGCCTGGAAGAGTCCCTGGAGGATCTTGGAGCCCGTCTCGTTGAAGCCGGAGAGGGTTACGCCGAGCATGTTTACCAAGAGCGTGCCCGCCTGGGCGCTGGGCTTCTCGTCATATCCGATCCGCGCCCCCGACAGGATGTGCTGCGCCGAGTACACATACGAGCCGCTGTCGTAGGGATCGGGGACTTTCAACTCGAAGTACTTGCCCAGAAGGAACGGAATCCCTGCGAACACGACCAGCGCACAAGCGACCAGGATGCGCTTGCTGCCGTCGGACAGGAACCACGCCGGGCTCAACGTATGGGAGGGTGTCGGCTTCTTCTTTCGAGGAGCTGCGCTCATTCGCTGTCTCCATGGCTCTCGGTCGAATCGAGGATTTCCCGGATCACGTAGGTCGGGCGGTTCTGCGATTCGTGGTAGGTCCGCACGAGCAGCTCGGCCAGCAGGCCCATCAGGATGAACTGGACCGTCGTAATGACCAGCACGGCGCTGAGCAGCAGCAGAGGGTTGCCGCTCATGTCCGTCTTATGCTCGATCTTCTGATAGACCACCAGCCAGGCGAAGAGAATCGCCAGCAACGCGGTGAACAGGCCCAGACCTCCGAAGACGTAGATCGGCTTGGTGGAGAACGAGCCGAGGAACTTGACGGTCATCAGGTCCAGGACCACCTTGAAGGTCCGTGCCAGGCCGTACTTGGCCTTGCCTGCGGTCCTTGGACGGTGGTTCACAACGCACTCGGCAATCCTCGCGCCGCTCCAGCTCGCCAGGGCGGGGATGAACCGGTGCATCTCGCCGTAGAGTCGCGTCTCCGCCAGGACCTCCCGGCGGTAGACCTTGAGCGTGCAGCCGAAGTCGTGCAGGCGGACCCCGGTGCTCCGCGAGATCAGCCAGTTCGCCATCTTCGAGGGCAGCAGACGCTTGATCGCATTGTCGTGGCGCTTCTTGCGCCAGCCGCTGACCACGTCGTAACCCTCGTCGAGCTTCGCGACGAGCGTCGGGATGTCCGCAGGGTCGTTCTGCAGGTCCGCGTCCAGGGCAACGATCACGTCGCCCCGGGAGTGCGCGAAACCCGCGCTCAAGGCAGCGGTCTGCCCGAAGTTCCGTCGGAAACGGATCACGCGGACCCTTGGATCCGACGCCTGGAAGCCCTTGAGAACCTCGAAACTGCGGTCGGTGCTGCCATCGTCGATGAAGACCAGCTCGTATTCGTACCGGCCCGCCAGCGCGCGGGTGATCTGCTCGTACAGAGCCGGCAGGTTCTCCTCCTCGTCCAAGAGGGGCACCACCACCGACAATTGCGGCTGCTTCGTGTCATTCGTTGTCTGCGTCATATTCTCTCTGAGCCAGGCCTGTTCCGTAAGTCCTTATCCTACCGACAGAAAGACCCTCCTGCAACCAAGGTCCATGAAAGAATTATCGACTATGCAGCATCGGCAGGTCAGTTAAAATGATGCAGGCTTTCCAGGCGTTGGGAATGGACCAAAGAAAACCAGTCGCCAAGGAGTAGGTTATGCTCACCGCAAGAAACTGGCTCGGCGTCTGCCTGATTCTCGTGTCGACGACGGTCGCCACTCTGCACGCCGACGAAAGGGTGGTCGTGACACGTCCGCCGGACACGGGTGACGCCCTCGCCAATCCCGGCATGGGATGGGTGCTGCACCACTACGACAACGTCGCGTTCCACTACGGCGGCAAGCTCGAACCGTCCGATACTGTCGATGATTTTCCGGGTGCCACAGTGGTCTACCTGCGGATCGCGTGGTCGCACATCGAGCCCGAGGAGGGCCGGTTCAGCTGGTCCGTGCTCGATACACCCGCCCAACGATGGCTCGACAAGGGCAAGCAGATTGCTCTGCGTATCTCGTGCAGCGAGTCGTTTATGCGATACGCGACACCCCAATGGGTCGAGGAGGCCGGCGCAAAGGGGCACAACTTCACTGTGGGCAAGGGCGTCGATCCCAATGGGCCCTTCTGGGAGCCGGACTACGACGACCCGGTCTTCCTTGAGAAACTGGACCACTTCCTCGCCGCCCTCGCAGATCGTTACGATGGCAATCCGGAGGTCGCCTTCATCGACGTGGGCTCTTTCGGCGTCTGGGGCGAGGGCCATACCTACGCCAGCACGAGACTGCCCTACTCCGCTGAGACAATCCGCCGGCACATCGATCTGCACACGAAGCACTTCAAGAAAACCCTGCTCGCGGCCAATGACGACTTCGCGTCCCAGGACCGAGGTCGCGGGACCATCGAGTACGCAGCAAGGCAAGGCTTGACCCTGCGCGACGACAGCATCCTTGTCCAGGGCGGGCGGAATGCCTATTTCAACGCCGACTTCGCTCCGCTGTTCTGGGAGCATGCACCGGTAGTGTTGGAGAGCGAGCATTTCGGCCCGTCGCGCGACCGGGGCAACTGGAAGGACGGCAGCCAATACCTCGAAGCTATCGAGAAATACCACGCGAGCTACGCGTCGATCCATTGGTGGCCCAGGGAGTTCCTCGCGGAGAACAGGGACCTGGTCCGAAAGACCAACCTCCGCCTGGGCTATCGGCTCCAGCTCGTGGAAGCATCCTGGCCGAGCGAAATCTCCGTGAACGGACGATTCTGGTTCGCGACCACCTGGCGGAACGCGGGCGTCGCCCCCTGCCTGCCCGGCGGCCATCCGGCACTGACGATCAAGGACGCCAAGGGAGGGATTGCCGCGGTGTTCGTGGATGATGGCATGGACATGCGAAAGCTGACGGTGGCCGAGCTCGGCCAGGCGATCCCCAGCAGCCACAGAACTGAGTCCGCCCTGCCCCTGGCGTCAGACGAGAGAACCAGACTCCTAAAGCCGGGCCAATACAACGTTTACATCTCCGTCGGCACAGCCGCTGGCACCCCGAAGATCGCCCTGCCCCTCCCGGACGACGACGGCCATCACCGCTATCGCCTCGGCAGGCTGGCGATCACAGCCGCGGCCGGAAGTTCCAGGTGAAGGATAGTGGATCCCCACTATGGACTTGACAAAACCAAAGTTGTAGTTTAGTTGTGGCTACATGTACATCAAACGTGCGATGAGCTCCGTCCTGCTCCAAGCGTGCCGGGAGTTTCCGGCCGTCCTGATTACCGGACCTCGCCAGTCGGGCAAGACCACCCTCCTGCGAGAGGAACTCGGCCCGCTCGGATACGCCTTTGCGAGCTTCGATGACCCGGTGGTGCGCGAGTTCGCACGGGCGGATCCCAACGGTTTCCTCGACAGTTTCGGGGGCAAGGCGTTGGTTCTGGACGAGATCCAGTACGTGCCGGAGCTGTTCTCGTGCCTGAAGGTGCGTATCGACGCCGACCGGGGCAGGTATGGGCAATTTGTCCTGACCGGCTCCCAGCAGTTCCAGATGATGAAGAACGTCAGCGACTCTCTGGCCGGTCGCGTCGCCGTCCTGGAGCTGTTGCCGTTCGCACTGGAGGAATTGGGCGAACGGGTCGCTCCGTCGGCGGCTGAGCAGATATGGAGAGGCGGATACCCGCCCGTCGTCCTGAATCCCGAGGCGAGGGGGCTTTGGCTTCGCAGCTATCTGTCGACATACCTCGAGCGCGACGTGCGTCAACTGCAGAGCATCCGCGACTTGACGCAATTCCAGTCCTTCCTTACGCTCTGTGCGGCGACACACGGCCAAGAGCTCAATCTGACCCGCCTGGGCCGGGAGTGTGGCATCAGTCAGCCGGGCGCGCGCCAATGGCTTGGCGTATTGACCGCCTCCTACATCATCCAGTTGGTGCCCCCCTATCACAGCAATTTGGGCAAACGCGTGATCAAGTCTCCGAAGCTGTATTTCCTGGATTCGGGACTCGCCGCCGAACTGACACGGCAACCCTCGGCCGATGCACTGTGGACGGGGCCGATGGGAGGCGCGTTCTTTGAAGGTTGGGTGGTGACCGAGACAGTGAAATTCCAGAAGGCCCGCGCTGCAAGGCCGGACATTTGCTTCTGGCGCTCTCACGACGGCTTGGAGGTGGACCTGATGATCGAATCGCAGGGCCGCCTGCACGCGATCGAGGTCAAACAGACCGCCACCCCATCGATGCACCATATCGGCGGTCTTCGCCGCTTCCGCAGTCTGATGGGGGAAGACAGGATCGGCTCCCTGACGCTGGTCTGCAACGTACGTGAGACGACGCCCCTGCCGGACCGCGTTCAGGCCGTCTCCTGGCGAGCGTGGCCGCGGTGGATGCAACACAATCTGACGGCGCAGCCGCCGGCTGTCTGAGCCGGATGAACTCCGAGAACAGCGGCTTGAAGCGATCAGCCCCTGCCTATAAGATGCACGGATGCTTGAACGCGGATTGGTGCAGATCTATACCGGTGACGGCAAGGGCAAGACGACCGCGGCCTTCGGGCTGGCCCTGCGTGCAGCCGGGCGGGGCAGGCGGGTGCTGATCTATCAGTTTCTCAAGCCGCCTGCGATGGAGTTGGGCGAGCGTTTGGGGATCGAGCGGTCCGGCCTGCCCATTCGACTGGAGGCCCTCGACGCGAAGTGGGACGTGTTCGGCTCTCTTCGCAACGAGCAGGACGTGACCCAGGCGAGGGAAGCGATCCGGAACGCTCTGGCGACGCTGGCCGAAGCCGCCGGGACGAGGGCGTACGACGTTCTGATCCTCGATGAAATCGTCTTCTGCGCCTCCACGGGACTGGCCGAGCTGAGCGACGTGCGGAACCTCGTCGAGCGAAGGGACCCGCACGTCGAGCTGGTCCTGACGGGCCGGGGTGCGACGCCGGAACTGGTCGCCCTGGCCGACCTGGTGACCGAGATGAGAAAGATCAAGCATCCGTTCGACCACGGTGTGCCGGCCAGGCCGGGAATCGACTACTGAGGAAACACGGAATTCGAATCTCGGAATCCGAAACAAGCTCGAATGTCCATAGCCCAAGACCCAGAACGGGGTTCTGGAAGAACGACAGTGTTTCGGGCATGGGATAGGATGATAAGGAGTGACACGTGTCCAAGAAGGTAGCAGCCATCATCTGTGCAGCCGGGCCGGGGAGCCGGTTCGGGGGCAAACGCAAGAAACAGTTCGTCGAGGTCGCCGGCCGGGCGGTCTTCATGCGAAGCATCGAGCTGTTCGCCAGCCGGGACAACGTCAAGCAGGTCCTGCTGGGGATCTCCAAGGACGATCAGGAGACCCTCAAGGTCAACTGGGGCGCGAAGCTGTCCTTCTTCGGAGTCCAGACCTTCTTCGGCGGCGCCGAGCGGTTCGAGACGATCCTCAAGGCGCTCGACCTCATCAAGGACGGGATCGACCTGGTGGCCGTCCACGATGCCTGTCGATGCTGCGCGAGCGAGCAGCTCGTCACGGACGTGATCGCCAAGGCCGCCGAGACGGGAGCCGCCATCCCCGCGGCGCCGGTGACCGCGACGATCAAGCAGGTCCAGGATGGCGCCATCGTCAGAACCGTGGACCGCGCGGGCTTGTTCGAGGCCCAGACGCCTCAGGTCTTCGATCTGGCCCTCCTGAAGAAGGCCTACGCCAATCTTGCGAACGTGGACAAGACCATTGTCACCGACGACGCATTCCTCGTCGAGTCGATCGGGCACCCGGTCGCCATCGTGGAATCGGACTCCTCGAACATCAAGATCACGCGTCAGAGCGACCTGCCCCTGGCGGAGGCGATTCTCAAATCGAAGCCCAAACCCAAGATCGAAGGTCCCAGGGGTCCGTTCGACGAGGCCCAATGGTGAGAAAATTCCGGATTTTGCTCTTGACAAAGTCGAGTCCATCCGATAGAATATAGTGATTATGGTGCAGAGCATGGGAATCAACTTCGGCTTTTTCGGGTATTGGTGGCCTGCAGGATAATTCCGGCAGGCAAGCGAAGATTTTGCACTAAGAAATAATAGCAGCAACCAGAGTTCTTAAAGCAGCCTGTCGGAATCGACGGGCTGCTTTTTTTATGGGCGTTTTCGGCCGAACACCTATGTGAGTGAGACCTTGAGGCAAGAAACGGACTATGGAAGACTATCGCCAGATCATAGAGAACGCCGAGCCGGGCCAGATCATCCCGATCGTCAAGCGGATCGACGTGGACGACCCGCTCGCGTTCTTCGCCAAGCTCACCGACTACGGCCGGGCGAAGAACTGCTGCCTGCTGGAGTCCCGCGAGTACCTGGCGGGCACGACCGCGTTGAGCTTCGGCACCGCTCGTCCCGCTCTGTACCTGACCGGGACCGGCGCCGACTTCACGATCAGGGCCCTCAGCAGGCCCGGCCGGCGGATGCTGGGCTACCTGGCCGCCCATCGGGAGCGGTTCGCCTTCTGCGAGTCCATCGACTTCGCAGCCGAGACCATCACCGGTCGGATTCGACGCTGCGAGGGGACGGTCGATGAGCAGACCCGCCTGGGCGCCACGAACCAGATGGACGTCCTGCGAGCGGTCGCCTTTGCCTTTCGCCTGGCAAGCAAGCCCTTCCGAGTCACCTGCGGCCTGCTCGGAGCCCTCAGCTACGACTTCGTCGATCAGTTCGAGAAACTTCCACCCAGCAGGCAAGACCTGCTCGGCAATCCCGACTACGAGCTGTACTTCGCCGACAACATTTTCCTGATGGACCACGAGAGCAATCAAGGCTACGTCGTCGTCAACTGCATGATCACCAACGGCGACCGCCAAGCGGTGATCGCGGAGGCACAGAGCAGCTTCGACTACTACTTCAACATGGCGCGTTTCGACCCGCCCAAAGGGCGCAGGCACGACGCCCCCCTGCCGCCCGCTTCGACCGATACCATCCAGCAGGAATACGAGGACATGGTCGAGCAGGCGAAGCGTCACATCCTCGACGGCGACATCTTCCAGGTGGTCCTGAGCCGCACGCTGACCGAGCCGTGTCCCGACGAGCCGCTCGACGTCTACAAACGCCTCCGCGAGCTGAACCCCTCGCCGTACATGTTCTATCTGAATACGCCCACCACGATCCTGATCGGCTCCAGTCCCGAGTTGAACCTGCGGGTCAGCGGGACCGGTCCCCGATGCGTCGAGATCCGCCCGATCGCGGGCACGAAGCCCCGCGGTCGCATCGACGGCCAGATCGACACGGACACCGACTTCCGCTACGAAGCGGAACTCAAGCTCGACCGCAAGGAGCTGGCGGAGCACATGATGCTGGTGGACCTGGCGAGGAACGACATCGCCCGCGTGGCGAATCCGGGCAGCCGGGTCGTCAACGAACTGCTCACCGTGGAGAAATACGAGTCGGTCCAGCACTTGGTGAGCAACGTCAAGGGGACGCTCCGGCCGAACCTCGACGCCTTGAGCGCATACCTGGCGACGATGAACATGGGCACGCTCACGGGCGCCCCGAAGATCGAAGCGATGAAGATCATCCGCCGACTCGAAAAGAACAAACGCGGCTATTACGGCGGCGCCGTGATGTACCTGACCGTGGACGGCCAGTTCGACAGTTGCATCACGATCCGCAGTCTCCAGGTCCGCGACCGAACCGCCTACATCCGCGTCGGCGCCGGTATCGTGCATGACAGCGTTCCGAAAACCGAGTTCGAGGAGACCGAGCACAAGGCGCGGTCGTGTCTGCGGGCAATTCGTGGGAAATAGCTGAAGACCAGAAGCAAAACCCGAAATCCGAATGTGGGATTTGGATGACGAAGGGGATTCCGATGGAATCGTTTGAGAAGAGAGTCTTGTTCATCGACAACTTCGACTCGTTCACCTACAACCTGGTGGACGACTTCGCCAAGCGGCAGTGCCGGACGCGGGTCTACCGGGCGGATACGAGCATCGAAGACCTGAACGCGGTGGCGGACGAGTTCGACCCCGATCTGCTCATTCTCTCGCCGGGACCGGGCAATCCGGACACCGCAGGCGTCTCGCTGAAAGCGGTGGACGCCTTCAAGGACCGGCTGCCCATCTTCGGCGTGTGCCTGGGCCACCAGGTGATCGTGCAGTACTTCGGCGGGGTCGTCAGCCACGCCCCCGAACCCATGCACGGCAAGCCCTCGCGAATCACCCACAACGGCAAGGGCCTCTTCCAGGACATCGAGAACCCGCTGCAGGCCGGTCGTTATCACAGCCTCGCGGCCAGCAGGCTCCCCGATTGCCTGGAAGTCACCGGACGGTTCGAGGACATCGTCATGGCGGTCCAGCATAAGACGCTGCCCATCTTCGGCGTGCAGTTCCATCCCGAGAGCATCCTGACGCCCGCGGGCGGCAAGATCATCCGAAACGTTCTCGACATCGCGACCCATCACAAACAAACGGTAGGGAGCTGAACATGGCGAACATCACACAGTATCTCGAGATCATCCTCAACGGCAAGGACCTCACGTTCGAGCAGGCGAAGACCCTGCAGGACACGATCTTCGAAGGGCAGGTGACGGAGGTCCAGATCGCGGCGTTTCTGGCCATGATGCGGATGAAGCGGGCCACCGCGGGCGAGATCGCCGGCCTGGCCCAGTCGCTTCGCGACCACGCGGTCCGCGTCCAGGTCGATTGCGACAACCTGATCGACACCTGCGGCACGGGCGGCGCGGTCGTCAAGACGTTCAATATCTCCACCGCGTCCGCCTTCGTGGCGGCCGGCGCCGGCGCCCACGTCGCCAAGCACGGCAATCGCGGGATCACCAGCCGGTGCGGGTCGGCCGACGTGCTCGAAGAGCTGGGCGTCAAGATCGATGCCGCCCCGGACGTGATCGCCCGGTGCATTCGAGAGGCGAGCATCGGGTTCATGTTCGCGCCGAAGTTCCACCCGGCGATGCGTTTCGTCCAGCCGATCCGAAAAAGCCTGGACTTCCGCACCGCGTTCAATATCCTGGGTCCTCTGGCCAATCCGGCGGGCGTCAAGGCCCAGGTCATGGGCGTCTCCGATGTCCAACTGCTCGACCGGATCGTCGAGAGTCTCAGGATGCTCGGCGCCAAGCGGGCCATGGTCGTCCACGGGCAGGGCATGGACGAGATCAGCTTGATCGGCAAGACGCGGATCGTCGAGCTGCGGGACGGCAAGATCGCATCGTTCGAGCTGGACCCCGCCGACTACGGGATCGCCAACGCCTCGATCGACGCCCTCGGCAGCGGGGACGCCATCACGAACGCCGGAGTCATTCGCGACATCCTGGCGGGCAAGGAAAAAGGGCCCAAGCGGGACATCGTCGCCCTCAACGCCGCCGCGGGGATCATCGTCGCCGGACTGGCGGACGACTTCGCCCAGGCCATCAAACAGGCCGAGACTTCTATTGACGAAGGAAAGGCGTTACATTGTCTGGAGAGGCTGATCGAGGTTTCCAATCGGGCATAGCCTCCGAATCGAGTTGAGAGTATGTTGATCGCAAAAGTCAAAATCTGTGGCATTACGAACTACGATGACGCGGTGGCGGCCACCGAAATGGGAGCGGACCTGCTCGGGTTCAACTTCTACCCGAAGAGTCCGCGGTACATCGCGCCCGCAAGAGCCGGGGAGATCATCCGGAAGCTCCCGGCCTTCGTCGATCTGTCCGGCGTCTTCGTGAACAGCACGCTGGACGAGATCCGCGAGGTCGCCAGTCTGTGCCAGTTGGACTGGGTCCAGCTCCACGGCGACGAGAACACCGACTTCTGTCGCTGGCTGTCCTACGACAGCGTCAAAACGATGAAGGCGATCCGCGTCAAAGGCGCCGACGATCTCCAGCAGGTGAACAGCTACTTCACGGACGCGGTCCTCCTGGACAACTACAATCCCGAACGCTACGGCGGCACGGGCGAGTCCTTCGACTGGAACATCATCGGGCACATCGCCAAGCGGATCTTCCTGGCCGGCGGGATCACTCCCGAAAACGCGGCGGCGGCCGTCTCGCTCGGCGTCTACGGCATCGACGTGTGCAGCGGCGTGGAATCGACGCCGGGCAAGAAGGACCACAAGAAGATGAAGGCCCTGTTCGACAACATTCGACATTTGAGAGCGTAACATGAAATACACAGGCAGATTCGGCGAGTACGGCGGCTACTACGTGCCGGAAGTCCTGATTCCGGTGCTCGAAGAGCTGGAGGAGGCGTTCGACCGCTTCTCCATGGATCGGGCGTTCGTTGCGGAGCTTGATCAGTTGTCCAGGAACTACGCAGGCAGGCCCACCCCGCTCTACCACGCCAGGCGTCTGAGCGAACACGTGGGCTTCCAGGTCTACCTCAAGCGGGAGGACCTCCTCCACGGCGGCGCCCACAAGGTCAACAACACGCTCGGCCAGGGCCTGCTCGCCAGGTACATGGGCAAGACCAAGCTCATCGCGGAGACCGGCGCGGGCCAGCACGGCCTGGCGACCGCCATGATCGGCGCCCTGCTCGGCATGGAGACGAAGATCTTCATGGGCGTCACCGACGTCGAGCGCCAGAGCGTCAATGTCCACAAAATGAAGCTGTGCGGCGCCGAGGTCATCGGCGTCGAGGGCGGCACCGGCACGCTCAAGGACGCGATCAACGACGCGCTGCGGTACTGGACGTCGCACGTGGACGACACGTTTTACCTGTTCGGCACCGCCGCTGGGCCGCACCCCTATCCGACCATCGTCAAGCACTTCCAGAGCTGCATCGGCAAGGAGGCCCGCAAGCAGTGTCTCGACCAGATCGGACGGCTGCCCGACAAGGTCGTCGCCTGCGTCGGCGGCGGCAGCAACGCCATCGGGATCTTCGCGGGCTTCCTGGAGGACAAGGACGTCCAGCTCGTCGGCGTCGAGGCCGGCGGACGAGGCGTCGCCACCGGCAAACACGCCGCCAGCCTGACCGCCGGCCGGCCGGGCGTCCTGCACGGCGCCCGATCCTATCTTCTCCAGGACGACGACGGCCAGATCATCGACACCGAGTCCATCAGCGCCGGGCTCGACTATCCCGGCGTCGGACCCGAACACTCGCTGCTGAAGGACACCGGGCGGGCCCAGTACGTGCCCGCCGACGACGAGGACGTGCTGGAGACCTTCGGCCTGCTCACGCGGATCGAGGGCATCATCCCGGCACTGGAGAGCACGCACGCCCTCGCTCACGTGGTGGGCCTCAGAGGTCAGTTGCCCGCGGAAACCGTCGTCGTGGTGAACCTCTCCGGCCGGGGGGACAAGGACGTCGGCATCGTGGAAACGCATCGGCCGTTGGAGGACTCGCGAAGGAACACATAGGTCCGATCCGTCCCACAGGTCCTATCCGTCCTATCGCACTGAATCTCATGGAGTCTCATCGATGAAAAACTACCAAGACGTGTTTGCCGATCTGAGGCGCGAGGGCCGAGCGGCCCTGATCCCCTTCTTCGTGATCGGCGACCCGGATTACGATACCAGTCTGGCGGTCGTGAAGGCCGCGATGGATGCCGGCGCGGACGTGCTCGAGCTGGGCATCCCGTTCTCCGACCCCATCGCCGACGGCCCGACGATCCAGAAGGCCGACGTCCGCGCGGCGCGAAGCGGCATGACCGTGCGTAAGGCGTGCGAGTTCATCCGGGAAATCAAGAAGCACCAGGACGTCCCCATCGGCCTGCTGATCTACTGCAACCTCATCGAGCAGTACGGCGTCGAGCGGTTCTGCCGGGACTTCCATGACGCAGGAGTCAACAGCGTGCTGGTCGCGGACCTGAGCATCGACGACGCGGACGAGATCACCCGTCCGGCTCAGGCCGCGGGACTCGACACCGTCTTCATGGTGACGCCCAACACCGCCCCCGACCGGATGCAGCGAATCGCATCGAAAACGACGGGCTTCATCTACACGGTGTCCCTGCTCGGCGTCACAGGCAGTCGGGAGACGCTGTCCACCACGGTCGATGGCCTGATCCACCGGCTCAAGAGCCTGACGGACGTCCCGATCTGCGTCGGGTTCGGGGTCAGCAAGCCCGAGCATGCCAGGTCCATCGCGGACGCCGGCGCGGACGGCGTGATTATCGGATCCAGGCTGGTGGCCATGATCGAGGGCAACATGGCGCAGCCGCAACAGGCCATCCGCGAGATCACGCAGTTTCTGACGGAGGTCAAGGACGCGTTGTCTACCACGTAAGTATCCCGCGAGGGTGTGACTGATGTCTCTATCGTAGCACCGGTTCGTTGAAGCCAGGGGATCGCCTTGGCTCTGTCATCCTGAGTCGCTCAGCCGCTTCGCGGCCGGTGTCGGGAAGAAACCGGTTATAATGATGCGGTGCCGGTTTGCTCCGACAGCTATAGCCGAAGACGCATTGGTGCGTTGTGCCCGATCCTGAGTCTGGCTCC